>ENA-OSEO01000569-OSEO01000569.1-sediment-metagenome-genome-assembly--contig:-NODE-569-length-90674-cov-8.103017_pt1 | contig 90674 bp, 68 predicted proteins | sample MGYA00237883_ERZ534232 | MGnify/ENA metagenome assembly ERZ534232
GGTACCTTCCGTTTCATGTGGCGTGTCCTTTCCTTTGGATCGTAATTCCTCAAAAACAACCCAAGGATACGCCGCTTTCCTCATCCGTCCATCCACAACTTTCGGTTATAGCTCGCGGGACATTGCCAAACCCCTAACGAAGAAGATGGACTACCTGGGCACAGTTGGAGGCGGTAGCGCCTGACACGAGCCACTTGACTGTAGAAGAGTACGCTCGCTACAGTGACAGCGTGTAGGAGCACTTATTCGGAATCCGAGAGTCCATTTTCGGGGATGTCACAGGAGGCCACAACATGTGCGAGTTCTGTCTGAAACATGGAGAAGGTAAGAAGTGGTACTTGCAGGCAAGCAACTATTCGGATGACCTATTGCGGGACGTCCGCCGGCGGAGGATGATTCAAGAGTTCTTCTCCAATCCCGGCCGACTTGCACGAGGCGAGCAGAAAGTCCACCGCCTCGACAAGGCCCCCCGGTTCATCAGGAGCATGATGAGCCGCCTTATCACGGGGCGACAGAAGAAGACGCACTTCGGGCAGGTGGTGCCGATCGAGGACATCGAAGAGATCTTCCGATTCGTCAACTCGATCGTTCGTGTGGCGTGTATCTGTCGGTACCTTACGTTGCATGCAGAAAAACGCTACTGCTATGGGGTAAGCATGTCCCCCGATGGAGGCGAGTTGGCCCGCATCATAGGGGGCTTGGATAACAGCTTCCTCGCGGGGCCGGACATGCCCGGGATGGAGGTGCTGAGCAAGGAGGAGGCCCTGTGTGCCTTTCGTGAGCATGAACGGGAGGGTTTGTGTCATACTGTCTGGACGTTCGAATCACCGTTCATCGGGGGAATCTGTAACTGCGACCGTGCAGATTGCCTGGCCATGCGATGTACGGTAACGCATTCGGTTCCGGTGATGTTCCGAGCGGAGTATGTTGCGGCTGTCGACCCGGACGCGTGTGTCGGGTGCAGGGAATGCATGCGTGTTTGTCAGTTCGGTGCGATTCTCTACAGTGCCTCCACGGGGAAGGCGGCGGTCGACCAGAGGCGTTGTTACGGTTGTGGGATATGCCGGTCCATGTGCAACAGGAACGCCATCCACCTGACAGATCGCAACAAGGTGCCAACGGCCGCGAATCTCTGGTGAGGAAACCTCGGGGATGTACCTCCTTTCCGGGGCACAATTGTGGTCACAAGCATCATCAGGCCGTTGAATCCGGGGGGACGCGCGAGAATCTGCGATATGGGGGCCGAAAACCGCAGTCGTCTACGCTGAGATTTCGCAGAATATGGTCTGGGCGGTGACATTTTGGGGAGTGTGCCAAGCGAAGCTGCTGTGAATCAGCTGGACAATCCAGCCTGGCCAAAGGCTAGCCACCGGGCCAGAACGGAACTTGATGTGTGCGGAGGTAACGATGTGCACAAAGTTCAAGGAAAGGCGAATGGCCAGCCATAACGCAAGTGAAGGTAATGAGCCCCGAAATTTGTCGAATCGCACTGGGCCAAGGGTTTCTCCATCCAGAAGCCAGTATCGCGGCACACGCCATTGGCGAGTGTGTCCGCGACGCGCCAGGGTCGACGGCCATGGCGGGTCATTCAACCGTTCACAGTGGAACTTGGGAGAGCCATGCCGTTCTCGAACGAAGCCTCCAACAAGCCGATTTCCTTGGTCGTCGCGAAGGTGAGCATGGCGGGCGATGTACTCGGCGACCTCGTTCTCAATGGCCTCGGCCAGCATATCCCGAGCCCCTTCCCGCAGAATCTCGGTCAAAACATCCCGGCTGCCGGTTGACACGTTCTGCGTTTCTGGTACCTTCCGTTTCATATGGCGTGTCCTTTCCTTTGGATCGTAATTCCGCAAAACAACCCAAGGATACGCCGCTTCCCTCATCCGTCCATCCACAACTTTCGGTTATAGCCCAGGCAAAACTGTCGTAAGTCCTTGTCAATAAAGGACTGCGAGCGAGAGGACTCGAACCTCCACGTCCTTACGGACACCAGGACCTAAACCTGGCGCGTCTGCCAGTTCCGCCACGCTCGCGGGTCTTGCCGCCCGCAGGCTCGACCGCTCGTAACCACGGCACGCGGCCCCGCTCAGAACAAGCCCTCATCCGCTGATTCGGCCGGCTCGGAACCCCCATCATCCTCGTCGCTCGCCTCCCCCTTGGCCGCCTCGGAGTCCGGCGCGGGGGCCTTCTCTTCCGCCCCGATCGTCTCAATGCGTTTCTCGGCCTGGGCGAGAATCTCGCGGCACCGCCGGATCAGGGCCATGCCGCGCTCGTATTTGTCCAGGCTTTCGGCCAGCGGAATCCGCCCGGCCTCGATCTGCTCGACCACCTCGGTCAGAGCGGTGATCGCCTGCTCGAAGGTCATCTTCTCTACATCCGGGTTCGGCTTCTTCTTGCCCATCGTATCATCCGGTTCCCAGGCTCCGGTTCGCCGCGCCGCTCAGCGGTCGGCTCGGTCGTCCGCTTCCTTGCGTGCGGTGACACGGCTCTCGATCCAATCCTCGTCGGCCAGCTCGGTCACGATCGCCGTGTCCTGCCTCACGTCGCGCGACCGCGTGATCAGCCGCCCGCTTTGCGCATCGCGCGTGAGGCTATAGCCGCGCCGCAACACCGCCCGCGGGTTCATGGCCTGCAGTCTATTCTCCAGGGCCGTGCATTGCAACTGATTTGCGTTCAGCACGGACCGCTCGCGCTGGTCGAGAACCCCCGCCAAGGCCTCCAGTCGCGTTCGCTGCTCGGCCAGCACGCGACGCGGCTCGATCGCGGCCACCCGCTGGTGCGCATCGGCGAGGCGTCGCTCAAGCCGGGTCAGACCCTGCCGCGCCGCGTGCCGCAGACGCATTGCCAGCTCGTCGACCCGCTGGGCGGGCACGGCCAGCGCCCCCTGCGGCTCGCGGAAAACCCGCCCGGCCAGGATCGTGGCCAACCGCTGCCGCGACAGGTCCAGCCGACTCCGCAGGTCCTGCCGCAATCGGCGGTCGGCCTGGTCGAGCCGGGCGCTCACCTCGGCCCGGTCCGGCACGGCGATGACCCCGGCCTGGGTCGGTGTGGACGCCCGCGCATCGGCCACCAGGTCGGCAATGGTGATATCCACTTCGTGGCCGACCGCGCTGATGATGGGAATCCGCGAGGCGTGGATGGCCCGGGCGAGGACCTCCTCGTTGAAGGCCCACAGGTCCTCCAGCGATCCTCCGCCACGGCCGACAATCAAAAGGTCCAGCCGGCGACGCGCATTCTCGCGATTTACCTGGGCCACGGCGTGGGCGATCTCCTCGGCCGCGCCGGGTCCCTGGACGGGGACCGCCCGGAAGAAGAGCCTCGCACATGGCCACCGCGACCGGATGCTGTTGACGATGTCCACAATCGCCGCCCCCGAGGGGCTGGTGACGATGCCGATCCGCATGGGAAACCGTGGCAGGGGTTTCTTATGGCGGTCGTCGAAAAGCCCTTCGGCGCGAAGCCGCTTGACCATCTGCTCAAAGGCGACCTGCAGGGCCCCCACACCGGCCGGCTCGAGCCGATCCACGTACAACTGCACCTTGCCCGTCGGCTCATAGAGATCGATGTAACCGGTCGCCAGGACGGCCATGCCATCCTCCGGGGCGAAACGTACCGCAGCCAGCTTGCTCCTCCACATGACGGCGGCCAGGACCGACTTGTCATCCTTCAGGGCGAAATACGCGTGCCCGCTGGCGTGCCGCTTGAAACCGCTGATCTGTCCGGCGACCGTGAGCCGACCGGGCAGGCCGCCTTCCAGGGCGACCTTAATCAGCGTGCTGACCTCGCTGACGGTGTAGGTGCGTGTCGTGTTACGGGCCATGGAACCATCCGGAACGGCATCGGCGATCGAGCCGGTCAATCCTCCTTGAGCACAACCTCATCATACTCGACCTCGAAGCGCCGCTGGTGCCGCGCCTCCTCCTGAGCCAGGCCACGGAAGACGTCCCGTAACGCCACATCCGGACAGACCTGCGCCAGCGCCGTGTAGAGATCAAAGGCCGCCTTCTCCTTTTTCATGGCGACCACGAGGATCTGGGCATAGTCCATATCCGGCCGGGGCGTCTCATCGACGAGGATGTCCGCCAGATGCATACGGGCCACCACCGCATCGGCAACGACCATCTGGCCTCCGGCCCGGACGGCCTCAAGCCGTGCCTTGTGGGCCCGCTCTTCCTCGGCGAACTCGGCCAAGACCGCACGGATTTCCGGACGACTGCTCTGCTCAGCCAGCATTTCGTAAAAGCGCCAGGCCTGTTCCTCTTCACCGATGGCGAAGGCGAGTATCTCATCGATGGTCTTGAATTCCGTCATGCGTCTCCCCAGTGGACAGCAATGCACCGCCCCATCCCACGGACAGCCTAAAGGGCCCGCTGCTCGGTGCGGGCGATAATCTCATCCTGCAATTCGCGGCCGAGGTCGACAAAGTAGTCGCTGTACCCCGCGACGCGGACGATCAGCTCGCGGTGCTCCTCGGGCCGCTCCTGGGCCTGACGTAACGTGTCGGCATCAATCACATTGAACTGCACGTGGTGCCCGCCCAGGCGGAAGTACGACCGGACCAACTGAGCCAGCTTGGCGATGCCCTCATCGCCGGCCAACACCTGCGGATGGAACTTCATATTCAGCAGAGTCCCGCCCGTCCGGGCGTGGTCGATCCGCGACGCGGATTGAATGACCGCGGTCGGACCGTGGCGGTCAGCGCCTTGCTCCGGACTGATGCCATCGGAGACCGGCTGGGCCCGGCGGCGGCCGCTCGGCAGCGCGCCGATGACCGAGCCGAAGTAGATATGCACCGTCGTGGGCAGCAGGTTCACACGGTAGTGCCCGCCCTTGGTGTTGGGTCGGCCGTTCAGGACGTCATAGTACGCCTCGAACACGACCGCGGTGATGTCATCCGCCCGCGGATCATCGTTGCCGTACTTGGGCGTCTTTTCCAGCAGGTGGCGATGCAGGAGCTCGTATCCGTCGAAATCGGCCTCGGTGGCCTCCAACAGCGTCTCCATCGTCACCTCACGCGTGTCAAACACGTGGTGCTTGATCGCCGAGAGCGCATCGGTGAGCGTCCCGATCCCCACCCCCTGGATGTAGGTGGGGTTGTAGCGGGCCCCGCCCTCGTGATAGTCCAGGCCCTTTTCGATGCAGTCGGCCATCACCAGCGACATGAACGGCGCGGGCATGAACCGGGCGAACAGGCGTTCGATCACGTTGTTGCCCGCGATCTTGAGATCGACGAAGTACCGCAGTTGCGTCTTGTACGCCTCCATCACCTGCTCGAACGAGGTGAACGTCCGCGGGTCGCCCGTGGCCGGACCCACGCGCTCGCCCGTGCGCGGGTCGATCCCATCGTGCAACGCCAGTTCCAGGATCTTCGGCCAGTTAATGTAGCCCGTCAGGGTGCAGCTTTCCTTGCCGAAGGCGCTGACCGTGACGCAGCCGCTGGGCCCGCCCGAACGGGCGTCGAACAGCGTCTTGCCGTCCTGAAGCATCTCCTGCACGATTACATCGGTGTTAAACAGGCTCGGCTGGCCAAAGCCCCGACGAATCACACGGCAGGCCCGCCGCACAAACCGATCCGGATTGTGCACGCTGATCTGCGCACACGCGCTGGGCTGGGTCAGTTGCATCTCCTCGACCACATCCAGGATGAGATACGAAATCTCGTTGACGGCATCGGTCCCGCTCTCGGGCCGCACGCCGCCCACGTTGATCAGGGCAAAATCGGTATAGGTGCCGCTCTGCTCCTCGGTGATACCCACCTTGGGCGGCGCGGGCTGATTGTTGAACTTGACCCAGAAGCACTGCAGCAGCTCGCGGGCCTGCTCCTCAATGAGCGAGCCCTCCTCAATCTGCCGCTTGTAGAACGGGTACAAATGCTGATCGAGCCGGCCGGGGTTGAACGAGTCCCACGTGTTCAACTCAGTGATCACCGCCAGATGCACAAACCAGTACATCTGCAGCGCCTCCCAGAAATCGCGCGGCACCCGAGCGGGCACGCGGGTGCACACCTCGGCGATCCGCTCCAACTCGGCCCGCCGCGCGGCATCGGCCTCCTGAGCCGCCAACCGAAGCGCCTCCTCGGCGTACCGCCGGGCGAACGTGATCGCCGCATCCGCACAGATCGTCATCGCCCGGTACTGCTGATCCTTGTCGTACGCACGGGGATCGTTGAGCCAGTCGATCGCGGCCTGCTTCTGGGCGATGCGCTCCTTGAAGTCCTCCAGCCCGGCCCGGTAGATCTTGTCATCCTGAATCGCATGCCCCGGCGCCCGCTGCTCCATGAACTCGGTGAACACGCCCGCCTCAAACGCCCCGTGCCACTCGGGCGTCATCGCCGCGAACACCTTCTCCCGCAGGGTCTTGCCCCGCCAGAACGGAATGATCCGCTCAGCGTAGACCTTACGCACCTCGTCGGACACGTCGAAGCGGGTCTTGGGCCGGGTGTGCAGGATCCGCAGGTCCTCCAGGTCGTGGCAGCACAATTCGGGGTAGGTCGGCGTGGCCTTGGGGGCCGGACCCCGCTCGCCGACGATCAGCTCGCCGGGGTTGATACAGAGGGTCTTGTGCTCCATCAGGTGCTTGAACGCCAACGCCCGCGTCATCACGGCCGAGTGACGCCACGGCTCATCGCTCTCGTAAAAGTCCGTGATCAGCTCCGCCCGCTCGGTGGACAGATAAGGCGTGATGGAGACGCTTTGCTCCCGAAGCCGTTGCACCCGCTCGTTCATACATTACCCACCTACCATGACGTTCAGATCGAACCGCCGCAGCACGGCCGCCAACGCCTCCAGCACCCCATCCTCCCGCTCCTGGGGCCGCACCAGGTCGAACTCACCACTCAGCCGGGCGGCCTTATCGAGCCCCCCGGGATTGTACCGCAGCAATTCCACCCGCTCCACGGCCCCGGCCTCGGCCAGAAACGCCCCGGCCGCCTCCACGTTGGCCACGTCATCATTGTATCCGGGAATCACCGGAATGCGAATAATAACCCGCGCCGGGCCGCTCACCAACCGCCGCAGATTTTCCAGAATCCGCCCATTCTCTACGCCGGTCAGGGCCTTGTGTTTGGCCGGGTCCATGTGTTTCACGTCGCAAAGCAGCAGATTCGCCCCCTCGGCGACCGCCCGGACCACCTGCCACGGGGCCTGCAACGAGGTATCGACTGTGGTGTGGATCTCCCGCCTTCGGCACTCGGCCAGCAGCGCCAGGAGGAAATCCGGCTGGGCCAGGGGCTCGCCGCCGGAAAACGTCACCCCCCCGCCGGACTCATCGTAGACCAAGAGGTCCCGCTCGACCTCGGCCAGGACCTCCTCGACCGTCATCTCCCGGCCGATCATCTCGCGGGCCCCCGCTGGGCAGGCCTCGATGCACGCCCCGCACCGTCGGCACACCTCCAGCGACGTGACGGGCCGGCCGTCTTGCATCACGATCGCCCCCGCCGGGCACACCTCCACGCACCGCCCGCACCGCAGACACCGGCTGCGACGCACGCCCACCTCCGGCTCGGGCCGCCAGCTTTCGGGGTTGTGGCACCAGCGACACGCCAGCGGACAGCCCTTGAGGAACACGGTCGTGCGTATCCCCGGGCCATCATGGATGGCGTACCGCTTGATGTCGAAGACGACACCCCGCGCGGATGCGTTTGTAGGGCTAACGCCGGGCATAACTACAGGCTCCTGCTTATGACACGATCACCAATCCTTCATCGTATCATTCCCCACGTTCAACTACAAGGGCGCCATGGCCGCGATCTCCGCAAGCCAAGCGACCACAGCCAAGATGAACGGCACGAAAGGCCCCGGACAAGCCACAGAGAATCACAGAGACCACAGAGGCCCGTTGAGTCACCCGGCTTGTCTCTGTGCCCTCTGTGCCCTCTGTGGCAAACCCCATGCCCCGCGCGGCACAGCCCACCCGGCGCTCTTGTAGGCCCCCCCTTGACCGTCATCCCGACCGGAGGGCCGAAGGCCCGCAGTGGAGGGACCCGTTCAAACAGCCCTTCCGCAAGGCACCGGACGCGAAGCCGCAGCATGCTCTCCAACGGGAGTGAACGTTGATCTCCGGCCACTCAACGCCATGACGCAACCCACGAGGCACCCGACGCCATGCCACAACAACATAAGCGGTGTCGCTGCGCGACGCTGACGAACGGGTTCCTCGATCCGCGGTGCTTCGCTCTGCTTCGCACCGCGTCGCTCGGAATGACGGTGATGGGGTCGCCACTTCGGGGAGTCGGGTGGCATGCCCATCCGCCTCTGGTCCGCCGGCGGCGGATGGGCATGTCCTGGCGATGCAGGGGGCGTTCGTCGTCCCATGGCCACGCTTGGGGTGGCAGCCACTGAGCCCAGCGAAGCGGATGCGTCTGTGCAAGGGTGCCGGTATCCGGCACGTCTAATTGCCGCGCAGCGACTTACAGAAGACGATCTTGTCGTCGCCGGGCCCATAGAAATCCGTGATCCGCGCCGCGGTCTGATACCCCAGGGCCTCGTAGAAGCGCTGGGTCGCTTCGTACGCCTGCCGGCCCGATGTCTCCACGATCACGCGAGCCCCGCCCCGGCCGGCGATATCCCGCTCGGCAAACGCCATCAATGCCTTACCCAGCCCCTGTCCGTGGCGGTCCGGCGCCACGCCGATCCAGTACAGATCGTACGTGCCGACGGCGCACGGCGTCGGCCCATAGCACACCCAACCGACCACGCGGCCCGAAACCTCCACCACATACGACTGGTAGTGCCCCTGCGGTCCCTTGGCGACGGCCTCGTCGAAAACCTCGCGGGCCACCTCCAACTCGCATGGCCGGAACAGGCCCGACTCGGCCAATAGCGCCACGACCGCCTCGCGATCCTCGTTCTTACCCCAGCGGATGCGGTGTTCGTCTCGTCCCTGGCGCGGTCTTGCCGACCTGCGCTTCGCGCGGCTCTGACGTGTCCTCCCCGCCGCTCGCGCGAGGGCGTTTTGCACCGTCATCTCGACGAACCGGCGGTACGGGATGCCCGCCGCCTCCAGCGCCGCGGCGAAACCGGCGTCCGGCGAGATATCCGGGTTCGCATTGACCTCCAGCACGTAAGGCCGCCCCTTGGCATCGAGGCGAAAGTCCACCCGGCAGTAGTCCCGGCACTCCAGGGCCCGGCAGGCCCGATCGGCGAGCGCGCGGACTTCGTCGGCCTGCTTGTCCGGCAGCGGCGCGGGGATGATCCGCGGCGTGTGATGGAACGCGAAGCTGTCGGCCCGCCACTTGGCCTCGTAGCCCACGATCCGCGGGCGGCCCCGGCCAAACGCACTGAAGTCGATCTCGGCCAGGGGCAGCACGCGGACCTGCCCCTTGGCCCGGATCACGGAGACATTCAACTCGCGGCCCTCGATGAACTGTTCCACCAGGGCCGGTTGCCCCAAGGTCTCATGAATCCGCCGGATCGCATCCTTGAGCCGGCGTCCCTTCGAGCGGACCACCGCCTGCTCGTCGATGCCCTCGCTGGCGTCGGCGCAGATCGGCTTGACAATGAACGGCCCCTCGAACAGGTCCTGTGCCTGCGGCGTTTCGCCCGGCGCGAACACGCGCCCCTGCGGGCAGGGCACACCGGCGGCGGACAGGATCGCCTTGCTCTTGGCCTTGTCCAGCGAGAACAACAGGCCCGGCGTCCCGTTTCCCGTGCACGCCTTGCCCATCGCCCGCACCGTCGCCGGCACGTGGCAGGCCCACTCGGGTCCGTCGGCCAGGCTCTCCACGAGGTTGAACACGACGTCATGATCGCACCCGGCCAGCACCTGGACGATCTCCGGATACCGCCGGACGGCCCAACGATCGCAGGGCCAGCCCAGATGGCCGCACGCCGCCTCGACGGCGCGCACCTCGTCCAATACGCCCGCGGCACTTTCGACAAAGGCCCCGGATGGCCCGGCGCCCTCGACCGAGGGATCGTTATAAAGGATCAGGATGCGGTGTGTGGCGCGCGACATGCCGTCAAGTCCTGGCGCTCCAGGGCGCCGACCACGATCGAACGGATGAGCTCTACGTAGGCCATGCCCTCTTGCGTGGCGATCATCGGCAGGTCCGAGTGCGTCGGATGCAGGCCGGGCAGCGGATTAAGCTCGATGAACGACGGTCGGCCCTGCGCATCCAGCCGGATGTCCACCCGCCCCGCGTCCCGGCACTCGAGCACGCGGTATGCCGCCAGCGCCAGCGCCTCGACCTCCTCACGCAGCGGCCCGGCGGGCATGGCGAAATAGTGCACGAACGTTTCGCACTGCTCCTTGACCTCAAACGAGTAATCCCTGGCGGGCGCATCGGCGCGGATGGTCATTTCCAGGGTGCCCAGCACGCGGGCGTCGCGTCCCGTACCCAGCAGCGCCGTGGTGAACTCGCGACCCGGCAGGTACTCCTCCACGAGCACCGGCTGGGCGAACCGTTCGAGCAATCGCTCGCACACCTCCCGCAACTCTTGTGGCGTGGTGATATTCGACCGGCCATCGACCCCCTTGCCCGTTCCCTCGGCCAGCGGCTTGGCGAACAGCGGATACGTGAGCGCGACCGCGTCGACCTCCTCGGGCCGTTGGATCACGGCGAAACGCGGCGTCGCCAGGCCCGCCGAGGCCACGACCCGCTTGGTCATGGCCTTGTCCAGGGTCAACGCACACACCAGCGGATCGGAAAACGTGTACGCGATGTCGTACATCTCCAGCAACGCCGGCACCTGCGCCTCCCGGCCGCGGCCATGCAGCCCCTCGGCGATGTTGAACACGAGGTCCCATCGCGATCCCTTGGTCAGCAGCCGCGCCAGCGCCCGGCCATGACCGATCCGCTCCGTGCGACAGCCCAGCTCCTGCAACGCCCCGTTGATGGCGTCGATCGTGTCCACCGAGTCGAACTCGGCCACCTCTTCCTCCGTGTAACCGGCCGCCCGGTACTCGTCGCGAAGATCGTAAACCAGCCCCACCCGCAGCCCGGCAAGCGGCGTCTCCAACGTCTTCGAAGAGATATGTCTCTGTGCGTTCATGATCGTCCTGCAACAAACTCCCTGCCCAATGCCTCGGCCACACCGCCAAAGAAGGCGGTCACGCCCCGTTTCAGATTTCGCAGGCTGTACCCGCCTTCCTGAACCACCAGTATCGGCCGTTTCAACTGTCCCAGCCGTCGTCCGATGTGCCGCAACGACCCGGCGGTCAGCACGAACGAACCCGTCGGGTCCCCCTTCATGATATCCAGTCCTAGGCAGACCACCAGAAACGTGGGCCCGAACCGTTCCACGCGGTGCAGCGCCTTCTCGAGAATCTGCACGTACGCCGCGCCGTCGATGTTCTCGGCCAGCGGATAATTCACGTTGAACCCCTTGCCCGGCCCTTCGCCCACCTCGTCGGCGAACCCGCTGAAGTACGGGTACGAATGGTTCGGGTGCCCGTGCAGGCTCAGCGTCAAAACGTCGTCACGGGTGTAGAAAATATCCTGCGTACCGTTGCCGTGGTGATAGTCCAGGTCGAGGATCGCCACGCGCCCCTCCCGGACCAGGTGCTGCGCGGCGACCGCGGCGTTGTTGAAATAGCAAAAGCCCCCGAACGTCCGCCGCCCCGCGTGGTGCCCCGGCGGGCGACATAGGGCGTACACCACGCGGCGTCCCGCCAGCAGATCCGCCGCCGCGGTCAGGGCCACGTCCACCGCCTGCCGCGCGGCCCGATACGCGTTGCGATCCAGCGGCGTGAACGTGTCGATGCAGTAGTATCCCGCCCGCACCGCCAGCTCCCGAGGCCGCCGCTCCGGCCGCCGGATCGGAAACACGTAGGGGTACACGGGCTTTTTCTCGGTGAGCTTCTCACAGACGACCTTCAGATACTCGATGAAGTCCCGGTCATGCACCGCCCGCAGGCACGTCTCGCCGAAGTGTCGGCACGCCAGCTTGTTGAACAGCCCCGTGCCCAGGGCGGCCTCTTCGAGGGCCCCCACCCGCGCGGGCCGCTCCACGTAGCCCCGGTCGCGGACGTGATGAATCACGTGCAGATCGCCGGCGACCAGGGCGAAGGGCTTCTTCAGACCGGCCGCGGGCCCTGCCGGGGCCGGAGCCTGCTTGACGTACCGCGGCTCACGGAACCGCACCGGGTCATCGACGATACTCTCCACCACACGGTCGACGTACCCCTCCGGCAGGACGCGTCTGTACTTTCGAGTCAAAATCAGGCGCACCGCCGCCCGACACGCCCGCCGCCGCAAGGGCACGCCCCGTCCCAGATCATCGTACAGAAGATGCGGCGCCGGGTCTTCATCAATCGGCGTCTCATAGGCCGTGTTGATGATCGGGCGAATCCCGTAGTGTTCGTAGAAACGCAGCCGTTGGCGGTTCTGCGCAAGCAGCGCCGGATCCCGCACGATCTTCGGGTCGTCGGGCAGCACTTCCATGTACAGCCCCTGCGACCCGCGGCTGCTCAGGTAATCCCGCGTGGCCTCGAACAGGGCGCTGCCGATGCCGCCGCCTCGCGTTCGGGCGGCCGTGGCGATGTAATCCAGCAGGCTGCTGTTGACCTCGGGGAAATGCAGCACCAATGAGAAGCCCGTCACCTTGCCCAAGGTCGTCTCGCTGACCAGCAGGATGGTCGTGTAGCCGTATTTGAACGGATGGTCGAGCATATCGGGGATCTTCTCGGCATACTCCGCCACCGCGGCGAAGTTGTGACGAAAGATCGCCTGCGTCTGCTCGATGCGCACCCGGTCAATCGGCAGAACCGAACTGTACACGCGCTGAATCTGGATCATTCTGGGGCTTCGGAAGTGCACGCCGTGGGGCAACACGCCTGGCGACGTGTCAGCCGCACGGATTGTTCGGGTCGAATCACAGTGTTCCGCCCGGCCGTCAGCTCCCAGACCCCCGGCGCGGAGGTCTCCGAGGGCTCCGCCGCCGCTCCCAGACCCGGCTCATACGGTTCCGGGTAGGCGATCAGCATCCCCTCGTAGTTCCGCAGGACCGTGTGCGTCGGGCTCTGCGTCACGACGTAGGTCGGCAGCACGGGAATCTTGCCGCCCCCGCGCGGCGCATCCACCACGAACATCGGAATGGCCAGCCCGCTGAGCCGCCCGCGCAGATATTCCATGATCTCGATACCCCGGCTCAGACGCGTGCGGAAGTGCTCCACTCCCCGCACCAGGTCGCACTGGTACAGGTAGTACGGCCGCACCCGCATCTGCACCAGACCGCGGCACAGGGCCTCAATCGTCTGCGGCGCGTCATTGACACCCTTGAGCAGCACCGACTGATTGCCCAGCGGCACCCCCGCGTCGGCCAATCGCTCGCACGCCTGCCGCGACTCCAGCGTCAGCTCGCGCGGATGATTGAAGTGCGTGTTGATCCACACCGGGTGATACCGCTTGAGCATGGCGCACAGCGCCTCGGTGATCCGCTGCGGCAGAACCACCGGCACCCGTGTCCCGATCCGCAGAATCTGCACGGACGGCACGCGGCGCAGCGTCGCCAGCACGACCTCCAATTGCTCCGTGCGCATCGTCAGCGGGTCGCCGCCCGAGATGATCACATCGTGGATCTCGGGGTGCTTGCCCAGGTAGTCGGCGATCTGCTCCAGCCGCTGCTTGCCGATCGTGCTTTCGCGCGTGCCGGCCACCCGCTTGCGCGTACAGTGCCGACAGTACGTCGAACAGGTCGTCGTCGCGATCACCAGCGCCCGGTCCGGATAGCGATGAATCAGGCCCGGCACGGGCATGTCGTGACACTCCTCCAGGGGATCGGCGCTCAGAAAGGGCGGGTCGATCAGCTCCTGCATCTGCGGCACGCACATCTGAAAGATCGGGTCCGAGGGCGAGGCCTCCTGGATCAGCGAGGCGTAGTACGGCGTGATGGCCATCGGGTACTTGCCGATCAGCGGCGTCAGGTCGGGGCTGTGTCGCAATTCGGGGAACAGCGTCAGAAGCTGTTTGGGCGTGCGGATACGATGGCCCATCTGCCATCGCCAGTCGTCCCACCGTTTGCCCGCGCGGGCGTTCTCGGTGGCCGGCGACGCAGGGGCCGGGCAGGACGGCGGAGGTTCATCCTCGGCCGCACCTGCCGGAAGAGTTGGTTCGGGCGCCGACTCACTTGCGGAATCACGGGTTGAGATCATTTCCTTGTCCTTTCCAAACGGAATAACACGCGACTCGTTCAGGACGGATTCATAAAGGCCACCATGCTCTCCACGAAGGCCTTACGCATGGGTTCCATGTTCTTCTCGATGGCCGCCGCGTCCATCGTAATCATCGCGAACGACAGAAAGCCCGTCACCAGCCCCGCGACCGCACAGGCCAGCCGACGGACCTTCATGGGGTCCACCGGCGGCGGCACAAACGGCTCCACCAGCCGCCCGATGTCGGCCAGGTAGCAGCGGTACGGCTCCTCGATTTCCGCCATCTCCCGGTCCAGCTTCAGCAACATGCGCCCCTGGAACAACAGCACGTAGTCCTCCCGGTGGTTCAGGAAGAAGCTCGTATGCGCTCGAACCAGCTTGTCCAGCACGTCCTGCAGGTTCGCCGACCCGGTCGTTTGCTGGCGGATCACCGTCAACAGGTTGTCGATAGCCTGCTGGATCAGGGCCGCCAGGATGTCCTCTTTGCCCCTGAAATGGCAGTAAAAGGTGCCCTTGCCCAGGTCCGCCCGTTCGGTAATCATCTCGATGGTGGAGGCGTCGACACCGTAGTCGGTAAAGACCGCCATCGCGGCCTCCATGAGGCGGCGACGCGTTCGAGTAGCTCGTTTTTCGCTCCGGGTAGCCACGCGCGACATTGTAAAACCGTCTCCCCAATTATGACCACTCGGTCATATATGGTTATATTGCCAATTTCGACCAGCAAGTCAACTCTGAACAGTGCATTTTGTGAAAAAAGCGAAGTTTTTTTTCGGCAGGACTGGCCCCTGTTGGGATAATTGTAGCGAAACCGGGCTTTTCAGCCTGAAATCGCGGGTGGCAGGCTTAGAAAAGCGGTCCGTCACGGCAAGGACTGGGCAGAAGTAGGAATCCGTTAGATGGGGTGCGACATGTTAGAAAAAACCGACCGGCGAGGTTTCTTGGCACGTTGTGGCGGGGCGATGGCGGCGGGCGCCCTGGGAGCGGGGTCACCTTGGAGTGCGGCCGCCGCCGCCGCGGGGAGCGGTCCCGGCAGGCAAACGCGCCCCAAGATCGGCTGCGTAAGCTGGTGTTTCCACAGCTTCGCGGGCGGTACGAACCCGGAAGCGGCCCTCGACACCATCGGCCAGATCGGGTTTGAGGGCGTCGAGTTGATCGTCCTGGCGGGTGAAGACCTGAAGACCTACTGGACCCCAGCCACGGTGGACCGCCTTCGGGGCCAGTTGGAGCGCCACAAGCTGGTCGTTTCGCAGTTCGTCCTGTTTCAGCCCGTGGTGGAGGACCTCAGCAGTCTCGACGCCGAACAGCGCCGCCGGAGCCTGGACGCCTTCGAGGCAGGTTGCCGGCTGGGGGCCCGGCTGGGGGCGCCGATCGTGAACATCGTGGCCCCGTGGCCACGTCAGTTTGGCCGTGGCCAAGGGTATATCCCGCGCTACTACGAAATGCCCGACGCCAAGCCGGGCGAGAAGTTCCATATCAACATCGCGCCGGGTTTTGACTGGCCACAGGTGTGGGAGCAGTACATCGAGACGACGCGGGCGTGCCTGGAGCGGGCCAAGGCTCACGGGCTGAAAATGACCATCGAGCACCATACGCACACGCTGATCCCCGATACGACGGCGTTCCTGCGGCTCTGGGACGCCATCCGCGACCCGGCGCTGGGCCTGAACCTGGACGTGGGCTGGACCCTGCTCCAGCGGGAGTACCCCCCGCTGGCGATTCACAAGGCCGGACGGCACCTGATGAACGTACATATCCGCGATATCGACGGCGCGATGCGGCGATTCGTCCACGTCGGCCAGGGCGTGATGGATTTCCAGGCGATCGCCCAAGCCCTGCGGGCGGTCGGATTCACGGGGTTCTGCTCGATCGAGCAGGACAAGTACCCGGGGGACATGGAAGGGACCTGCCGCCGGTATCTGGCGATGATGCGGGAGCTCTTGTAGAACGAGACCATCGACACACCCGGGCGTACCGATTGGGGGGCAGCGCTGACTTGTCAAGGCGCCTGTGCGCGTCACATCTGTGAGACGGCGGCGTCCTGGCAGTGTATCCATTGCGAAAGAAACCGTCTTTCCCGATCACGCCAGGACCGTGATCCGTGGTTGTTGACACCGATAGTGGGGTCCAGCTAGCATGGCTCGCTTATGACCGAATCGCAGATCGACACACATAACTCATCGTCGCCAAAGGCACCGCCGGCCGGGCCCGCCCCACCGAGGCCGCCGTGGTGGCGGATGCGCACGGAGATCCTGCTGCTACTCGTCGGGCTGGTGTGCACGGCCTGGGCCAAGGCCCAGGTGGTGCTGGACCACCCGACCGCGCGTCCGACCTTGGCCTTGGCGGCGATCCTGCTGGCCGATGTCGCGTTTCTGGCGGTGGTCGCGGCACTGATTCGGCTGTTGTACGGCTGGCGCGGCAGCCGGGGCATGGCCCGGCTGGCCCTGCTCGTCGCTCTCCTGATAGCCATCTGGTCCGTGACCAACGCCCTCTGGCTGGTTCGCAGCGACGTCCAGATTCAGCCGGGGATCATCGTGATCCTGCTGCGGGATTTGCGGGACTTGTGGCCGCTGTTGACGACTTATGCCCTGCTGAGCCCCTGGCAATTAGTGATGGTCTGCGTGCTGAGCGTGGGCCTGTTGACGGTTCTGATCCGGCGGTGGAGACGCCCTGAGCCCATTGAGCCGGGGGGGCGCAGGCATCTCAAGGCGGCGTGTGCGTGGCTCCTTGTGGCGGTCGCGGCAATGGGGCTTCGCCCGGTGCTGTTGCCGCGGGCGCGGCTGGGCTTCGAGGGCGAGGTGTTGGCCTTCAGCAGCCACTGGCACGCCCTGGCGGCGATGATCGTGGGCGGCAACCACGACGCCTCCGAGAGCGAATCCAGCCGCCGTTTCACCCGCGCCGGGCAGCGAACCGTCGCGCCGCCGTCGTCCGAGACACAAACGGCATGGCCGAACATCCTCATCGTGCTGTTGGAGTCGGTTCCATACCGGGCCACCTCGCTGGGCGGCGGCGATCCGCATCGCACGCCCTATCTGGCACACCTGGCCCGGCAGGGCGTGCAGTTCCGCAACACGCACGTGCCCGTCTCGCACACGACCAAGGCGTTTTGGACCACGCTGACCGGGTCGATGCCCGCCATCGCCTCGGACTACGTCGAGGCGGTCCCCGCCGATGAACCCTATGAGAGTCTGGGCACGATCCTGGGCCGCTGGGGGTACCGCAGCGGGTTCTTCATGATGTCCAAGGGCACTTATGAGTGCGGACCGGGGATGTTCAGCAACCTGGGTTTCGACTGGGCGTGGTTCCGCGAGAACCTGCAAGACCCGTCGCGGGACCTGGGCTATATGGGGGGAGACGACTTCTGTCTCATTCGGCCGCTGGTCCAATGGGCCCAGCGCCAGGAGGGGCCGTTCCTGGCGGTGACCATCACGAGCATGACGCATGACCCGTATGAGGTGCCGCGATGGTACGCCTGGCGCGATCCGGAAAACAACCGCGGGTATGACCTGGCCCTGGAATGCACCGACGCGTTCCTGCGGTCGCTGGTGGCGGCGCTGACCGAGGCGGGCCTCATGGACAACACGCTGGTCTGCGTCCTGGGCGATCACGGCACGAGCCTGGACGTCACCGAAGGCCAGGCGCGATGGCAACCGACCGAGGAGGTCCTGCGGGTGCCGTGGGTGTTGTACTGGCCGGGGCATCTGGAACCGGGCCGGGTGGTGGAGTGGCCCGCCAGTCAGCTCGATGTAACGCCCACCGTGCTCTCGGCGATCGGCTGTGACGTCAGCGCCGCGGGCTTCGAGGGTCGCAACGCCCTGAACCCGACGGAGCCCACCCGACGGCTGTATTTCTCCTCGTGGTACACCGACAGCCCGCTGGGGTTTCTGGAGGGCACGAAGAAGTACGTGTACTGGCCCTATCTGGATCGGCTCCTGGAGTATGATTTGACGGCGGATCCCGACGAGGATCATCCGCACGTTCGGGCCGATGCGAAGGAACACTGGGCCTGCCGACAGATTCTCGCGTGGCAGCGGTCCACGCAGGTGCACGTGCCGAGCCGACGGTATCGACACAAACGGGTGTATGAGCATTGGCAGGTCTTCGGCGCGGGCCGCTCGGCATGGGCGCTGTTCGATCCAACGTCAGACGACGGGGATTAAGGGTCGGCGGATCGCACGGGACGGGGCGATCCTATCCGGGAGCTTTCTTTGTCTCGGCTCAGGGATGAACCGAATCCGGCTTCCTGGGGTTGCCCACGAGCACGCCGATGACGAACGTCATTGCGGTGCCGATGGGAAAGTGCCAGGGCCAGGCCAGCGTGATATGCACCGGTTGCCCATCGGACGTCCGGCCGATGACGGCCATGCTGAGAATCATCACGACCAGTGCGGCCAGACCCACGTAGAGCACCTTCTGGGGTTGTCCACGCAGACGGCGAAACGCCGTCGCGAGCAGGACCAGCACCGACACCGTCACGATGACCTGCGGGACGGCCTGGTGCCAGTTCAGCGCGAAAACCGTCAGCATCGACAACGGCACGCCCCACAGCAGGCCCAGGTCATCCCGCCGCACGGGCAAGAACGCCAGCAGGAAGGCTCCCAGCAGCGCGCCGTAGGTGTACGCCGCCATGGCCAGGGCGAACTGGATCAGGTCGGCATAGGACCGCGCGATAACGTCGCAATACACCGCGAACGCGGTCAGCAGGATGCCCCACAGCACGACGATGAGGCGGGAGGCACGAACGTAGTGCCTGTCCGAGGCCTGCGGTCGGATGAAGGGCCTGTACAAAATGGAGATGGTCGTCTCGGACAGGGCGGCCAGCAGCGAATCGAGCGTGGAGATGGCCGTAGCGAAGATGGCGGCCATCAGCAGCCCCGACAGCACCGGCGGCATCACGTTGACGATATAGACCGCGAAAACTTTCATCGAATCGTTGTTGACGATCACCCGCTCGGAGGCGGTCAGCGAAGTATGCTTATAGTATACGAACAGGCCGGCGCCGACGAACAACAACAGGTAGGTCAGGACCTGCGAGAAGCTCGAGACGATGATGGCCTTGCGGGCGTCAACCTGGTTTTTACACGTGAACATCCGCTGCACCAGAAGCTGATCGGTGCCGTGCGAGGCCAGCGTGAGAAAACTGAACCCGATCAAGCCGCACCACAGCGTATACGCCTCGTGGGGATTGAGATTCAGGTTCACGGCGCGAAGCCTGCCGGCGTGGTAGGCCTCGCTGACCATGGTGGGCAGGCCCCCCTTCACGCTCCAGGCGGCGAACGCCAACGCGGCGACGGCGCCGAAGATGAACAACACGCACTGAATGGCATCGGTCCAGATGACGGTCGTGATTCCGCCCATCACCGTCCAAATGATCGAGATCAGGCCGATGATAAGGATGGAGGTGGTCGTGTCCGTGCCGGTGATGACCTGCAGGGCCTTGGCGGCGATATAGACGCGGGCGCCCTGGGCGAGAATGCCACCGATCATGAACAGAAGCGACGTGATCGTCTTGACCCGGGGCCCCAGTTGCCGGCCCATGTAGTCATACGGCGAGTAGATCTCCCGCTGGTAATAGACGGGGATGAAGAAGTAGCCGATGATGAAACGTGCCACGATCGTACCCAGGGCCAGTTGGATGTAGGTCATGTCGCCGCCCCGGGAGAAAACCAGGGCCGGCGCGATCAGGAACGTGGCGGCCGACACCTCCGTGGCGATGATGGACCCACAGACGGCCGGCCAGGGCAGCTTTCGCCCGCCGAGGAAGAAGTCCTTCATGCTGGCCTGCTTGCCGGCCAGCACGCCGCCCAGAATCGTGGTGAAGATGAGGTACGCGACAATAACCACCCAGTCCGTGACGGTGAAGTTCGACGACACTTTGTCCAGGGCGACATCGACCCGCTGCGACTCGATCTTCTTGTTCAGTTCGCTCACGACGGCTTCGGATTCGCGAACCTGTGCCTCGCACTGCCGCACGGCCCACAGGGCCTTTAGATAGACCGCCCCAAGCGGCGGCGTCTCGTCGAGCCGTCGGGCAAAGGCCGTCCATCGCGCCAACTCGCGACGGGCCCGTTCGGTTTCGTGCCGCGCGTCCTGCAATCGGCCACGCAGGTCCTTCAGAGTCGCGAGAAATGATGCTTGATCCTCCATACCGACCGCGGCGGCCAGGGCCTCGTCGGAGACCTCCTGCTCCGCCGGGGGGGTCGGCACGGCAAGGTCCGGCAACTCTTGTGCGGCCTGCTCCCAGATGACGCGGGCTTGCGCCTGCACTTCGGGAGCGAAGGGGGCGATGAAGGCGTCGAACGTGAGGATCTCCTGCCCTGCTGCGGGCAGGGCGATCCACAGCACGCACAAAATGCACAGCATGGCCGGTCGTCCCAACATCAAGACCGCCTCCGATCGAAAGGGCGTCGGCAGGGCACGCAACAGATCCTCATAGGTCTCTCCCGATGGCCGCGCGCAGCGAGTGGTTGTTCTCTTCCAGGATGCGCTGGGCGTGGGCGAGATCAACCTTACGGAAATGCATGACCAGAGCGGGCTTGACCTTTCCCGCGGCGCGATCCAGAAGCGCCTGGGCCCGGTCCCGCGGCAGACCGGTCACCTCCATGACGATCCGCACGGAGCGATCACGCAGCTTGGCGTTCGTCGCCTGAAGATCGACCATGAGATTGCCGTACACCTTCCCCAGCTTGATCATCGCGGCCGTCGTGAGCGTGTTGAGCACCAGCTTCGTCGCCGTGCCGGCCTTCATGCGGGTCGAACCCGTCAGGACCTCCGGCCCCACGACGGGATTGATGACGATGTCCGCGGGGATGGTCGCCGCAACTTCCGGGGCGCAGGTGACAAACGCGGTGACCGCGCCGATCCGGCGGGCCCGTTCGAGCGCGCCGCGCACATAGGGCGTCAGGCCGCACGCCGCCAGGCCGACCACGGCGTCGTCGGCCGTCACGCCGTGCTCGTCGATGGCCTTGACCCCGTCCTCCGGGTGGTCTTCCGCGCCCTCCATGGACCGGACGAGGGCGCCGTAACCGCCCGCGATGATCCCCTGCACCATCGTCGGCTCGACGCCGAACGTCGGCGGGCACTCGGAGGCGTCCAGCACACCCAACCGACCGCTCGTGCCGGCGCCGACGTAGAACAGCCGCCCGCCCCGTCGGAACCGCCCCACGATCATATCCACGGCCACGGCGATCTGGCCGCGCTGCTCGCCGACCGCCGGGGCGACCTGCATATCCTCGGCGTTGATCAATTCCACGATCTGCAACGTTGAGAGCACATCGATGTTCTCGCTACGCGGATTGCGTTTTTCCGTCGTCGGTAGGGGGTGTTGTGTGGTCATCGGGCCGGCACGATCTTTCCAAGAATGACGGGCTCCGCCGCGCCCGTGGCGGTAGGCATATTATTGGGCCGGCCTTGTATGGTTGCCAAGGCCAGCAGCGCGAAAGACACGGCTTCCTTCGCATCGACACTGATGCCGAACTCATCCATCGAGCGGATTGTAACCCCGATCAACCGCTCCTGCAACATCCGCACGAGCGTCGCGTTATGGGCCCCGCCCCCGCACAGGATCACCTCCTCGGGCAGGTGTGGCAGGAACCGACGATAGGCCTGGCCGATCGTGATGGCGGTGAACGCCGTGGCCGTGGCCACCGTATCCTCAGGGCTCAGCCCCCGTTGTCGGGCCTGGTCGAGCAGCCACTGGCAGTACTCCTGGCCGAACTGCTCGCGGCCGGCGGACTTGGGCGGGCGGCGTCGCAGGAAGGGATGGCGCAGCATCTCCTTGAGAAGCCGCGGGTCGGGTGTGCCCCCGGCGGCCATCGCGCCGTCGCCGTCATACTGTCGCCTGCCCCGCGTGACAATGCGCACCAGGCCGTCGATCACCATGTTGCCCGGCCCGGTGTCGAAGGCCATCACGTCATCGGCTCCGCAGCGGGCGGGCAGGAACGTGAGGTTGGCGATACCGCCGATATTCTGCACGACGCGGCTGAGGCGATGGTGACGAAACAGCCGGTAGTCGGCGTAGGGCACCAGCGGCGCCCCCTGCCCGCCGGCGGCCATATCCCGCGGGCGAAAGTCCGCCACCGTGGTAATCCCCGTGCGATGGGCGATCACCGCGGGCTCGCCGATCTGCAGCGTGGACCGGATTATCCGCCGGCCATAGCGACGGCCTTGGGCCAGGTGGCAAATCGTCTGGCCATGCGAACCGATCAGGTCAATCGAACGCAAGGGGATACCCGCCTCCCGACACAGCGCGACGACGGCATCGGCGAAGAGCTCACCCAGCACGTGGTTGTAGTGGCAGATGTCGTCCAGGCGGGCCGATTCGGGTCGGCACAGGTCCAACACCGCCTTCCGTACCGCGGGCGGATAGGGATACACGTGGAACGCCACGAGATCGACCGCGCGGCCGTGGACGTCCACCACCGCCGCGTCCACGCCGTCGGCCGAGGTGCCCGACATGAGGCCGGCCACGCGAACGCGGCGTTTGGCGGCAAGCTGGGCCAGAGGATGACTCACCGGGCTCCTTTTCGATTCACAGTGTCGTCGGATGGCTTGCGGCGGATTATATGCTCACCCGCGGCGGCTCGCAACATCGGGCGATTGACCTTTACACATCGCACCGGAGATGGTACCAGTATGAGTTTGTTGAGAAATGTATGGGCCACAGAAACCGGCCCTTGTTGTCATTACCGCGAAGGTCGACGACGCGCCTTGGCGGGCGGGAATCCATGCTTTTCGGGCAGAGATACACCACACGTTGAGCGTGGACCCCGGATCAAGTCCGGGGTGACATTTTGTCAACAGGCTGATAGGCCCCGTGCGAGACGCGAACCAGCCAGAGACAGGCAGGTCCCGGAAGGATCAACCTTGATGCTGAGCCGCCGAGAAAAAGCAACCATGGGCAAGCCGGCCGCTCAGGCGTGGGGAGTGGGTTTTGTTCCGGTTCTGTGGCTGACGTGCTCGATCATGTCCGGCTGCGGCGTCGCGGCGGCGTGGGGACCCTTTGCCCGCGTCGAGCCCGGCATCGAGTACATCCATCGCCGCATCGGGGATGGGCCCCTGTCCATCCACGTCGTCAAGATCGACCGTTCACGAGAAGACTATCGGTTCTCATCCGCCCTGGCCGGTGGCACGGTCTATGGCCTGGCGGGCGTCAGTGAGCAGGTCGCGGCCCTGCCGGCCAACCTCGGACGGCCCCTCGCGGCGGTCAACGGGGACTTCTTCGTAATCCGGCCCGGCCCCTACCAGGGCGACCCCCAGGGCCTGCATATTGTGCAAGGGGAGTTGGTCAGTGCCGCCGTCGGCGACAGTTTGTGGATCGACGCCGAGGGCCGGCCACACATGGGACCCGTCCGGTCCCGATTCCAGGCGACCTTCCCGAATGGGTATCGCCTGGCGTTCGGCCTGAACCAGCAGCGGACCGATACGGCCGCCGTGTTGTACACGCCCACGATCGGGACCGGCACGCGCACGTCGGCGGGCCTGGAGCTGGTGCTGGAACCCTGCGAGGGTAGTCCGTGGCTGCCGCTGCGCGCGGGACAGACCTATCGTGCGCGAATTCACACCTTGAGCACCCGGGGCAACGCGTCACTGCGGGCGGACACCATGGTTCTGTCCATCGGCCCCGGTCTGATCGACCGGGTTGGGTCGCTCGAGGCGGGAATGGAGATCGAGTTGTCACTGGAGACCTCGCCCGACCTGACAGGCGTGCAGACGGCCCTCGGCGGCGGGCCCATCCTGCTGCGCGACGGTAAAGAGCCGACCTGGAAGCCAAACCAAGTCAAACACCCGCGAACGGTCATAGGCTGGAGCGATACACACTTCGTCCTGGTCGTCGTCGATGGCCGACAGCAGGGCCTGTCGATCGGCATGACGTATCCGGAGCTGGCGGCGTTGATGACCGAGCTGGCATGCACGCACGCCATGAACCTGGATGGGGGCGGCTCTTCGACGCTGTGGCTGGGCGGCCAGGTGATGAACCGCCCCTCAGACGGACGGGAACGCAAGGTGGCCAACAGCCTCATCCTCGTGGCGAGGCAACCTTGAAGCGGAAAGCGGAAAGCGGAAAACGGCAAACGGCGCACCGTGAGGCGCGGTGCATGATGTGGAGAACGGCCTGTGTCTGATGCACGCGAGCGAGCCAAGGAGTTTCTGACCCGGCAGAAGGCGTTTCGGCTGGGGACGCTGTTGACCGAGTCATCGCACCCCAAGACGCGGACGCTCTCGCAGACGATCCAGGCCGACGCGCGGGCGGGCATCGAACAACTGCTGTGGGTCGATGCCGACATCCCTCCGGCCCTGGCGCGCATTTTCGGCCAAGCCGGATTCGGCCGGTTGGTGGAGGCGTTCGCCGAGACGTTCCGTGCGGGCGGGCGGGTGTTTTTCACCGGCTGCGGCGCGACGGGACGGCTGAGTATCCTGCTCGAGGCGGCCTGGCAGAGGTTCTGGCGGGAGGCGAATGGGCGCGAGGAGGGGCTGTCGCGCCTGGCCGAAGGTATGATCGGCCGCTGCCACAGCATCATGGCCGGGGGAGACTTCGCCCTGATCAAGGCGGTGGAGGGCTTCGAGGATTTCCCGGATTTCGGCCGGCACCAGTTGCTGCAGGCCGGCGTGCAACGGGATGACATGGTCGTCGCGATCACCGAGGGCGGCGAGACCCCCTTTGTCATTGGCACGGCCTGGCAGGGCCTGGACAGCGGGGCCAAGGTCTTCTTCGTCTACAACAATCCCACCGAAAGCCTCCGTGAGCACGTGCAGCGCTCCCGCGAGGTGATCGACGAGCCGCGGATCACCAAGCTCGATCTGACGACCGGGCCGATGGCCGTCATGGGGTCGACGCGGATGCAGGCCGTCACGGTCGAGCTGCTGGTCGTCGGCGCCGCGATCGAGATCGCCATGGCGCGCGTGCTCGAGTCACATCTGTCCGCGACGGTGTTGCGACAACTTGGGCTGGCAGACCCATCCTGCGGCGATTACACGGAGCGTTTCACGGAATTGCTGGCACAACTGTCGGCCCCCCGCGCGGTCCAGACCATCGCCCGGGCGACGGAGTTCGAGCAGGGCCTGTACACGGATCACGGCCTGGTGACCTATGCCGCCGAGCTGAGTCTGCTGGACGTGCTCACGGACACGACCGAGCGATCACCCACGTTCATGGTGCCGCCGTTCCGCAAGCAGGGCGACACGATGGCGCCCGTCTCGTGGGCGTTCGTCAAAACGCCGTTTCATCCGACGCGTCAGGCCTGGGACGAGATGCTGCAGCGCGAGCCCCGAGGTCTGACGTGGGGCCCGAAGGACTACGAATCGATCAACGCCCCAGCCGCCCTGCAGGCCCGGCCGCCCAAGCTCGACAACAGCGAGATCTATCGCTTCCAGATCGGTCACGAGCCGGACCCGTCCCGGACGGATGCGCCCGACTCGGCGCTGGTCACGGTCGCCGTGACGCAGGAGGCCGAGCGTCTCCATCACGCGGCGTTGGAGCGCTTTCAGGGATTTCGGCGGACCGGCGCGATCACCGCGGGCCCAACCAAGCCCCGCCTCGACGCGGATGAGCACTTTCACATCCGCTGCGACCTGCCCACCTCGCCGCTGCGGTTGTGGGAGCACCTGGTCGTCAAGCTCGTGCTGAACACGATGTCGACGGCCACCATGACGCGAATGGGTCGGGTGATCGGCAACGCGATGGTGTGGCTGTCACCGAGCAACAAGAAACTGATCGACCGGGGCTGCCGCCTCCTGGTCCAGGTGACCGGCTGCCCTTACGAAACGGCCTGCGAGGTCTTGTACGAGGCCATCGACGAGGTCACCGCCCGAGCCGACGCGGGCGAGGAAGTGCCCTCACCGGTGGCGCTGGCGATAGAGCGACTGTCCGAGAAGGACCGCTCCTGAGGTTGGCCCCCGTCGGCAGGTTTTTCGGGTGAGCGACCCAGCGACTATGAGATGATGGACAATACTGCGAACCCGCCGACGGCATTGGACAATGGGGAGAAACCCATGAAACCGATCTGCGCGTTGATGCACTTGGCGATGTTGTCCTTCTTGATCAGCGGCTGCCGCATGGATGGGCGGTACCGCCGCGACGAGCGGTTTGCCCCCATCGACGACGTGACGACCGAGGAGATAGAGGCCGGGCATATTCCCGGCGCCGTGATCCTGGTCGGCCAGGGCGACCGCATCCTCTACTGGGAGGCATTCGGCGACGCCGTAAGAGAACCGTACCTCGTGCCGATGACCAGAGAAACGGTGTTTGACCTGGCTTCGCTCACCAAACCCATTGCCACGGCTACATCCATTCTCATCCTCGCCGACCGCGGCCGCCTGGACTTGGACGACGCCGTGGGTAAGTACCTGCCGGCGTTCGCCTGCAACGGGAAGCAAGAGGCCCGCATCCGCCATCTGCTCACGCACACCTCCGGCGTGCCCGCTTACACGAGCGCGGCGGCGTTGGAGCGCGAGTATGGCCGGCCCTGTCCCGACAAGGTGATCGAGAAGATTTGCGGCTTGGCGGCAATGAGTCCGCCGGGGGAGAAGTTCCGTTATAGCTGCCTGGGCTACATCACCCTGGCCCGGATCGTGCAAATCGTCACCGGGCAGGACATCGATGTCTTCAGCCGCGAGAACATCTATGAGCCCCTGGGCATGACGCATACCTCGTTCAACCCGCCGGCATCATGGCAGGCGGGCATCGCGGGGACAACCGTTGTGGATGGCCAGCCGCTGCGGGGTACGGTCCATGACCCGCTGGCTCAGCTCATGGATGGCCTGGGCGGCAATGCCGGGCTTTTCAGCACGGCCGACGACCTGGCCCTGTACTGCCGGATGCTGTTGAATGGCGGGACGCTCAATGGCCGCCGGATCCTCAGCCCCGAGGCCGTCGCCCTGCTGACCAGCCCCCAATCGCACGGCCGGGCGTTGGGGTTCGATGTCAGCTCCGGTTACGCCTGGGTAAAAGGCCCCCACGCCTCCCCGCGGGCCTTCTGTCACACCGGTTACACGGGCACGTCCATCGTCTGCGACCCGGCGAGCGATGCGTACCTGATCCTTCTGACCAACCGCGTACATCCGAACGACAAGGGCCGCTCGAAGCCCATCCGCGAAAAGACCGCCGAGATCGTCTTCGGCATACTCGCTCCCTGAGCTCGCGCAGGCGCCCCGCAGCCTGACCCTACTCGACCGCCGACAGGTGATACGCGGCCCACGTGTGGGCGCCGTTGAAGTTCAGGGCCTGCTCAAATTGATTCTTCGCCTCGTCGCGGCGACCCTGGAGCATCAACCCCAGCCCCAGCAGGTAGTGGGCCTCGGCCCGCTGGGTCTGCCGCGTGGCCTGCTCGCCGAACTTGGCGAAGAAGTCGACCTTGCCGTCCGCCGAGAGCCTGTCCGTCGCCGCCTGCACGAGGTCCCGCGTCCACGCCTCGGCCCGATCCCGACGCCCCAGCTCGCGCAGCGCCAGAACCTGATAGTAACGTTCTGCCGACGTGCCCGACGTCCGTCGCTCGGCGGCCCTTTCGAAGACCCGCCGTGCCTCCTCGGTTCGATCCAGCGCCGCAAGGGCCCGCCCGATGTGGTAGTCCACCTGTGCCATCCGCCGTTCGTTCCGCGGGCCCTCCTGGGAGAGGTTCTCCGGATAGCGGCCGGCCGCCTCGAAATCGGCCAGGGCTTCCTCGGCCCGTCGCTGGCGCAATCGCTCCATCCCGCGCAGGAGGTGCGCATCGACGTAGGCGTCGCCCAGTTCGCGGCCGCCGCCCTCGGCGATGAAGAACCGGTTATCCGCCAGCAAGCCGATGGCCTCATCGGTCCGGCCCATTCGCACCAGCAGGGTGATCCGCCGGATCAACAGGTCCTTGCGCCGCATGATCGTATCCACGCGGGTCTCAAGGACCTGCAATCGCTTCGCCGGGGGCGTGTTGGCCCGCTCATAAAGATCATCCAGCTCGATGTAATACCGCGGATCATCGGGATGGCGGGCCATCGCCTGTTCGTAGCTCTGGATGGCCTTGACCACATCCTGTCCGTGGCGGAAGTACCCCCAGCCGAGGTTTCGATGCACGACACCGAGCGTGGGGTCCAGCGTCCGCGATCGCGCCCAATGCGCGATCGCCTCATCGGGCTGGAGCTCATAGAGCAGGTTGCCCAGATAGTAGTGCGCCCGCGCATCGGCCGGATCGGCCGCAATCGCCGCCTGCAGCACATCCACCGTCTCCAGCCGGAACGGGAAACAGTAATCCACCGGCAGCCGCCCGGCGGTCTCGAACGCCTCTTTCGCCTCGGTAGCCAGGCCCTTGCGCTGATAGAGATAGCCCAGGTAGTAATGCAGCACAGGATAACCGGCGGCGGGACTCTTGTGCTCCAAAGGCCGACGCAGCACGTCGATCGCCTCGTCCCAAAGACCGCCATCCATATAGTCCGTCGCCAGCTCGAGATACGCCTGCACATCGTCCCGCATCCGCTCGGTTTGACGCCGCCGCACGCCGGCCGCGTGGCTCGCGTTGCCCGCGGCCGAATGCGCCAGGTGCAACTCATTCATGGCCAGAAAATCAAGCGGATCGTCGGCCAGCACTTGCAGAGGCAATCTGTAGGCCTGCTCGTATCGACCCAGATGACGCAGGATCATGGCGCGTGCGTTGAGGGCCCGGGTGTCGCGGGTGTTGGTCGAAAGGCTCTCGTCGATCTGTTCCAGTGCCGCGGCGAACTGTCCCCGCCGGCAGGACAGCATGGCGAGCTGATAGTACGCCGCCGAGTGAAACGCATAATCCCACGTGGCGCGGTAGAAGGCCTCCTCCGCCGCCTCGAAACGCCCCTGGGCCTTCAGGGCCAGTCCCAAGTGGTAGTAGGCCTCGGTATTGCCCGGGCGCGTGTACTCGGCGCTGAGCCGCCGGATCGCGCGGCGCAGGTGCTCTTCGGCCAAGGCGTATTGCCCCCGCTGGTTGTGGTTGATCCCGACGATGGTGTTGGTCCGCGAATCGTCGGGGTCGCGGCGCAGGGCCTCCTGGTAGTAATCGAACGGATCGAGGCTGGGGTTGTGGATCTGTTCGATACGCAGACCCGTCAGGTACAACTCTTCGACGGTTTCGATGTCCTTCGGCGCCGGCGGCTGCTTGACGACCGGGGGCAGCGCATCCACGGGCGCCCGCTCGATGGGCTGGTACTCGACGAGTGTCCGCCCATCGGCGTCGATGAGCATGGCCTTGAGATCGATGCTCGGCGTGTCCTCGGCCAGCGTAAGCGTGCGGATACAGGGGCGGTCGGGGGCCATGTCCAGCGTCTCATCAAGCAGGACCTTGTCCCCGGCCTTGAGGACGGCGCGGGCGCCTTTGAGTGGTCGCGTCGCGTGGAATCCGAGCTTGGCCTGCCCGCCCGTGCATTCCAGATTGACCGCGGCGTCCAGAGTCGCCCGCTGGAAGCCGCCGATGCCGCGTATGGGATACCAGTACTGCGTGAACGCCTTGACCTCGTGGGGCTTGATCCAACTGTAGTCCGGCTGATTGTCCGAAAACGCCCCGACCATCAGTTCGGCATAGGGCCCATCGTTATCCGTCAGTACCTTCGTGTCCCAGATACTGCCCGGCGCCCATTCCCACAACTTGGCCCCACAGACGACATGATGATCACCGACGTGCACCACCCCGGCGTCGGCCCGGTGGTCGTAACCGCCCATGAAGTCCTCCTGCAGGTCCCACGCGAAGCACGACACCGGCTTGGGATGGTTCTTCCACCAGCTCAGGTCCACACCGGTATAGTCCGATCCGCGATACCACCCCCGGCCGATGGGCCAATGGACGAAGTCGTTCTTGGAGTGGTACGTCGCCACCTGCACGCTCGGCGGGAAGATGATCTGATAGTCCTCGTTCACGTGGACGGCCACATTCGCCCAATACAGAATGGAATGCGGCTGCGGGCTTCGGTTGAGCATCCGCACACGGGCCTCGACGTAGGATCGGCCGGGGTACAACGTCAGGCCGATCACCCATCGCATGCGATGCCGCCGCTCGGTCTCGGCCAGCCAGATCGTCTTGCTGCCGTCCCGGTTCTCGCTGAGGGTGTAGTCCACCGGCATGTGCGTCGTGTTTCGGTGATGGTGAAAGACGCACCACTCCACGCCACCGCTGATCCAGGCCCCCAGCATGCCGATGAGGGCCGGCTTGATCACGGTCTGGCGATAGAAGAACTCATAGCCGTTGGTCTTATCCGTCGCCGAGAACAGCCGCCCGCCGATCTCGGGCAGGACGCACAGCCGCACGTACTCATTTTCCAGGTACAGGGCGGTGAAGGTCTGCTCCTCGCTCTGGCCAGTAATCCCGTCCAGCAGCGGATACGGATACACCCGTTTCTGGGCGCCCTGGTAGGATTCGCCCCTGTAGAACATTGGGTTCGGGTCGGGCGACTCGAGGCGATAGGATGGCAATGTGAGCGGTTCCTCCCAGACCCTGACCGACGATTCGCCGCCCATGGCCGATGCGACCAGGGATGGCGCGCCCCCCAGCCCGAGACAGAGTCCCATCAGAACGTGTTTCAACATGCGATGTACCTTTCATTGAGGACGGCCCCCCCTGCCGGAGAGAACCGTTTGACCGATGGAGTGGGGCCCCTCACGACTTCATCCCTGCGGCGATTGCCGCTCCTGAATCACATACTCGTCAGGCCCAATCCTTTCGTGGCATCACCCTTTTCCTTCGTGGCGTGTCGCTGGTCATGCTAGACCGACAACGCTGGAACGTCAAGCTTCTTCGACGACGGTGGATTCGGTCTCGGCGATCCGTTACAATCGTGCCGCGGGCCGCCGGGGGCGCCGACCAGACCCCCGGCGGAGGGATACGAATGAGCACCTAAGTCAATCGGGTTGGCCGGCATGAAACGATGGATTGCGATCTGGGCAACGGCGTCTCTGCTCATCGTCATCGGCTCGGCGCTGCTGTATCTCTGGCTGGCGTCCGACGCCGCATGGGACCTCGGCCTGCGGCTGCCCGGTGCCGATGACCGCGTCGCCGAGGCCCCGACGACCGGCGCGCCGACCGAGATCACCGGCACGCTGCAAACGTTCAACGGACAGCCCTCGAACCTGCCGGGCCAGTGGCCAAGGTTCCGCGGCCCGGAGTACGACAATATCTGCCGTCAGGAGGTGCCGCTGGCCCGGTCCTGGCCCGAGGGCGGTCCGCCCGTGCTTTGGAGCGTGGCGCTGGGCGAGGGTTACGCGGGTCCGGCCATCAAGAATGGCCGGGTCTACGTGATCGACTACGACCGCCCCAACGGGGCCGACGTCATCCGCTGTTTTTCCCTGGACGATGGCGCTGAGATATGGCGGTATTCCTACCCCGTCGTGATCAAGCGATTCCACGGCATGAGCCGCGCGATCCCCACGGTGACCGATGAGGTCGTCGTGGCCATCGGGCCCAAGTGCCACGTCACCTGTCTGGACGCGGACAGCGGCCAGTTTCGCTGGATGATCGACATGGTTGGTAAGTACGGGGCGACTGTGCCCTTGTGGTACGGCGCCCAATGTCCGGTCGTCGAGGACGGCAAGGCCATCCTCGCCCCCGGCGGCGACGAGGTACTCATGATGGCCGTCGACGTGCAAACGGGCGAGGTCGTCTGGACCTGCCCCAACCCGGATGGCTGGGTCATGACCCACTCGTCGATCCTGCCGATGACTTTCGCGGGACGGCGATTCTACGTCTACTGCGCCGGTGACGACCGGCGGGGCGGCGTGATCGCCGTCGACGCCCGGGACGGCTCGGTGGTGTGGAAGATCACGGACTGGAAGGTCCGCACCAACGTCCCCATGCCCGTACGGGTCGGCGAGGACCGCCTGTTCTTCTGCGCCGGCTACGGCCAGTACGATTCCGGTTGCATGATGCTGCGGCTCAGCGAAGAAGGCGGAACCATCCGACCCGAGGTGGTTTACATCCGGGATATCGAGGTGTTCGGCTCGATGCAGCAGACGCCCATCTGGTATGAGGGGCATCTGTACGGCGTGCGGATTACCGACAAGCAACTGCTTTGCATGAACGATCAGGCCGAGGTTGTGTGGGGCAGTTCGACCGCGGTCACGTTCGGCCATGGGCCTTACGCCATCGCCGACGGCCTGATCTTCGCGATGGATGACGAAGGCCTGCTGCGCCTGGCCCAGGCGACGGCCACGGGCTACGTGCAACTGGCCGAGGCCCGTGTGCTGAACGGCCACGAATCCTGGGCGCCGTTGGCCTTCGCCTCCCGGCGACTGCTGGTGCGCGACACGGAACACATGGTCTGCCTGGACATCGCGGCGCGCTGAGCGGCAAGGCAAGATGGCTCGCTGTATGCCGGAGGAGGCACCGATGCCTTTGAACGTCAGGGACGACCGGGGATGAATACCAAACGCGTCGGCGTGCTGGCGGTGTTGGGCGCCGCGGTGATGTGGGCGCTGGAGCCGAACTTCGCCAAGCTGGCCTACGCCAGCGCGGGCGTGCTGGAGACTTCCGCCGTCCGCACAATCACCGTCGTGCCGATCGCCCTGGCGTGGCTGGTGATGACCCGATCCAGCCTGCGGCTGGGACCTCGCTGGCCGGCCATGGTGTACGTGGGGCTCATGGCCGCGGCCGGCGCGGACGTGATCTACCTGTGGGCCCTTTCGCTGGCCGATTACCCGGTGGTGAACGCCGTCCTGATCGGCCATCTGCAACCGGTCTTCGTCGTCCTCATGGGGCGGATACTCCTCAAGGCGGAACGCCTCAACCGCCTGGATTACATGGGCATCGGGATTATGGTTGTCTCCAGCCTGCTGGTGGCGACGCGAACATGGGAGCACCTGCGACGCTTGCAGTTCGGCGTGGCGGGCGATGGGCTGGTCCTGGTGGCCACGCTGTTGTGGGCCTCGACGACACTGGTGGCCCGCCGGTATCTGCGGGGACTCTCGGCGGGCACGGTGACGTTCTGGCGGTTCGCCATCGGGGCGGCGGTTCTGTGGGCGGTGCTGGTCATCCGCTCACGGCCGGTGGTGCTGAACGGTTATCAGTTCATGGTTGGTGTGGTCGTGGCCGTCGGAACGCTGCTGTACTACGTGGGACTGAACCGCATCAAGGCGGCGCAGGTCTCGGCGATTGAGCTGAGCTCGCCGTTTTTCGCGGCGGTGCTGGCCTTTCTGGTTCACGGGGAGCGTCTGACGGTCATGCAGGCCGCGGGTATGATCCTGCTGGCCGGAGGAATCGCCTGCCTGGCCCGGCGGGAAACCGTGCTGGATTGACGGCCGCCCGACGCCGGTCCGCCGCCGCATCGCAAGCTGGCCGCCCGGCCCTTCACCCACTCCAACCCACAAGATCAAATACCTGAAAAAGTACTTGTGCGCCAGATTCCTGTCCAGTAGAATTAGGTCTCTTTGTGCGGATACCGGAGAAAATGGTGTGATGGAACAGGTGAAAGGGAGGAACGATGAAAACCGTTTCACGAGCGACTCTGGGGATGGTACTGGTGGCAACCCTCTGCGGTGCGGCGTCGGCAGCGCATTGGCGCATCGTGCAGTTGACCGACAACACCGTCGACGATCACGGACCGCGGATCAGCGCCGGGCACGTCGTCTGGGCGTCCAAGGTGGACACCGATTACGAGATCATGTACTACGACGGCCACACAACGCAACAACTGACCGCCAACGACGTGGACGATCTATCGCCCTGCATCTCGGTGGTCGATCCTAACGTGACGGTTTGCTGGCATGCCGTGGTTGGACCGGGGCGAACGCGGGAAGTCTTTTACTTCGATGGGGCGCAGATCGCCCGCCTCACGGACAATTCGTGGGATGATCGGGAGGCGGCCTGCTGGGATCGGCACATCGTCTGGCGGCAACGCACGGATCGCACGGATTGGGAGCTGTTCGATTACCACCCGCGCCATGGGGTGCGGCGTCTGACGGACGATGAATTCGATCACGGCGATTATGCCGTCTGGGGCCCGTTCGTCGCCTGGGCCCGAAACACCGGGTTTGAGCGGGAGATCTGGTTTTACGATGGGACTGCGGCTCAAAAAATCACATCCGGCGACGCGGCCGTCAACCTGCCCGTGTCGCTGTCGGGCGGGCACGCGGCCTGGCTGCAATGGGCCGACGGCAACTGGGAGGTGTTCGACTATCACGTCGGCGGCCATTATCGGCGGCTGACGTTCGGCGACCACGATCACCACGGCCCCGTGGTCTTCGACGAGACCATCGCCTGGTCCCGTGGTCAGGACGACCACGAGGAGATTCTGTACTACGATGGACAGCAGGTGCGTCAGTTGACGTATAACGGGGCACGCGACAGGGACGTGCGCCTCGCAGAGCGGTGGGTGGTCTACCTGTGCTCCGACCCGGAGACAGAACGGTCGGACGTGGTGGTATACGACCTCCAGCGCGGATATGAGACGCCGCTGGCCGGCCCGTATGACCAGAACCGGGACCCCCACATGGACGGCGATGCCATCGTCTGGATGGGCTGGGACGGCGAGGATTACGAGATCATGCTGGCCGTCGCCTGCGAGGAGATGCCCGGCGACACCAACGGCGATTGCGTCGTAAACCTGCTCGATCTGGCCGACGTGGCCGGCGACTGGACCCGCTGCACCGCCCCCGATCCCTATTGCCCCTGACCGATTCGCATAAGGGGCTGGCAGGGAAGCGCGTGCTACGCTAGAATGACGCCTGTCAGGGACTTGACGGAAGGACATGGGTCTATGGGAGCAATTGCGACGGCGGGATCTCTGAGTCGTCCGGTAGCGGCGAGGGAGAAACTGTACGCCCGGTTCGAAGGCTGTCTGGAGGTAAACCCTGATCTCGACCGCAGACTGGTGAGCTTCCAGGCCAACCGCGGCCTGCCCTTTTACCGCTGGCTCAAGTACAAGGAGGGCTTTTCGGCCCGCCTGGTGGAGTACCTGATCGAGAGGGTGGGACCGCCGAGGGGCCTACTGCTGGACCCGTTCGCGGGGACGGGCACGGCCCTGTTCCAGGCGCAGGTGATGGGGTGGAATGCCCTCGGGATTGAACTGCTGCCACTGGGGGTTTTTGCCATCGAGGCGAGGCTGGCCGCTCAATCCGTCAAGCCGGCCACGTTTCGAGCCGCCTTGGAGCACATTGACGGTATCCGTTGGGAGGACCATTTCGATGAGGGGTGTCGTTTCCCCCATGTTCCGATAACCCAAGGGGCGTTTCCACCCGCCACAGAGCGCGCCATTGCCGGATACCGGGCGTATTGTTCTCGGCTGACCCATGCGGACGTGCGTAAGCTGTTCGATCTCGCAGCGCTGGCCGTCCTTGAAGAAGTCAGCTATACTCGGAAGGATGGACAGTATCTGCGGTGGGATCACCGTGCGAGCAAGCGGGGCGTGAAATCCAGTTTCCACAAAGGGCGCATCGGTTCGTTTGACAAGGCGGTGCGTCAGAAGCTCCAAGAGATTCTCGCGGATTTAGAAGGACGCCATGGGGAGCGCAGCCTGTTTGAATCGGCCGTCCGGGGGACTCCGCCGGGCACGCTGGATGCGAGGAAGGGCTCTTGCCTTGAAATTCTCTCGCAACTGCCGGCCCGCCACATCGATATGGTCATCACCTCTCCGCCCTACTGCAACCGCTACGATTACACGCGAACGTATGCGCTCGAGCTGGCGTATTTGGGGATCGACGAGGTAGGAATCAAGGATCTTCGACAGGCCATGTTGTCCTGCACGGTCGAAAACAGGGCCAAACGCGCCGAGCTGCGTGAGGCGTACGCACGCCGTGACCAAGAGAAGGCGGCCGCCCAAGTCGAAGATGTTTTCGCCGCACAGGACGCCCTTCACGAGGTGATCGAAATCCTGCGGCACCTGGCGCGAGAGGGGCTCTTGAACAACGCCAACATCCCCGCCATGGTCCAGAATTACTTCTACGAAATGTGTTTCGTCCTGTATGAGATGGGGCGAGTCGTTCGGCCCGGCGGGAAGATCGTGATGGTGAACGACAACGTGCGCTACGCGGGCGAGGAGGTTCCCGTCGACATGATCCTCAGCGACATGGCGGGCCGGTTCGGCATGTCGACCGATTGCATCTGGGTCCTGGCCCGGGGGAAAGGCAACAGTAGCCAGCAGATGGGCAACCACGGGCGGCGTGAGTTGCGAAAATGCGTGTACGTGTGGACCAAACAATGACGCAAACCGGCGAACGAGGCAGCCATGGCGCGGCGTACCCCGGATAGGCACCTCCTCGACGCGCTGTCCAGGGCCTATATGGCCCGGGCGAAGCTCTTCCACAATGGCCTGAGAGCCTCGCGGATCGATCTGTTGTTCGCGGAGATCGACGCTATCGACGGCGGGCCTTTGGACTGGACTGACGCGACACTCGGTGTATCGGCCAGCGCCCTCCAGCGCGTCCGAGACACGGGGGGATCACCTCATCAGGTATTCGCCCACCCCGACGTAATCGTCCAGCGTCCCCACCTGATTGCGTATTATCGCAATGTGGTTACGATCTCCAAGAAGGGGATTGCCCAGATGCTCTGGCCCACCAACGGTTATGAAGCCAAGAAACGGACCACGATGGACAGGGATCTCGCCGTGACCCTGTGCCGCACGCTCAATCAAATCTTGAGCGGCGTCATCGACGAGACGCCGGGCTACGACGTGCAATTGAGTCGTCAAGCCGTTCTCGCCGAGATCGGCACGGAGCTCCAGGGGGCGTGGGCCAACACCGTCGGACAGGGGGCGGCTCGTGAAGTCGAGCGCATGTTTGCGGGTTATCTCGATGAGCATGAATGGGGTCGAGACGACGGCGCCCACACGTACACGCTGCGCAACGGGTGGCGGATCGTCTTCAGCAATGAACCCGACGTGGCCTTCTTTGACGCCGCCGGTGTCAAACAGATCGCTATCGAAATCAAGGGCAGTCTGGACACGGCTGGGGCGCAGACCCGCTACGGCGAGGCCAAGAAATCCTTCGCGAAACAACTGCAGGAAAACCCGCGATGTCACACCGTGTACCTCGCGAGCTGTTTCACGGACGCGGTAATCCGGCAAATCCGAAGCGATGGCCAGGTACGGGAGTGGTTCAATTTGACGTCGATCCTCTACGACGAAGAGGAACGCCGCCGTTTCCTGCAACGTGTCTTTCACATTGTCAGCACACCGGCATAATGTGGATGTTCATGGAGCGCAGTGTGGGCTTGAGTCCGGCGTAGCTGGACAATTCAGAGTTTTTTTACAGGAAAATTGGCGATGTTGGCCCAGGGCGTCGGTCGGTGCACATCGCCACGATGACCGCCGGCGACTGGACCAGCTGCACCGCCCCCGATCCCTATTGCCCCTGACTACTCGGACTCGACTGGCCCCAGCCGCAGGGTTGCGGACCTGGCTGCATGCGCGATATACTCCAGGTCCGGACGTCATGAGGGATATGTGTCTAGAGCGGCGGGGCAAGATATGAGTAAGATGTGGAGGGTTTTGGTTATTGCGATCGCGGTGTGTCCAGCGGCCCTGAGCATGGCCGCCCGATGGAATCCGCAAACGGTCGACTGGAAGAAAAACCCCAACCCCCAGATGGGAGACTGGGGATTTGGCCGGCCGGGGTACCCCGAGGGCCTTTACATTCACGGTATCACCGTCAAGGCCGGACAACCGGTGACGAACCCCGTCATCTACGATAACGATGTGTTCGATGATGTTTTCGACGATGAACTCTGCTTCGTCATGGCCGGCCTGGGCCGGATGAACCTGGTCGGCCTGATCGTCACACCCGTACTGACGGATTTCTGGGAGTTCAGCAAACCGCAGTGGAAGAAGACCGCCCACGAGTCTCGCGACCGGGCCAGGGCCTCCGGCATTCGCATGGACAGGATCCCGCCGATCACGGTCGGCACCGAGGCCGAAAGCGAGAAGGCCGGCGAACGGAAGGATTCAGCGGGCGCCCGACTGTACGTCAAGCTCATCAACGAGCATTTCCGCAAAGACCCGGAGCACCCGGTCATCGTCAGCATCGGCGGCCAGGGCGCGACCTTGGCTTCGGCCTTTTGCATCGATCCGTCGATTGCCGAAAAGTGCATCGTGTACTATACGGACATCCGCGTCTACAACGGCCATTACCAGTGGGCCTCCCGCCTGATCGCCCAGAACTTCCGTGTGGTCAGTTGGGGGGATGACCACTGGTGGATTCCCAAGAAGGCGCAGAACGAATGGCGCGTCCTGCCCCGCCCAGAGCACGCCGAGGCCAAGGACAACGGCCCCAACAGCGGCGAATGGCGAGAACTCAGTAAGATGCAGGTGCCGCTGCTGGATCACATGGTGCATCAGTTCCAACATCGTGGGGAGTATATCAAGCCCGATCGCAAGGCGGACTGTTACGGCGATGGGACGTTTCTGCACGCCTGGCTGCCGGGGATGTTCGAGGACGCCGCGCTCATGGAGGTGCGGGGCGGGCAAGTCTTGCACATCACCCGATTCACCGAGAAGGGTGAACGGATGGTCAAGGAGTTCACCTTGTCGATGTTCTTGAATCCCAAGGCCTACGCCGCCCGCTGATGAGGAGGCTGTTGTGCCGTCGGGCCGGACGAACGGAGCCTGAGAGTTTGGGAGACGTTTATGAGCGAACGCAACGCGGTCTTGAGTCTGGCGGCGCATCCGGATGATGCGGAGTTCTTCTGCGCGGGCACGCTGACGTTGTTGGCCGAGCGGGGCTGGTCGGTGCACATCGCCACGATGACCGCCGGCGATTGCGGCACGGTGCAGTACAGCCGGGAGGAGATCGCCCGGATCCGACGCAACGAGGCGGCGGCCGCCGCGGCGCTGATCGGCGCGACGTACCACTGCCTGGAGTGCGACGACGCCTTCGTGATGTACGACCGCCCGACGCTGCTGAAGGTGATCGCCCTGATCCGACGGGTGCAGCCGGCGATCGTGCTGGCCCCGTGCCGCGAGGACTACATGACCGATCACGTGCACACGAGTCGCCTGGCGATGACGGGCTGTTTCTGTGGGGGCGTGGTCAATATCGATACCGGCGACGCCCGGCCCTTTGAGCCGACGCCGCACCTGTACTATACCGACCCCCTGGAAGGCAAGGACATCTATGGCCGTGATGTGCCGCCGAGCCTGGTGGTCGACGTGGCCGACGTGTTCGAGACCAAGCGGCGGATGCTGGCCTGCCACGCCAGTCAGCGGGACTGGCTGCTGACCCACCACGGGGTCGATGAGTATATCCAGATGATGGAGCGGCTCAGCCAGGCCTGCGGCCGGCGGGCCGGCGTGGCGTATGGCGAGGGCTTCCGTCAGCACCTGGGCAGTGCGTTCCCGCAGGATGATCCACTCAGCGCGGCGCTGGGCCCGGCCGCGCACCGGTTATAGGAGGCCAATCATGGCGCGACGACGCAGTCTTCTGGCGCCCCAATGGTGGGACTATACGACGCTGGACGAGGCTATTTTGAAAGAGGCCGCCGGCTTGAGTCCGGAGGATATGCTCGGTCTGAGCCGCGAGGGGTTCACGGTCAAGTTCTACGACACGCTGGAGGACTTCTACCTGGCCGAGGCGCTGGAGTACATCAGCGCCTGGCGGCAGGCGACGGCGGACAATCCGGTGGGCATCTGCGGGCCGATCGGCCCGACCGAGCAGTTGCCCTTGGTCGCGCGGCTGGTCAACGAGCTGGGCCTGACTTTGCGGCACGCACACTTCTGGGGGATGGATGAGTGGTACCGCGATGGCCGCGCGGTGGACCCGAGCCACCCCCTGTCGTTCGAGCGGGCGGATCGGGAGCTGTGTTTCGACCGGATCGATCCGCGGCTGCGGATGCCGGAGGAGAATCTGCACTTCCCCAAGGCCAACGTCAGCGCGTACGTGGGAAGCTGGCGACACGTGCGCTGCGCCGTCATGCAGGGTGGCCAAGGCGACATCAAGCACTGGGCCTTCAACGACCCGGTCCGGCGGGAGGGCCCCTGGCGGGACGAGCCGCCCTCGCCGGAGGAGTACCGCGAGCTCTCGACGCGGGTGGTCGACCTGCACCCCGTGACGATCATGCAGAACGCACGGACCAGCGGCGGCGGCGTGGTGACCGGCGTACCCACCCAGGCGATCACGGTGGGCCCCGTCCAAACCTGGCAGGCCGAGAAGGTCTCCATCTGGCAGGCCGGCACGCACGACAACCCGTTCGGAATGCGGCTGACGACGCTGATGATCGGCCAGCGGATCGCCGACAGTGCCGTGCCCATGTCGCTGCTGTCCGATCATCCGAACGTGCAGTTCAACTTCTACCGGCCGGGTCTGGGCACCTGCCGCGTGGAGATGCACTGACCGCCCGGCTCAAGGTCGTGGCCCGGCTGCGTACGCACCCGGGCCGTCGGCCATGATGTCGTAGAGCCGCCGCAACGCCTCACGGATATTGCCGTTGTACTGTCGGTACAAGCCCTCCAGAGCGGAGCGGTCGGGACACGAAGGGGCGTTGGGACCATCGGCGATTAGGAGCCGTTCGACCAGCCGGCACAGCAGCGCTGCATCGGTCCGGCAGGTTACCCACGTCGGTAATCGTCCCGGACGATGCGCCGTAATCACCAGCCCCCGATCCCGGCGCAGGATCGCTCGCCGGATACGCCGCCATGCCAGGGGACCCAAGTGATCGGCCCCGTCGAGCAGCAACACATCGAAGGTCTGCTCCAGCACCGCAGTCACCTCCGACCGCGGTGGCCGCACATCGACACTGCAGAACAGCCGAGCCACCCGCAGTCCGCGTCGCGCCAGGTGATCGGCGAGGGTGTCCAGCAGCGTGGTCTTGCCCGATCCGCACGGGCCGACCACGGCGCCGCAGAAATGCATGCCTTCGAGGCGATCGAGCAGTTGCGGCCACGTGGCCTCAAGCGGCTGGTAACACAGCGTCGTGATGCGGTCCACGCGGAACGGATTATCGCGGGCCGGCCGCATGGTGCATGTCCTCACGCCGAACGGTTGCCGAGCATGACCTCGCGCCCGGTCGGCGAGAGGGTGAACTCCACCCGCGCGACATGGTCACCGGGCTCGGCGACGGCCTCGACGGCCCAAATCAGCGAGATTAACCGGCCGGAGAAGCTGTACGGCCCGTTGGGCAAGGCAAAACGAAATGTGCGGGTCTCGGATGGGGCCGGCGACTCGAAGGTCAGGTTCTCCGCCAGGCCCGTGTCCTCATCGCCCTTGCCGCGGGTATACCAGAACAGCCGCAACTCGACCTTGTCCGGGCGATCATCGAAAAGCCATCGGACCGTACCGGTCAGGTCCTCGCCCGGTCGGCACTCGGTTTGGCCGCCATCCAATTCGATATCCAGTGTTCCAGTCATGATCGGTGTCCTGATGACCGGCCGCCCTCCAGCGGGCGCGGCGCGACGGTGATTTCGTATTCGTCCTTCACATCCGGCCAGCGGGCGATGTCGCCGCGGACCGTCAGCGACCAGATGATCTTGTTATGGTCCGCGCGAAACGAGTGCATGGTATCGCCCGGAATGCGCAGCGTCGTCTGGCCATAGGCCATCTGCGAGCTGTCCGTCGTCGAGACCAGCGTCTCTTCGTAGAAGGTATTCTTGTCGGTGTAGGTTTTTGTACCGCGGCGGTAGCGGGCCTCCTCGCGGCCACTGAGCGTAATCGTCAGGGTGCCGATCCGCTCCACCCGGCCGAAGATCTCCCAGTCCAGCGGCACCGAACCACCCAAGGGAATCGTCGCCGTCCCCACCGTCAGCTTCGCACGGGGGTTGAACAGGGCCAGGAGTTGGTACAGCACCGCCCCCACCGTTACGAGCCCGACCAGAGCGAAGGGAACCAGAAACAGCGTCAGACCCCATTCGGGCCGCCCCCGCTGAAAACCGCGCACCGCGTTGATGAGAAAAACGGACAGGATGCCGTTCCAGATCGCCGCGAAGACGATCACGCCGATCAGCTTGCCCCATCGGCCATAAGGGGCTTTGAGGACCACCGGGCCCGCCGGTCCGCCAACCGCCAGGCGGTACTCGTTATCCACTCCCTGGGCGCTCTGTGTCGTGGCCTCGGGCAGCCAGTCGGCCTGGGTAAGCCGTCGGGCCTTGCGCCGCGCGGCCCGCGTCACGCCGATCATACCCCCCACGCCCACCACGACAAACACCGCCGGGATCAGGCCGAACAGCATCGTCAGCGAGAACCCCCGGTTCAGTACGGCCTGGCTGGGGTCCTTGGGATTGACGTAGCAGACCAGATTCTCGGCACGCAGGTAGGCATTGACGATGTCCTGTTTGCCGCGGCGGCCGCTGCTGGAACCGGTCATGAAATTGTAGCGGTCGGACTTATAGGTGTGGCCGTCAACCTCGTACTCGTAAAGAATATCGATGCTGTAGGTGGTGCCGTCACTGTCGGAATGCGAGCGGACCTTTCCGTGAAGGATGGTGCAGGCCACGGCGGGCCAGTCCTGTGCCCCGATGATCCGTATCACCGGCAGGATAAACAATGGAATCAAGAAGCCGAACCCCGCCAAGGCGAAGAGGGCGAAAAAGCCCACGCCCAGCGCGGTGCCCTTGCTCTTCCTGACCGCCGCGTTGGACACGGACTGCACCGTCCGCCTGCCTGGCCGCCAAAGGGCATACAGCCCTCCCGCACCGATCAGCACGAACAGCAGGGGAAACAGCGCCACCAGACCGAACCAGGGGCTCTGCCGTTTGAGCACGGCGTAGACGGGTTGTTCGGGATCGACGTAGCATCGTTGTTCGCTGCCTGGGGGAAAGCGGGCGATGATCGCCGCCGCCTCGCTGTACCGCTCATAGCGGCGGGGTGTCAGCGTGTAACGGGTGCCCGTGTAGGTGCGCTGGCCCACCTGGTAGGTATATTCAACCACCGGATGGTACCGGTCCGACCCTTCCTCCTGGCCGACCTCCGAGTGGACGATGCGACAGGGCACGGCGTTCCAGGCGTAAAGCCGGAGCCGATCGAGGGCCTCGCGGACGATCATGACCGTAATAAAGCCCCCGATGCCGGCGAACATCAGAAACACGATGCTTCCGACCAGCCGCCCTCCAAGGGTGTCGGTCGATGACGATCCTGAGGCGCTGTGCCGCCGCATCCTGGTGCTCCATCCGGTCACGTGTGCATCCTTGTCTGGGTCTCCATCAGGGTTCGCAGCATTCCGATCCTAACGGAATCCGGCCTTGTTGTCATGTTTCTACAGATGGTATTTGCGGTGAGATACTCCGTCCGGCGGCCTTGAGGGCCTGCTTTCGCCGCGGCGGCATTTTTTTCGCGAACCTTTGGCTCCGATCCCAGTATGCGATGCGGCATCCGGGGTGAAGGGCCTTGTGTACAGCCGCTGAGCCGGATGCCGTGTTCTCTTTGCAGGTGTCGGCGTCCAACGCCGGACACGATCCCACAGGTGTGAGCCCTTGCGCGGATACACCGACGGGCCGTCGCAGCGCCAATGTGATATGCAGCAGGTCCCGGCGCCGCCGTGAACTCATCGGAGCCTCGCAGGGGATCATCAGGGGCCGTGACGTGCGCGTACCTCACGGCCCTCTTTTTTTACTCCAAGGGAGCAGTTTACACGGCCTTTACCCCGTTTGGACCCGCGGCTATGATGACGGCAACCTGACACGGGGATCATCATGGCCAAGCGGGGCATCCAGGACGTGGATGAGGAGATCCAGCAGGCCGCCGAGCGACAACGCCATCAGTGGATGCGTCGGCGGCTGGATGCGTACTGCCTGTTTATGATCGGCGTCGCGCTGCTGGAGATGGTGGTGCACCTCATCATGGCCGTCGGTGGGGCGGCGATGGGCTCTTACTGTATGCGGGCGATCCTTCGCGGCGGTCTGCACATGGCGGTATTCTGGATCGGCCTGCTATGGGCTCGGCGGCGGACATTGGACGAAGAGGACGTCGTCCGGTACGGGTTTCGACTGGTCGTCTCGGCGGGTGTGCTGGCCATGATCGTCGCGCCGATCGTGCTGGGCCAGCCCCTGGGATTGGTGATCGCCTTCCATCGACCGGCACACCTGGACGCCCCCACCCTGTCGGGCCGGATTCTGCTGGTGCATCTGGTCGCATCCCTGTTCCTGCCTTGGTCGGTGCGGGAGGGGGCCCGGGCCCTGGCGGCGTTGTGGGTGACCGCGGCGGTGGCGATGGTGCTGTTTCGCGCCAGTCCCTGGGACATGCTCATCTGGCCGTTCGCCGGGCTGCCGGGGCTGCTGGTCTGTGCGGTTCGCACCAAGCGTTTCCGGTATCGATTCGCCCTGGACCATCTCAGTGGACGCTATCGTCAGATGAAGCAGGAACTGGCCCACGCACGGCACATTCACGAACTGCTGTTCCCGGAGGAAATCGCCGCCGGCCCCTTTCACCTGCGGTATTGCTACGAGCCGACCGAGCACATCGGCGGCGATTATCTGTACGTCCGGCAGGATCGCGCCGACCGGCTCAACGTCGTCGTGCTCGACGTGACGGGGCACGGTATTACCGCGGCGTTGACGGTCAATCGCATCTACGGCGAACTGGATCGGCTGTTCGGCGAGCGGCAGGACCGCGCGCCGGGCGAGCTGATCGTCGCGTTGAACCGATACTTCTCGGTGAGTATCGCGCGGCATGGCATCTTCGCCACGGCCCTGGCCCTGCGCGTCGATGCCTCGCAGGGGTCGCTGGAATGGGCCAACGCGGGGCATCCCCCGGCCTTTCTGGTCTCGCAGGATGGGGTGGTGCAGCCGCTGGAGTCCAATGCCGTCATGCTCGGCGTGGTGGACGATCCGGAGTACTCCTGCCCGACCGAACAGGCAATCTTTGCCCCGGGGGATCGTGTAGTTCTGTACACGGACGGGGTGATCGAGGCGCTGGACGGCCGCGAGCGGGCGCTGGGCGTGGAAGGTGTGCGGGATACGCTGCGGCGGGCCCACGGAGATCGGCATGAGGACTTCCTGCAGATGGTCTGGCAGCGGGTTCAGGATCATCGGCAGGGCCCGGCGACGGATGACACCCTGGTCGTCGAGATCACGCGGCGCTGACGCACGGGACGACCTGGACGGCCATGGCGCCGGTCCGTGGGGCCCTCAGAACAGCCCGGTGACCTTGCCGCTCTCCACGTCCACGTCGATCCGCCGAAAGGCCGGGTTCGAGGCCGTGCCGGGCATGAGCTTGATATCCCCGGCGATGGGCACGACAAAGCCGGCGCCCTCGTACACCATCACATCGCGGATCGGCAGCACCCAGCCGGCAGGTCGCCCCTTGAGGCTGGAATCGTGGGACAGGCTCAATTGCGTCTTGACCATGCAGATGCCCATGCCGTTGATCCGGGTATTGGCCTCCAGGGCGTCGAATTTCTCCTTGGCCAAGGGGGCGTACTCGACCCCGTCGGCCCCGTAAATGCGGCGGGCGATGCGGTCGATCTTCTGGCGCAGGGGCATTTCAGGCTCATAGAGGAAGGTGAAATCGCGGATCTCCTCACAGGCGTTGGCGACCTTCTCGGCCAGTTCCAGGGCCCCCTCGCCGCCATAGCGCCAGTGTTCGCTGACGGCGACCGAGGCGCCGGCGGCCTCGCCGATCCTGCGGACCAGGTCCGTTTCTTCCTTCGTGTCGGTATGGAAATGGTTGACGCACACGACCGGGCGGATGCCGGACTGCTTGACGATCTCAATATGGGCCAGCAGGTTCTCGCAGCCTTTTTCGACGAGCCGCAGGTTCTTCTGGCGGTAGATGTCGGGCAGGGGCGCGCCCGGCTTGACCGCCGGGCCGCCGCCGTGCATCTTCAGGGCACGGATCGTGGCGACGATGACCACGGCGTTGGGCGTCAGACCGCTCATGCGGCACTTGAGGTTCCAGAACTTCTCGAAGCCGATATCCGCCCCGAACCCGCTCTCCGTGACGAGGTAATCACACAGCTTGGTGCCCACCAGGTCGGCGATGATGGAGCTCTGGCCGATGGCGATGTTGGCGAAGGGCCCGGCGTGGACCAGCATGGGCTGACCCTCGATGGTCTGCATGAGGTTCGGATTGAGGGCCTCGACCATCCACGCGGTCATGGCGCCGTCCACCTCCAGGTCCGCCGTGGTGACCTCGCGGCCCTTCTTGTCATAGGCCACGACGATCTTGCCCATGCGTCGGCGGAAGTCCTTGAGGCTTCTGGCGACCGCCAGGATGGCCATCACCTCGCTGGAGACCGACATCTGGAAGCCGCTTTCCATCTCGAGGCCGTCCATCGGCCCGCCGCGTCCGATGACGATGTTGCGCAGAGCCTGAGCGCAGAAATCCATCGCCCAGCGGATCTGCACGCGCTGGGGATCGATGTCGAGTCGCCGCAGGCCGCTCTTGGCCAGTCGCGCATCATCGTAGTTCCGCTCGTGCTGCATGCGGGCCGTCAGGGCGACCATCGCCAGGTTGTGCGCGTTGGTGATGCTCTCGATGTCGCCGGTCAGGCGGATGGAAAACGGCGTCAGCGGGATACACTGGCTCAGGCCTCCGCCGGCGGCCGAGCCCTTGATGTTGAAGGTCGGCCCGCTGCTGGCCTGACGGATGGTGCCGCAGACCTTCTTGCCCAGTCGCCCCAGCCCCTGCACCAAACCGATCGCGGTCGTGGTCTTGCCCTCACCCAGGGGCGTGGGCGTGATCGCGGTGACGTCGATGTACTTGCCGCGACGGACGTGCTTGAGCCGCTCAACGATCTTGGCGTAGTCGATCTTGGCCAACTTGTTGCCCAAGGGGATCAATTCGCCATAGGCCAGACCCAGCTCGCTGGCGATCTGCTCCAGCGGCTTGATATGCTCCTCGGCGGCGGCGGCGACCTGCCAATCCTGCAGCGTCGTCGGATCCAGGCGATCACATGCACGTTGTCTTGGGTTCATCCAGTGTCCTTCCCGGCCGTTCTTAAGGTCCCTTATTATCGACCGTCGGAGCCGGTGCTTCCACCAAAAATCGCCTTGTTAAGCCGCCGTGCTCCCGGGGTCGGGCAGAGTCGACGGCGATTGGTCCCGCCCAGGCGGCATTCCACACAAGGCCGGGGACCTGCAGTCAGATGGCCTCGATGGCCAAGCGACCCAGGGCAGCCAGGGCAATGCGAACGTTGCCGAACGGCGCGCTGACGGCAAATCCGGCGACGCGGTCGGCGATCTGTTCGATCATCTCCCGGGCGATGACCACCCCCAGGGCACGGCCCTGCTCGCGGGTCTTGGCGGCGCTCATGCGGTCCAGCAAGACCTGGGGCACGACCACGCCCGGCACCTCGTTGGCCATGAACTCGGCGTTCTTGTAGCTCGTGAACGGCCAGATGCCCGCAATCACGGGGATGGAATGATCGGCCACGGCGTCCAGGAAGTCGAACAGCATCCGCACATCGAACACAGGCTGGGTGATGGCGTATTCGGCGCCCGCCTCGACCTTGCGGTGAAAACGGTCGATCTCGCGCTGCCGATCCGAGGCGACGGGGTTGGCCCCGACGCCGATGGTCAACGCCAGCGGCTCATCGAGGGCATTGCCCGCGACGTCCAGGCCACGGTTGAGCCGGCTCACCACCCCGGTCAGGGCGATGGCATCGAGGTCGAACACGGCCGTCGCATCGGGATACTCGCCGAGCTTGGGCGGATCGCCCGTGATGAGCAGGACGTTACGCAGACCCATCGCGTGAACACCAAGCATGTCGGACTGAAGCCCGATCAGGTTCTTGTCGCGGCAGCACACGTGCAGGATCGCCTCGATGTCCGCGGCCTGCTCCACCTGGACGGCAGTCACCATGGGCGACAGGCGGCTGGTGGCCCGCGGCCCATCGGGAATGTTGACCGCGTCAATACCGTGAGCGGCGCAGAGGCGGACCTTCTCCAGAATCGCGTCCAGCCGCACGCCTCGTGGCGGCACCAGCTCGATGCTGCACACGGGCTGGCCGGTGGCGAGCTTGGCTCCCACGCGCGACTTCTGCGGTAGCGGGATGGGCTCGACGCCCTGGGCCTCGGCGGCCGGCTGCATGACGGCCGCCCCGCCCGCGGGCCGCCGCCCCATGGCCTTGTCCATCGCCGACACCGCTTTGACAATCTGGCGGATGTGCTCCGGCGTCGTGCCGCAACAGCCGCCGATCAGCCGTACCCCGTGCTCGAAGAACCGCTTGGCGTATTCAGCCATGTACTCGGGCGTGGACATGTACATGCGGCGGCCTTCGACCTCGCGCGGCAGGCCCGCGTTGGGCTGGGCGCTGAGAGGCTTATCGGTCACCGACCGGATGCGTTGCAGGCTTTCGAGCATGGCCGAGGGCCCCACCGAGCAGTTCAGGCCTACCACGGCCACCTGCGGCTCAGCGGCGATGCGGGCGATTGCCTCTTCAATAGGCGTACCCAGCAGCGTCTGGTGATCCTCGTTGACGGCCATCTGGGCGATCAGGGGCAGCAAGGTGACCGTCCGAGCCGCCTCGATAGCCAGTTGCAGCTCGGCGGGATTGCCGAAGGTTTCGAAAAGAATCACATCCACGCCGGCCTCGCTCAGGGCGTGGATCTGGGCGGCGAACGCCTGCCGCGCCGCATCGTCCGCATCCGTTCCCAGGCCGATATGCCCCGGCCCCAGCGGGCCGATGGCCCCGGCAATCCAGGCATCATCGCCGGCGCAATCCCGCGCCACGCGGGCGCCCGCCGTGTTGATCGCCTCGACTTTGTCGGCCAGGCCGTACTGGGCGAGCTTGAACGCGTTGGCGCCGAAGGTGTTGGTCTCCAGCAACTCACTGCCGACGCGGAGATAGCCCTCGTGTACGCGGGCCACGAGCTTGGGATTCGTCAGGTTCAGCTCGTCAAAACACGTGTTCAGAAACACCCCATGCTGAAACAGCATGGTTCCCATCGCGCCGTCGGCAAAAACGACGCGACGGCGAAGGCTTTCTATGAAATCTGGCCGCCCCATCGACATCCTTCCCGATCGCACCCAACCATCTCGCGGGCTTACCCTTCTGGTTTATCGGATAGAGTAGCCCGCCGCCTTGCACGGCACAAGGGCTTTGCACGCAGGGCTTGTCGCCCAATGCAATGACCCCGTGTCGCACGGGGGTGGGGGGAAACCCGGGGCCGGAGCCGGACCGATCCGACCCCGGGCGATTGTCAGCGGCTCTGCAGGGCAATGCGGGCCCAGCGACCAGCCTCCCATGACCAGCCCGTGGGCTGATTAATCAGTTGCAGTTCCACCTCCCGGCCGGCGTAAGGCGTCAGGTCCACGTTCACATCGACCCAGCCATCGCGACAGGTATCCGGCCCGATCGTCTTGTTCAGCAATACGTCGGAACCGACCTTGACGATCAACTGCCAGTCGCCCCGCGGGTCGTGCCCCACGGTCAGGCTCAATCGGTGTTCGCGACCCGCGGCCAGCTTGACCGTGCGCGAGATCACGCAGCCCATCTCGCGACTCAGCGGATGGGTCAGCAGCACGTCCTCGCGACCGCCCATCTCGTCGTAAAACCCCGGCTCCATATCGGGACCACAGCGGACGATCTTCCAGCCGGGAGCGAATTTGCTAATAGCCTCGGACAGGTCGATCCCCGCCACGGCCGTGATCTGCTTCATCTCGTCCTCGGTGAACCGGCTGTGGGCGATGGGCCCCGGCTCCCAGCACTGCTCAAAACCACTGGGCCGCGGCTCCTCAACCGGAATCAGAAACACCTCGCGGCCCTGCGCATCGGTCTCGATCCTGCCGCCGCGACGCACCACCGCCTGGCGGGCCAGCGTCTCGCAGACCTCGACGAGCATCGGGAAGTTGTACGGCGTGTGGCTGAACTTGCCTTCGGGGTTCAGCGCCGACTTGAACTTGTCCGGCAGCTTCTCGAAACCGATCACGGTACCGAGGATGCCGCCCGAATTGGCCGGGTTGCAGTCGGAATCCTGACCGCAGCGGGTGGAGATGACGATGGTCTTGTCCATGTCACCGCCGCCGTAGAGCAGGCCCATGACGATGTAGGCGCCGTTGATCTTGGCGTCGATGTTGAAGTCCGCCTGGGGCCCCGTACAGGAGAAGCGGCGATAGGCCGGGTTGTCCTGGTACTTGGCCTCGACCTTCTGCCAGGTGGCCTGCCAGTCGTTCGGGTTCTCGCGGTACCACTGCATCACGTCGCGGATGCACTCGGCGTATTGACTCTGGGCCGGAATACAGGCCAGGCCGGCCTCGATGATCCGCACGGGATCGGATTCGAAGAAGGCCTCGGCGTACATGCCGCCGACGAACTGGCCGCCGTAGAGCCCGTCGCCGTAGTTCATCAATCGGCCGAAGATCTCACCCAGCTCGATCGCGATGTTGGGCAGACCCGGCGCGATCAGGCCGGAGTAATCGGCCTCGATCTGATAGTCGATGTCGTCGGCGTGGCTGTTGAACTGCGGATGGCCGCTGTCCGGCGGGGCGATGCCGGCGCGGAGATTGGTCCGCCCGGCGTAGTTGGCGTGCCAGAGCGGATAACCGCTGTTGGCGAAGTCGATCCCCGCCTGGCGGATGGAGACACCCAGCCCGTGCAACTCCAGCGTCCGCAGGAAGGTCATCTCGACGTAGATGTCATCCTGGCCGAACTGGTTGATCATCTCAGGCTTCCACGTGGGGATCTGGTCTTCCGGGATGATCTGCCCTTTCCAGCGGAACTCCGTGGGCCCACCCCAGCCGACACCCGCCATCTGGCCGATCCAGCCGCCCTTCATCCGGTCGACGTACTCGGCAACGGGCAGTCGGCGAAAACCGAGGGCCTGTCGCCCGCGCACCGCCGGACCGGTCAGGCGCCCGACGAGCCAGTCCTCGAACGCGCCCATGTCCTTCCACGCCGTGGCGACCTTCATCCTTTTACCGGCGGGGTCGATTCGCGTGTACCCCTGGTCGTCCACCCGGACCCTGAGCTGTTCCATGCGGCAGAAGTCGTCGGCCAGACCCAGATAGACGGCTACGGTATCGTACAGCGTGCTGCTGCGCTGCTCGGCCGTCTGCTTGTTCTCGGCCCAGATGCGGTAATTCTCAATGACGGCCCGTGCGACCGGATCGCTGGAGTCCCGGACCTTCCTGTACTTCTCCCCGGTCAGGTGGACCAGACCGCAGGTGTCCAGCGGCGTGATGGTGATGTCCCACGCCGCCGAGAGGGCCGCCTGGCAGGCCTTGGCGTCGGCACGGACATTGTACTCCGCGTCGATCTGGTCGCGGCCGCCATAGCCCTTGCGGATGCTGCCATGCATGCCGACGAAACGGGCGCGTTCGGCGATGCGAGGCTCGCGGCGCAGGGCCTCGGCGATGTTGGGCACCGGGCCGACACAGATCAGCGTGACCGGTTCCGGGCTGCTCATAATGATGTCGATGATCGCCCGGACCCCATCCTTGTGAATCGTGCCGGGGTAATCGGCCAGGTCATAGTCCTTGACCCAGTCGGACTGCCGCCCGCCGCCGTGGGCGTTCACCTCCAGCGCCATGCCAATAGGAATGTCCGTGCGCCCGGCCGCGGTCAGCAGCTTGGCCATGAGCTTGGCGCGGTATTCGCTCTTGCCGTGGTCGCCCACAACGAGCTTGACATCGTACTCGGGACACTTGAGCAGCAGCCCCAGCGCCCACGTGTCGTCGATGTCGTCGCCGATGTCGCTGTCATAGATCACCGGGATGGCGGCGACGGCCCCCGCGCCCAACAGCAAGATCGCCAAGGTAACAGTCAGTTTCTGGGGAGTCTGGATCCTCATGCCTTCACCCTTTCCCTATTCAACGTTCGGACGGATTGACGTTCGATAAATCGCGTGGGCAACAGGATACGGTGATCGCGCAGAGGCCGGCCCGCCAAGCGGTCCAGCAGCAATTCCACCGCGATCTGCCCCATGCGCACGTTCTGCTGATCGACGGTGGTAATCGGCGGGTTCATGTGGGCCAGCCACGGCTGGTCGTCAAAACAGACCAGGGAGATATCCTGGGGAATGCGGCGGCCCCGTTCGGCCAGGGCGCGGACCGCGCCCAGGGCGATCAGGTTGCTCAGGGCGAACAGGGCCGTCACGTCCGGAGCGGCGTCGAGCAGCATGAGGGTCCGTTCGTAGCCGCTCTGCGTGTCATAGCGGTCGCCGAGGACCAGTTGCGGATCGGGCGTGACGCCGCGACCCAACATCGCCTGGCGCCAGCCGCGGACGCGCTGCTCATTGGGCCGCGTGTCCGGCAGTCCCTGCAGGCAGGCAATACGCCGATGACCCCGGTCGAGCAGATAACCGACGGCCTCATACGCCCCGCCAAAGTTGTCGCTGGTGACGCAGGGCAACGCCAGATCGGGCAGATCGCGGTCGACAATCACCGCCGCCAGGTCCTCATCCGCCAGAGCCCGCAGGTGATCGCCGGATTGGCCGACGGGCAGAATGATCAGGCCGTCGACCTGCCGGTCGGACAGAAGACGCACCGCGGCGATTTCGGCCTCGGTGGACTCGCGGGTGTCGGCCAGGAGAATCGAGTAGTCGCGCTCGCGGGCGGCGGTTTCCACGCTGCGAGCGATCTGCGCGAAGAAGGGGTTGGAGATATCGGGGATCAGCAGACCAAACGTCTGGGTTTTACGCAACCGCAACGAACGGGCGAGGTGACTGGGTCGAAAATTCAGACGTTCGGCGGTCTCCAGAACGGCGCGGGTGGTTTGGGGGCTGATGCGGCACTGGCGGCTCTTGCCGTTGAGCACGCGGGACACGGTCGAGGTGCTCACGCCAAGTTTTTCGGCGATCGTCCGCAGCGTTGTCAGCGACTTGCCCGCCATCAACCGCTCCACCCGTGGTTCACGTATCCATCATGCACAAACGTTTGTGCAATGCTAACCCCGGTTTGGTCGGAGGTCAATCCTCTTTTTTCGATGTACGAAGCACGGACCGGCACACCACGCGTTCGCGAAAATCTTTGAGAATATCCTTGTGCTTTCGCAGGGGGCAGGGGGTACAATACAGTGGCTTTCCTATGAAAAAGGAGATTCGCCGGTAATGACCCTGGCGGGCGAGGGTCTGTGAACGCTTAAAGTGTGTGGAGATCGGAATCATGAGAAAATGTTTTAACATCTTGGTTGTTCTGTTGGTGTTCGCATTGTCGGGCTGCTATAGCTGCCAGTCCTGGAATGAGGCGTGGGGCAAGGGGCCGCGGGAGGATTACCCGGCGGGCATCGCCTTCTGGGACAAGGACTGTAAGCCCATTGCCAAGGCGCCCCCTCTGAAGCCGGCCCCTGCGCCGACGCCGGCCCCGGCGCCCAAGCCGGCGCCCGCCCCTGCGGTCAAGAGCGAGTGCGGTTCGCCCTCGGCCACGGGACACTACCCCGGCGAAGGCTGCACGGTGGTCAGGCTTGAGAAGAACATGCCCCTGGAAGTGGCGGTGAACACCAAGTTCGACTACACGATCAAGGCCACCAATCCATCCAATCAGATGTTGAGCGACGTGGTCGTGACGGAGATGCTGCCCGGCAACTTCAAGGTGGCCGATACGAATCCGAAGGCCCAGGCCGACGGTGGCAAGCTCATGTTCGCCCTGGGAACGCTGGACCCGGGTCAAACAAAATCCATCACGATTTCGGGCATGGCAACCAACACGGAGTGTGTGAAGAGTTGCGCGACGGTGACGTATGTGATCCCGACGTGCGCGGCGGTCCGCGTCGTTGAACCTGCCCTGAAGCTGACCAAGACGGCCCCGGCCAGCGTCCTGCTGTGCGATCCGATTCCGGTCCAGTTCGTGGTGACAAACACCGGGACCGGCTCGGCGGGTGAGGTCAAAATTGAAGATACCCTGCCGGCCGGTCTGAAGACCGTGGACGGCAAGAGCAGTCTGGCGTTCAACGCGGGCACGCTGGGGGCGGGCCAGTCCAAGACGTTCTCCACCACGCTCAAGGCCGACAAGACGGGCAAGTATGAAAACAAGGCCGTGGCCACCTCCTCGACGGGCCTCAAGGCCGAGGCCACGACGGTCACCGAGGTTCGTCAGCCCGTATTGGCCATTGCCAAGACCGGACCCGACAAGCTGTATCTCGGCCGTCCCGTCGAGTATGTGGTTACCATCTCCAATAAGGGTGATGCTCCGGCGGCCGACCTGGTCATCGAAGACCAGCTCCCGGCGGGCGTCAAGTTCGTGTCGGCCACCGATGGTGGCATCGCCCAGGCCGGAAGGGTCCGATGGAATCTGGGCACGCTGGCGGCGGGTGCGTCCCGCAAGGTCAGCGTGACGGTCATGCCCGACCAGCCGGCCACGCTCACGAACACCGTGACGGCGACCGCGACCTGCGCCGAAGGCGTCAAGGCCTCGGTCAAGACCGCGGTGGCGGGCATCCCGGCCGTGCTGCTGGAGGTCATCGACGTGGATGATCCCATCCGCGTGGGGAACAATGAGACGTACGTGATTACCGTGACGAACCAGGGTTCGGCGCCGGATACCAATATTCGCATCGTCTGTGCCCTGGAGGATACCCAGGAGTACGTGTCCAGCGGCGGCGCCACCAATGGCCGTCTGTCGGGCAACCAGGTGGTGTTCGAGCCTTTGGCGACTCTGGCCCCCAAGGCCAAGGCCACGTGGCGCGTCGTTGTCAAGGCCGTCAAGGCCGGCGACGTTCGGTTCAAGGTGACCATGAACACCGATCAACTCGGACGTCCGGTTGAGGAAACCGAAGCGACCCACCAGTACGAGTAAGCGACCACACCCAGACGCCACGGTGGACAACCCCCCGTGGCGTCTTTCTTTTAACCGCGACCGTCCTCAGGGGGCAGGCAGGGTCCCTCACACCTGGCGCCAACGCAGGGCCATCTTCCTTTCTTGTTGGACATTGACCGAATCCCTTCTTGCCAGCGGGCGGATATCTGCGAAAATGCCGAGCCTGTGGCGTGGCTCGCAACGCCGGGCGGGCCCGCCGGGGGGTTGAGGATCCGCCGGCGGGTTCAGCAGGGAGACCTGATGAAGGTGACGGTCGATGAATTGCAGGAACACCTCGGCGCCGAGGTGACGCTGTCGGGCTGGGTGATGCACAATCGACCCAGTGGCAAGGTGGGCTTCGTCGTCGTGCGGGACGGCACGGGCCTGTGCCAGTGCGTCGTGGAAAAGACCCGCGTCAGTGACGACCTGTTCGAGGCCCTCAAGCATCTCGGGACGGAGTCCTCGCTGTCGATCACGGGCACCGTGCGGGCCGAACCCCGCTCGCCCGGTGGGCATGAACTGGTCGTGACCGATGCGACGATCCTGTGCCCGGCGGTCGATTACCCCATCACGCCCAAGGAACACGGGGTGGACTTCCTGCTGCGGCACCGGCACCTGCATCTGCGCTCCCAGCGGGCCTGGTCCATCGGACGGGTCCGCCATACCGTGATCGACGTGATTCGGCGGTTTTTCAACGACGAGGGATTCATCCTGGTCGATACGCCGATCTTCACCACCCTGGCCGGTGAGGGCGAGCAGACATTGTTTGCGGTGGACTACTTCGGTCAACCGGTGCACCTGACGCAGACCGGACAGCTCTATCTTGAAGCGGCGGTGATGAGCCATCGCAAGGTGTACTGCTTTGGGCCGACCTTCCGCGCCGAGAAGAGCAAGACCCGCCGCCACCTGGCCGAGTTTTGGATGGTTGAGCCGGAGGTGGCCTTCATCGACCTGGATGGCCTGCTGAACCTGGCCGAGCGGTTCGTCACCGCGATCGTCCAGGCGGTGCTCCAACACAACCGATCGGACCTCCAGACCCTCGAGGCCGATGTGCCGGCCCTGGAGAAGATTGCTCCGCCCTTTCCGCGGCTGACCTACAGCCAGGCGGTGGATATCCTGCGGGGCGAGCGGACCGCGAGGTTCCTGGCCGAGGAACTGGCCGACCTGCAGCGGCGGCTGGCCGAGGTGGAAACGCGAATCGCACAGATCGATGCCGAGGACGCCCGCGGCGGCCTGAAGAAGTGGAAGCAGGAGAAAAACGCCCAGGAGCTGATCGCCCTGCGGCGCGAACGCATCGACCTGGCCGCGGCAATCGAGAATAATCCGAAGCATGCCGCGCTCGCGGCCGAGTTCACCTGGGGCAAGGACCTGGGCGGCTCGGATGAGACCATTCTCTCGCGGATGCACGACAAGCCCCTGTTCGTGACGCATTATCCGAAGGCGGCCAAGGCGTTCTACATGAAGGTCGATCGCGCGGATGAGCGGGTGGTCGAGAACTTCGACCTGCTGGCCCCGGCGGGATTCGGCGAGATCATCGGCGGCTCGATGCGGGAGGATGACTATCCGCGGCTGGCCGGGCGGATCAACGAGCTGGGTTACAACCCGGAGCATTACCAGTGGTACCTGGACCTGCGCCGCTACGGCTCGGTGCCCCACGGCGGGTTCGGCCTGGGCGTCGAGCGGACCGTCGCGTGGATCGCGGGCGAACGCCATATCCGGCACTGTATCGCGTTCCCACGGATGATGGACCGGCTGTACCTGTAGCCACCGGTCGTTGGGGACGGGACGCGGGGGCGTGATTTTTTGTGAGTTTTTGGTTGCAATACTATATGCAGCGTGTATGTTCTGCGTGAACGCTATATATGGCATGCCCGGTTGGGTAGCGACCAGCACCCGGGCGAGGGGGAACGGCGGTGAGATGTCCGTTCTGTAAGGAAGACCAGGACAAAGTCATCGACTCGCGGTCGAGCGAGGGCGGCCGGGTGATCCGGCGGCGGCGGCAGTGTCTGGCGTGTGGCCGACGCTTCACCACCTACGAGAAAATCGGCGAGAGCATCAAGCTGACAGTCATCAAGAAGGACGGGTCGCGCGTGCCGTATGACCGTGAGCGGGTGCTGGTCGGCTTGCAGAAGGCGTGTTACAAGCGACCCGTGTCGGCCCAGCAGATTCAGGACATCGCCGACCGGGTGGAAGAAGACGTGTTTCGGCAGTGCGACCGGGAAGTCTCCTCCCAGTTCCTCGGCGAGCACGTGATGCGGCACCTGCGCCGGGTGGATCACGTGGCCTACATCCGCTTTGCCAGCGTGTACCGTCAGTTCGCCGACGCCGGCGAGCTGATCGAGGAGGTGACCCAGGCGATTCGTGAACCGGCGGAAGAAGAAACCGAACAGCCCAGGCTCTTTGAGTTGCGCTGATGACGAACATCCGGGCCGGCACGGGGAGAGATGAGCCATGCAGCTAAAGGTCATTAAAGCCGACGGCACGCTGGAGGAGTACCTCCACACGAAGGTGATTGGCACGATCAACAACGCCTTGGCGAGCGTGGACGAGTCAAACGTCTTCGCGGCCGAGCAGTTCGCCGAGGCGATCACGTTCTACCTGTACCGACATCATGACGAGCCGCGGATTGCCAGCGAGCGGATCCATCTGATGATCCAGGCGATTCTTTCGGCGACGGGGTACGACCACGCGGCGCGAGCGCTGACCGAGCATCGCTTGAACCGACAACTGGCGCGCCGAAGAACGGTGGTCGTTCGGCCGGCATCGAGCGACGGCGATGCGGTTGAGGAACCGTGGACCAAATCCGTCATCGTGCGGGACCTGATCGCCCGGCAGGGGCTGGATTATCACGTGGCGCGGGCGATCGCCTCGGCGGTGGAGGAAAAGGCGCTGGCGCTGGGGCTCTCGCAGGTACGTATCACCCTCGTCCGCGAACTCGTGGCCGGCGAGACCGACGCCCTGCTCCGCGCGGGCCGCCAACTGCAGACCGTCACGCCCTAGTCGCACACCCGGCGGGCACCCTACATGTTCTGCACGTCCGAGTGCTTCTCGAACGGCTGGAGGTCAAACCACTCCTTGCCGACCTTGATCTTGATCCGGGTGATGTCGTCTTGAACGAGCATGCGGACGCGGCCGGGACCGAGGTTGATGTGGTCGAACGCCACCCCCGCCGGGTCGGCCAGGTTCGCGGCCAGGCCCGGGGATCGATCCAGCGTCTGAAGGATGCCTGTGCCCGTCTGCCGCACCAGCATCGCCAGGCTCAGCAGCTCCGTGTTCTCCCCGCCAAGGGTGTCCATGTCCTCGCGAAAGCTCTCCATCGCCCACGCCAGAATGGCCCGCTTGCGGTCGCCCGCGTCGGTGTAGGGCTCATCCAGCAATTGTCGGGGCACCACAAGCTCGGCGTCGAAGCGGAGCTTTCGCCGGGCGGTGATGAAGTATGACCGGTCGAACTGCTCATAGGCGGCGGCGTACTTGCGAACGGCGGTCAGCGTCTCTTCGTCGAAGGCCACCGCGTTGCACCACAGGCGGCTCTGCTCATCCCGCTGCCCCCACGCGGCGACGACCGTCGGACTCTGGACCAGCAGCTCGTCGTCCTTCTTGATCGCGTTGATCACGTCGGCGCTGCGCGAGACCTTGAGCGTGGCCACGTCGAAGCGATCGAAGACCTCCGCGTCCATCTGAAAACGCTGGCACCCGGCGACCGCCAGGCCGCCCAACACCGCTGCGGCAAACAGGATTCTCTTCACGGTACGGGTCCTTCCCAAGTACGTTGTCCAACCCCGCGACGCGCCCCGCGTCCACGGGCAATCCGAAGGAGGCCCCGCGGCGATGCGACACCGACGGCGCTATACCTCCTTGGCGTCGATCCACTTCATCATCTTGCGCAGCCGCCGTCCGACCTGTTCGAGTTGACCGTCGTGGTCGGCGTTGTACAGCGCGTTGAACTTCTTGAGCCCGGACCGGTATTCGGCCACCCACTCCTTGGCGAACGCGCCGCTGGTGATCTCGCCGAGAATCTTCTTCATCTCCGCCCGCGTCTCCTCGGTGATGATCCGCGATCCCCGCGTCAGGTCACCGTACTCGGCGGTGTTGCTGATACTGTAGCGCATGTAGCTCAGGCCGCCCTGGTACATCAGGTCGACGATGAGCTTGACCTCGTGCATGCACTCGAAGTAGGCGATCTCCGGCTGGTAACCGGCCTCGACGAGCGTTTCGAAGCCCGCCTTGATCAGGGCCGACAGGCCGCCGCACAACACCACCTGCTCGCCGAACAGATCGGTCTCGGTCTCTTCCTTGTAGGTCGTCTCGATGACGCCGGCACGGGCCCCGCCGATGCCGTTGGCCCATGCCAAAGCGACGGCCTTGGCATCACCGGTGGCGTCCTGCTCCACGGCCACCAGGCACGGCACGCCGCCGCCCTTGACGTACTCGCTGCGGACCAGGTGCCCCGGTCCCTTGGGCGCGATCATCACCACGTTCACGTTCTTCGGCGGAACGATGTACTTGAAGTGGATGTTGAATCCGTGGCAGAAGCCCAGCGTCTGGCCGCCCTGGAGGTTCGGCGCGATCTGGTTCTGGTAGACCGTGGCCTGAATCTCATCCGGCAGCGTCACGATGATCAGCCTCGCGCCGTCCATCGCCGCGGCGATGTCCGTCGGCTCGAAGCCGTGTTCGACGGCCAGCTTGTAGTTGGCGGTGTCCGGCAGCTCGGCGACCGCGACGGTCACGCCGCTGTCGCGCAGATTCTGGCTGTGCGCGTGCCCCTGGCTGCCGTAGCCGATGACGGCTACTTTCTGACCCGCCAGCGGAGCCAGCGGGGCGTCCTCTTCATAGTACATTGTTGCCATGGAAGGCGACCTCTCCTGTGCTCGGTTCTACTCGTTCGTCTCCTTCGTCGCCCGGCCGCGGACATAGCGCGCCATCGCGACCGTGCCCGTACGGACCATGCTCTTGATGCCATACGGCCGGCACGAGTCGATGAACGCCTCGATCTTCGACTCCGGCCCGGCGACCTCCACCATAACGGTTTTCGGCCCGATGTCCACAACTTTCGCCATAAACATCTCGATCAGGGCCTGGATTTCGGGCCGTTTTTCCGCCGGGCAACTGACCGTGATGAGCATCAGATCCCGGGCCACCACGTCCTGCCCGGCGAAGTCCTGGACCTTGACGATCGTCACGATCTTGGCCAGTTGCTTGCGGACCTGCTCGACGACGCGGTCGTCGCCGATCACGACGATGGTCATGCGGCTGAGGTTCGGGTCGTCGGTGCGGCCGACGGCCAACGAGTCGATATTGAACGCGCGGGCGGCGAACATGCCGGCCACGTGGGCCAGGACGCCCGGCTTGTTGAGCACCAGTGCGCTGATAATATGTTTCATGATCGATCCCCTTGACGGGCGTGTCGGTTGCGATCAGGCCATCTCGAAAATGTCCAGGCCGTCCATCTCGTGCAGGCTCCGGCCCGCCGGCACCATCGGCCAGACGTTCTCCTCGCGGTCCACGTGGAAGTCGAACACGCAGGGCCGCGTCTCGGCGAGCATCCGCGCGACGGCGTCGGGGACGTCGGCTTTTTCGGTGACGGTCACGCCGACCGCGCCGTACGCCTCGGCGACTTTCGCGAAGTCGGGGTTCTTCAGCGAACTGCACGAATACCGCCGACCGTAGAACAACTCCTGCCACTGGCGGACCATGCCCATGTACCCGTTATTGATCAGGCAGACCTTGACGGGCAGCTCGTACTGGACGGCCGTGCACAATTCGTTCATCGTCATGTTGAAGCTGCTGTCGCCGTCGATATCGACGACCAGCTCGCCGGGCCGGGCCACCTGCGCGCCGATGGCCGCGGGCAACCCGTAGCCCATGGTGCCCAATCCACCCGAGGTGATGAACTGCCGCGGGCGGCGGAAGCGGTAGAACTGTGCCGTCCACATCTGATGCTGGCCCACACCCGTCACGATCGTGGCCTGGCCGTCGGTCTGGCGCCACAGCTCTTCGATGACGTATTGCGGCTTGAGGCCCGATCCCTGCCGATCGTACTGCAGGGGATGCCGCTGTTTCCACGCGGCGATTCGCGCGAACCACTCGGCCCGCTCCCGCGGCTCCACGGCGTCGGTCAGTTCCGCCAGGATGTCCTTGGCGCTGCCGACGACGGGGATTTCCACGCGCACGTTCTTGCTGATGCTGGCCGGGTCGATGTCGATATGGATGACCCGCGCCTGCGGCGCAAACGTCTTGAGCTGACCCGTCACGCGGTCGTCGAACCTCGCCCCGACGGCGATCAGCAGGTCGCATTCCTGCACCGCGAAATTGGCGTAGGCCGTGCCATGCATGCCGAGCATGTCCAGCGACGCCGGATCGGTCTGATCGAAGGCCCCCAGGCCCATCAGCGTCATCGTGACGGGCAGGTTGGCCTTCTTCGCCAGCGCGCGAAGCTCGCCGGCGGCCCCGGCGGCGATCACGCCCCCGCCCACGTACAACACCGGGCGCTGGGCCTCGTTGATCGCCCGCGCCGCGGCGCTGATCTGGCGGGCGTGCCCGTGCGTGCGAATCCGATAGCCCGGCAGGCTGACCTTGTCCGGCGGTGTCACCGGCACCTCGGCGATCTGCATATCCACCGGGATGTCGATAAGGACCGGCCCGGGCCGACCCGTGGAGGCAATGTAGAACGCCTCGCGAATCGTCGGCGCCAGCTCGGCCGGATTCTTGACGATCACGTTGTGCTTGGTGATCGGGCGGGTGATGCCCGTGGTGTCGGCCTCCTGGAACGCATCGTTGCCGATCAGCTCAGTCCGCACCTGGCCCGTCAGCGCCACCAGCGGCACCGAGTCCATCATCGCCGTCGCCAAGCCGGTCGTTAGGTTGGTCGCCCCGGGCCCACTGGTGGCCACGACCACGCCGACCCGCCCCGTGGCCCGCGCATAGGCATCGGCCATGTGGCAACCGCCCTGCTCATGCCGCGGGATGATGAAGCGGATGGGCGAATCGTAAAGCTTGTCGAACAACGGCAGCACCACGCCGCCCAGATAGCCAAACATCACCTCGACACCCTGCTCAACGAGGGTATCGACGATGACCTGGCTGCCGGGCTTGCGCGCGGGCGCAGATGGGGGGGAGGGTTCCTTTGACATGTCTGTCTCTCCTGATAAACGATCCATTTCGTTATCCCGGGAGTCACGGTGTTGGGGAAAACCGGTCCGCCGTCCCACCGGTGCGACCCCGTCGCAACCGGCCGAATCGGCCGACCCCACAACCCCGGCCGTGGTCCCGTAACCACAGTCTCACTGTGTCTCAGGCGTGCACCAGCACACCCACAGTGCCTTGCACAAAGAGCAAAAGGTCAATATACCCCTTCGGCAAGACACCGTCAAGGCCTTAACCCTCTTTTTCTTCGGGCCATCCCATCCCCCTGGGGGCAAATCTCCAAATCCCCCTTTCCCGCGTACGGCCAGCAGGTCCCCGACGACGGCCAACTCATCGCCGAAGCGCTCGGTCAGCCAGCGGCCGGCCTGCCGGTTATCGAGCAAATCGGCTCAGATCTCGACCCACTGCCCGGGAACGGGGGCCGGATACCGGCCCTGGGCATCGGCCTGGACGGGCGCGGGACTCGAGGCAGTCAGTCCATCCACGTCGGCGAAGAACTGGAAGGTCGAGGCCATGGCCTCCTCCCAGGTGATCACGCGTCCCATGTGGACGGCGGCACGGCCAATGATCGCACCAAGATTCGACAGGGCCGCGCGGCGAACCTCGTTGTGCGGCTTGTCGTTGCGGATCGCGTCGAGCAGGACGTCCCACTCGGCCTGCCAGGGGTTGACCTGTTCCCTCTGCGGCCGCCAGGCCACGTTGCTGCGTACGGTGTTCTGGTCTTTGAAGATCATGCAATCCGGCGCGTGCGTGTCGCCGGAGAACTTGGCAGCGCCTTGCGTGCCGTGAACGAAGGTCGCGAAGTCCGTGTGGCATCGCGGGATGTAGCGGCCGGTGACGAAGGCCTTGGTGGCGTCGGGGAAGGTGAACTCGATGGAGTAGCTGTCAAGGTTCTGGCTGGCGTCGGTGCTGCCGGCAAAGCGCCCGCCAACCCCGTGAGCCGACACGGGCCAAGCATCCTTGATCCAGAAGCACTCGTCAATCTGGTGAATCATCAGTTCGATGAAGATGCCGCCGGAGGACCACATAAACTGATACGGATGGCCGGGACTGAGCTGCCAGAGGAGTTCGTTTTCGCCCTGGGGGAACGGCGCCATGAAGTACCCCGGGTCCATGCGGTAGGCGCGGATCATCATCACCTCGCCCAGGGCGCCGTCGCGAATCTTCTCAATCATCGCCTGGCGAGCGGACGAGTGCCGGCACATCAGGCCGCAGCCGACCTTGAGGTTCTTCTTCTCGGCGGCCTCGCCCGCCCGGATCAGGCGATGGATGCCGCCCGGATCGGCCGCGAAGTCCTTTTCCATGAAGACGTTAACACCCTTCTGCACGGCGTACTCGAAGTGAACGGATCGGAAGGCGGCGTGCGTGGCCAGGATGACCACGTCGCCGGGCTTGAGGCAGTCGATCGCGTGACGGTAGGCATCAAAGCCGAGAAAGCGTCGCTCAGGTGGGACATCCACTCGATCGCCCAAGAGCTTACGCAACACAGCATATTTCCCATCCAGCCGATCCTGGCGAAGATCAGCCATCGCCAGCAGCTTCACGCCGCCCTGCTGGGTGGGATCGGCCTGGCGACCGGACCTGTCCTCCAGCACGAGGCCCCCGGCGGACATAGCGTTGGCCACCGCGCCTGTGCCGCGGCCACCGCAGCCGACGAGCGCGATGCCGATCGTGCTGTCCCCGGCGGCGTAGAGGCTCGGCGAGATGGACCCCAAAACCGCGGATGCGGCCAAGACCCTGCCGCTGCCGGTAAGGAATGTACGGCGGGATGTGCCCCGGGTGTTTTGCGAGGACGAGGCGTCACGATTTGCATGGTTGCTCATAACAACTCCTTTCTCCGGTCCTGATAGACGCACGATCGACCGACATTTCAGGAGGGCTTACAACCACTTCATCATACGTCGCGACAGCCGCCAAAGCAATGCTGGTCCGGACTGAATCTCCGTCTGGTCAACGGGGGATGACGCAGCGCGGCCGCGACCGCCCAAGAAACCGCCGCAAGAGACTGGGCGGTTGTGTCGACCCACGTTTGCCCTTAGCGACCCCGCGTTGGTTCCCTTTTAGATAAGGTCTCGGGCGCCTCGGACACGTCCCCGCCGCCGCCCAAAACGGCATACGTGTTCACCTCGTTGACCAGGGCGGCCAGTTGCAGGGAAATGAGCGCCTGTTGCGCGCCGTAGAAGGAGCGCTGCGCGTCCAGGACGTTCAGGTAGCTGTCGATGCCGTGTCTGTAGCGGTCGAGAGAGAGATCATAGACCGTTTGCGCGGATTTCACGACGGATTCCTGCGCCGCCACCTGGTCGGCCACGGTGCCCCGCACGGCCAGAACGTCGGCCACCTCTCGAAACGCCGTCTGGATGGTCTTCTCATACTGCGTCAGCGCCATATCCCGCAGGGTCTCACTGACGCGGTGCGCCGCCCACACGCGGCTGTCAAAGATCGGCATGGTGATTTGCGGTGTGAAGTTCCACGTGCCCGTACCCGACCCAAACAGGCCGGACAACTCATCACTGGCGGTCCCGATCGCGGTGGTCAGCCCGATACGGGGGAAGAACGCCGCCCGCGCCGCCCCGATAAAGGCGTAGGCCCCTTTGAGGTCATGTTCGGCCGCCATGATGTCCGGGCGCCAGAGCAGCACTTCGGAAGACAGACCCGGAGAAACAGCCTGGGGCGGGTTGAGGCTCGCCAGGTCCGAGGGCAGCAGATCCTCCGGAACCGTTACCCCGGCCAGGAGGTTCAACGCGTTGTGGTCCTGGGCAACCCACTGGGTATACCGCGCCACGTCCCCTCGAGCGGCGTCCACTTGGGTCTGGGCTCGGCGGAGATCGATTTCGCTGGCCAGTTCAACCTCGTACTGCCGCCGGATCAGATCATAGACCCCCTGTTGCGCCTCCAGGGTCGACCGGGCCAGGTTGAGGTTCGCCCGATCCGCCGCCAGGGTCAGATAGGTCCGAGCCACCTCGGAGATCAGGACGATCTGGGCGCCGCGGCGGGCCTGATCGGTCGCCAGATACTCCTGCAACGCCTGTTCTTCCAGACTGCGGATGCGTCCGAAGAAATCGACTTCCCACGCGGCGATTCCGAGATCCACGCTGTACACCTCGGATGTTCTGGACTGGCCGGGGAACGTCAGATCGGCGGAGCTGCGCTGCCGGCTCCCCGTCCCGGTCGCATAAATGGCCGGGAGTAACTCGGCCCGTTGAACACCGTATAGATGCCGGGCCCGCTCGACATTCAGCGCCGCAAGCCGCAGGTCCCGGTTGTTCTCGAGGGCCATCGCGATGACCTGACACAGGTTGGGATCGGCGAAGAACTGGCGCCATGTCAATTGGGCGGCACCCGGCGCCCCGTCCGGGAACGGCTCCTCCGCGTAGGCCGGTCCTTGAGGCCAACCCGCGGGGATCGGCGCCTCCGGCCGGGTGTACTCCGGCGCCATCATGCATCCACCTAGAAACAGGGCAGTGGCCACCCCCGCAACAAACCAGTGTCTACTCATGGGTTGATCCCTCGAATGATTCGGGGCCGGCCTGTCGTTTCATGTTTTTGCGTCTTCCAAACGCCTTCTCAATCAACACGTAAAAGAGGGGCACAAAGAGAACCACCAGAATGGTGCCGGTGATCATACCGCCCAGGACCACGGTGCCGATGGCGTTCATGGCCCCTCCGCCGGCCCCCGTGCTGAAGGCCAGCGGCAGCACGGACAAGCCGGTCGTCATGGACGTCATCAGGATCGGCCGAAGTCGCAGCTTCACGGCCTGCAACGCGGCCTCAATCAGACCCGCGCTCCCGGCGATTCCCCCCATGGCGAACTGCACGATCAGGATCGCGTTCTTCGTGGCCAGGCCAAGCGTGTTCAACATCCCAATCTGAAAGTAGACGTCGCTGGGCAACCCCCGCAGCGTCGTTGCGGCGATGCCACCCACCACTCCCAGAGGGAGGATCAACAGGACGGCGATGGGAATGTCCCACTTCCCATACAACGCCGCCAGGAACAGAAACACGGTCAGAATGGAGAAGGTGTAGAGCAGCCCGGTCTGGGCGGACGCCTGCCGCTCCTGGTAGGAAAGCCCCGTCCAATCGTAACCGACCCCCTGGGGCAATCTGGAGGTCAGCTCCTCCATGGCGTGCATGGCCTCGCCGGAACTCCTGCCCGGTGTCGCCTCGCCCCAGATGTTCATGGATGGAAAGCCGTTGAACCGCTCCAGCCGCGGCGAACCGCTTGTCCAGCGACCGCTGGCAAACGAGGGAAAGGGCACCATCTTTCCGGCGGTGTTTCGTACGTAGAGCCTGTCCAGATCCTCCGGCAACATACGATACGGGGCGTCCGCCTGGACATAAACCCGTTTAACCCGTCCGCCTTGGATAAAATCGTTGACATAGGCGCCGCCGAAGGCCGCCGAGATGGTGTTGTGCACCGCGGTAATGGGCAGTCCCTGGGCCCCGGCCTGCTCCCAGTCCACGTCGATCCGGTATTCGGGCACGTCCTCCATCCCGTTGGGACGCACGTTCATCAGCCGGGGGTCCTGCGCCGCCATACCGAGAAGCTGGTTTCGAGCCTGCATCAGGGTATCGTGCCCCCGGCCCCCGCGGTCCACCAACTGGAAGTCAAACCCCTGGGCCGTGCCCAGTTCGGAGATGGCTGGCGGCGGAAAGGCGAACACCATGGCGTTTCGGATCCTTGAGAACCGCGCCGTGGCCCGGCCCGCAACGGCCTTGACGCGGAGGTCCGACCGCTTTCGGAAGTCCCAGTCCTTCAATTTGGCGAAGACCATGCCGTTGTTTTGCGCCCGGCCGGAGAAACCTACGCCGACAATCGTCAGGCAGGACTCCACGGCCTCCTTCTCCTGCTCCAGGAAGTACTGCCGCACCTCGTCGGCGACGGCCTGGGTCTGCTCCAGGGTGGCCCCCGTAGGCATGATAATCTGACACAATAGGACGCCCTGATCTTCGTCCGGAAGATAACTGGTGGGCATGCGCAGGAAGAGATAGCCCATGCCGCCCACGATCAGGAGGTAGACGGCGAGGAACCGTAATGTGCGGGCCAGCCCGTACCCGACCAGCTTGACGAACCCGTCGCGGAACCGGTAGAAGGCGCGATCAAACCACAAGAAGAATGGACGCAGGAACCAGACAGCGCCCTCCGCCGCCTCGTGCCCCTTGACGATGGGCTTCAGAATGGAGGCGCACAGCACCGGTGTCAGGATCAGGGCCACCGTCACCGACAGGAACATCGACGTGACGATGGTCACGGTGAACTGGCGATAGATGATACCGGTCGAGCCGCTGAAGAACGCCATGGGGCTGAACAGGGCCGCCAGCACCAGGAAAAACCCGATCAAGGCCGTGGTCACCTGCCCCATGGACTTGGCCGTGGCCTCCTTGGGTGAAAGCCCTTCCTCGCTCATGAGCCGCTCGACGTTTTCCACCACGACGATGGTGTCGTCCACCAACAGGCCGATGGCAATCACCATCGCGAACATGGTCAGCATGTTGATCGAGTACCCAAACGCCCCCAGCGCAGCGCACGTGCCGAGCAGGACCACCGGCACCGCAATGGTGGGAATCAATGTCGCCCGCATGTTCCCCATGAACAGCCACATGACCAGGAAAACCAGCACGATCGCCTGGAGCAGGGCCTTGACGGCCTCGGCGATCGCCGCCTTGATGAACGGCGTGGTATCGAAGGGATACACGACCCTCACGCCCGACGGAAAGTACTGGCTCATCTCCGCCATTCTGGCCTTGACGGCGTTGGCCGTCTTGAGCGCGTTGGCCCCGGGGGCCTGTCGAATGGCCAGCGCCGAGGCCGGTTTGCCGTTGTAACGGCCTTCGATGTCATAGAACTCCGTGCCCAATTCGGTCCGCCCGACGTCCCGGACCCGAACGACGGAGCCGTCCGGATTGGTGCGCAGCGGGATGGCGGCGAATTCGTCCGGCGTCTGGAGCAGGTTCTGCACGACGATGGAGGCGTTCAGGCGCTGGCCCTCCACCGCTGGAATCCCCCCGAACTGACCGGCCGATACCTCCACGTTGTAGGCCCGCAGCCCTGCAATCACATCCTGCACGGTGAGGTGATAGTTCGTCAGCTTATCCGGGTCCAGCCAGACACGCATAGCATACTGAGACCCAAAGACCTCGACCTCGCCCACGCCCGGCACGCGGGCCAGGACCTTTTCGAGCGTGGACTGGGCATAGTCGCTCAGGTCGTAGTTGCTCAAGCGGCCGTCCTCGGAGACGATTCCGACAATCAACAGGAAATTGCGGGTGGACTTGCTGACCGTCAGGCCCGATCGCTGGACCACCTCCGGCAGGCTGGCCATGGCGAGCTGAAGCTTGTTCTGCACCTTGGCCCAGGCCAGGTCGGGATCGGTCCCCGGTTTGAAGGTCAATTCGATGCGCGACGCCCCGGCCGAATCGCTCGTACCCGACAGGTAGAGCATCTCCTCAAAGCCCGTCATCTTCTGCTCGATGATCTGGGTCACGCTGTTTTCCACGGTCTGTGCCGAGGCGCCCGGATAGAACGCCCCGATGGCGATGCTGGGCGGTGCGATGTTCGGATATTGGGCGATGGGCAGGTTGTAGATGGCCAGCCCACCCAGCAGCATGATGAAGATCGCAATGACCCAGGCGAAAACCGGACGGTCAAGAAAGAATCTCGATAACATGGACGTATCCGTCTAATTCGTAGGCGTTGATGATGAACCGCTCGGCTCGAGCGACGGCGCGTTACCGCCCTCCGTGTCGAGCGAGACCACTGTGACCGAAACGCCGGGCCTGACTTTCTGAAGGCCCTCCACGATCACCCGATCACCGGGACGGAGTCCCGACGAGACGAGCCATTGGTTGCCCACGGCCCGGTCGATCGTCAGCATCCGTTGCTGCACCGTGTCGTTGGCATCCACGATCAGCGCGGCCGGCTCCCCTTTCACGTTGCGGGACACGGCCTGCTGCGGCACGAGGAGGGCCTCCTCGTTGACGCCTTCGGTCACGATGGCTCGAACGAACATGCCCGGCAGAAGCACGCCGTCCGCGTTGGGAAAGACGATGCGAAGGACCACCGATCCGGTCGTCGGATCCACCGTGACATCCTGGAACTGCAACGTGCCTTCCGACGCGTAAGGCATACCGTCTTCCAGGATGAGACGTACCTTGTTGCCCCCGGTCTCATCGCGACGGAGACGCCCCTCGTCCAGCCGGCGCCGCAACCGCAGCAACTCGGAGGTGGACTGCGTCACATCCACATAGATGGGATCCAGTTGCTGAAGCGTCGCCAGCGCCAGCGGCTGATGCGCCGTCACCAGGGCGCCCTCTGTAACGTAAGACCGTCCGATCCGCCCCGCAATGGGGGCCGTGACGCGGGTGTAGCCCAGATTGATGCGGGCGGTCTCCAGCGCGGCCTTGGTCTGGTCAATGCCCGCCTCGGCCACGGCGATGGCCTTGCGATCGCTCTCCACCTGAGCTTCGGCGGCCCGCAACATGGCCTCGGCCACCACGGCCTCGGTCACCGCGCGATCTCGCTCGCTGCGCGACACCGCGCTGGTCTTCTCGGCCTCGAGGAATCGTTCCCGATTGATCCGGGCCAACTCGAGGGTGGCCTCCTGCCGGGCGACGTTGGCGATGCTCGCCTCCAGCGCGGCCCGCGCCCGATTGGCGGTTTCCTGCGCGACGACGAGGTTGGCCGCCGCGTTATCCACCGCCGCCTGAAATGGGGCCGGATCGATTTGATAGAGCACTTGGCCCGCCTCGACGTGGGTCCCCTCCTCAAACAGGCGTTTCTGGACGAGGCCGCTGACCTGGGGTCGGATCTCGGCAACCCGCAGCGCCGCGGTGCGGCCCGGCAGTTCGGTCGTCATCACGACGCGCTCCGGATGTACCGAGACGACGCCCACCTCGGGGGCGGCCTGTCGCGGCGGTCCCCCTTGTTTCCTGCAGCCGACCACCGACAGCAGCACGCAAAGCATCAGCGGCACCCTCATGCGACCCACGCCGCGTGCGCCAAACGCCGTCGGTGTGTGTGTCCTGAGTATCCTAGGGCCCGCCCATCGAGCCCGTTGACCATCTACTCTGCGTTGCATTGTTTTCTCCAAGCCAGATCAGGATAACGTGCGTGCGGCCATGTGCCCGCGTCGGCGAAACCCGTGCACGCTGGATACACAAACAGGGCCCTACCCGCCGGCGAAAACCCGGCCGTTGGTCGGTGTGTCATCGGGGCGGTGCCTCCGACTTCAGGAGACCATCGAGGAAAAAATGCTCCACGCCCTCAAAGACGCTGGCGGCCTTGGCACGATCAAAGTCGCCGGCCATCTCAAACGCCAAAGCCTCGACGGTCGACGTGATCGCGACTACGGCCACGCTTACATCCACCGCCCGGAACAGTCCCTTGCGAATGCCGGCCTCCAGTAGGCTGCGAATACGCGTGGCCAGAAGGGTCTTGACCTTCGGTTGATCGTGGCTTCGGGCCAGTTTGTCGCCTCGGGTCCCCATTTCGGAGATGTAAAGCCGGATGAATGGAGCGTGCTTCTCAAGTTGCGCCGCCAACGACCGAAAGTACTTCCTCAGACGCTCGGCTTCCGTCCCCGGCTGATCCAGGACGGCCGTCACCTCAACCCCGATCCGCTGCCCCGAGGCCTTGACCAGATCATCAAACAGCGCCTCCTTGCTGGGAAAGAACTTGTAGAGGGTGCCGATGGCGAACTCGGCCTCCGAGGCGATCTCCTGCATAGAGACGTTGTGGAAGCCCCTTGCGGAGAACAACCGCAGGGCCGCGTCGAGAATCTCCTGTTTGTGCCGCAGCCTCTCACGCTGCCGACGCGAGAGTACTTTGGTGTCTCCAGACATTGCCACAGCCCTGCGAATAAATATTCATACAGTGAAACCCATATTCATGATATGAACGCATATTCACAGCGTCAACTAAAAAACTCCTGGTTAATCCCCATGCCATCATCGCGGATTTCAGCCGTGCCATACCCTCTGCCAAGGACCCTTTGCAGCCACGATCATCCCCCCGACTCGAATCCAGCCCGGCGTTCCTGCGCACCGGATCGAAACCCCGCGTCCCTCTGGTCCCGAACCTCGGTCGCGCCGAGGGCTTTCGGGTTTGCGATTGTGTTGCCCCATGGGACAGCTATAATGTCCGCGAACACGAGAACAGAAAGGAGTCCTCTCGGTGAACATGATACTCCTGGAGACCCGCGGGCTGGTCAAACGCTACTCCGGCCGGACGGTCGTCAACAGCGTCAACCTGACCGTCGAGCAGCGCAGCATCGTGGGGCTGCTTGGCCGCAACGGGGCGGGCAAGACCACGACCTTCCGCATGGTCATCGGCATGGTCGTCCCCGACGACGGGTCGGTCATCTTCGAGGGCAACGACATCACCCATCTGCCGATGTACAAGCGGGCCCGGCTAGGCATGGGCTATTTGTCGCAGGAGCCCAGCGTGTTTCAGCGGCTGACCGTGCGCGACAACCTGAGGGCGATCCTGGAGACGATGAGCCTGACCTCGCGCGAGCGCAACCGCCGGGCCGATGAGCTCATCGAGCGGTTCGGCCTGCAAGAGGTCCGCAAAAGCCAGGCCCGGTTCCTGTCGGGCGGCGAACGACGCAAACTCGAGATCGCCCGCGCCATGGTCACGAACCCGTCACTAATCCTCCTGGATGAGCCCTTCAGCGGCGTCGATCCGATCACCGTGGAGGAGCTGCAGATGGAGATCCGCCGGCTGGTAGCCTCCGGGGTGAGTATTCTCATCACCGATCACAACGTCGAGCGGACGCTGGAGGTCTCCGACCGGGCCTATATCATCGATCACGGCAAGGTCATCGCCTCCGGTACGCCGCGGGACGTCATCCAGGACGACCTGGTCCGACGCAGCTACCTGGGCAGCACTTTCCGCGGCGACGAGTTCGACGAATAGAGCTGGATGAATGCTGAGGTATCGGCTGTTCCTTGGGAGAGCCGGAAATGCGAATACAAAGAATCAGAGCCTCTAATTTCAAGAGTTTCAAAGAACTTGATCTCGAAGTGGGGAATTTCCATGTTGTCGTAGGGCCTAACGCCGCAGGAAAGTCCAATTTCGCCCATATCTTTCAGTTCCTCAAGAGCGTTGAAGAAAACGGCCTCAAGGATGCCGTAGCAATTCATGGGGGGGGCGAGTCCATCCGCAATTTCAAGGCCGATCCAAGCCAATCGATCAGAATAGAGCTTGAGATGCGACCCAGCCCAGACGTAGGGATTGATATCCAGACAACGGTCAAAGGTGAGAGGCGAAACGGCAAGCTTCAGGTTGAACGCATCCGATACGGGTTTGCTTTCGGTACGTCAGGCCGGAAAAACGGTGTGCAAATCACCTCGGATCAGATTGACCAGTCTATCAAGGTAACTGGATCAGAGACGGAAGGGCGTCTACCTGGTCTGGAAGCGACTCCTTTGGTTTGTGCGGAAATCCGTATATGGAGAACAGAAAACGGGCTCGATTACCAAGTCGAACCTCCAGACCAGGAAGACCGGCTGGGGCCGTGGTTCCCAGGTATTTCTTTCCTGAAGGAACCCCGCTTGGCCAGAGCGCCGGCTGATGCCCTGTTGCTCAATTCGCCGTTTCTTGCCATTCCGCCATTGTTTTTCCCAGGGCTTCTGAGGAATACAGCGATATACAGTTTCGATCCTCACTTGGCGAAGAATCCTGTTTCGTTTACGGGCCGGGCCCGTCTAGAGCGGGATGCATCGAACTTGGCATTGATTTTAGACCAACTATGCCAGGATAAAGACAAGCGACGCGAGCTTTACAATTGTCTTACCGCCATGTTGCCCTTCATCAGGGCCGTGGATACTGAGAAATTCGCGGAGAACTCCGTTCTGATGACCGTCCAGGAAGATTTCTTTGCGGATCGCATGCTGCGCGCCCATCTGCTTTCGGACGGCACCGTTTGCATGACTGCACTGATCGTGGCTCTTTACTTCCAAGAGGCCGATGTAATCATTCTGGAAGAACCGGAGCGATGCGTCCATCCGCAATTGATCTCTAGGATGATCGCTATGATGAAAGAAGCCGCCCAAGACAAACAGATTCTTGTCACGACTCACAGTCCGGAAGTCGTCAAACATGCCGGGCTGGAGAGCCTCCTGCTTATCACAAGGGACGAAGCGGGCTTCTCCAATGTCAGCCGTCCGGCTGAAAAGGAAGAACTCCGGATATTTCTCGAGAACGAAATGGGCCTGGATGACCTGTTTGTGCAGAACCTCCTGGCGATTTGACCGATGGCCTACCGGCGTCTTTTCATTCTTGTGGAGGGTTCTGACGATGAACGGTTTGTATTCGCTCTTTCTGAACCATTGAAGGCCATTGCAGGATACGACCATATTCAGCCGTATGCTTATGCGAATGCTCCTACAAAGAAGGTGGAGGGCCTTATACGTTCAATACGAAACATGGAAGGTGCCGAATACGTGTACTGTACCGACCTGAATGATTCTCCGTGTATTCAGGCCAAGAAACGGAAACTGCAAGATAGCAAGGGTTTCTTGGATGCTTCCAGGATTATCGTCGTGGTGCCGGAAATCGAAGCATGGTACGTGGCCGGGTTGAACGACCAAGCTTTTCAAGCCCTCGGTATCCGACCCCAGAATTGTACTGATGACGTCACAAAAGAGGTGTTCAACCACTTGAAGCCTAGGAGGTTTCGCTTGCGTTTGGACTTCACACAGGAACTTCTCAAGCATTTTCAAATCAGAACGGCAAGGCAACACAATCGATCGTTTGACTATTTTATGGGAAAACTGGAACAGTTGCGGACGCAAAGAGAGACACCATGACCGAGATCGACGTCGAGAAATGCAAACTGACGCGGTATCCGGCTCCGGTGCTCGGTGAGCCGGCGCAACCGATCGAGAGCATCGACGACACCATCCGTCGTCTGGCCGAGCGCATGATCGATATCATGGTCGCCAGCGGCGGCGTGGGGCTCGCCGGACCGCAGGCGGGCGTGAACCTGCAGATCTTCGTGGTCTCGACCGACGGCACCCGCGAAAACGCCAAGGTCTACATCAACCCCGAAATCGAGGTCTCCGGCGGGCTCGACGCCCACGATGAGGGCTGCCTGTCGCTGCCCGGTCTGTTCGCCCGGATCCGTCGGCACCGTCGCTGCACCGTCACCGCGACCGACCTGGAGGGCCGCCGGTTCAGCGAGACCGGCGAGGGGCTGCTGGCCCGCGCGTTTCAGCACGAATACGACCACCTGCAGGGCCGCATGATCAAGGACCGGATGAACCGCGTTCAGCAGATCGGCGCTCGGCGCCGGCTCAAGGAACTCGAGGAACGGTACAAGGCCGACCATTAAGCGGCGGTCCTTGACCGGGACAACCATGCGCATCGTCTTTTTCGGCTCCAGCGAATTCGGCCTGCCCTCGCTGCAGGCCCTAGTCGACAGCGGCAAGGACCTGGTGCATATCCTGACCCAGGCGGCCCATGCCGCCGGGCGCGGCCGCAAACCACGACCCACCCCCGTCGCCCGCTGGGCCCGGGAGCACGCCCTCCCCTGTACCGAGACCGACGACGTCAACGACCCGCACATCGTGGACCTGCTGGGCGCCTGCCGGGCCGATCTGCTCGTGGTGATCGCCTTTGGCCAGAAGATCGCCCCGCCGGTGCTGGAGCTGTTCCCCAAGGGCGCGATCAACGTGCATGGCTCGCTGCTGCCCGAATACCGCGGCGCCGCGCCCATCCATCGCGCCATCCTTGATGGGCGGACCGAGACGGGCATCAGCATCATCACCGTGGCCGACAAGATGGACGCCGGCGACGTCCTCGCCCAGGCCCGGTGTCCGATCACGCCGGATGACACGGCCGACAGCCTCCACGACAAGCTGGCCGCCCTGTCCCCCTTGCCGCTGCTGGAATGCGTGGACCGGATCGCCGACGGCACCGCCGCCTACACGCCGCAGGACGCGGCCCGCGTGACCTATGCCCCCAAGCTGCGCAAGAGCGACGGCATCATCGACTTCCGAGAACCGGCGGAGATCCTGGCCCGCAAGGTTCGCGGTCTATGGTCCTGGCCCGGCGCCCAGGCCCAATTCGCGTCGGCGCGCACCGGCCGCCGCGAGCGGGTCATCCTCGCCCGGGCCGAGGTGATTGATGCGCCCGACGCAACCGGCGCCTGCGGCACCCTGGATGAACGGTTGGACGTGATCTGCGGCCAGGACGGCCTGCGCGTACACGCCCTCAAGCCCGCGGGCAAAACAGTGATGAGCTTCGAGGCCTTCGTCCGAGGGCGCGATGTGCGGCCCGGCGACCGTTTCGAACGCGTCGGCGACGACGACTCCTGATCCCGGTCATGCGACCGGCCCCGGATCGCGCCACACTCGCGCAACCCGGGGCCGGGTGATGTAACGTCACGACTCTCTTTTTCCGTCAGGTACTCAGTCGGCCTTCGGCGCCTCGGTCGGCTGGGGCGTCGGCGCCGGAGTCTGAGGGGCCGGCGGCTGCATCGCTTCCTTGATCTCGTCGGCGTACTCGATCTGGGCCTTGGCCTTGAGCTGCTGACGATACTGATTCCAGAACTCGACCTGCTGCCGCTGCGTCAGATTCTCGATGATGTTTTCCTTCTGGCTTTCGAAGGTCACCGTCTCGGGGTCCTTGTGGTCGGTGACCTTGATGATGTGGTAACCGAACTTCGTCTCCACGATGTCGCTGATCTCGCCGACCTTCAGCTTGAAGGCGGCCTCGGCGAACTCCGGCACCATGCGAGTGCGGTCGAAGAAGCCCAGGTCGCCGCCCTGACTGCTGGACGGACAACCGGAATAGGCCTTGGCCAATTCGGCGAAATTCTCGCCCGCCCTGACCTTGGCCAGGATGTCCTGGATGCGGGTGCGGGCCTCCTGCTTGCCGGCCTCGTCGAGCCCCTCGGTCTTGATCAGGATGTGGCTGGCCCGGACCTGCTCCGGAACGGTGAATTGACCGGGATTCTCATCGTAGAACTTCTTGGCCGCGGCCTCGTCGATCGGCTCGACCTTGCCCTTCATCTCGCCTTCGACAAGCCGCTCAACGCCAAGGTTCGTCCGCATCTGCTTGCGAAACTCCTCTATCGTCTGGCCATTACGCTCCAGGTCCTTCTTGACGTCTTCAAGCGTGACCTCATTCTCTTCGAGCAGTTTGTTGATATGGGCGTCCAAGTGCTCGTCGGTGACCTCGATGTTTTTGGCCTTGATCTGTTCGTTCACCAGCTCCTGTTCGACGAACATCTCGACCACACGGGGTCGGGCCCGCTCCTTGAGTTTGACCAGCGCATCCGGCGGCAGGGCCGAGCCGATGGGTCCCAGACTGGCCAGTTGCCGCTGCACGAACTGGTCAAGCACGGGCTCCACCTGTCCGGCGGTGATCTTCACCCCATTGACGGTCGCAAAGACCTTGCCGGGATCGACCGGCGCAGGCGCCGCCTGAGGCTGGGCCGCGGGCTGGGCCGGCCGTGCCGGTTGGGCCGGCTGGGCCGCGGGTTGCGTCGAGGCCGGCTGCATGGGTTGCGCCGACGGCTGCGCAGGTCGTGCGGCGGGTGTCTTACGCTCAACCCGCTGGGCCGGAGCAACCGCCGGGCGGGTCTGCTGCGTCGATGAAGCGGGCTGGGCCTCTTTGGGTGCGGGCTTGGCCGGTTCAGCCACCTTCTCCTTGCTGCCTTGGCTGCGGCCCAGGCCCATCGCTACGCCGCACAGCATCATGCTCATCAGCCCCACGCTGAGAATACGCGCCTTCATGATCTCCCTTTCCACTTAAACGGAGCACTCGAGTCCAAACCAGAAACACAAAGAGTCAAGTAGCGCAAATCCCATCATCAAAGTCAAGGAATACGCACCCATATTATGACCGCGGCACGATATCCGCGATCACCTCGGATGCGCATCGCCTTGCGAGTGCAAAAGTTATGTGGAAATCAGGAAGGACCGGTTTTCCCTGAGGGGATGCCCGGTCAACGCCGGAAACGGGTTTCCGCCCATGCCGATCGGGGGTATACTGTCAGATGGTGCGACAAAGAAATCCTGTGATGAAATGGAGACCCTGATTATGAAAACCCGCCTTTTGCTGTCGTTCGTTCTCATCATTCTGTGTGCTGGTTCGCTCGTCGTCGCCGAAGTCCGTCTGCCGGCGGTGATCGGCAGCCACATGGTCCTCCAGCGGGACACACACGTCCCCGTGTGGGGCTGGGCCGATCCAGGGCAAAAGGTCACCGTGCGGGGCCAGTGGCAATGGTTCGACACCGTTGCCTGGGCCGACAAGCATGGCCGCTGGTCCGTGCAACTGCCCACGCCGCGGGCGGGGGGGCCTTACACGATCACCATCGAAGGGCCCAACCGCATCGTGTTGGAAGACGTGCTCATCGGGGAGGTCTGGGTCTGTTCGGGCCAGTCCAACATGGAATGGCCCACCTCCGCGGCCGCCAACGGGCAAGAGGAGGTGGCCGCGGCGGACTATCCGAACATCCGCCTGTTTAACGTCACCAAAAAGGTCGCCGACGAGCCGATGGACGATTGCCGGGGCGCCTGGACGCCGTGCAGCCCACAATCGGTCGGCGGCTTCACGGCGGTGGGGTACTTCTTCGGGCGCGAACTGCATAAGGAACTGAACATTCCTATCGGTCTGATCGAGTCCGCCTGGGGTGGCACGCCCTCCGAGGCCTGGACCCGCCGCGAGATCCTCGAATCCGATGAGGAGTTCAGGCCCATCGTGGATCGTTACAACCAGGCCTGTGCCCGATTCGACGAGGTGATGGCCGAGTACAGGAAGCGCGTCGAGGAATGGAAGAAGGCCGCCGAACAGGCCGACGCCGAGGGCAAACCTCGCCCCGGCTACCCCGGCACCCCCTACGGCCCCGGCCATCCACACGCCCCGGCCGGGCTGTACAACGGCATGATCGCCCCGCTGATCCCCTTCGCCATCCAGGGGTCGATCTGGTACCAGGGCGAATCCAACGCGGGCCGCGCCTACCAGTACCGCCGGCTGTTCCCCGCGATGATCGAAAACTGGCGGCAGGACTGGGGCCGCGGTGACTTCCCCTTTTACTTCGTGCAGATCGCCCCGTACCAGGGCCAGACGCCCGAGATCCGCGAGGCCCAACTGATCGCCTATCGCACCACGCCCAACACGGGCATCGTCGTGACGATGGACATCGGCAATCCGACGGACATCCACCCCCGGAACAAGCAGGACGTCGGCAAGCGCCTGGCGTTGTGGGCCCTGGCCAAGACCTATGGCCGCGAGGGGCTTGTCTATTCGGGCCCGCTGTACAAGCATTACCAGGTCGAGGGCGACAAGGTCCGCATCTTCTTCGACTTCGTCGGCTCGGGGCTGGCGGCACGGGGCGGCGACCTGACACACTTCCAGATCGCCCCGAAGGATGGCGACTTCGTGCCCGCCCAGGCGCGGATCGATGGTGACACGGTTATCGTCTGGAGCGACCAGGTCAAGGAGCCGGCGGCCGTCCGCTATGGCTGGGAAAACGCCGCCGAGCCTAACCTGTTCAACAAGGAGGGCCTGCCCGCCTCGCCCTTCCGAACCGATGACCGACCCGGCGAGACCTTCGGCCGGTTTTGAAGGGCAAGGCGCGGGCATCGGCCTGCAACCGTTAAACATGCCACTTCGTGTGGAAAAGCCCGCTGTGAGCCGTTTCAGGGGCTTCGATCAGGCCCTTGACGGCGACGGTGAGACGTACTACTCTATGCTCAACAGGATGTAGAGGAACGGATTAAGAATGGAATCGGAGGGTTTGCCGTGCGCAAGGATTATCCAATCGAAGACCGGTTCAGGCCGGGCGCCCACATTGTGGTCCATCATGGTGATTGTCTTGAGTTTCTAAAGACCGTGCCCGATAAAACGGCCCGCCTGGTGGTCACCTCACCGCCATACAACCTCGGCAAGGAATACGAGCGCCGTTTGAAGCTGCAAACGTACTTGGATCAGCAAGCTCGAGTGATTCGAGAGTGTGTGCGTATCCTGGCAACGGACGGAAGCATATGCTGGCAGGTGGGCAATTATGTTGAGAAGGGCCAGATCGTGCCCTTAGACACCGTACTCTATCCGATATTCTCGGAGTTGGGCCTCAGGCTTAGAAACCGCGTCATTTGGCATTTCGAGCATGGCCTGCATTGCAGCAAGCGATTCTCGGGCCGCTATGAGACCATTATGTGGTTCACAAGGACTGACAAGTATGTCTTCCACCTTGATCCGGTACGAGTCCCGCAGAAGTACCCAGGTAAGAAGCATTTTAAAGGCCCCAAGGCCGGACAATACTCCTGTAACCCACTGGGGAAAAACCCTGGCGATGTATGGGCCATTCCGAATGTAAAGAGCAACCATGTCGAAAAAACAGAGCATCCCTGCCAGTTTCCTGTCGAATTGATCGAGCGGCTGGTACTCTCTATGACAGATTCTGGTGACTGGGTTTTTGATCCATTTCTGGGCACGGGCACAAGCATCATTGCTGCCATCCGACATGGGCGCAAGGCAGCAGGAGCAGAAACCGTTGCAGGATATGTCGGTCTTGCGAAGAAACGGATCATCGCGGAACAACTGGGCATGCTCAAGACACGTCCCATGACTAGGGCAGTCTACGACCCAGTTCTAGCTGGAAACAAGCTAACAAAGGTGCCTTGGACAGCTGGGTCCGTTGCTGGCGACAGGGTGTTGTTCGAACTGTGACCCGCAACCAAGGGGTAAGCCGATGCGCATTCGCGAGACATATTCGCACTTAAACGGTTTAGAGTTCCTTCTGGTTCACAAACGCCCGCTCTGGCGAGAAGTGACTACTGTGATAGAGTCGGTAGATGCACGGAAATGTAAAACCAAAGTGTCTAAAGAGCGGGGGATGGTAGGTAAACTGCTGTACAGCCCCGTTGCGATGAATGCGGCATTTCACCAGCTTCTCCAAGCAAAGAACTGGACCGAGAGCCGAGTCAGTTACTGGGTCACACGCGATGACAAGCTGATTCGGAAGACCCTAACCATGGATCCAACGGAGCAGAAGAAGGTCATCGAAGCGGCAGGGGAAAGGCCTATCTTCAGTTACAACCAAACAGATTTCGTCAAGGACCGCGTGGCAATAGAAGTCCAGTTTGGGAAGTACGCGTTTGTGGCCTATGACTTGTTTGTCAAGCATCTGGCGTTCTACGTGGGGGACCAAATTGACGTTGGCATTGAAATCCTGCCCATGAAGACGCTTCAGTCTGAGATGAGTTCTGGCGTGCCCTACTACGAAGGGGAGGTTTACAATGTGGTGCGACAGGGCCGTGGCGTGCCCGCTGTACCCCTGGTGGTCATCGGCATTGAAGCGTAATCATCACAGGGGGCCGATTGGCTGGACAGTCGGGTTTACGGTGTTGATGGGCAACGAACAACACGAGGAGCCGTTCCGCTGCACCTGTTTGTGAGCACTGTCCCGCTGGAAAGGCCTCTCATGCCTTCCACCCTGCAGATTTATTTCGGCGACAACCTGGACATTATGCGGGGCCTGCCGGAGGCGTCGTTTGACCTGATCTACGTCGATCCGCCCTTCAACACGGGCAAGACCCAGGCCCGGTCGCGGATTCAGACCGTCCGCGACCCGAACGGCGACCGCGACGGCTTTGGCGGACAGCGGTATCGCACGGTGAAGGTCGGCACGCAGGCCTTCGCCGACAACTTTGATGACTTTTTGGCCTTTCTCGAGCCCCGGCTTGAGGAGGCCGTGCGCCTCCTGCGGCCGGAGGGCAGCTTCTTCCTGCACCTGGACTACCGCGAGGTCCACTATGCCAAGGTCCTTCTGGATGGCCTGTTCGGCCGCGACAGCTTCATGAACGAGATCATCTGGGCGTATGACTACGGGGCCCGCAGCAAGAAGAAGTGGCCCGCCAAGCACGACAACATCCTCTGGTACGCGAAGAACCCCGAGCGTTACACCTTCCGCTTCGACGACATGGACCGGATTCCCTACATGGCCCCCGGTCTGGTCACCCCGGAAAAGGCCGACCGGGGCAAGACGCCGACGGACGTGTGGTGGCACACCATCGTCCCCACCAACGGCAAGGAGCGCACCGGCTACCCCACGCAAAAGCCGCTGGGCATCCTGAACCGCATCATCCGTATCCACTCCAACCCTGGCGACACGGTGCTGGACTTCTTCGCGGGCAGCGGCACCACCGGCGAGGCGGCCATCCGCAATGGCCGAAACGCCGTCCTGATCGACAACAACCCCCAGGCGATGGAGGTCATGGCCAGGCGTCTGGCGTTCGCCGCCCCACGCTTCCGCGGCTATGAGCCTTCGCCGGGTCAGACGGACGCGGGGACGGTTACGGATTGTCCCGCCAGGGCGCCGGTCGCGAAGGCGATCTGGAGATTGTAGCCGCCGCAGGGCCCGTCGGCGTCGATCACCTCGCCGGCGAGGTACAGGCCCGGACAAATCCTCGACTGCATCGTCGTCGGCTCGATCTGCCGATGGTCCACGCCGCCTCGCGTCGCGGTCGCCTCGCGCAGGGGCCGCGTTCGCACGACGTGCACGGTCGCATCCTTGAGCATCCGCACAAGGGCCTCCCGCAGGGGCCGCGAAAGCTGGGACGCTTGTGTCTCCGCGCACCCGGCCAGCGTGCACAGCCGCTCGGCCAGGGCCCCTGGCAGCCACTCGGCCAGGATCGTTTCGATCCGCTTGCGTGGCCGGGCCTGACACGATGTGATGAGCCTCTGCTCCAACGCCTGGGCCGTCAGGCCGTCAAACAGATCGATGTGCAACTCGACCGGCGGGCCCGCCTGGTCTAAGAGACCGGCCAGCCGCCGGCTCAGGTTCAGCACCGCCGGGCCGCCCAGGCCATCCTGCGTGAACATCATCGGCCCTTTGGCCTCGGCGTGCTTCATCCCCGCGAGGCGCGACCGGATCGCCACGTGCTCCACGCCCACACCCTGCAACGCGCCCGGCCAGGCTTCCCTGGTCACCAGCGGCACGAGGATGGCCCGCGGCTCGATGATCCCGTGGTCCAGGCCCGCCGCCAGGGCGTACCCATCGCCGGTCGATCCCGTCTGCGGCCAGGAGGCCCCGCCGGTCGCGATCACCACCACCCCGGCGCGAATCGCCACGTCCTCGCTGTGAAGGACAAACCCGCCGGGCTCCTTGGCCATCGGAAAGATGCGTCGGCCATAGATGAATCGCACGCCGGCCCGCGCGGCGGCACCGAGCAGGACGGCCTTGACATCGGTGGCCCGATCGCTGACGGGGAACACGCAGCCGTCGGCCTCGACCCTCGTCTCCAGGCCCTGCTCATGGAAGAACCGGCGCACGCGGTCCGGCCCGAAGGTGTAGAAGGCGTGCTTGAGAAAGCGTCCGTAGGGCTCACAGGCGCGGGCCAGCTCGTCCGGCGTGCCGACGTGCGTCAGGTTACATCGGCCGCGGCCGGTCTTGAGCAGCTTGCGTCCGGCGGTGCTGTTGCGTTCGACCACCAGCGTCCGGATGCCGCGCCGGGCGGCGAAGATCGCCGCCATCAGGCCCGCCGGGCCGGCGCCCACGATGCACAAGTCCGTCTTCATCGGCCCATACGCCCGTTCCGGCCCTACCCAGGCACGCCAGCCACCCGCATTACGGCCGGATCACCCGCACGCCCGGCGGCGCCTTGACCGTGGTGCGGATGCGGCCATCGGCGCCGCGCTCATGCCGCACGTGGACGACGCCGCGGGCGGTCGGCACGGTCCCCTCGGCCCAGTCCAGGTCCGCCAGATGCGGCTCGACGCGGACGGCCACGCCGCCCGGCTCGACGATCCGCACGCCCAGCACGTGCTCGCTGAGCCAGGCCGTCGGCCCGGACGCCCAGCCATGACAGAGGCTATGGCGAAAGCCCTTGTAGCAGTGGTTGCCGAAGTCGCCGTGGATGTCCTTCTTGCCCGGGGGCACGAGCTCATCAATCCGCCCGGCATTCTCGGTCCAGGCCAGGTCGAAATCCTCCCAGAACGTCGTCGCACCGAGGTCCAGCATGCCGCCCCAGTACCGACGGATCACGTCCATCGCCCCCTCGTGATCACCGGCCAGGGCTCGCGCCTGCAGGACGTAATAACCGTAAAAGGTGCTCATGCCCCGCGGTCCACCCACGGCCAGCACCTCGCGGTTGAGCCGGGCCGCATCGTCCAGCCCCGCCAAAGCGATCAGGGCGGCCGCCTGCTTGCTCCCCACCGGGTCGGGCGTGTGGGTCCGCAGCTTTTTCACGGCTTGGCGGCAGCGCCGGGCCGCATCGGCCTCCTTCAGCACGTCGCACAGTTCCGCGCCGCCCTCGAGCGTCGTCACCAGCAGCGCGTGCAGGCCCGCGTGAATCGCGGGTTTGTTCTCGGCGGTCGGCCAATCCATGAACCGCCAGCCGGTCAGGGCCTCGGCGCCGTCGGGCCCCACGCACCCGCACAGTTGATCCAGGAGCCCCAGCAGATACGCCCGTTGCTCGGCCAGGTACGTCTTGTCGCCGGTGTACCGATACCACGTGTGCTGCAAGCGCACCCACCACATCGAGTAGGAGCTGATGCCGTTCATCCACTTGGGCAGCGGCGTCTCCTCCCGGATCAGGTCGAGGCTGCGCGGCACGATGTCATGGCCGCCGAACACGGCCAGGATCGTCATCGTCTCCGGGTGCATATCTCCGATCCAGACGAGCCGGTCGCGCTTGATCCCGTCCCACAGGTAATCCTGCATGTTGAGGAACACCGTGTACGCGCCGGTCCGCCAGATCTCGTTGAGCCGTTCATCGCTGCAGCGAAACGAGCCGATCCAGTCCAGGTCGCGATGAAGGAAGACGGCCCGCACGGCCTTGAGCTGTACGAAGCCCTCGGGCTGATCAAAATCGATCCGTACGAAGCGAAAGCCCGTGTTGCCGATCTCGGCGGTGCCCAGCCAGGGCACGAGCACGCTCTGATCGCGGATGGCGTGGTCGTTGGTCGCGTTCTTCTCGCCGCCCACGTCGCTCATGGCCTCGGCGGCGGACTCGCCGAACCGCACCCGCAGGCGCACGGGCTGGTTATCCTTCGTGTGCCAGACCATGATTTGCACGCCGCCGTGCAGCTCGCGGCCGAAGTCCAGCAGGATCGCCCCCGGCTGGGGCTCGGCGTTGAGCACGCACGGGTTCGACGCGTCGAGCGTGACCTGCCCGGAGCGGTCTTCGAGCAAGACCTGCGGATCGGTTACCGCGCCATCGTGCCACAGGATGCGCTGCGGGCGGACAAACGTGCGGACCCGCGGGTCGGCCTCGGCCCGCTCGTCCCAATCCGGTTCTGCCGTGAGCGCCGACGCGGACGGCAACGCCTGCGCCGCACAGCCCCATGACATCAGCACTACGGCCATCGTGAGAATCCCTGCCATCCGGTTCATGCCTTGCCTCTCCTGCCGTCGTGGAAGTATTGCCGTTCGGCCACATTGTAGAGCCGCCGCGCCCATCGGGCAAGCGGACAATGCACCCAGGGCCACCTTGACGCCGTGGTTCTTACGGCCTCGACAGGCTGCGGGGCATGGCTCGCGACTGGGTGGCAGGCCCACGGACGCCCCGACCCATCAGCACCGGGTGGCATGCCCATCCGCCTCTGGTCCGCCGGCGGCGGATGGGCATGTCCTGGCGATGCAGGGGGGCGTTCGTCGTCCCATGGCCACGCTTTGCGTGGCCATGCCACCCAACGGATTCACAGGCCCCCCTTGGCCGTCATCCCGACCGGAGGGCCGAAGTCCCGTAGTGGAGGGACCCGTTTAAACAGCGCTTCCACAAGGCACCCGACGCCAAGCCGCAACTGCATCAGTGGTGTCGCTGCGCGACGCTGAAGAATGGGTTCCTCGATCCGCGGTGCTTCGCTCTGCTTCGCACCGCGTCACTCGGAATGACGGTGATGAGGCCACCCGACGCACGGGCATGGACAGGATGAACAGCACGCAGGGGCAGGACAAGCCACAGAGAATCACAGAGACCACAGAGCCCCGTTGAGTCACCCAGCTTGCCTCTGTGCCCTCTGTGCCCTCTGTGGCAAACCCCATGGCCCGCGTGGCACAGCCCACCCAACGGATTTGTAGGCCCCCTCCTTACCGTCATCCCGACCCAAGGGCCGAAGGCCCGGAGTGGAGGGACCCGTTTAAACAGCACTTCAACAAGGTGCTTGGCGCAAAGCCGCAGCATACTCTCCAATAGGCGTGAACGTTGATCTCCGGCCATCTAACGCCGTGCCACAACAACAAAAACGGTGTCGCTGCGCGACGCTGAAGAACAGGTTCCTCGCCTCCGCGGTGCTCCGCTGCGCTTTGCACCGCTTCGCTCGGAATGACGGTGAGAATCGTGGTCTGCACCGCGTCGCTCGGAATGACGATGATGGGGCCACCCGTTCGGGGAGTCGGGATGGCATATCCCCGCTCGGCCCGACCAACAGCGCCAGGTGGCATGCCCACGCTCGCGTGGGCATGACCTGGCGATGCAGGGGGGCGTTCGTCGTCCCATGGCCACGCTTTGCGTGGCCATGCCACCCAACGGATTCGCAGGCCCCCCTTGGCCGTCATCCCGACCGGAGGGCCGAAGGCCCGGAGTGGGCCAGGTGGCATGCCCACGCTCGCGTGGGCATGTCCTGGCGATGCGGGCCCACGCATCACGCCAGGGCCACGCTTAGCTGTCCGTTGAAAAACATACGGGCACAGAAACCGGCCCTTGTTGTCATTCCCGCGGAAGCGGGAATCCACGCCTTGCGGGCAGAGGACACGCCACGCGTCGAGCGTGGACCCCGGATCAAGTCCGGGGTGACACTTCTTCAACAGGCTGTTAGCGTGGCCATGCCACCCACAGCGTGTAGAACTCCTGCCACGCATAATGCGGATTCCGGATCACGTCCGAAATGACAGAAGAGAGGGCCTTCTTCAACAGGCGGTCAAGGCATGAGGGGCCGCTTTTTGAACAGGCGGGTCTCCAGCGTCCGCACATAGGGCGTCCAGTCATCGTTGCCGGGATCGTTGTCGATCACGCCGGTGACCTGGTTCATGCGGGCGTCGAGGTTATCCAGATAGCTAACCATAAAGGCCTCGGCCGTGGCCGGCAGCTTGGGCGAGCCGAACTCATACTGCCCATGATGCGCCAGGACGATATGCAGCAGGCTGTTGAGCGTGTCGCGGGGAATCGGCGTGCCCGCCTCGGCCAGGGCGTCGGCCTTCTGATGGATCATGCGAACGCCCTGCACGAGGTGCCCGATGAGCTGGCCCTCGTCGGTGTACGAGAACGTCATGTCGTAGCTGAGTTCCTCGATCTTGCCCATGTCGTGCACGAAGATCGCCGCCAGGACCAGGTCCTTTTGCACCTTCGGGTAGAACGGGAGGATCGCCGCGGCGCAACGCATCATGTTGTGCACGTGTTCGAGCAGGCCGCCCAAGTACGCGTGATGGATCTGCATCCCTCCCGGCGCGGTGCAGAACCGGCGCATCAGGTCCGTATCGGCCAGGAACGCATCGACCAGGGCCTTGAGCGAGGGGTCCTCGATGGCCGCGAGCATCTGCCGCAGGTCATCGACCATCTCGCGGATGTTCTTGTCGGTCCGGGGCAGGTAGTCGGCCAGGTTGACCGCATCCGAGTCCACCACCTGCACGTCGTTGACCACCATCTGCAGGGAGTTCTGGTAGAGCTCGCTGTTGCCCCGGACGCGGACAAAGCCGCTGCTGGGCAGTTGCTCGTAGATCGCCTGGGTGGCCTGCCACATGCGGGCGTTGATCTTGCCCGTGCGGTCGGACAGGTACATCGCGATGTACAAGTCTCCGCGGGTCGTGTTCCGCAGAATGGGCTGGGTGACCATGTACACGTCACACACGCTCATGCCGGGCTGAATATCGCTGATAAACAGATGCGCCATGGGTTCTCCTGTGGTTCATACCGGAAAGTCGATCGTCGCCCGGCATTATACGGATCAGGCCCTCCGAACAAAGCCCCAACCCCCAAGAACGCGCGTTCGCCGCGGCGATCAGGGGTTCCAGGCGGCCGGATCGAGGTGGTAGAAGGCCTGGAGCTGCTCATAGAGCTCCGGATGCCGGCCGGCCATCTCGCGGGGTTTTTCGAAGAAGGCCTCGGTGGCGACGGCGAAAAACTCGGCCGGGTCGGTCGCGCCATAGTCGTCCAGGACCGTGGGGCGGCGGGCGCGGTCGGCGGCCCGCAAGGCGGCGTATTCGGCCCCCAGCACGCGGGCCCAGGAGCGATAGCTGGAGCGATTCTCGAGCACGGGCGCCCCATCGACGACGCCGTCTTCCTGGTCGAGCTGATGGGCCAGTTCGTGCAGCACGACGTTGTGCCCGTCGCGGGGATCGGCCGCCGTGCGACGGACCTCGTCCCAGGCGAGCACGACGGGCCCGCGGTGCCACGATTCCCCGGCCAGCACCTCGCGGTCTTCGGTCTCGATCAGGCCATCCGAGCGGGCGTGCCGGACCACGAATGCACTTGGGTACAGATAGATCGTGCGGAGCTTGGGGAAGAAGCGCCCCGGGCGGTTGAGCAGCAGCATGCAGGCCTGGGCCGCGATCGTCAGCCGCATTTCGTCGGTCACCTCCAGGCCGCCGCAGCCGATGAATCGCTTCTCGGCGAGGAACACCTGGATCAGCCCGTGCAGCGACCGCCGCAGGCCCTCCGGCAGCCGGCGGTACAGGGGCACATTGCCCTGCAGAATCGCCTGGTCCCGCAACGACAGGGGCTGGTCAAGCAGGCGCTTTCGCCGTCGCAGCCGGCGCAGATGCGCCGCCACGGGCCAGCAAGCCAGGCCCAACACCCCCGCAATGATCCATCCCGTCCATCCCCACATCGTGACCGGCTCCAGAGACCTGCGATGACCCGGCCCGTCCGCCATGCAACGGCCGGAGCCCCCGACAGTGTACCAACTAACGCCCTGGAGGGTAGACAGGATGCGAGGAGATTGATCGAGGGTGATCTCGCCGCGTTTATGCGCCGGCGCGAAGGGTCGATTGTTTCTGCCGGGCGCGACACACGGGGCAATCGCACACCCCAACGCATTGCAGATGGGAAACACCCAAGGCGGTCCGCGTCGTGGTGAGTGTCGCCCCTTTGGCCTCCATCTGGCGAAGGGCGATCTGGGCGGCCTCGCGGTCGCACCAGCCGGTGGCATCGGTCAGCACCGTGACGTTGCGACGCCGGGCCAGCAGACCCAGAACGGTCTTCTTCACGGCGGTCTCGGTGGGCACGCCGAACACGACAAACTCCGTGACCCGCAACTCACTGAGAATGCGGTCGGCCCGGGGCTCGTCAAAGGGATCGTCGCACCGCTTGTTCACAATGATCTGGTCGAACCGGCGAAGGATGTCGCGCGGCAGATCGGTGCAGCCGTCGGCCTCGAAACGCACGTGACGATGCCGGATCGTATAGGGGACCTTGCGCATGCCCGGCGTGCCCGCCACGCAGAAGTCCAACCCCGCCTGCCCGGGCGGATTGACCCGCGCGGTGGAGATCATGCGAATGTTCTTCAGCCGGGCCCAGGCCACGAGGCGACGGATATTGGAAAGAATGTGCCGATGATCCTCCACGCAAGCCTTCCCATCGGCCAAGAGGTAGTCCTGCTGAGTATCGACATCCACCAGGATGCGTATCCGTCGCAGCGTGATGACCGGTCGGATCATTATCGGACCCCTTCGCTCGCGCCTTTATCTCCAAGGCGCGTTTTTCTACGCCTCGGGGGGCATCGGGTTCTGCCGATTCCGTGTCGGACGGACCGACGCTTGACTTTAGCCGGAAATCTTGGCAAAATAAAGGTTTGTCAGGGTTTTTGATACTGGAATGGGCACTCCTTCCGGCGGCTGGGCCCGGCGAAGTGGGGTGGGGAGCGGCGTTTTTGCATGGCGGTGTGTGCACGAAAACGTATAATCCGCGACGATGAGCAAATATCGGTCCATGCCGAAACGCTCTCCGTACCGTTGGATCTTGCGGCGCTGTTTGGCCGCGTCGCCCCCGTCCACGTCGAGATCGGATCGGGCAAGGGGACCTTCCTGCTGGACCAGGCCCGAGCCCATCCCGAGTGCGACTTCCTGGGCGTCGAGTGGGCCAACCGGTACTATCGGTACGCGGTGGATCGAATGAGCCGCTGGGGCGTCACGAACGTGCGCCTGATCCGGACGGACGCGGCGGCGTTCGTTCGACAATCTCTGGGCGATGAGACGGTCGAGGCGTTCCACGTGTACTTCCCGGACCCCTGGCCCAAGAAGCGACATCATAAACGGCGCTTCTTTCAGGATCAGAATGTTGAACAACTCTGGCGGGCCCTGCGGCCCGGCGGCATCGTTCAGTTCGTCACCGATCACGAGCCATATTACCAGGCCGCCCGCGAGGTGATCGCCCGGCAGGCCGACCGGTGGCAGGAGGTGCCGTTCGAGCGGCCGGCGGGCGCCGCGGAAGGCGAAATCGTGGGGACCAACTACGAGCGCAAGTATCGTGTGGAAAGCCGGGCGATCTACGCACTGGCCGTCGGAAAGCGGCCGCCGATGCAGTAAACCGCCCCGGACAAACGTCTTGGGGGACAGCGACGGCGAACAAGGCCGAGGGACCCGCCCCGGAGAACCCTGGGTAATCGACAAGGTGCCATTGAATGAGTGAAACACGCGTGACCCGACGGGCCCATGCCCAATTCCGCAAGTTCTCATCCGGGCGAGGTCCCGATGAGTGCTTTTTGTTCGTGGAGGGCGCCGAATCGACGCCGTTCGACAGGGCCGTGGCCGTCATGGAGCGCGAGTATGCCCAGGCCCTGGAGGCCTTGGGCCTGCACGGGGACACGGCGGTGTACCGGCGGTTCTTCGTGTCGGACGCCGCCAACCAGGTCGATCTGCTCAAGCACTCGCCGCTGTGCGGCGACGGGGCCGCCCGCGAGAAGGTCGCCGCCTCGATCATTCAGCAGCCCCCGCTCAACGGCTCCAAGATCGCGATGTTCGCGTATCACGTCGCCGATGAGTCGCTGCACAAGGAGGTGGTCAGCAACCAGCAGTTGCTGCTGCGACGGGACGGGATCAGCCAGTTGTGGTTCACGAACCTCGCCGAGGTCAACGGCACCCGCGGCGCCGCGGCCCAGACCGAGGTGCTGTTCGAGCAGCTCGTCGACCTGCTCCATCGGCACGGCGGCACACTGGCCGACAACACCGTCCGCACGTGGGTCTACATGCGGGACGTGGACCGCAACTACCGGGCGATGGTCAACGCGCGGCGGGAGTTGTTCGCGCGGCATGGCCTGACGCCCGAGACGCACTATATCGCCAGCACGGGCATCGAGGGCCACGGCGCCAACGCCGACACGCTGGTCTCGCTCGATGCGCTCTCCCTGCTGGGGCTGCAACCGGGACAGGTGTACCACCTCAAGGCGCACGATTACCTGTGCGACACGATCGCCTACAACGTGACGTTCGAACGCGGCACGCGGATCGCCTTTCGCGATCGCTGCCACTTCCACATCTCCGGCACGGCCAGTATCAACAAGGACGGGGACGTGATGCACGTGGGCGACGTGGTCAAGCAGACCGAGCGGGCGTTCGAGAACGTTGCGGCGCTGTTGGCCGACGGCGGCGGCAAGCTCAGTGACCTGATGTACGCCCTGGTGTACCTGCGGGACCTGAGCGACGCGGCCGTGGTGCGGGACTACCTCGATACGGTCGTCTCCGAGATCCCCTGCATCCTGCTGGCCGCGCCCGTGTGCCGGCCGCAGTGGCTTGTCGAGATCGAGGGCGTCGCGATCGCCCCCAACGATGACCCCGCCCTGCCGGCCTTTTGACTGGCCGGGCCACGCCGCCACGTTCCGCGTCATCCCGACCGGAGGGCCGAAGGCCCGGAGTGGAGGGACCCGTTCGAACAGCCCTTCCGCAAGGTACCTGACGCCATGACGCAACTGCATCAGTGGTGTCGCTGCGCGACGCTGAAGAACGGGTTCCTCGATCCGCGGTGCTTCGCTCTGCTTCGCACCGCGTCACTCGGA
>ENA-OSEO01000570-OSEO01000570.1-sediment-metagenome-genome-assembly--contig:-NODE-570-length-90547-cov-14.155886_pt1:0-85000 | contig 90547 bp, 82 predicted proteins | sample MGYA00237883_ERZ534232 | MGnify/ENA metagenome assembly ERZ534232
CGCAATCCCGAATGCATTCGGGAGTCGGGAATCTTTCTGAGAAACCCTGAGCGATTCCGGACAAGCCGGAATGATAAAATGACGCCAATATTGGTCATTTAATAACACCACCTGTTTAAGAGACACTACAATAGAGATAGCTGTCTTAGACAGAAATAACCTCTTTGATCAAAGAACCATCTTGATGGAGATTAATAATGAAACGCTCTGTAAAGGAACAAATCGCACTACTGAACTGTCTAAATAGATGAAGGGAAACGTTCGGAGGGGAACAGATGAAGATACAGTAATAATATCTCTCTGTAAAAGAGGAAATACTGATGCCTTCGAGTTCCTTGTTAAGAAGTACCAGAAAAAGATGCTTAATATCGCGTATAGAATGGTCGGTAGTTATGATGATTCATGCGAAATTGTACAGGATGCTTTTGTTTCAGCATTTAAAAACTTGAAGCAGTTCAGGGAAGAGGCACGGTTTTCTACGTGGCTTTATACAATCGTCGTCAATCTCTCAAAGAACCGGCTGAAGCGGTTACATGTTAAGGAGTATCGTGAAGAGCTCACATTGGACAACATGGTTGAGTCAAAAAATAGGAACATGAAGAAAGATCCCATCTCGACCGAACCCTCTGTCCTTGAAAGAATTGAAAAAAGAGATACTCAGGAGGTTGTGCAGAAATGCATAAACTCCCTCGATTATGAGTTCAGAGAGGTACTTGTTTTGAGGGATATTCAGGGGTTTTCATACAATGAGTTGAGTGATATGCTAATGATAAAAGAGGGAACAGTTAAATCGAGGCTTTCCAGAGCACGGGAAGCGCTTAAAAAATGTCTCAAGAGGGCACTCGGAGAACTGTAAACATGGAATGCAATGACATCCAGGAAAAATTGTCTGCGTATATGGAGGGGGTTATTTCAGATGATGAGAGAAGCGTCATAGAAGAACACCTGAAATCCTGTCAAGCATGCAGGACCTCTCTGGACGACCTTGAAAAGACAGTTTCTTATGTAAAAACCCTTGAAGTCATAGAACCGCCAGCATGGTTAACGCAGAAGGTCATGGCGAGAGTCAGGGAGGAGGCTGCATCAAAAGCGGGGTTCCTTCACAAATTATTTTATCCACTTCATATAAAACTGCCCGTTCAGGCTATCGCAACTGTTTTAATTGCGGTATCAGCTTTCTATATCTTTAAGACTATTCAGCCAGAAGTAAGGCATTCCGGGATTGCTGTGGATGAGACGACCACTTTACAGGTATTGCCGGAAGATAAGGACGTGTCATCAAAACAAAAAGAGGCCGATAAAAGTATCCCGGCTATCGGCCGGATTCCCGGTTCTATTGAAACTGGTGACAGATCTCAGCGAGACCGAGCGCTTACGAAAGACACCGCTGTATCAAAAGGGAAAGTTGATACAGCGCTCGGAGTAAACGAAGGAAAAAGGTTTTCTTCAGCGAAAGAAGATGTTATGAAACATGAATTCAAAGAACGACTACCGGCTGAACCAATGAAGCAGTTGTACCGTGCAGAAGAGCACGAAACAGCAGATAGAATTGAAGAGGTGTCAGGAATGCAGGAACCTGCTGAAAAGCAGGAAGAAATGAAAGCTCTGAAAGAGCAAGTTGTCGGAGGGGTCTCTGTTAAAGAAAGGAAATCAGCCGGTGAGAAAGAACAATATCCTCCTATAACGCTGGCAGTTGATAACCTGAAAGACTTTGAGAAAGATAGTGCAAAGATCGTTAAACAACTTAACTGTTTGATCATTAAAACAGAACGGTCCGGAGACAGGATGCTCATGATCGTGCGTTGCGACGAACCAAAGATGAATGAACTGTTAATGCAGCTCAGACGTATCGGTGAGATGAAAGATGAAGGGGGCGCAGTAGAGCAAGGAGAAGAAAGGAGAGAAATAAGCATTGAGCTTGTTGAAAAATAAAGAGAGACAGAATGCTTTCCAATGTTAAAAAAGTGGAAAAGGGGGAAAGGGATGTAAAGAGTTGCCTGCTCCTTCATCTCCTTACTTTGTTAATATGCTTGCCGGTTTTTTCCAATCCTCTTCAGGCAGGCTTTGAATCAATAGAAACGGATGAAGTGGTAGTCTCGTACGAGGGGGCAAAAAAGGGCATTGCAGAAGAGGTGGCAGGAGTATATCCTTCTGTTAAGGAAGCTCTTGTCGATAAACTAAAATGGGACGTTACTTTCAAACCGGAGATAGTCATCGCAAAAGACAGGAATACATTCAGAAAAATTGTCGGCAGTGACATCATCGTTGCCTTTGCTGTCCCTGGAAAAAATCTTATTGTGCTCGATATCTCACGGGTATATACCAAACCATTTTCCATCGAAACAACGCTCAAACATGAATTGTGCCACCTGATCCTGCACAAAAATATTCATCAGAATAATTTACCGCGGTGGCTTGACGAAGGTGTCTGCCAGTGGGTGAGCGGAGGTGTTACAGAGCTTGCCACAGGAACAGGAGACAGGGCGCTCTCAGAAGCTGTGGTTTCTAATAATATCATGCCCATAAATAGTCTTGATGTTTTCCCACGGGATGAAAAGCAGATTCTGCTTGCATACGAGGAAAGCAAAAGTTTTGTTGAATACATTCTGAGTAAGTATGGTGAGAGAAGATTTTTGCAATTACTTGTGTATCTCCAAGAAGGGGAGTCAATTAATAGTGCTTTCGAGAAGAGTCTTTCCGTTCACCTTCCCGACCTCGAACAGAAATGGCTTGCGCATCTTCGAAGAAAATATACATGGTTTTCATATGTAAGCAATAACCTTTATATAATTCTCTTCTTCCTTGCCGGCATTATAACACTCTACGGATTCTTCAGGTTATTGAAAAAGAAACGAGAATATAAGGATAAGGAGGAAGATGAGGCTATTTGAGCAATTATATGCTTAGATTTTTCCTACAGTTTATAGGGTACTGAAATACCGGAGAATATATATCCATAATCAATCAAAAAAATATGTAAAGTTGTTCAATAGAAAAAATCATTAGCGGGAAAACGTCATACTTTGTTAAAAGTATCTACTTAGGAATTATAAAGAAAAAGTTGTTACCGTACTGTGTAGCCTCGTAGCCAAAGGTGCCACCATGCATTTCAATTGCGTTCTTGATGAACGTCAGGCCATGTCCAGTACCGGGGCTTTTTAAGACATTACTGCCCCGGTATCCATCCTCAAAAATTTTATCCCTTTCTTCAGGATTAATATGTTCTCCGGTGCTAAAGACGTTATATTTGATCCCATCTTTCTCATGTCCAAAGTAGTCTTTGATAATCGCACGGCCATATGCAATATTTTTTTTCTTTTCTCCCTCATGTGTGACAATCTCACGGGTATATTTAAGGGCATTTGAAAAAAGGTTAGCGTAAACCTGGGAAAGAAGACCGATATCTACAACACTGATAATCTCTGCGTCAGGGATGCCGCTGCACCGGTCGTCTATTGAGATGCCCATCTTCTTGAATCGTTCAGCAAAACGATCAACCTGTGGTTGAATAACGTCTTTGTTCATATTACACTGCTTCTTCAGGATGGTAAGGCGTCCTTTGTCGAAGTGGCTTCTCCGCAAGAGCGTCTCGAGGAACAGGCTCATATGTTTATGGTGTTTCTCGATATTTTCGAGTTCTTCAGTCAGGCCACGGTTTACCTCTGTGAGTTCAGTTAGAATATGCTCTAGAGGTATCTGTTCGGTCGTATTGTTTTCTAAATTACCGCTGAGGAGTGTCTCCAACTCAATGTTTTTTTGTATTTTTTTTCTGAGATGTTTCAGAAAAAGCTTGTAGATCATGTTCGGTGTAATGATATTGTGCTCGATATCAGCAACAAGGGTTCGTATGAATTTTAAATGCTCTATATTTTTATCAAAAAGAAGCCTGTTATGAATATTAAATCCGATACGATTAGCATATTTCTCAAAAAATAATTCCTGATGTGGTGCTAAAGCTGTTGCATGATATACTTCCAACAAGCCCAGAACCTCGTCTTTTGTTTTAAAGGGAAGTTGATCGATGAGGAATCTATTCCCGTGTATAGTAAGTACAAAGCTGTTTTGAGCGTGATAGGGAGCTTTGCTTGGAACGATGTGATCAGGAGGAGGTGTATGTAATTCATAGCCATCATCTTCTGTTTTGGAAACGAGAACCATTTCATGCAGTTTTGGTTCAATGAGATAGAGGCGTGCATCAAGATTGAAAAAAATATTCGGAATCAAGACACAGAGAGCATAAAAGTCTTCAATGCTTTCGAATTCCTGCGACAGGTCAAAAAAGGTAGTTAAAGCACTGTTTTCTGCATAGGTAAAATCATAATTTATATAATCTTGTTTTTTTGATTCTATCCGATTGCGTATGAATGCGAAATCTGTCATCTGTCCTTTTTATTAAAATTTCAATACCCCGTAGTCTCTGCTGTGGGGAGGCACATTAAATAAAAAAGGAAGTAGGTTTCATTGTATAGGTATTTTTGCCTATCTAGTATAGCAAATAGTTATTTTTTAAGAAAAAGCAGAGCATCGAACATATTGACATGGTTAACCTATAGTATGAAATAAAACTCAATGATTAAGCAAGGAAACCGAGAGGTTAGAACTTTTTCGGCAAATGGCTAAAGACAGTGCTGTTTAAGATGCCTTTATTCCAATCATGCCATACATTCGGGTCATTGCAGCAGTGATAGTTCCGACATCTTTTCGGCCGTTCATTATAAATACAGCACAGAAGATGTTTTCTGTCCAGATGCGGACAAAACCCATCTTTTTCACGTGCGATAAAATATGGCCTTTTCTCGTTCCATTTGATAATGCCTCTTGCCACCTCTTCTTTTGTGAGTGCAAATATGAAGCTACAGCAGATAGACTTGCAGATCTTTTTTCTCTCACAGCCATGAGAACATCCTGTTTCTTCATTATTATCTTCATCTCCATAAACAAACATACCGCCGCTTTCCAGAAGTTTTAAGAGGATATTTTTGAGACGAACCTGCTCTTCGAATGGCATCGCAATATGTTCATTTTCGACTACATATATATCTTTATCCATATAATGACTCCATGAAAATTATACTTTATAAGGTACGTTTTTATCTACTGATAGACGGTATCAGTTTCGTGAACGATTATCCTTGACTACAGGAAAAATATTGGCTTAAGATTAACTGAATGTTGTCTATAAAGATATTGCTAAATTCATACCCGTAAGGAGGGTTATTATGAAAAAGGTTGAGTTGATTGATATGTTAAACAGGGATATGAAAGAAGAGCATGCTGCAATCATACGCTATCTAGTTCACGGATGGCTTGAGGGAGAAGGTACCTCTATAGGCGCAAGCCTTATTTCGCGTTCACGGGAAGAGATGTGGCATATGCATTGGCTCGGATTTATCATTTGTAAGCTTGGCGGAGAGCCCGATTTTGTTCCTGCACCGTATCCATACGACCCTGCGAACAGGGCAACGATATTCAAATCATATGTGGAATATGAGGAAAGGCTTGTTCCCCATTACAACGGAGAAGCTGACAAGGTCAGTGACACGCATATCAAACGTGTGCTCCGGAGAGAGGCATGGGAATCTGCAATTCATGCAAGGAAATTTCAAAGGATCTTGGACAAGCTCAGTCCTGAAAAAGCTCAAAGTGCTCCCGGAGCAGAAGCAGAGTTGCCTCGGGATTTCCTTGAAAGGCTGCAGGATGAGGTTACAGGTAAGTATAACGAGATGCTCCAGCACATCAGATATTCATGGGTAATGCAAAAAAAAGACGGGATTATGTCGTGGCAGCTCATGGATCAGGCCATGGAGAAAATGAAGCAGATTGCTCATTTTGCAGAAGATATCGCTGAAAACGGTATCAATGTGCAGTTTAAACCCGGTCTGATGGATCTTAATAAATCAAAGCCGAAGGCCATTAAGAAGGCAGCAGACGATGTAAGAGCAGCTCGTGAAAGGCACCTGCGCCTGAGAGAAGAGGAAGAGTTCAAAAAACACGGTGGTCTTGTAATTAACATGGACCTTACCCTCCAGCAGGAGCAGTATCAGGCAGACGAACTCGATGATATGGGGAAGAAAAAGTAGGGAAGGAAAAAATAACCTGATATATTCAGCCATCTTCATTATAAGGTAATGGGCACATGTGCAGTATGCGGAGTAAAATCCGTACACATTTCCAAAGAGATGAACGTATGCCTTATATGTATTCGGGAAAGGCCTCAGGTAGCATTACCGTTTGCAATGAAGGCACATGCACGGAGCAGGGCTGCTTTTAAACTTCCAGAGAATCCCCCACAATATTTACAGGAAGCATCCTGTAATGTCTGCGTGAACGAATGCAGGATTGCGGAAAACGAGATCGGCTATTGCGGACTGCGAAAAAATGAAGGGGGAAAGCTTTCGGGTGTCTCTCAGGATATGGGGAGACTCTCATGGTATCACGATCCGCTGCCGACAAATTGCGTCGGTGACTGGGTATGTCCCGGAGGAACAGGAGCAGGGTATCCTCTGTATGCTTATTCTCCCTGTCCCGAAAGAGGATACAAGAATTTAGCAGTATTTTTTCATGCATGTTCTTTCAATTGTCTTTACTGTCAGAACTGGCATTTCAGAAATGAGACACTGAAACCGGTAAAAACTTCTGTCAATGCCCTTGTTTCGGATGTCGATGAACAGACCTCATGCATCTGTTATTTCGGGGGTGACCCCACACCACAACTCCCGTTTGCAATAAACACATCAAGACGGGCTCGTGAGAAAAATAAGGGCAGAATACTCAGGATATGCTGGGAGACAAACGGGTCGATGAATACCGTGCTCCTTGATAAGATGATTGAACTCTCTCTTGATTCAGGTGGTTGTATCAAGATTGATTTAAAAGCGTTTGATGAAGCCCTTCATAAATCTTTGACAGGAATTACAAATAAAAGAACCCTGGAGAATTTTGCTCGTGTAGGGAAACAAACGAAAAAGAGAAAGGACACTCCATTATTAATTGCTAGTACGCTCCTTGTGCCGGGTTATATAGATGAGTATGAGATACGGAGTATTGCAAGATTTATTGCATCAATAAATCCGGAAATTCCATACAGTATTCTTGCATTTTATCCCCATTTCTTCATGTCAGACATGCCCCTCACATCCAAAAAGGTTGCTGAGGCGTGTCTTAACGCAGCTCGGGAAGAAGGCATTAAAAACGTTCGCTTAGGGAATTTACACCTTCTTTCATCAATAGAGCATCAAATAACTTAAACAATTACATTTAATAACCATTAATAACATATTGATAAAATAATATATTATTAAATGTATAGTGAGCGTATTCCCCGTGGTCTTGCCACGGGGTAATCGAGCGAATAGAAATAATAAAGAATTCCTTACATTAATCCCGAAAAGATTCGGGACTGTGGTCTTGCCACATGGAGTCTTCAATATTTATAAATAGTACCCAATTTTTTCTTGCCTAAATTAAAACGCTTGATTAAAATAAACGTATGAATGAAAATTAATTTTATTTCGATGAATATGCTTGCTGCAAATAACGGAGGAGGGTAAATGAAAAAGGAACCTGACACGAAACAGAAAATCCTTGACGCTGCCCAGCATATTTTTGCCAGGGAAGGCTTTCAGGCTACATCATCGAGGGCTATCACTAAGAGAGCAGGGGTAAATATTGCTGCAATAAATTATCATTTTGGCTCGAAAGAAGAACTTTTAAAAGCTGTTTTAGAGAGACATTTGATCCCTTTAAACAGGGTTCGTATAGAGAGGCTTAAAAAGGTAAGTAATAACGCTCTTCAAGAGGGAAGGAAACCCTCTTTGAGAGATTTAATCACAGCTATTATAGAGCCGACCCTTCAATTTAAGGATACAAGTCCGGATGCAGAGGACTTTATTGCCCTCGTTGGAAGAGCCTTTTATGAACCTGAAAGTACGGTAAGAAAAGCATTTGTTCCGCTTATATGGCCTTTATATGAATTGATAGTTGAGACATTCCGCGAGTCGTTACCCGACCTTCAGGAAAATATCTTTTTATGGAGGCTCCATTTTATGTTCGGAGCTCTTTCTCACATGATGATGCTCTGCGGAGGAAAAATCCATTCAGACATCAAAGAACTGCAATCTCAATTAAAGACTGATACAAACTTACTCATAGAAATTTTTGTTCCTTTCATTATGGCAGGCATGGAGGCACAATAAAAATGTTTAAAAAAGTATGTATGCTCATTTGCATGTTCGTGTTTGTTGCCGGATGTTCAGGACATAAACGCCGGCCTATTGAACCACCTCAGCCTTTGCCGGAAGCTTACATCGAAGAAGAAGGGTTATCCTACGCGCATTATCCCATAGGAAAATGGTGGGAACAATTTAACGATGAGAAGCTCAATGAATTGATGGAAGAGGCATTTCAGAACAACCTTGACATTACACAGGCATTTGCAAAGCTGGAACAAGTGCAAGCAGTAATCAGAGCAACTTCAGCTGCACAAAAGCCTTTTCTTGATGCAGAAGGAGAGGTAAAAAGGGAACGTTCACCGAGCTTTTTAGGAGATTACATGGGTAACAGCTATCAGGTATCGCTGCTTGCCGGATATGAGGTGGATTTATGGGAAAAATATGCATCTCAGATAAGGGCAGCGGCGCTTGAGACTGAAGCAACATATGAAGACATCAGAGCACTGTACATGAGTCTATCTGCTCAACTTGTTGAGCTTTACTATCTTGCAGTCGAACAGCGTGCACAACTTTGTCTGACTGACAGCACCATCGCCTCATTTGAGGAAGCATTGGAGCGGGTCGAACTCCGTTATCGGCAAGGCTTGACATCTGCACTGGATGTCTACGAGGCGCAACAGAACCTTGCACGGGCACGTGCAGCTCGTCCAGTTTTCGAAGCGACTCTCGCTGTAACAGAGCACGCACTGGCAACGCTTCTTGGACACTATCCTGATCGTGAAATTGCTGGCGACTTGGCATCAATCCCGGAAATTCCGTCTGCTTTTCCGGCAGGACTCCCATCAGGAATTCTTCAAAGGAGGCCTGATATTCGGGCAGCATTTCTACGAGTGAAAGCGAGCGACGAAAAGATCGCTACTGCGATAGCAGAGCGCTTCCCCTCGTTTAACCTTATCGGCAGTTATGGCAAATCAAGCATGGCATTTGCTACCGGTGATATCGTTGGCGTTTTCTGGAATGCGATACTCAATGTTGCACAGCCGATATTTGATGGCGGAAGGCGCGTTGCTGAAGTCGATCGTACCCGGGCTGTTTTTAAAGAGAACCTATCCATGTATCACAAGGCTGTTCTTGCCGCATTTCAGGAGGTCGAGGATGCACTTGCACGAAACCGCACGAGCGAAGAGCATATCGTTTTACTCAATCATCAGAGAGAATCTTCTTCAAATGCAGTGCGCGTTTCTACGTTCAGGTATATGGAAGGTTTGATTGACTATCTTCCGGTCATTGCTGCGCAGCAGAGTCTCTTCGAATCAGAGCGTGCCATTCTCTCGGCAAGAAGGCAGCTTATATCTGACAGGGTACAACTTGCCAGGGCTCTCGGCGGGGAATGGATGGATGAATATATCAACGAGCGTTTCATTGCTGATAATGGAGAGAAGAACCAATGAGCTTGAAGCAGAAATTATTCAAGATATCACTGCCGGTCGCCATTGTCCTGATGGGAGTTGGCATTTTTTTGTTTCTGAAATCAATAAGACAGGAACCTCAAAAGGAAATCAGGCAGGACATTGGAGCGCTGGTAGAAGTATTCCTGGTCGAGAGTCAGGACCGGCAGGTAACAGTGCTCGGTACCGGTACCGTGCAGGCTGCGAAGGAAGTCAGCATTGTTTCACAGACAAGCGGTGAAGTCGTTTTTGTTTCGCCTTCTATGAAAGAAGGAGGATTTTTCAATAAGGATGACTTACTGTTCAAAATAGATAGCACCGATTACCAGCTCGCACTTGAACAGGCCAAAGCGGCTGAAGCTAAGGCAGAACTGAATCTTGCCACGATTGAGAGTTGGTCTCGCGTCGCACGTGCTGAGTGGGAACTTATCAAACAGGTTGACGAGGATGAACCCAATCCTCTTGTCGTATATGATCCCCAGTTGAAGAATGCACGGGCTGAGCTTGCCTCGGCAAAGGCAGCGGTCAAGCAGGCAGAGCTGAGCCTTGAGAGGACAGAGATACGGGCTCCGTTTAACTGTCGGGTACGTTCTGAAAATATTGACATTGGTCAGTATGTGAGGGCAGGAAGCATTGTGGCTGTTGTTGTGGGGACAAATACTGCTGAAGTTATTGTACCATTGCCACTTGATGAGTTGAGATGGCTTGATATACCTACAAAAGGTTCTTATGAAGAGGGGTCATCGGCAACGATACACATGGAAATCAATGGTAAGGATTACGAACGTCAAGGGAGAATCGTTAGATCAACCGGAGAGGTTGATACAATGAGCAGGATGATAAAAGTAGTGATTGAGGTAAAGGATCCCTATGGTCTGCTACATGAAGAAAATGCATGGAAAGCACTATTTTCAGGCACCTTTGTCGATGTATCTATTCAGGGTGGACTATTGAAAGATATTTTTTTGATTCCGAGAACAGCTATCCGTGATGATGAAACAGTATGGATTATGGACGGGAATGACCTGCTCCGCATCAAAAAGGTTCAGATAATCCGCTATGAACGTGAACACGCACTTGTAAAGGACAGCCTGAAAGATGGTGAGAGGATTGTCCTCACGAACATTCCGGGTGCGGCTGACGGTATGAAGCTCAGGGTTGCACAACAAGAAAAAAATCAATGAAAAACACAATACGTTGGATGGCGCATAACGATGTAGCTGCCAATCTTCTTATGATGGTCTTCATCATAGGTGGCCTGGTTATGGCGTTTACGATAAAGCAGGAAGTGTTCCCTGAGATATCTCTTGATGTGATAAGAATCTCTGTTGAGTATCCCGGTGCCGGGCCTGAAGATGTGGAAGAGGGGATAATTCTGAAGATAGAAGAAAATATAACGGGCGTTGATGGCATCAAAGAAATAAAGGCTGTTGCCTCAGAAGGTTTTGGAACGGTTAATGTTGAGCTTATGCCAGGCGAAGATGCTGACAGGGTACTCCAGGATATCAAGACAGAAGTCGACAGGATCACAACGTTTCCAAAGGATGCAGAGAAACCGGTCATTACCAAAATCCTTGCACGGTATGGAGTTATTTCTGTAGCTGTCTACGGTGACGTTTCCGAGCGCGCGCTACGGGAACATGCCGAAAATATCCGTGATGAACTCTTGGAAAATTCTACTATTACACAGGTTGATCTCGGCGCTGTGCGTCCTTATGAAATTTCAATCGAGATACCGGAAAAAAATCTGCGTCAATACAATCTGACGCTCGATCAGGTAGCAGAAAGGGTGCGCAGGGCTTCACTCGATCTGCCCGGAGGAAAGATCAAAACAGAGGCAGGTGAGATTCTCATACGTACAAAGGAACGGCGTTATCTTGGCCACGAATATGAAGAGATCATTATAATCACAAGCCCTGACGGGACAGAGGTCAAGCTCGGCGATATTGCCCAGGTTCGCGATACGTTCCGAGAGACAGATCTCTTTGCCCGATTTGATGGAATGCCCGCTGTAACGGTGGAGGTATTCAGAGTCGGGAATCAAAAACCGATTGAAATATCCGAGATCGTAAAAAACTACGTTGAGAAGAAAAGATACGATCTCCCGGAGTCTGTGCATATTGCATCATACAGTGATATGTCAGAACTCTACAAGAGCAGGAGAAATCTTCTCTTGAAAAACGGGTTCATCGGGTTGTTTCTGGTATTTCTCATATTGAGTCTTTTTCTTCGGATACGACTTGCACTCTGGATTATGTTAGGCATCCCCATATCATTCTTAGGCGCTATTTTGTTTATGCCATGGTTGGATGTCTCGATTAATATGATGTCGCTTTTTGCTTTTGTTATGGCACTTGGCATTGTCGTTGACGATGCCATTATTGTCGGTGAAAATATCTTTGAGCACCGTCAGAAGGGCAAGCCTTTTCTGAAGGCAGCCGTTGATGGTGCACTGGAAGTCGGAAGGCCGGTGACCTTCGCTGTACTTACTTCTGTGGCGGCATTCATGCCCTTGCTTTTTGTTACAGGACTTGTTGGAAAATTTATCAAAGCTATCCCGTTAGTTGTCATCAGTGTTCTTATCATCTCTTTGATTGAATCACTTCTCATACTTCCCGCCCATTTATCATTTGGAAGACCTTCTCGGGGAAAAAGGGGTTCCCGGAGAGTTTTTGAGAAAGTAAGGGAAGGTTTCGCAGACGTGCTTGAACGGGTTATTAAGGGTCCGTTCAGTCGCCTGCTTGAACTCTGCCTGAGAAACCGTTATGCGACACTAGCGTTCGGTATTTCAACAATACTGATTACCGCCGGGTTGATTGTCGGAGGAGTGATAAAATTCAACTTTATGCCTGAGGTTGAAGGAAATGAAATTATCGTCAATCTTGAGATGCCCAGGGGAACCCCTGTTGAAGAAACTGCTCGGGTGCATGACCATATTGTCAGGACGGCACAAGAGATCGTTATAGAATATGACCGGGAACGTCCTGGAGGTGAATCTGTCATGAGACATATCTTTTCGATGATTGGAGGGACTATTGCTGAAGCGGGAGCGGTTGGTGAAGAAGCAGGTTCTGGATCACATCTGGCCAATATCGTTCTTTTTCTTACTCCCAGCGAACAAAGAGATGTATCTTCATCAGAAATGAACCAGCAATGGCGTAAAAGAGTAGGAGAAGTTCCTGGTGTGGATTCATTGACCTTCAGAGCAAACATTATTCATCTCGGAGCTGATATAGACATCCTTATTTCGCATGAAGATTTCGATGTCCTTGAAAAGGCTTCCGAGAAGACAAAAGAAGCCTTGAACCAGTATCCGGGCGTCAGGGATATTGCAGACACCTATACCAAAGGAAACAGGGAATTGAAGATACGTCTGAAGCCTGAAGCAAGAACCCTCGGCATTACTGAAGAAGATCTCGGCAGACAGTTACGGGGGGCGTTTTACGGTTCGGAAGCCCTGAGACTGCAACGTGAACGCAATGAAGTGAAGGTCATGGTGCGGTACCCTGAAGGAGACCGGAAAAGTCTCTGGGATCTTGAATCAATGCGTATCCGCACACATAACGCAGGAGAGGTACCCCTGTTAACAGCTGCTTATGTTAACGAAGGGAAGGGTTACAGTGAGATTAACCGTACAGACCAAAAGAGGGTGGTGAATGTCACCGCAACAGTTGACAGCAATCAGGCAAATTCAGAAGAGATAATTGAAAACCTGAAGAGGACGGTGCTGGCAGATCTTGTAGCAAGCTACCCAGGGCTGACATACGAATTGGAAGGAGAGGCAAAAGAAACCAGGGAATCTTTCGGGAGCATGAAAATAGGTTTTGTCATGGCATTATTGGTTATCTATGCCCTGCTTGCGATCCCCTTCAGAAGTTACAGTCAGCCACTCCTCATCATGGCTGCCATCCCCTTCGGTATGGTAGGAGCTATTATGGGACATGTTATCATGGATGTGATCAGAGGTAACTTTGATCTCAGTATCTTAAGCGTGTTTGGCATGGTAGCATTGGCAGGGGTTGTGGTCAATGACTCACTGCTTCTCATTGACTATGCGAACCACCGGAGAAAAGAGGGAGCCGACTTATTCGACGCAATCGCTCAGGCATGCAGAAGGCGTTTCAGGCCCATACTCCTGACCTCTCTGACAACCTTCTTTGGTCTCACCCCGATGATATTGGAGACAAGTGTACAGGCACAGTTTCTCATCCCGATGGCGGTCAGTCTCGCCTTTGGCGTCCTGTTTGCAACCGGTATTACGCTCCTTTTTATACCATCTATCTATATCATCCTCGAAGATATACGTGCTCTGTTGAAACTAAAACCATCACATGCCAATCACCGCACTCTTGATGAATTAAGCGATTAACCTCTTGTGCAGTATCGGGAAAAATGCCCTGTAAATCTGGACATATGCCCGATGCATGTTCTTCATTGTGTCTTTGTTTCCGGATAAATCAATACATTGTATCTGGCATATTTTTTGTTAATACAGTAATCTCTATATACAGACACTGTGTCCGGGTTATGTCAAAAGTTACATGAAAAAAAATAAAAGAAATGTCCGATAAGACAATAGGTTATACCCAGAAATAAGGGGGAGGCATATATAATAAGCTATATCTAAGGTCAACAGTCTAATAAATGTTTATGAAAGGAGGAACGATATTTATGAGGATATACGTTGTTTATTATTCCATGTATGGTCATATACACCGGATGGCCCAGGCAGTTGCAGAAGGAGCTCAAGAGGTTCAGGGAGCAGAGGTTTTCATGCGTCGGGTGCCTGAAACATTATCTGTGGAAGTTTTAGAGAAAATGAAAGCTGTTGATGCACAGAACGTGTTCTCGAACATACCTCTCTGTACTGTAGATGAGCTCGAAACAACAGATGCTGTTATTTTTGGAACTCCGACAAGATTTGGAAATATGTGTGGGCAGATGCGGCAGTTTCTCGATGCAACAGGGCAACTGTGGAGTAAAGGAGCATTGATAGGTAAAGTCGGGAGCGTGTTTACAAGTTCAAACACGCAACATGGAGGGCAGGAGTCTACAATAATCACTTTTTATTTTACTCTTCTGCACCAAGGCATGATAGTTGTCGGGTTACCGTATGCTTTTCAAGGACAAATGAGAACCGATGAGATAACGGGTTGTTCTCCCTATGGCGCATCCACAATTGCGGGTAGCAAAGGAGAACGGATGCCGAGCGAAAATGAACTTGCAGGGGCACGCTACCAGGGAAGGCATGTTGCAGCTATAACTGCAAAGCTTGTGAGATAAACGAGTGCCTCATTGACTGACCGGAGCGGAGAGACAAGGAGTGTTTCTCCCGTTTTCTTCAGTATACCACTGTTCTGTACTGTTTTTTGCGGCAATTACATTAGCAGGGATCACTGAAGCAAAATTCCTGAACATAAGAATTTAACAGGCGAGAATTCCCTGGAGTTCCGGTTTTCCTATGAAAAGCAGCATCACAAAGGAAAGTCTCATCTCAAAGATGTTATCAAATAATTACATATTGAAAATATATGATCGAAAAAATGGTCCAAATTTCTATAAATAACATTAACAAATGTAATTATACTGTATTACCAAAAGATATAGTCTGGTGAATCAGAGAAGGTGAATGGCGATAACTGCTTTCATAGTTTAAAAAAGAAGGAGTGGTCGGAATAAAATAAATTTTCGAAAATGCATTTTTTCTTTGACAAAAGCAAAATTATTTTATATAAATTCAAGATAAGGAGTGTTGTTAAGTACTTCCTTTGCGGAGGAGGTGCAGAGAGAGAAAGGAGGTGAAATATCTTGGCAGTAAAAAAGAAAGCAGCAGCAAAGAAGAAAAAAGCAACAACAAAAAAGAAGGCGGCAACAAAGAAGAAAGCAGCAAAGAAGAAAAAGAAATAAGGTCCCTCCATCCTTAAAATCTTATTTCTTCAGGCTGGGGAAAACTTCCCCAGCCTTTTTTGTTTTAAAAATTCAGTTGAAAGAAAATTCAAAGAGAATTTGCCGCCTGTTGGAATGAATAACGATATGTGACGGCACTTTAAAGTTTTACAGAGACCATTACTCATGACGTTAAAATGCGAAAAGAAGATATAGAGGGCATTTATAAGGTGCCCTCCGCCGTATTCAGATATCATTTGTAGACTTTTTCACAATAAGGGTGAGTATGTTTCTATTTCCCTCGCGTTTGTAGTCGACAGCATCCATAAGACTTTTCATAAGAAACACACCGAGTCCTCCTGTGCAGCGTTCGGAGATATCTGAGGCAATATCCGGATCCTTGACGGAAAGGACGTCAAACGGAATTCCAGTATCAATGATCTCAAGAATAAGGTTCTCATCATTATCGATCTTGCAGATAATTTTGACATCGCCATTTTTTCCTTCATACGCATAGTTGAATATGTTAACGAGGGCTTCCTCTGCCGCAAGCTCTATCTCGTGTATTTTTTTCTGATTGAATCCCTGATTCCGTGAACAGGATGTAACAAAATCAATGAACGCATGAAGATATGAAAGCCGAGCAGGCAGTGTTATGGTTGTCAGTACTTGCAAGGATCTATATCTTCTTCAGCGCTTTCTCCTCTGTTTCAAACACCTTGAAGATAGAGTGAAAGCCTGATATTTTGAATACGTCTTCAACGGCTCCCGTGAGGCCTGCAAAGATGATCTCGCCGTTTTTATTTCTTAATAGTTTTGCAGCAGCAAGGATACTCCGAAGGCCTGCGCTGCTTATATATTCTAAGTCTCTGAAATTAATGACAAAAAGGTGTTCTCCCTGCGCAATGAATTCTGCAAGACATTTTTCAAAAACAGGTGCTGTAACTGCATCCATTCTTCCTGTAACCGTAAGAACAAGAATGTTATTCTCTTTTCGTGATTGTATATCCATCATGCCTCCCCACAAACACGCTGTGAAAAATTTTAATTAAGAATAAAGATAAAAGGCAACAGTTGCATAAGGTCTTAATATTTCATAGTATAAATGATGATGCGGTTACCGTGAAAGAAAAACCGTTTCTCTTTCTACAACGTTGGTTGAAACTTGTATCTCAACATATGAGGATAGGCGAGAGCATATGATATCAATTCTGTTAACAAAATGTGCCCTCTGTAAAAGAAATTCATTGCATGGTACTTTTTTGTGTACACTGCACGCCCTCTTTTTTCTTTTCCTAGTACTGGCAGGTTCATCAGCTCACGGAGAACAACTCAGGAAGGTAACCTTTATACCCCAATGGCAGCCACAGGCCCAGTTTGCAGGTTATTACGTGGCAAAGGAAAAGGGGATGTATAAGAACTACGGGCTTGACGTCACTGTTCTAAGAGGAGGCCCAGAGTGCCCTCCCCTGGAATCACTTGCTGAGGGCAAGGCTGATTTTGTGACACTATTCCTTGCTGACGGGATACAACAGAGGGCACAGGGAGTCAGTATAGTCAATATCGGACAGCTTGTACAGCAATCAGGATTTATGCTCGTTGCAAGAAAATCAAGCGGTATTATGAAACCGGAAGATCTGCAGGGAAAGACTGTAAGTATATGGTCTGACTTTCAACTTCAGCCCTTGGCATTTTTACGCAAATATGGTCTCGATGTGAAGATAATTCCTCAGACGGCAACACTGAACCTTTTCTTAAGAGGTGCTGTAGATGCTGCGTCTGCCATGTGGTACAACGAATATCATCTCCTCCTGAATGCAGGGCTTGATGAAGATGAATTGACGGCATTCTTTTTAAAGACGTATGGACTCAACTTTCCAGAGGACGGGATCTACTGTCTTGAGGAAACCTGGAAAAGAGACGAAGAATTGTGCTGTGACTTTCTGAGGGCATCCCTGGAAGGCTGGCGATATGCCTTTACATACCCCGATGAAGCACTTGACATTGTTATGAAGTATGTCAAAGAGGCACATGTGGGTACGAACAGGATTCACCAGAAATGGATGCTTGAGCGAATGAAAGATATTATTGTACCGTGGAAGGATATTCCAATGGGCAGTCTCAGGAGAGAAGACTATCATGCTGTTGCACGGGAACTCAAAATGAACGACTTTATTCAACAAGTTCCTGACTTTGATGAATTCTATGGTAACTGTCCGAAAAAAAGATAAAAAAGGAAGCCTTGCTTTCAAATTATCCTGTTTTATCCTTGCGGGAGTGGTTATTGTCTTTCTCACGGCATTTTTTTACAATTACCACTATTCGCGCAAGATAGTCATGGAAAACGTTGAAGCCAATGCCAGGAATCTTGCGCATGCCACAGTGAATAAAATAGAATCACTATTACAGGGAGTTGAAAAAATCCCTCGCTATATAGCCTTCTCCTTGGAACGGAAAGATTATACACGCGAAGATCTCATGGAAATGATCAAGAACGGAGTGATTGCGAGCACTGAAATATTCGGCTCCACTGTTGCTTTCGAACCGTATGCATTTGATCCCCGGTTACTTTATTTTGCACCCTATTATTACAAAGACGAGGATGGAATTGAATTCTGTTCCCTTGGAAGGGATTCCTACAGGTACTTCTACCGTGACTGGTATCTTATACCCAGGGAACTGAAAAGACCGGTCTGGAGCGAACCGTATTACGATGAAGGAGGCGGAAACATAATCATGGCGACCTATTCAGTTCCTTTCTCGCGTTTCTTAAACGGGGAATCACAATTCATGGGCGTCGTCACTGCGGACATTTCACTTGATTGGCTTATGAATATAATTTCCGGGGTTTCCGTATACCGATCGGGGTATGCCTTTCTCATATCACAGAACGGCGTCTTTGTTACCCACCCGGATAAGGAGCTCATCATGCATGAGAGCATTTTTAGTATTGCTGAGGCAGCAGGTGATGCAGGGCTGCGAGAAACAGGCAGGGATATGATTCGCGGTGGGGAAGGGTTTGTTTCTCTCAAGAGCGCCCTCACCGTGAGAGATTCCTGGATGTATTATGCGTATTTGCCTTCTGTAGGATGGTCCATAGGAATTATATTCCCCGAGGATGAGCTCTTTGCCGATGTGCGTGAACTTAACAGAGAAGTCCTCATTATCGGAAGTGTCGGTGTCGTGTTCTTGTTCTTTATCGTTATTCTTATAGCAAGTTCAATCACGAAACCGTTGAGAATCCTTGCGATCGAGACAGCAGAAATTGCGCGTGGCAACCTTGATATCCAGGTTCCTTTGATCAAGTCGAAAGACGAGGTCGGAGAGCTGTCGAGATCATTCGGGAATATGCGTACTGCTCTCAAAGAATACATAGCTCATCTTGCTGAAACCACTGCTGCGAAAGAGAGAATTGAAAGCGAACTGAAAATAGCGCGTCGTATCCAGATGAGCTTTCTCCCGAAGAAATTTCCGCCATTTCCTGAAAAAAGGGAAATTGACATCTACGCGATGATAGAGCCTGCAAAGGAAGTGGGAGGAGATTTATATGACTTCTTTTTGTTAAACGAAGATCACGTGTTCTTTACTATCGGTGATGTCTCAGAAAAAGGTGTGCCTGCGGCACTCTTCATGGCTGTAACCAAGACACTTATGAAGGGGATTGCCGCCTATGGAATCGAGCCATCGGATCTTCTTGTAAAGGTCAACCAAGAACTGTGCAAGGAAAATGAGTCCATGATGTTTGTAACGGTATTTTGCGGGATCTTGGATTGCAGGACCGGCAATTTGACATTCTCCAATGCCGGACATAACCCGCCTCTCATCATACATGCTGATGGGAAGGTCGAGTGGCTTCATGTTCCGAAAGGTCTGGTGCTCGGAGTCATGGAGGATGCCGAATATAAGAGTGAGCGCACTGTATTGCATGCCGGGGATACGATTTTTTTATATACTGATGGCGTCACTGAGGCTGTGAACAGCGAGAAGCATGTTTATTCAGAGGAGAGGTTAATCCGGTCTCTTCAAGAAAGTAACGTCACGAAAACAGAGTTGATTGTGAAGACTGTCATGCAATCTCTGAAAGACTTCACAGGAGATGAACCGCAATATGACGACATAACCATTGTATCGGTGCAGTTCAAAGGAACTGTTGAGGATGAATCTGTCACTACATGAACAGGGGGGTCTAAAGAAACATCGAAAACAAATACTGAAACGGGGGTATCAATGGATATCAAGAAACACGGAAATGTTACTATTGTCACCATACCGGAGAGGTTTGATGCACATAGTTCAAGAGACGTAGAAAATGTCCTGCAAAAACTTATAGACAAGGGATCAAAAGCCGTACTGTGCAATTTTAAACAAACAGAATATATTTCCAGCGCAGGCCTGCGAGTTCTTTTAGCTGCAATGAAGACATTGAAAAAATCAGGAGGTCATTTCTATCTCTGTTCAACAAGTTCTTTTGTCCAGGAGGTCCTTGAGACCTCCGGATTAGCGAGTATCTTAAAAATATTTCTCACAGAAAAAGATGCTTTAGAACATATAAGATAGTGTAGTGAGTCAAAAATTGTTTGTCATTGTCCGGCTTGACCGGACAATCCAGTCCCGAAAACTTTCGGGATTGAAACAACTGGATTCCCCGATCAAGAGACTGTGTCACAATTAGAATTTTTATATTAATGCACCAATATGTTGTAGCCGCAAACTTTAGTTTGCGCAGAATATACGCAGGCTAAAGCCTGCGGCTACCTTTGTGACACAGTCTCCAAGTCGGGGAATGACACTAGAGAGAACTAATGCAAGGTATTTATGACTCAGGACACTAGTACTAAGTTGCATAAGTCATAGTTCCGTCATTCCCGTCCCGTACTTGTTGATACGGAGCAGGAATGACAAATATAAGACTTTATTTTTCGCAACTTATCATACTGCTGGGAGGGAGACTATGAAACTGACAGTGGCTGATCTTTTATTAAACTATCTTGAGGCAGAAGGAGTAGAATATATATTCGGCGTGCCCGGTACAAGCCTCGTTCCTTTCTTTGCCGCCCTGAACCGGCATAAGTCTATCAAACCGATCCTCACGAAACATGAAGAGGGAGCAGCATTTATGGCAGATGGTTATGCCCGGGTAAAAAGCTCATTGGGTGCGTGTTTCGCTACATCAGGGCCAGGAGCGACAAATCTTGTCAGTGGAGTTGCAAATGCTTTTCTCGATGACATTCCGATGTTTGTTATCACAGGACAGGTAGAGACATCGGTCTATGGAAAGGGTGCTTTTCAGGACTCATCAAAGGAAGGCATTGACTCAGTAAAGATGTTTGAGCCTATTACTAGATATTCAAATACGATCATTTCAAAATATAAGGCGCATGAGGACATCCGAGAGGCATTACGGATGGCTTATAGCGGTAAAAAAGGTCCGGTCCATGTCAGTATACCGAAAGATATTCAATCGGCAGAGGTAACATGCGATACAATATCACCCTCGATGTATAGGTTCCATCAGGAATATTTTGACCGCCACCTCGTTATTGATGCTGCAGAACAGCTCGTCAGGGCAAAGTCGCCAGCGATACTCATAGGTTCAGGTGCGGTATCTTCAGATGCCTGTGATGATATAAGAGAGCTTGCAGAAATGCTCAGTATTCCGGTTGCTACGACCCCGAAAGCTAAAGGGGCATTCCCGGAGGAGCATCCTCTTGCACTGGGAGTGCTCGGTTTCTGTGGCTCCCCTCTTGCAGAGAGATACATCAAGTCAAAAAAACACGATGTCCTGCTCGTTGTCGGGTCCAGCCTGAATCAACTAACGACCATGTCATGGGACCCGAGGATCGCTCCGACAAAATGTCTTATCCATATTAATATAGATCCTGCAGAGATCGGCAAGAACTACCGGTCTGATATCCCGCTCGTTGGTGATGCCGGAACCATCATCAATGAGATATCGTTCAGGATACTGCGACATTTGACAAGGGAAGAAAAGAGCCTGAAGAAGAGAGAGAGGGTACTTGCAGGAATAAAGAAAAGAACGACTATGTATATTGAACCCGGAAAACTCGATTCAGATCATGTTCCGATCAAGCCACAGCGTCTGATAAATGAATTACAGGGATCGCTCCCAGAAGATTCCATATTGTTCGTAGATGTCGGGAATTCGATTGGTTGGACGATTCATTACATGAAATTCAGGAGGCCGGATTCCTTCAAAACGCCTTTTGGGTTGCTTACCATGGGGTTCGGGATTGCTGGTGCTATCGGTGGAAAACTCGCTGCCGGCAAACGTCCCGTGGTTTGTCTTGCAGGTGACGGATGCTTTATGATGAACGGGATGGAAGTTGCTACAGCGGTAAACTACGATATCCCGGTGGTCTGGATAGTCCAGAACAATTCAAAGCTCGGTCTTGTTCACGATCTTCAGAGTTTTTCACTCGGTAATGGACATGTTGCCACGACCTTCAAACAGGTTGATATTGCCACGATTGCCAAAGGGCTCGGAGCGGTGGGGTACAGGATAGAGAGGCCGGGAGAGCTTGAGAAAATTTTACCGGAAGCGCTGGCACGAGAAAAACCTGTCGTTATTGATTGTATCATAGATCCAGACGAGGTTCCTCCACTGGCACCGTTTGTTGAAGGAGTGCAAGATTTTTACAAGAGACTGGATCTCATGTAACTCATATGGTCAGAAAACATGTACAAGAAGATACTCATTGCCACTGATGGCACACAGCACAGCACGTCTGCAGTGATAGAAGCAATTGACATGGCACGGAGATTCGGAAGCGAATTGTATCTTCTCCAAGCTCTGAGAAAGATTGCTGTCGGTGATCCGTACGGTGTTTCTCGGTCGGTTATCGAAGAGAAGATAAAACAGTCGACAAGGAAATTCCTTGAAACCTTCAAAGGAATGGCAACGGATGATGGTGTTATGACATGCGAAATCATTGTAAAACATGGGAGAGAATTTCACGAGGCCATCCTGGAAGAAGCAACCAAAAGAAACGTAGATCTAATCATGATGGGAAGGAGCGTTGCAGGCGTTGTTACACGGCTCATTTACCGGGGAGTAACCGCTCATCTCTTGAGATATTCCCCCTGCAATGTTTTTATTGTTCCTTTGGCAGCCCTTGTTCAATGGAAACATATCCTTATTGTCTGCGATAATCCCACAAAGAGCACCGCAGCCCTCACAGACGGGCTGAGACTCGCAAAAATACATGGGAGCGAACTTATCGTTGTATCCGTTTCTTCTCCTGGTGCAGAGAATGAGTTCTCTTCTTTTGAGAGTATGGCAGAAAAGGAGGGAATCTCTGCGGAGTTTCTGTATGCCAAGGGCAAACGTGCCGATTTTGTGGTAAATATTTCAAAAGAGCGTGATAGTGATATCATCATTACCCGAAGTCCGGAAGATGGTGGTGTCAAAGACCGTTTGAAGAAGAGCCTCACAGAACAGATTATCACCCGGGCTCTCTGTGCCGTGCTTGTTGTAAGGGGATAGTCATTGCAGTTCATTTTCAAGATACAGGAGGACAGGACATGTTCCAAGTAGCTCAGCCCAAAGACATTCTTGAAGGAAAAATTACTGATGTCTATTTTGAAAGGACACTGAAGATATTAAGAAAGAAAGGGATAAATCCGCTCGTCAGGGCAGAAATTATTGCCAAAGCTATGCCACAGAAATGGCCCTGGGCTTTATTTGCTGGACTTGAAGAGGCTCTGTATCTCATGAAACACCTGCCTGTCAGGGTTCGTGCCATGAAGGAAGGGACGGTTTTCTTTCCACTGGAACCCGTCATGGAAATCGAAGGGAGATACCAGGACTTCTGTATATATGAGACAGCGATACTTGGCCTGATATGTCAGGCATCCGGGGTTGCAACTGGGGCAGCGCGTTTCAAAAAACTCGCCGGGAAGAAACCTGTCATCAGTTTTGGTGCCCGCAGAATGCACCCGATTCTCGCTCCCATGATAGAGAGGAATGCCTATATAGGCGGGTGTGATGGCGTGGCAGTTGTGAAATCCGGGGAACTGATCGGGGAAGACCCTATGGGGACTGTCCCCCACGCCCTCATTATCTGTTTTGGATCAACCGTAAGTGCCATGAAGGCATATGATGACGTTCTGGCACCAAAGTTCAAGAGGGTTGCGCTGATTGATACGTTCCTTGACGAAAAATTCGAATGCCTCAATGTTGCTGAGGCATTGGAAAAAAGACTCTTTGCTGTCAGGTTTGATACGCCGTCGTCACGGAGGGGAGATTTTTATCGTTTGCTTGAGGAATCACGGTGGGAGATGGATTTAAGAGGGTATAACCATGTTCGGTTTTACGTGAGTGGCGGAATAAAGGAGGAAGATATCCCTATTCTCAATCCCATCGTCGATGGGTATGGTATTGGGACATCGATAAGCAACGCCCCGGTCGTCGATTTTTCGATGGATATCATGGAAGTTGAAGGCAAGCCACTGGCGAAAAGAGGAAAGTGGTCCGGAAGCAAGCGGGTTCTGAGATGTCCGAAATGCGGTTCAGGCAAGATTGTTCCAAATCGAAAAGGAACATATAAATGCTCATGCGGCAAGACGTTTGAGGATATTCTCGTCCCGGTCATTGATAACGGGAAACAACTCATAAAGACAGTGTCTCCGGCAAAAATCAGGAAAACTGTCCTTGAAAGTATCAAGGCGCTTTCCCTCGGATAATAAAACAGGTTTTTTATAGGATTACTATGAACTACTCGTCACGTCCTCTTTTCTTTTAAAAGAATGGCATATCTTTATATTATCGCAGCCATACTTATCTGGAGTTCACTCGGCATTATTGTCCGGTTTGCGAACACGCAGTTAACATACACGATCTTTTTCCCTGCGCTCGTTGCCCTGATCGCACAGAGCACGATTCTATTTTCTACTAAAGAACATAAAAATATCCCGGAGATAAAAAAGATTCCGTATCTCTTGTTGATCGGCCCTGTTTTTATCCTCAACAGCCTCTCATTTTATTACGCTTTTACGCACACCACGATTGCCAATGCAGTATTTACCCACTACACAGCACCGATATTTGTTGCCATGCTTGCTCCGTTGCTCCTGAGGGAATCAATTGACAGGCTTGTCATAATCGCAATAATCTTATCTACTGTTGGCCTCCTCTTGATGTTCCATGAGTTTTCCTTATCAGAGCAACATATGAAGGGCATTGCTTCAGGGGTATTTTCCGGTCTCATGTATGCGTTGCTTATTATTCTGGGGAGGGCACTTGCCCAGAGGTTTACGCCGCTGGTTATAACTGTTTTCCAGAATCTTGTTGTTGTATTGATACTTCTTCCCTTCATAAAAGACGTGCCTTTTAACATACTCGGCTACTTTTTATTATTGGGGCTTGTGCACTCTACGGCAGCACCGCTCATGTACATCAGGGGATTACAGGAAGTCAAGGCAACAACGGCTGCGATACTCGGATATATTGAGCCGGTGGGGGCAATGATATTTGCTTTCATAGCTTTCCGGGAGATTCCTCCGGTTATGTCGTTCGTTGGTGGTGCGCTCATACTGTATTCGGGATATCTGACGATCAGGCGGAGACAAGTCGGTGAAAAGCAGGTATTGTGAATCACGATCGTATGATATCAACCGGCTGGATCATAGTTGCCTTTTTTGACGGATAAATACCTGCAAGTATGCCGACGCCAACAGAAGCAAGAAAAGAGAATACATATCCTGATGGTGACATCGAGAATGGAAGTTTTGCCAGAAACAGGATGATAATCGTTACGATGAAACTCAATGCGACTCCCACCGTACCTCCCGTAAATGATATAAAAGACGATTCTATAAGAAACTGAAATACTATATCTCTCTTTTTTGATCCAACTGCTCTTCTAATACCTATTTCTACTCTTCTTTCATTGATGATGAGGATCATGATTGAGAGGATACCGATGCCGCCAATGATGAATGCTATCACTGCTGAGACAGTCCCGAGGACTGTTATCATTGACATCGCCTGTGTCTTCAATGCGAGCACGTCTTTCATATCGATGACGGTAAAATCATTATCTTGATCATCTTTGATTTTGTGGCGTTTTCTTAACATATCTTCTATCTGGGACTTTGCCAGCGGTATAGCTTTTTCGTTAATGACCTGGACGGATATATTGTTTATATAATCCTTGTTTACAAACCTTCTCAGGAAGGTGTTCAAAGGCACAAAGATCTGGTTGTCCTGATTGAACCCGGAGAGGTCAACTCCTTTGCTTTCCAAAACGCCAATGACCTGGCAGGGAACTCTCCGTATAAGGATATATTCACCTATGGGATTTTTTTTGCCGAAGAGTTTTTCTGCCACTTCACTGCCGAGAATGGCAACTTTGCTCAGAGTTCTATTGTCGTTTTCGGTAATAAATCTTCCTCGATGGACGCGGAAGTTCCGGACATCGGTATAATTCGGTGTCGTGCCGACAATGAGCATTGAAGTGAGTACAATGTCTCCGTAACGCACAGGGAATGATTTGTTCCCCGAAGGTGATACGGCATTGATAAATTCGGAGCCTTGAAGCAGTGCATCTGCATCCCTGGCAGTGAGTGTCGTGGCTTCACTCAACAACCTTGTCCCTGTACCGAATTTCCGAACTATTCCGCTTCTGACAATGAGCAGGTTTTTCCCGAAACTCTCTGCCTCTCGCTCGGTCTTCTCAGCAAGAGAACCTGAAAGATTTGAAACAACGATTAAAGAGAATGTGCCGAGGAATACACCGAGGACAGCGAGTGCTGTCCTCAATTTGAAATTAACAAGCGATCTTAAAGCGATCTTGAGATTCAAATATACTCTTTTCATCCGCGAATGGCCTCTATAGGGTTCAGGTCTGATGCGCGTTTTGCGGGCTGCAGTCCGAACCCGATACCAATAACCCATGAGAGGAATAAGCCTGCTGCAAATGCCTTCCATGAGAACTCTATCGGAAATTCTGCAATGAGCGTGAGTAATTCTTTGCCGGCAAAAGCAACAAGGAAACCTGCAATTCCCCCTGACGTAGTTATGATCACTGATTCTCCGAGGAACTGCACAAGTATGTCCCTCCTTTTCGCTCCTGCTGCTCTCCGTATCCCTATCTCCTGTCTCCTTTCCTGTACGGAGAGCAAAAAGAGATTGGCGAGGACAAACCCTGCAACAATGAGAGATATCACCCCGGTTACACCGAGAAATGCCACGAGAGAACCTGTAAGGGCGACGAGAAACTTTATGATCTCTTTCGGGGATATAATAGTAAAATCATCTGGGTCTTCCGGAGGAATTCCATGTCTGTTTCGAAGAAACGACCTGAGTTCCTCAACGTAATAATAGAGGTTTTTCTGATCATAAAACCTCACCCTTAAAGCAGATACGTATTGTGTTTCATTCTGCAACTTTCTCATGACTGTCGTAATAGGTAAAATGATCCTGTCGTCTAGAAGTACGCCGGTCGGTGAGGTTCCCCGTTCAATAAGAACGCCGACAATCTCAACTGGTATCCTGTTTACGAGGATATATTTTCCAACAGGGTCTTCTTCCCCGAAGAGTTCCTTAACGACGTGTTGTCCGATCAGCCCAACATTCTGTAAACCTCTCACATCCTCTTCAGTAAAATCAGATCCCTGGATTACAGGCCATGTCCAGACATGGCTGTAATCGCTCGTTGAACCTATTATACGGGTCTGATATTTTTTATTTTTATACGAAACGGTGATATTTCCTATACTTGTCATTGGAACTACCATATATGCACTGTCAAATGCCTGTTTTATTGCTTCGACATCAGCGAGCGTAATTGTTTTCTGTCTTTGTCCTACTGCTCTCGCCTCTTCACCTCCACCGAAAATGAGAAGTGCATCAGGCCCAAACCGTTCGACGATATCCAGCGCTTTTTTATAAGCACCCTCGGTAGCGGCAACAATTGTAGTAATGGAAGCTATCCCAAGTGCCACACTGAGAAGGCAGAAGAACGTCCTCATTTTGAAAGCCCTGACAGCCCTGATTGATTGTGATAGGAGATTAAAAAGCCTGTCCATCACGGTAATTCAATGATGATCCCGTCCTGGATATGCACGACTTTCTCTGCATAGCCGGCAACAGTGGCATCATGGGTGATGAGTACAACAGTTTTTCCCTGTTTATTCATAGTGGTGAGGATATTCATTATTTCTTCGGTCGTCTTATTGTCAAGTTGCCCTGTCGGCTCGTCAGCAAGAACAAGTTCAGGGTTGTTGATCAATGCCCGAGCAATAGCCACCCGTTGCTGTTCTCCTCCCGAGAGCTGGTTTGGTTTGAACCTGGCCCTTTTCTCGATACCGACAAGCTTTAAAAGTTCCCGCGCACGTTTGTCTGACCCGTCCATCTGATGTTCGATATATAAGGTTGGCAAAAGGACATTTTCTAAAACAGTGGCATAGGGAAGGAGGTAGAAATTCTGAAATACAAACCCGACATGCTCGTTCCTTATCACCGATAACTCGTCATCTGTGAGACGTGATACCTCTCTGTCAGCAAGTATATAACGCCCCGATGTCGGTACATCGAGACAACCAATAATGTTCATGAGTGTTGTTTTCCCTGAACCTGACGTGCCCATGATCGAGATAAACTCGCCTTTTTCAATGTTCAGATTGATTCCTTTCAACACCTCTACATGCTGATTGCCCATTATGTAAGTTTTTTTGATATCTTCCATGAAACAGAGAGGCATGATGTATCTAACCCCTTTATTGTCCTTCGGTTTTCGAAGATACGGGCAGGATTATCTTTGTTGCGAGTGTATCCCCTTCTTTTACTCCTGAGAGTATTTCGGTTTTGTCTTCTCCCCTGAGCCCTGTCTTTAGAATGACTTTCTCCGTTGTCTGAGGCCCGATAACCTTATAGGCAATCTGTTTACCTTTTTCAAACTTGATAGCTGCATTCGGGGCTGTGAGTATTTCGTGTCTTTCATCAAAGATTATCTTTATATGCGTTGTCATCTCAGGCCTCAGAAACATGGCATCTTCCTTTGTTATTTTGACTATTGCCAGATAATAAACGATATTATCTTTCACCACCGGTTCAGGATAGATTTTATTAATGGTTCCTTGGAATAGTTTGTCCGGAAAAGTATCGACATAGTATTCAACCTGTTGTACACGTTTCACACGGCCTATATCAGTCTCATCAACATATATCCACATCTCAAGGAGCGTTGGGTCAAGGATGGTGACAAGATTTGCAACCTGAAGACCTGTGACAATCGTTTCTCCTTCCTGTGCAGTGACGTCCGAGACGATACCGCTTATCGGGGCATAGATATTCGTGTAAGATAATCGTATCTCCTGTTGCTTCAGATTGGCATGTTGCTCTTCGATGCGTGCCTTCGCTATATTCAGCTGTGTTTCATATTCATCCTTGAGTCTCTTCAGGGCTGCCTCGTTCGCCTCAAATTGACTTCTTGCCTGATCAACGGCATCCTTGGTCGTGTAATCATACGTAAGCAATTCGGTCTCACGTTCATAATTTATCTTGGCATAATCGAAGTTTGCCCGTGCCTCCTTGATTCGTTCAGGATATGTCAGCTCGATCTGGGTTAAGGTATCACGTGCAGCAGAGAGGGCCGCCCGTTGCTGTTCAATAGCCTTTTTAATCTCACGGTCATCTATCAGCGCGACAAGTTGTCCCTTTTTTACTGTATCGCCGATTTTGACATTCATCTTCATGATCTCACCGGTTGCTCTCGCACCGATTTTTACCAGTGCCCCTACCTGTGGCTTTATGATTCCTGTTTCAACGATAATACCCCGTATGCTTCCTTTTTCAACCCGCGCAGTTTCGAGAATCTCTATTGAAGGTTTTTTGATGAATTTATTATAAACAAAAAAACCCCCACCAGCGCATACGATAAGCATAAGAACAAGCACTATTTTTTTCATTGTCACTCTTTCTTTTGAGCAGTTAATAGTTCAAGGTTTTCAACACCTGCAATATTTTCCAATAGTACCTTTGAGAGAAGCAGATTCAATTTCGATATTATCAACTCTTCTCGTGCATCGGCGAGTGTCCGTTCTGCGAGAACAAGAGAGAGGATATCTCCCTTGCCGACCTGGTATTCACCGCGTGCTTGGGAGAAATTATGCTCGGCAGTTCTAAGTCGCTGTTGAGCAACAGGTATCGTGTTGGCAGCTGTCAGAAAATCTTCATATGCCTTGTTGATCTCAAGCAATACCTGTCTTTTCAGGTCACTGAGCTTCTCCATGGCGACATCCTGTTCAAATCGCGAGGACTTGAGGCTAAAATAATTTTTTAGTTCAAAGAGATTCCAGGTTGCGGTCAACGAAGCAACCTTTTCTTCCGGAAATATTGATCCGGAGAGACCGCCGCTGGTTTTTAGATACGATGCCTGTGCCGAGAGGGTAGGGAAAAGAGCACTTGCCGTAAGAGATTTCGTATATTCGGCTATCTTGTACGTATCCTCTGACTGTTTAATATCCGGTCTCTGGAGTGCTGCATGAGCTATCTGCTCCCGGTCTGGAAGGTTTATATTGAGATCCAATGAACCTTCAAGATGGTAGTCACTATCAAGAGGTCTGCCAATTAGGGAATTGAGGTCAGAGAGGGCATTCTTTAAATCACCTTCTGCCTGTATGACGTCAAGTTTTGCCTGTTCAAATCTTACAGATGCCTGGAGAACATCTGACAATTTTGCAACGCCAAAATTATATCTTCCCTCGGCAATTTCATAATCTTTTTGAGCGTCCTCAAGTTGTATTTTCCGCTGCGCAACTGTTTCCTTGAATGCTATGACAGAGTAAAAAGCGACTTTCACATTGTATGCAAGTGCGAGAAGATTCTCTCTCAGATATTCCCTGCTTATATTGAAATTCAACCGGGCGATATGTCTGTTTGCCCATCTGTTACCACCGTCAAACAACGTATAGGACAGTGTAACATCATAATATCGTGTCGTGAAGTCGGCCCCGGAAGTATATGTATGTTTCTGAAAAGTAGATGCATCAAGAGTGGGGAGATACGGAGAAAGTGAGGCATCGTATAAAGCTTCCGAAGACCGGACACTGAACAGTGAAGCCTTATAAGAAGGAATGCTTTCCTTTGCAAGTGTAAGTGCTTCGTCGAGTGTCAGCGAATATGACGTACCGGGATAAATGATTAAAAAAGACACCATGAATATGTATAAAACTACGTGATAAATATGTCTCAATATGTTTATCTCCTCATCTTTTTTCTTGTCTATAATTCCTTAGACTATTATCTTAATAGATTGGTTTAGATTCAATCAATGGAATATATAGGACAATTTTAACGCCTCCCTCTTGCATGTGACAGTATTCCTTGCTTCTTAAAACTCCGGGTGTCACTTTTTTCTCCCTATGATGTATTATGTAGAAATCACAATATTATTTGTTTAGACCCATGGATCCTGTTACACACGGATTATTCGGTGCAACGATCTATAACCTCGGCTTCAAAAGAAGGGCAGCCTTCTGGGTATTGCTCATAGCATCAGTTGCGCCCGACCTTGACTATGTAACTCGTTTTTGGGGAACAGACGTTTTGCTCAGATATCACAGGGGGATAACGCATGGTATACTTGCTTTATTTGGTGTGCCGATAATTATCGGGCTGTTATTCGGTCATCGAAAAGGATTTTTTTATTACACGTTCATAGCCTTCCTCGCTTATGCTGCACATCTCGTCATGGACCTCATGAATCAGTATGGCATCCGTATTCTTTCACCACTTGATTGGAACCAGTATTCACTTGACCTCATATTTATTTTTGACCCCTATATAACGTTCGGTTTACTGCTCTCACTCATTATTTGTAAAATTAGTAAAAAGAAGACGGTAATAATCGCACTTGTCACGGTGCTGCTTCTCGTTTCCTATGCTGGCGTGCGTTTTTATCTTCATGACAAGACAAAGGAATTTTTGAGGAGCAAAATGGATGCCAATACGTACACGGTATGTCCACTGCCAAATGACTTTCTCAGGTGGTGGTTTATTGCAAAATCAGGTGATGAGATAAAAGTTGGTTTCGTAGATCTCTTTACCCGCAGGGTCTATGAAGATGAGACATATGTTCTATCGGAAAAGGATCCTTTTATTGCCATGTCAAAAGATACACGTGTTGTAAAAAACTTTCTCTATTTTGCACGATATCCTTATGCAGATGTGCAGAGAGACTCAGACAGGATTACTGTGCTATGGCGTGAACTTGCGTATTCTTTTCTGCCGGGCGAACATTTTATGGCAGTGGTTGTATTCGGAAATGATGGTAAGGTAGTGCACTCATATTTCAGCTATTGATATGCATAGACCAAAATAATTAACCCCAAAAAATGCATTCTTGGGGTTAATAAGGAACAGAGGGAAACGATATGAGTATCGAAGTATGTCTTAAACGATTCATAGATTCAGAGCTTCTGGGCTCTGGCGAGATGAACTATCTGAAAGAAGATGTCATGGCTGTTCTGACAAGACAGCTCGGGAAGAAGCCTTTATGGAAAGAGGGCATGTCATTTGATGAAGAATCATTACCGCTCGGAGCACCTGAGGTACTCATACAACTTCAGAGATATGCAGCACACATAGACCTCACAAAGACTCCCCCGGTAGCTCCTTTAACAGGAGAGAGCCTTGTTGAAGACCAGTGGCTTTTAAGATACTGGGAACAACTCGACAATGAAATGACAGCAAAGGATCTCTCCTTCAAACATCTTATATGGACCGGGAGCATCGGAATTTTTTTCATACCGGTTGACTTTCCTGAACCGTTGATCATTGAAGAAGATGAACTGGAAAGTGAAGAAGGAGATTTCGGGCATATCGAGTATATCTCAATTGGATCCTCATATCAGCTCCTGAAAGAATTAGATACATTGAATCAGTGGCTGAGACTCCAGGGCGACTACGGAGATCTCGGTGAAATGGTCTCTTTTGATGTGTTCGAGAATGATGCTGATCCATGGCATGAGGTAAAGTGGGCATGGTTGGTCCTTCATTGGATGGCGCGGCAGTCAATAGAAAAGCACCTAACCATCTGTTGTGAATGAACTTTGTCCGATAGTATGTTTTTTATTGCAAACTACTGGTTATCATGAATTTCCTTACGCTTAAAGAGCTTGCATCTCTCATCAAAACTGCCATCCAGTCTGAACTTTTCGATGATTACTGGGTTATAGCAGAGATAGCGAAGATCAGTTGCCACCATAATTCCGGGCACTGCTATATTGACCTTGTAGAAAAGCAGGGAGACATAATCATAGCTCAGATGAGGGCAACGATATGGGCACGGAATTACAGGCATATATACTCAAGATTTCATAGTACTACAGGCCAGGACCTCACCAGTGGAATGAAAATTCTCATGCTCTCACACATTGTGTACCATGAAGTCTATGGTTTGTCAATTAATATAACTGACATCGATCCGAGCTATACCATCGGTGAAATGGCTCTCAAAAGACGGCAGATTATAGATCAGCTTGTCAAGGAGGGCATCATTGACTTGAATAAGAAAATCCCCGTGCACCCCGTTATGCAAAAAATAGCTGTAATATCTTCACTGTCAGCGGCAGGATACGGTGATTTTATAAGCAGATTGGATACAAATCCTTATGGCTATCGGTTCTCTCACACGCTTTTTCAGGCTTACGTGCAGGGTGAACTGGCTGAGAAATCGATACGGAACGCACTGAGGCAATGTGAGAAGCATAAAGATACTTTTGATGTTGTTGTGATTATAAGAGGCGGCGGTTCAACGGTAGATCTTCATTGCTTTGACAGTTATCTCCTGGCAAAAGATATAGCACTTTTTCCCCTGCCGGTTTTGACCGGGATAGGGCATGAAAGAGATGAGACAGTAACAGGCAGGGTAGCTCATAAGAGACTCATTACCCCTACAGCAGTAGCAGAGTATCTTATTTCACGAGCCAAGTTTTTCGAAGAAAGAATCGATGTGCTCGGTCAGAGACTCATGGGAGGTACAAACACTGTGCTTGGCAGGGGTAAAGACTCCCTTAAATATCTTACGGTGAGACTCGAACGACAATCTATTCAAAATCTTACAATGGCATCTGTATTATTGAGAAAAAGCGTCTTTTTATTGCAGACTCAAACACTCAGCTTTTTGAGGACTCCGTCAGTCGATATCAAAAAAGGTGAGGAAAGACTAAAGGGTGCATTCACTGCATTGATAAAGCATAACTACCAGAAACTGAGAGAATTTATCAGCACTGCGATTCTGTATCCAAAACATATGTTATCAATAAGATCAAAGACCCTGGAGCACCTCGAGATGAAGGTGAGTCTGCTTGATCCTGTCAATGTCCTGAAACGGGGCTACAGCATTACGTATTTGCATGGTAAAACCATAAGCAATACGGCATTGGTTGAAAAGGATGATATAATAGACACAAGATTATATGACGGAAGCATAACAAGCATCGTTCAGAGCATAAAGGAGAGAACAGATGACGAATAACAAGAAGAAACTGACCTATGCTCAGGCTATCAATGAGCTTGAGGAGATTATAGAGGAAATAGAGACGGAACGTATCGATATCGATGCCCTTGCCAAGAAAGTGAAACGGGCAGCACATCTTATAAGTTTCTGCAAAGACAGCCTGAGGACAACAGAAGAAGATGTGAAAAAGATCTTGACAACAATTGAAGAAAAGGCTGATTTAGCAGAAGTCCCGGACACAAACCGTAAGCCTGTCTAAAAGAGGACGTCAGGCCTGTCTTTATGAATAATCAAACAAGCAGATGAATATTTTGTTGACCATTACATTAGTACTGCTTGTCATCCTTGTTTTGCTCTATACATACATAGGCTTAAAATTCAGTCTGACAACGAGAAAAGGAAAAGGGTTAACCCCGTATTTTTTTATCGGGCTTGTTATCGGAATAATAGGGGGGTTCATAGTCTTTTACAATATCGAGTTCATGCGTGATAAGGTCTACTTCACTATACATTTTAAACGCTGGTGGTTAATAACCGGTGCATCTATCATTTTAGGAGCGGTTTTAAGTATATATATTTATTGCAAGGTCGATAGGAAATAGCCTGCTGAATGAAAAGACGCCCCGCTTTCTATAGAGGTGTCTTCAAATGAGAGAGAACGTTACTGATAAACCATCGATGCTATTTTAACAGTTAAATCTCCCATCATATTCGTGTAACTTCCCAATTCATTGTCATACCAGCCGTAAATAGAAGCCTGGGTTATGGGAATATCAATATGTGTTGGGCAGCTGCTCGCTATTGATTCTGGAATTTTTGCAATTTTAGAAAGTTCCAGTGATGCAAAGGCTGTTCGCGTGTGGGTTTCACGTCCTTCGATAATCGTAGCTGGTCCAAACATCCCAATGATGTCAGTCGATACGTTTTGTTCTTCAGTGTATGAAATGTAGCCCCTCTTGTCTCTCTTCTGGGCCTCCTGATAAATGCTATTGATAAGCGTTCTGTTGATTTTCGGTTGTTGCATTTCATCATGAAATGCAACAACAAGAATAATGAGAGACCCTGTTGTAGTAGGTACACGTACTGACTCAGCAATAAATCCAATGTTTTTCATTTCAGGGATTACGAGACCCAGCGTTTTTGCAGCACCTGTGGTTGTGAGAATGATATTGTTCATAAAACTTCTCGTTTTGCGCAAATCGGTTGCCCCGGTACCTGGTAACCTGTCGAGAACTGCCTGGGTTCCGGTAACTGCATGAACGGTAGCCATAGATGCGCTCAGTATCTTCTGATGACCGAAATAATCCAAGAGAGGCTTTATCATATATGCAAGACAGGTTGTCGTGCACGACGCGGAAGATACAACATGATGTTTTATATGATCGTACGATTCGTCATTGATACCAATTACGATAGTCACTGCGTCATCCGGCATCTTGAGTCCTTTTGACTTGATCTTGAACGGCGCGGAAACAATTACTTTTTCAGCACCTGCATCCAGATGACCACGTACAGAACCTCCATCTGCTTCCGGAGGAGTGGTGGGGTCTTTAAACGTTCCGGTACTCTCAACAACTACCTTCGCTCCGTATTGTTTCCAGTTGATATTCCTCGGATTGCGTGTTTCTCTCAGGATAGTGACTGGAATACCGTCAATGAGCATGGTACCCTTTTCTTCATCGAGATCCCCGATAATGCGTGCGGACTTGTAACCGTAAATATATCGGTGTAGTAGTCCATAGGTAGAATCTTTTTCGATGTAAAGGGCTATGTCTTCAAGTTTTGTTCCGACTTTTCTGCCGATGTTCACAATGATCTCTGAAAAAAACCTTCTGGATATATGGTGCCAGAGGGTCAATTTACCGATCCTGCCCAATCCGTTTATGCCGAGTACGGGTTTCCTCCCTGATATCATATTAACGTTTGCTTTTCTAGCCATAGTTCCTTTTCCCCTTATTCCTGACAACTGTTTATGAAAAAAGCTTCATTTCTCTAACAGGATGCTTGCCCAAAAAGACCGATCCGTTGCGACCGTCAATACTCAAGAAGTCTCCGGACTTTATGATACGTTTCTTAAGCCTGCAACTTTTTTTGTGCTCCCAGACGACTAAATTATTGCACCCAACTATACACGTCTTTCCCAGACGATTGGCAATAATAGAGGCGTGTGATGTCGATCCACCTCGTGCAGTGAGCAATCCATCTGCTGCCGAGATATGCCGTATGTCTTCAGGAACAGTGTCTGACCGCACAAGAATAATGTGTGATGCAGGATCTTGCTTCCTGAACTCCTTTATTTCATCCAAGTCAAACGCTACTTTACCACTCAGGGCGCTTCCGCCAACGCCGATTCCGCTCGAAAGGTAACTGGACGACAAGTCCTTTGAAGGAATGAAAACCGTGATACTTTCCTTTACCGTAACTGTCATATCACGCGCTTGAAGAAAATAGAGGTTCTTTTTGTGCTCTCCTTCGAATGTGAATTCGATTTCCTGCGATCCCCATCGCTCCTTATAGATTAAAGCCTTCGTATTATTCAGTAACTCATTATATATCTCAGGAAAACTATCTTCCAGTGAAATATCCGATGTCCTCCCGTCAATATGTTTCTGTTCATTAGAAATCGGAAGTGTTTTTACGAGTCCGGAAACGATATCGTCACCCTGGTTTGCCGGTGCAAAATCACCCCAGAGCATGACCCTGTCTCCTGGCATGTGAGGATTGCAGGTAAAAACGACTCCAGAACCTGCATGTGAGTCTAAATTTCCATAAACCATTGCTTGTATAATGACAGCTGTGCCCCAGTGTTCGGAAATGCCCATAATCTCTCGGTAAACCTGCGCTTTTTGAGAAAACCAGGATGAAAAAACTTGTGAGATGACTGCATTGAGCTGTGCTTCGGGGTCATTGATTATTTCTACCCCTGCCGCCTGAATTGAATCCCGGTAGGCAAAGGCAACATCTTTCATTTGGTCAGGAGTGAAATTCCTTTTTCTGGTTTTTTTATATTTTTTCTTAAATGAATCTATAATTGCATCAAAATGGTCTCTCTCCATTCCAAAGGACATGCCCCAGAATTGCAGGAAGCGCCTGTAGCAATCCCAGGCAAACCAGGGTTTTCCTGTCTGTTTTATCAATCCTTCGATAACAGATTCATTTATTCCAACATTAAGAAAGGAAGTCATCATGCCGGGCATGGATAGTGCTCCGCCACTTCTGACTGATACGAGTAAAGGGTTCTTATGATCACCAAATTTTTTATCCGTAAGCATCTCGAGACGTTTAATCTGTTCCCTGATTTTTATGTGAAGATGTTCCCTTGCATGGCGAAACTGGTTGATTGCATTAAGGCAGCGAAAGACCTCGGTAGTGATAATAAAGCCAGGAGGAATAGAGAGGCCTAATGAAGCCATCCTTATAAGATTATATCCCTTGTTACCGAGATGTATCCTGTCGAAGGTAGCTTTATTCGGTTTATGGATATCAGAAAGTGCTTTTTTAGGGTCATAGCTCATCAGGAGACTCAGGTTATTTGCGTCCAATCCCTTTTCCTGTTCAAAGAGTGTTTTCAGAACATTGCTCATGAAATTATCAAGTTGCTGGAGCCCAAATGACTGAGACACCATATCTCTTAAACACTGCTCTGATACCTGATTGATCAGTTCATCAGTACTCTTCCCGTTATGTGTTCTAAGATATTTGGGGAGCATGTTTTCTGTCCCGATAGATTCTATGATATTCTTGAGATTGCTCTTGTGCATATTTGTAAAATAGCTCAGGACGATATCATGGACAGCCTCAGAAAAGCCCTTGAAGATATCAATATACTGGGAGAAAGAAAATTGTCGCACTTCCAGGGCAACCGACAAGAGTTCCAGTGTATTTTCCAGCCTGTTCGAAGATATGCCGTCCAACTGAAGCGACGTATAGAATAGATTTGCAATCTTGTTTATTTTGAAGAGAGTAGCCCTCGTAATAAAGGTGGGATGAAATGAATTTATTACTTCTTCAAAAAGAGTGTTCCCTAAATTTTCAAGACGATAGATAAGGGCAAGAGCATCAAACTTTCTCTCGTGATAGTTCCCGTACATTGAGGGAATACCTACTGCAATATGTCTTTTGCGGAATATATTCTCTACTGCTTCATACCGTTCGGAAGAAAGGACAATATCTTTTAAGAGCTTGAGATAGTCAAGGATGCTTTCGAGTTGTTGTGAAACAGTACCCTTTTCCAGGACACGTATGAGAAAGTCAGCATTCGGTAACCCCAAACGTTGAGCATTGTTTAACTGATCTTTTATATTGTGAACATTCAATCTGTATTTTTGAAAAAGCACCTGATAATATTTCACGATAAGATATGCCCGTCTTCTCTCTCTTTGTGAAACATTTGGTACATCATTAATGAAAGCATGCAGCATATCTTCGGTCACATTCAAAAGATCAGTGACCTTTTCTATTTTTTTATCTTCAAAAAAGGTACTGAAAATAGTATTGAGCTCATCAACATAAGGACCGGAATCAGTAATGTGCTCATAAATTTCTCCGGGGACGTATGCTTTTAAAGGGCTTTTGTCTTTTGTTTTCCAGAAACGGATAATCTCTTCGATAAAATCAACGACGCGCGAGCTGCTTTCAACATGACTCTGTTTACGGAGAAAGTGTACAAGCCGGTCGCTTCTTTGCGTCAGCTCGTCAATTTCAGTAGATACCTCACGCAAAATTCCTTCTGCCCCGATTTCGCTGAAATAGACTGGGAACAATTTGGCCAGTTGTTTTACAAGATGATATACAGGCTCTATATCACTATTGAGCAGATTGGTAACATCTTTTTGAAAAAGATCTGTATCGCTGATATGCACTCCGCCAAGATTCAGTTGCACGATGAGAGCTGAGATGAGCGTTTTAGACCATTTCGGATTGTTTTCGATTAATGCGAGCCAAACCCGTATATTTTTAAGATGTGCCTTGTTCGATTTAACCTGCCACTCATCAGTCGTGCCTGCTATCTGTGGGTATTGAAAGCCGAGTGAGACTATGTTCTGGATATACCATTCTACGAGTGCGCTGTCACCTTTAGTATATAGTTCATTGCCGATGCTCTGGATGCAGTAAAGAGTTACTTCAGGATATGTGGAAAGCAGGGATTTTAAAATGGTGAAAATATCAGATAGTGTGCTTTTTATGTGGTCAGAATTTTCAGTTAGGATCATCGTGGCGAGCGTCCTGTTTATATCTCTCAGAGTGCTTTCGTGAATACTGGAAAGCCCTTCAGTCTGGATAATTTTCACGAGATAGGATATCTTGAGCTTGATATCTGTTTGAGCATCGCCTGACTGCGGTAATATCCCCGCGATATCCTCATAGAGTTTTACCACCTGCATGTAACCGGGAAGTTTCAATAGTTCCTCTAACAGTACCCCCTGATCAGTGATAGCATGAATATCTTTGAGATGGTCAAGGAGCCCTTTCAGATTGGCGTGCGATATGGGGTAGAGAGATTCTTCTGTTTTTTTGTAGTTTTCTCGGGACAATGCTTGCGGAGCAGTTTTCTTGAACCATTGTAAAGGATCTTCCACTTGAAGCCAGTAGCTATAGGTTGTTGAAAGAGATTTGAACATCAATCGATTAAGACTGTCAAGACCGTTTTTCATGGGGTTTTTGTTCCGTATTATCTGGGCAATCTTTTTTAACTGATGCGGATTTGTAATAAGGAAAAAAAACTGTTTTTCAGGTAAGTAATAGAGTTTGTCAAAACAGTATTGGAAAGTCGAAGCATATCTCGTGATATCCTGATCGCTATCGAGAAGAATTTTTTCAAGATAAAACATGAGATTGTCGAGAGCAGTTTGCTGCAGAGATGTTATATCAGCATTAACGACAGCATCGAGAAGAATATCAAAAACAATCCTGACCACCTCTACACCTTTTTCATGGTGGTCATGTATGTAGAAATTTTTCAGTGCATAGGATCTGACTTCATTGACTATAAGATCCCATTTCTTAGGGTCGCTATGCAATGCACTTATAACTGTATCTGTAGCACTGAGGATGCCGGGATAGTCTTGTACGACCTCCTGAAGTACACTATATCGTGACGGTATAATTTTTTCATTTATAGAAGCCATGGTATATGCCTTTTGGTATTATATATGCAAAACCAAACATAAACAAGGGGGAGCTATATATAACTTCAAGTTATTCTTTAGCAAAAGAGTTTATAATATGTGTGGGACTTAACCCAAAAAATGCATTTATCAGGAGCACAGTTGACTGAAAAGTCTTTTGTCCCGACATAAGTCGGGATTGAAATCAAAAGACTTTGAAGGCGACTTTGCCTCCGGTTCAATAATCAATTGCATTTTTAGGATTAACTGAAGTATTTTTGTTGTATTACTGTTTCTATACAGCCCTCCTGCGTCAGGATGATTCATTAGTAGTAAAATAAAAGAAAGAGTTTGAAATATGGAATGGGCTCATGAAGGTATGTGAGATTTTTACCAGTATTCAGGGAGAATCACGTTTTGCTGGTCTGCCATGTACGTTTATCAGGATGTCCGGCTGCAATCTCCGGTGTTCATATTGTGATACGAAGTATGCCTGCTATGAGGGTGAAGAACTTTCAGAAAAAAACATTATGAACAAGGTAAAAAACGCAGGTATACATCTCGTAGAAGTAACAGGTGGTGAACCACTACTTCAAAAAGGGATAGGGCATCTTGTCAAGAAATTACTCGATGAGGGGTTTGATGTATTGGTAGAGACAAACGGGTCACTACCGATAGAGGAAATTGACAGGAGGGCGATCGTGATCCTCGATATAAAAACTCCCGGCAGTGGCATGTCGGATAAGATGGATTTTTCTAACATAGGGTATTTAAAGAATACGGATGAGGTAAAATTTGTTCTCACTGACAAGGTTGATTACGAATGGACAAAGGATATGATTACGTCCCATGATCTCACAAAGAAATGTCATCTTCTTCTCTCACCTGCATACGGCGTGCTTGATCCTCGCGATCTCATACAATGGATGCTTGAAGACAGACTACATGCCCGTCTCAATCTTCAGCTTCATAAATATATCTTTGGTCCCCATACAAGAGGTAAATAATTTTTGCTCCTGTTTAAATGGCTATGTGGCTATGCACTTCGGAAGTCTTTCAGTAGATTACATCTCATCAGTCAACTTATCCAGCAACCTTATTTTCCCTAAATATGCTTAAAATAAAAAAATATGTTTTGTGAAAAAGCGCCCAAATCAGCTATTGCCCCAAATTTAGCGATAGGGGTGTCATCTCTGAAAGCGCGTAGTTTTGTCTTTCCGAACAGAGTGAGGAATCTTTTCGCTCAGGATAAACTCAGAGAGGAATGTTGGCTTTAAAAAAAAGATTGCTACGGTCGAATCTACCCCGGCAATGACAATGATTGGGATGGATTATGTTTCTTGTCGCTGGATTTGGGATATTTATTTCTCTATTTTGTAGATCTGCTTTTGTTTGTCTTTTGTTAGATCGAGGGTATAGAACGTTCCTTCTTCTGGCAATACCATGTAAAAATCATTCATGTAGTCTATTTCAACATGAACGTTCTCTATATTACATTCGAGCAGGTGTCCTCCTGCCTTTCTGTCTCCAGTAATAAAATGCATATGATACCCGGGAACATTTATCCCTTTCATGTATCCGGGAAGACGGAATCCGACAATGACTCCTTGTACATCGTAAAATTCGAAAATCGTTTGATGTTTTACTGCCTCTACGAGAGGCGGATACGGCTTGTCCTGTTTGGGGACACTTCTTGCCTTGATATAAGAGAACGTTCCTTCGATTTTAATTGCATAAAAGATATTTTCTGTTGGGAGAGTACTGTCCAGATATCCTTCTAAATTTTTGTAATCGAGTTGATTGTCAATGGAAACGGTCTGATCGGGTTCAAAGAAGGTTACGACCGAAAATGGTGTTTTCATAGTGGCATCGACCGGATATGCTATGCCGTCCGATCTGATTTGATAGAAAATACCATCCAGCGCAAGCATTTCTCCATCCAGTTGATTGAAAGTTCCCAGACCAAAATCACCATGTTCTTTAAGTTCCCGGAATGTTATGTCTCCATCATAGACACCATCGAGCAGGGCATTGATCGTTGATGTCTGGTACAGGACATCCTTGTTTTTATAAAACTTTGAACACCCGCAACCAAATAGTACAAGGGAAACGGCAAGTAATAAGTGGCACGTTTTTTTAAACATTTTTCTATCTTTCATAATTATAACGCATAATAGAAAAAATCATAGTGTTGTACTATAATACGAATTTAATAATAATGGACAAAAGAAGGAGAGCATGATGGTCAAGATTTACTATGACAAAGACGCAGATAAGAAAATTCTCAGGAATAAGAAGATCGCGGTCATGGGATACGGAAGCCAGGGACATGCACATGCGAACAATCTGAAAGACAGCGGTTTGGACGTTATTGTTGGGGTGAAAAAAGACGGTGCAGGCTGGGGAAAAGCCAGGAAGGCCGGTTTTCAGGTCTTTACTCCTTCTGAAGCTGCCAGAAAGGCAGACGTCATCATGATGCTTGTCCCTGATGAATATATGGCAGATATTTACAAGAAAGAAATCGCACCACATATAAAGAAAGATGTTTTTTTGGGATTTGCACACGGGTTCAATATTCATTTCGGACAGATAGTCCCTCCCAAGGAAGTGAATGTGTTTATGGTTGCCCCGAAAGGACCAGGGCATCTCGTGCGCTCAGAATTCTTGAAGGGGAGCGGAGTCCCGTGTCTCATCGCAAACTATCAGGATCCTTCAAGAAACACAAAAAAGATCGCACTGTCGTACGCATCTTCTATTGGTGGTGGGAAGGCTGGAATCATTGAGACGACGTTCAGGGAAGAGACAGAGACCGATCTGTTTGGTGAGCAGGTTGTTCTCTGTGGGGGTCTCACGGCGCTGATCATGGCAGGATATGAGACACTTGTCAATGCCGGGTATACGCCTGAAATGGCATATTTCGAGTGTCTCCATGAAGTCAAGCTTATCGTTGACCTCATTTATGAGGGGGGGATTTCGAATATGCGCTACTCTATAAGTAACACCGCACAGTATGGTGATCTCACACGTGGACCGAGGATCATAACAGAAAAAACCAAGAAAGAAATGAGAAGAATATTAGAAGAAATACAATCGGGACAATTTGCAAAGGAATGGGTTCTGGAATGCAGGGCGAACAAGCCTGCGTTCAATGCACTGACAAAACGTGGCGAGGAACATCCTATTGAGTCAGTTGGTTCCCGTCTCCGTGCCATGATGCCGTGGCTTAAAAAAGGAAAACTTGTGGATAAATCAAAGGCGTGATCAAATTCTATCCTGATGGGTATCCGTTTATAATCGGCTCTCTTGTCATTACCTGTATTGTCAGCGTAATTTTATTATTATTCATAAGATCGTCGACGTACACTCTGCCATTCTATATCGTACTGTCAGCTGCATGTCTCATGATCGTCCTGACCATTTTTATTAGTTTTTTCTTCAGGGACCCTGACAGGAATGTTCCGCAAGGAAAAGGACTCTTTGTTTCTCCTGCGGACGGAGAGGTAATACTCATAAGGGACATCCGCGAGAATGATTATTTGAAATCTGACACAAAAGAGGTCAGTATCTTCATGACCCCTCTCAATGTGCACGTGAACCGAGCGCCCTGTGGCGGCGTGGTAAGCATGGTGAAATATTTTCCAGGAAAACATATGGCTGCATACAGGGACGATGCACCGCTTGAAAATGAAAATATCGTCATGATCCTTGACTGCCCGGAAAGCAGGATCCTTGTGAGACAGGTAGCAGGTTTTGTTGCACGAAGAACTGTTTGTAAGGTCAACCCCGGTGACAGCCTCAAAAGGGGAGAGCGGTACGGCATGATAAAATTCGGATCGAGACTCGATGTTTATATGCCAGTAGATACAGAAATAAGAGTAACTTTAGGAGAAAAGGTTAAAGCAGGTGAAACCGTTATAGGATCAATAAAAAAGGAGTAATTATGTTAGAAAGATTAGAGGGAGCTATTCTCCAGAGGGATAAAGAAACATATGCAATCGTCCCGAGAATTCCAATGGGAGTTCTTACTCCCGAGATATTGGAATGCCTTGCAAAAGTAGCACGTAAATATCATGTCAGGATAATTAAAATAACCTCCGGCCAGCGTATTGCACTCGTGGGGCTAAGGCCTGAAGATATTGAGGGTGCATGGAAAGACATTGCAATGGACGTAGGGCCTGCTGAAGGACTGTGCGTTCATTACGTTCAGGCCTGTCCCGGCACAGAAACGTGCAAGTTCGGACAGGGTGATTCTCTTGGACTCGCTGCAAAACTTGAAAAATTGTATGTTGGCAGGAAAGATTATATCCCTGCAAAGACAAAGTTTGGCATTTCCGGGTGCAGGCTGAACTGTGCTGAAAGTTATATGCGGGATATCGGTGCGTTTGCAGCACCGGACGGCTGGACAGTGATTGCGGGTGGCAATTCGGGAGGAAGGCCGCGTATTGGTGACGTTATAGCAGAGAAACTCTCGGATGAACAGGTAATTGAACTGGTCCAGAAGTGCCTTGATTATTATTCAAAAAATGCAGGGAAAAAAGAGCGGATGCCCCGCTTTGTACAGCGTATCGGAATAGAGGAATTCAAGAAAGCAGTGTTGTAAGAGTTGCGATATCAGAAAAAGCCTGTCAGTATCGTCTCTAATCAATACGACTGTGAAAAATAACCCATAGCCAAGATTTTTTTATGCCAAAATATGTATCGATATAATCTCTCATAATATCCTCATATTCTCCGCTATCACTTGTATACAAATATAACCACATGATGTGCACAAGCAAATATATAACTTTTTTATTATAATTACATAAAATGAAAAGAGGAATATACATACTCCCGAACGCATTAACACTGTGCGGGTTGTTCATGGGGTTTTATTCAATCCTTGCAACGATCAAGGGTCATTATGTTCAAGCTTCCTGGGCGATCATGATTGCAATGATTTTTGACGGGCTTGACGGCTGGGTTGCACGTCTCACGCAGAGCACAACAAGGTTCGGCATTGAGCTGGATTCCCTTTCTGACCTTGTTGCCTTTGGCATTGCTCCTGCGGTCATGATCTATAAGTGGGCGCTGTCACCGTTCGGTCGGGTAGGGTGGGCAGCTGCGTTTCTGTTTGTCGCATGCGGCGCACTACGGCTCGCGAGGTATAACATTCAGATGGGATCTACAGAATCGAAGGCATTTACTGGTATGCCTATCCCGGGAGCTGCAGCCCTTATCGCAACACTCGTAATCTTCTACCATAAAATATGGGATACTGTTCCGGACAGGAATTATTTCATCCTGTTTTTTACGATCTTCCTTGCAGCGCTTATGGTAAGCACACTGAAATTCCATGGGGCAAAGGAGCTGGATTTAAGAAAAAGGAAACCCTTTAAGATCTTAGTCGCTTTTGTCCTTGTCCTTACTATCATCGTTATACATCCGGAAATATCACTTTTCCTGTTTGCACTGATATACCTCATTGGCGGTATAATTGAAAATATAATCCTGTATTTCAGAAAAAAAGAACGTAAGGGCAAGGCAGGTATTGAGCAGTGAGAATAATAAAGATATTTGACACAACACTCCGCGATGGAGAACAGTCTCCTGGTGCCTCTATGAATATCGAGGAGAAGTTAACTCTTGCGAAGCAGCTTGCACGGCTCGGTATTGATGTCATAGAGGCTGGTTTTGCAATCAGTTCAGAAGGCGATTTCGAAGCGATAAAGACAATCGCTGGCGAGGTCGAAGGACCTGTTATATGCAGTCTTGCTCGTGCAAAAGACGTGGATATAAAGAGGGCCTGGGAAGCAGTTAAAGATGCACCCAAAAAGCGCATCCATACGTTCCATTCAACTTCTGATATCCATCTAAAATATCAATTCAGGGTATCGAGAGAAGAGGCACTGAGGAGATCTGTTGCTATGGTTAAATTTGCGAAGAGCTTTGTTGAAGACGTTGAATTTTCACCGATGGACGCAACAAGGAGTGACCAATCCTATCTCTTTGAGGTCATAGAAGCTGTCATAGAGGCAGGTGCTCTCACGGTGAACATCCCGGATACCGTCGGTTATAGTATCCCGAGTGAATTTGGTGCACTGATAAAGTCCATAAAAGAAAAGGTGAAAAATATCGATAAAGCGGTTATTTCCATACACTGTCATAATGACCTCGGCCTGTCAACGGCAAACTCTTTGGCCGCTGTCATGAATGGTGCAGGGCAGATCGAATGTACGATCAATGGTATCGGGGAACGTGCGGGCAACTGTTCCATGGAGGAGGTTGTTATGGCACTGAGAACAAGACATGATCTCTATGATGCTGATACCAATATCAATACCGAAGAAATCATGAGAAGCAGCAGGCTGGTTACAAAGATAACAGGCATTTCTGTCCAGCCAAACAAGGCGATTGTCGGAGCGAATGCCTTTGCCCACGAATCAGGCATTCATCAGGACGGCCTTCTGAAGGAAAAGTCAACGTATGAGATCATAAAACCTGAAAGCATAGGCCTTCATTCTGCAAAGCTCGTTCTCGGCAAGCATTCGGGAAGGCATGCCTTCAAGACGAGACTGAAAGAGCTTGGTTATGATATTACCGATGAAGAACTGAACAGTGCCTTTGAGCGTTTTAAAAGGCTTGCGGACCAAAAGAAAGAAATTTTTGACGAAGACATCGAGGTATTGATCTCAGAAGAGGTTATAAAAGTTCCTGAGATATTCAGCCTTTTCGATCTGCACATTGTAAGCGGACTTACCCAGAAGCCTACCGCGACAGTCAAGCTCAAGGTCGGGGATGAAATCATTGATAGGATGGAATACGGTGACGGTCCTGTCGACGCAACATATAAGGCAATAGCTTCTATAACAGACACAAAAAGCAATTTGCTGCGCTTCGAAGTAAAGGCTATCACCGGCGGTACAGATGCACTTGGTGAGGTGATGGTTATCCTTGAAGAAGGTGATAAGACAGCAAGGGGGTACGGTGCTGACACAGACATCATCGTTGCTGCTGCAAAGGCATATATCAACGCACTGAACAAATTAGCTTCAAGAAAAAGATAGGCTTGTATGACTCTCACCACGAATGCACTCAAGGTTCTCAGAACCAGATATCTCCTGAAAAACGAAAAAGGGAACATTACCGAGACCCCTGAAGAACTGTTCAGGCGGGTTGCAAGACATATAGCCTCGTCAGAGAATCTGTACGGAGGTGACTCGCGTGCGTGGGAAGAAGAATTCTTCACACTTATGTCGGAACTGCGTTTCCTGCCAAACTCACCGACCTTAATGAATGCAGGGAAAGACATGGGGCAGCTTGCTGCCTGTTTTGTGCTTCCTGTTGACGATTCAATGAATTCGATATTTGATACATTGAAGAATGCTGCACTCATACTCCAGAGTGGTGGAGGAACTGGGTTCTCTTTTTCTAAACTGAGACCCAAGTCAGACATTGTCCGCTCTACCGGTGGCATAGCAAGCGGCCCTGTATCTTTTATGAAGATATATAACACGGCAACCGACGTTATAAAGCAGGGTGGGGCGCGGCGTGGAGCAAATATGGGGATTTTGCGTGTTGACCATCCCGATATACTTGAATTTATCAAAATAAAGAGGACAGAAACAGAACTGACTAATTTTAATATATCTGTAGCAATAACAGATGCTTTCATAGATGCACTCAAAAGAGACGATGAATATGAGCTCATTAATCCGAGGAGCAACGTTGTTATGAAAAAAATCAAAGCCAGTTATGTGTTTAACGAGATTGTTGAGAGTGCTTGGAAGACCGGTGACCCCGGTGTTGTTTTTATTGACAGGATTAATGAAATGAACCCGACACCTCACATGGGGATCATGGATTCTACAAATCCCTGTGGAGAACAGCCGTTACTTCCTTACGAAGCATGTATCCTGGGTTCACTGAATCTCTCAAAATATATTACAGAAAGCAAAAAAGATATTGATTGGGATTTTCTGGAAAGAGACATAAGTAGTGCTGTTCATTTTCTTGACAATGCTATTGACAGTAACAGCTATCCTGTCCCCGCGATAGAAGCGATGCATAAGGGGAACAGAAAGATAGGGCTCGGTGTTATGGGATGGGCCGACATGCTCATACTGCTCGGCATACCCTATAACCATAGAAAAGCATACATGATTGCCAGAGACCTCATGAAGTTCATACAAAACAAAGCACGGCAGACTTCTGTAGAGCTTGCTGTCAAAAGAGGTGTTTTCCCGAATTTCAGGGGATCTCTCTATGATGCCCCTCATATGCCACGTGTAAGAAATGCAACGAGAACCACCATAGCACCTACAGGAACACTCTCAATTATTGCCGACTGTTCGAGCGGCATAGAACCTCTCTTCGCCCTGTCTTACAAGAGGCTCGTTCTCGATACAGAACTCCATGAGACGAACAAATATTTTTTGGAGACCGCAAAAAAGAGAGGTTTCTACAGCGAGGACTTAATGAAGAAAATATATGAAAAGGGAAACATCCGGGGGTTGAAAGAAATACCAACTGATGTAAGAAAATTGTTTAAGACAGCACATGAAATCCCACCGGAGGATCATATAGAGATGCAGGCGTGTTTTCAGGAATATACTGATAATGCTGTCTCAAAAACGATCAATATGCCTCACAGAGCAAGCAGGAAAGATGTTGCAAGGGCATTTCTCCTTGCATATGAAAAAGGCTGTAAAGGGATTACGATTTTCAGGTATGGAACAAAAAAAATAGGGACTCTTGTAAAGTCTTCAGATATTGACTAAGAAGAGATATCCTCGGTCAATTTCTGTACTCTTTCTCTAATGTCATCCCGTGCTCGTCTGAAATCATTCATTATTTCTTCTTCGGTTCCTAACATGCCAGCGGGGTCTTTTACAGGCCAGTAAATTCTCGTTGTCCCAGGAGGGGTACTCGGGCATAAGTCTTCAGCGTTATGACAAAGTGTTATGACAAAATCCATTTTTCTTAACAAATACTCATCAATTGTCTTTGATTTCTGCGCAGATATGTCTATGCCGAACTCTTTCATGACGGCAATTGCCTTTTTATGAACAAAAGCTGACATAAGCCCAGCACTGTAGACTTCCATGACACTCTTTCCGATTTCTCTTGCAAAGCCCTCTGCCATCTGACTTCTGCAAGAATTTGCAGTGCAGAGAAACATAACTTTTTTCAAGGAAAAAATATTCCTTTCCTGTATAGAGATAAAGTTTTTATATTATAAGAAATACTTGAATAAAAAGGCATAATTTATTAGTATTATAAAATAAAGGAAAAAAAAGAGTACTATTATGGAGGTTGTATGGTTAAAGAACAAGTTGAGGAGATTCTCGAAAAAATAAGAGTTGGCTTAAAATCAGACGGTGGAGATATAGAACTCGTGGAAATAAAGGACAGTGTTGTATATGTAAAACTAAAAGGAGCATGTGGTTCTTGCCCCATGGCAAACCTCACCTTAAAGAATTGGGTTGAGGCAAACCTGAAAAGGGCAATACCTGAAATAAGTTCTGTACAGTCAGTTTAAACAGATATGAGAGGTTTTGGAGACAGGGATTGTTTTTAAGCCTCACATCAATAAGTAAAGGAATCGTATTCTCCGGAATCATTCTTTTATTGGTTATATCTTCTGCTTTTTCAGAAGCATCAGGCACAATAGTTTTGAGAGATATCCGCTACTGGTCATCACCTGACTATACCCGTGTCGTGCTCGACCTAACAGGAACTGTGGAGTATTCCCATAATCATTTAATGAATCCAGACAGGCTCTATTTCGACTTGAAAAATACTACTATTAAAAAAGAGATCCTGACAAGCGTTCCCGTCGGGGATGATATTTTAAAGACGGTCAGGGCTGGCCAGTTTACCCGCGATACAGTCAGGGTGGTCCTCGATCTTAAAAACCTTAAGGTTTTTAATGCATTTATTCTCGAAGATCCTGCACGGCTCGTCATTGACGTCTACGGCAAAGAGAAAGCTGAAATACCGCACGACGTTTCTGTAAAAAAGAGAATCGTCATCGACCCTGGACATGGAGGTCACGACCCGGGAGCCGTTGGATTATATGGACTTTGTGAAAAGGACGTTGTGCTGGACATTTCACTGAAATTGAGAGATATTCTCTCATCAAATCCACTTTATGAGGTATTTCTCACCAGGGAAACAGATGTTTATATACCCCTCGAGGCACGGACAGCAATAGCGAACAAAAAGAATGCCGACCTTTTCATATCAATACATGCCAATGCAAGCCCGAAAAGGAAGGCAAAAGGCATTGAAACATACCTGCTGAACTGGACTGACAACGACGAGGCAAATCGTGTTGCTGCCAGGGAAAACAAGATATCTCTTAAAAAAATGCAAGAGATAAACAGACAGATGGACGAAATTGGAGGTATCCTTAATGACCTTGAGAGACAAATGAAACGGGATGAATCAGTTCATCTTGCGAATCAGATACAGAATTCAATAGTAGGGTCCCTCAACAATCGTGAAGACCTCGGGGTAAAATGGGCAATGTTCTTTGTTCTTTTCGGTGCACGGATGCCATCGGTACTCGTGGAAGTCTCATTTATTAGTAATCCAGAGGAGGAAAAACTGCTCTCAGATGCCTTTTACAGGTTGCAGATAGCGCAGGCGATTGCAGATGGTATTGGTAGATACTTTACATCCACCCCGGTTTTACAAAGGGTTGCAGTATCTCATAATTGATATCATAGAGGAAAATAACCTGTTACCTTCCGAGATAAAGATCATTGTATATGTACTGTTTATTATCACTCTTTTCCTTATACAGGATGTTTCCCTCTATCTCATTATCCTTTTCATCATGGGTATTTTTCTTATAAGGATACCGTGGAAATCCTTAAAAAGCGGCTGGATCCCGATAACTCTGCTGGTCCTCTTTACATTTGTTAGTAATGTATTTTTTCGAGACGGGAAAATCCTTTACAAGGCAGGTCCTTTTTCAATAACAGATGAAGGCATCACCATAGCACTCATCAGAACAATGAGGCTTTTCTTTATGGTTGCTGGAGCTAAAATCCTTACAGCTACAACAGATATAGAATCCCTCGTTGGTGGTCTCGAAAGGATGTTAAAACCTCTTGAGCGTTTCGGCGTACCGGTTGCAGATTTTTTTTCTCCTGCCGGGCTTGCCATGAAATCGATGCCGCATATTAAAGATTACGTGATCGATATCTATAAACAGAAGGTGCAAGAAGATTCTATCACCGGTTTTTGGGGCCGGATCAGGATCGTTTCAACATTCATTATCCCTTTGATGGCAAAGAGCCTCAGATCTCCGGAGATGTTTTTTAAGGATGACGGAAGAATCGAGCATTGAGATTGCAATTATGGGCAGCCTCGTTTTTGACGGGACAGGAACAGAACCCTTTTTGTCAAATATCGGGATTTCCGGTGAAAGAATCGTCACAATTAATAAAAAAGCAACCATGGCAAGAAGGGCAAAGAGAATCATTGATGCGCGAGGTTTGTCGGTTGCTCCCGGTTTTATTGATTCCCACGGACATTCTGAATTTACACTCGTTGCTGATAACAGAGCAGAGGGAAAACTCTTGCAAGGCATAACAACGGAGATAAACGGAAACTGTGGCCTTTCTGCTGCTCCACTTGCTGGGAATGCCTTGAAACAGAGGGAGGTGGATTTCAGAGAACTCGGCATAGCTCATCGATGGTCGAACTTCAAAGAGTATTATGAAATTCTCTACAAAGGCCTGACAATAAATTTTGCTACACTCGTCGGTCATGGAAATATCAGGGCATGTGCAATGGGTTATGAAAACAGGAGGCCACACGGAATCGAAGTGGACAGCATGAAACGTCAGCTTCGAAACGCACTTGCAGATGGAACCCTTGGTTTATCAACAGGACTTGCTTATCCACCCTGCATTTACTCCAGTACAGAAGAGCTTATTGACCTCTGCAGGGTTTTGGCTCAATCAAAACATGCGCAGCGTGTTTTATCTCCGCAAGATACCATGCTCACTCCACGAACGCACAGAATACAAGATAAACAAATTTGCAAATGCCCTCTCTTTACAGCACATATAAGAAGTGAAGGGGATAAACTCATGGAGTCTGTCGAAGAAATAATCAGGATAGGAAAAGAAACGGGCATAAGAGTGCATATCTCCCATATCAAGACCCATGGAAGACGGAACTGGCATAAGATTGACAGGATATTACAATCCATAGAAGACGCTCAGAAGGAAGGCATCTGTATTACGTGTGACCGGTATCCATACGTAGCATCGTCTACTGATCTTGATGTATTGCTGCCGTCATGGGTGTACGAGGGCGGTGCACGTAAAGAATTAAAGAGACTTCTTCATGCAGAAACCCGTGAAAGAATAAGAAGAGAGCTTTTCGCGCTTTATCCTGAGAGAGAGGTATGGCAGCAGGTTCGGATTGCTACAGTATATTCTGAAAAGAACAGGGGAATCGAAGGAGAAAGCATTGCGTCTGTTGCACATCGTAAAAAAGTTCATCCCGTTGACCTGTTCCTCAACGTGCTGGTCGATGAGGAGCTTCGGATAAGCGCTCTATTTTCAATGATGAGCGAAGATAATCTCAGAAAATTTCTTTCCCGCCCTTATGTCATGATAGGTTCTGATAGTGCTGCTCGGTCTACAGGCGGGCTAACATGCAGAGGAAAGCCGCATCCCAGAGGTTTTGGTTCTTTCCCGAGGTTTCTGGGAAGATATGTCAGAGACGAGGGCTTAATGGATTTCAGCTCTGCAGTACACAAGATAACAATGCTCCCGGCTCAAACATTCGGGATAACCGGAAGAGGGATTGTGAAAAAAGGTGCCTTCGCAGATCTTGTCGTTTTTGACCATAAAACAATCATCGACAGGGCAACCTTTGATGAGCCTTTTCTGAAACCCGAAGGGATTCACTATGTTCTCATCAATGGTGTTCCCGCTTTGTGGGAAGGGAAGATGACCGGAAATTGTTCTGGCAGGATTCTCAGGCATGGCAAGTGACAGGTAGTATTGCATTTTTTATAAATAATCATACTTGTCCAAAATAGGTTTTAAACAGGAGGCCGGATACCTCATAAACACACTGAATCGAGAGGATCATTAATATGGCATACCTCAATTTTGTTATCAAAAGTTTTCCTGATTACGCTCAAGGAGCATTATAGGGAAACATTATGTTTTTTTTATAAGAAGTCGTCATTGTGTTTATTCAACACCCGGCCTTCTTTTCTGCAGGTTATTTTGGAAAGCAATGATAAATAATAAACGACTATTTGTATCTTTAAAAGATTTCAAACAATGAAAAAACCGCTTATAGGTATAACAACAGATATGAAAGGTCAACATATAAAAATGAAACTCTCCTATGTTGACGCTGTAACCAAATCAGGAGGGATTCCTGTTCTTATCCCGCCTTCGTCTTACCCGGGAGATTATGCGAAGCGTATCAGCGGACTTATCATACCGGGAGGTGCGGATCTCGATCCAATGTACTATCATGAGGTAGCCTTACCAATGGTAAAACCTGTATCAAGGAGAAGGAGTGATTTTGAGATTGCTCTCCTCAAAGAGCTCATCACATTGCACAAGCCTGTTCTGGGAATATGTTATGGCATGCAACTCATAAATGTTGCTTGCGGGGGGACGCTCTATCAGGACATTGATACACAAATCCCGGTAGAAATTAATCACAAAAAGGGCTATCATATGATAGTGATAACAGAAAACAGGTTTTTACGAAAAGGCAGGTTTTCTGTAAACAGCACGCACCATCAGGCAGTGAAAAAGCTTGGCATTGGACTGAAAGCCTTTGCCTTCTCAGACGACAATATTATAGAAGCATTTTACCATGAAGAACTCCCATATCTTGTCTGCGTTCAGTGGCATCCAGAACGCCTTCCCGAAAATGAACTTTCTGTCATGCTGGTTGATTCGTTTGTTAAGGAATCAACTGATAAAACGTAGACTGCATGATATAACATAAATTGTCTGAGAACTTATGAATATTTACAGCAGGGCATGTGGTACGAACTATTGTGATTCCTTTGTTAACCCGAAAACTGCATTTATAGGAGGCAAGGTTGACTGAAAAGTATTTTGTCCCGACAAAAGTCGGAATTGAAATCAAAAGACGTTGAAGGCGACTGTGCCTCCGGTTTAATAATTAATTGCAGTTTTTGGGTTAATATTTTGCAGACATTGTAAAGGAGGAGAACATGCTGAATAGAGCGGAACTGAAAGAGATTGCAAAGATGACCACAGGAGATTCCTATTTTGTCAGTCTCTACCTGAATACAAACCCTGGGACAAACACCAAGAATGATTATGTCATCCATGCAAAGAACATGATTAAAGAAGCAACAGAACGATTGGATAAAGCTGTAACGAAAAGGATTCAGGGAGATTTAAGGAAGATCAATGCCTATCTTCTTGCAAATAAAAGAATTTTCAAGAAGGGGCTTGCCATTCTCAGTACACGTGAAAAGGATTTTTGGAAGGAATTTCACCTTTCACTCCCGATAAAAAATGAGCTCATCATTGACAATACACCTTATATAAAACCACTCCTTGACATCATTGATAATTATCAGAGATATGCGATACTCCTCGTGGGAAAAGATTCTGCCCGTTTATTCGTTGTCCATCTCGGTGAAATAGAAGAATATACGGAAGTCCATACCGCCGATGTCCCCGGCAGACATAAGAAAGGCGGCTGGTTTTCCCTTTCTGAAAAGAGCTATGAACGGCATATTGATTACCACGTTGAACTCCATTTAAAAGATGTCATAAAACAATTAGAGCTGTTTTTATCCCGCGAGTATGTTGGCCGCTTATTATTGGGAGGCTCAGAAGAAGCTGTTACAAAGGTAAGGGATATGCTCCCTCAGAAATCGGCAAAGAAAGTTATCGGCACGTTTCAGGCAGAGATGTTTGCGAACAGCAAGGAAATTCTCAAGAAGGCAGAACCTATCCTCCGAGCATTTGAAAGAAAAAATGATGAAAAAACAGTAGATGACCTGTTCACAAGAGCAATGAAGAATGAAAATGCCGTCATAGGGATAGAAGATGTCCTGCATACATTACAGGAAGGCCGGATAATGAGATTGCTCTTTCTTAAGGATTTCAAACAGTCCGGGCTGACCTGTGAAAATTGTGGATTTCTTACTGTCCAGGCAGTATCCAGTTGTCCCTACTGCAAAGGAAAAATCAAGAAGGTTAATTATATCGTCGATCTCTTGGCACAGAAAGCTGTAGAGCAAGGTGCCCGTATTGAGGTTTTGGCTGATAGTGAGAAATTGAGAGATGCAGGAAAGATAGGAGCGTTTTTAAGGTTTTAACCTAAAGTGGTATGCCGCACGATAATTACTGACCTCACTGTTTTTGGTCTTGACCTCGGGAGTTATCTCAATGGTGCAGTTCTCAGGGGGGATGCTCTGAAGCTATAAAAATAATTGCAGGGATTATACCTCCATGAGCTTTTCTTCTTCTTCCTGTTGCGTTTTACATTCTATGCACATGGATGTGACAGGCCGTGCCTCGAGCCTTTTTATATTTATCTCTTCCCCGCATTTATCACATATGCCAAATGTTCCTTGATCAATCCTGTCAATAGCATCTTCTATTTTTTTCAAGAGTTTGCGTTCCCTGCCCCGCAACCTGAGCATAAAGTTTCTGTCAATTTCAGCAGTAGCCTGATCACCAAGATCTGGGAAAACAGTCTGTCCGGGGAGCTCATTGAGTGCTTCTCCTGCCTCAGCAAGAAGTGCGTCTCTTTTTGAAACAAGTTTTTTCCTTATTTCCAGAAACTTTTTTTCTCTTTGTGACAGTCGTGGTGCCTTTTTCCGTTTTAGTTTTTTAGTAGCCTTGATCGGTTTTCGGGTTACTTTTGTTGGTTTTTTAGCAACTTTTTTTGCTTTTTGGGGCACCGTTGTTTTTTTCTTAGTTGCCTTTGCAGTTTTTTTAGCTACTGCTTTTTTCATAGCAGTTTTCTTTTTTGGTTTTTTCTTCATAACCGTTTTTGTTTTTTTCATCGTCTTAAGAACTCCTAAGAAATAATTGAATAATTTAACAAAAAGGCATGTGATTAGTCAATGTGCCTATAAGACGAGGTCCTCTAAGACGATAAAAGCCGCAGGTGTATGATCATATAATAACAATACATAAAATTGATATAATAGTACAATGAAAGGGAAAAAGAGGCCATGTGTCTTGCGATACCATCAAAGGTAATAGAAATTAGGGATTCCGTGGCAACAATTGATGTTTACGGCGCACAGAGAGATATCAGCCTCATGCTCCTTGTAGACAACGTACGCATCGGTGATTACGTGCTGGTACATGCCGGCTTTGCGATCCAGAAGATTCAGGAAAAAGATGCTGTGGAAACACTCAAGCTCTTCGATCAATTCTTCGGGCTGGAAGAAAAACAGGAAGACTGAGCATCACAAAAATCCTTTATCGCGGAGCTGCCTCAACAATCCCTTAAAAAGTCATTCCATTTGAATAAAATCTATCTCATTCCTATGCTTGTCATGTATTATTCTCTTGTGGTAAGCTTTTCTTCGACACTGGGAATGCGACAAAAGGGGTGCATGAAAATGGTTAAGAATGACCACTGGATTACAGAGATGGCAAAAAAGGGCATGATATATCCGTTTCGTAAAACCCAGGTTCGAAAGGGAGTTATTTCTTCAGGTGTAAGCTCATACGGATATGACATGCGGATTGCCGACGAGTTTAAGATATTTACGAATACAAAAGCTGCGTTCATCGATCCAAAAAAATTCATCTCTGATAATTTTGTTGATTTTAAGGGTGACATATGCACAGTACCGCCCAATTCTTTCGTTCTTGGCCGTTCCGTTGAATATTTCAGAATACCAAGAGAGGTCCTTGTCATATGTCTCGGGAAGTCAACGTATGCACGTTGCGGGGTAATTGTTAATATTACTCCTCTCGAACCGGAATGGGAAGGCTTCGTAACAATAGCAATATCAAACACCGCGCCACTACCGGCACGGCTCTATGCAAATGAAGGGATAGCACAGGTAATCTTTCTCGAAGGTTCCACAGTTTGTCATAGGTCATATGCTGATAAGACTGGCAAATACCAGGCGCAAAAAGGTATTACATTAGCAAAATTATGATAGATGAAAACCGGTAAGATGAAAAAAGAGCGGATATCAGCAGAAGATAAATTAATCCTTGCACTCGATGTGGCAGACTACCGTTATGCACTTGAACTTGTTGACATGTTTCAGGACTATATTAAGATTTTCAAAGTTGGCCTTGAACTCTTTATTGCATCAGGACCTAAGATCATTGAGGATATTAACAGAAAAGGGAAGAAGGTCTTTTTAGACCTGAAATTCCATGATATTCCAAACACGGTTACAAAGGCAGCACTCGTCGCAGCGAGGCTTGGACTCTACATGTTCAATATACATACATCAGGCGGACTTGAGATGATGAAGAGATGCAGGGACAGCGTCATCGATACCTGTTTGAAGGAACATGTTAAAAGGCCCAAAATGCTCGGTGTTACTGTACTGACAAGCCTTTCAAAAGATGTCCTTAAAAAAGAAATAGGAGTCCACTACAGCCTCAATACACATGTGCGAAATCTCTCCGGTCTTGCCTTTGAGGCAGGTCTTGACGGTGTTATAGCTTCACAGAAAGAGGTGACAATGATACGGAATAACTTCGGAAAAGATTTTATCATTGTAACACCAGGCATTAGACCATCATGGACACCTCCTGATGATCAGAAACGGACAGCAACGCCTAAAGAGGCGATCAAGGCTGGGTCTGATTATCTCGTTATAGGGAGGGGTATCCTTCAGCAGGATGATCCACTCAAGGCTGCTGAGTTAATCACGCTCGAGATCCTTGCCGCCTGATGAAACCGCCGTAAAACCAAGACCCTTGCTCCGATCAATACAAAGGAGAATTTTGCCAAAGTAAAGCTTTTCAGGCTATAGTACAGGGAGATGACCCTTCCTTCGAAAAATCAATTCCTCAAACTCGTACAAGAGGGCGAGACGGTACCTCTTTATGAAGAGATACCATTTACATCGCCGCAATTTCTATATGCATTATTCAGATCATCAAATACGGTGCTCCTTGAAAGCGTCAAAGGACCGGAAAAGATAGCGCGATACTCGTTTATAGGCTTTGATCCCTGCATGGCATTCAAGATTAAAAACGGACTTATGGAAATTTGGAATAGTTTCCGTTCAAAACCCTTCGGTAAAGATGGAAATGGAGGATTAACGGTAAAAAGTAATATATCTTCGAGTAAGCCATTACACGTACTGAAGAGTCTTATTACGTCTTACAGACAAAGACCTTTTGAATATCTTCCACCATTTCAGGGAGGTATTGTAGGAGTTTTCAGTTATGATTTTGTTCGGTATTTCGAAAGGCTACCTCAGGAAGCAGCTGATGACCTCCATATTCCGGATGCGCATTTCTTTCTCATTGACAGGCTAATTGCCCTCGATCACTTCAGTAAAAAAGCATGGATTATCGCTTGTCCGGGGGTACTGGAATCTCTCCGGAAAGATAGCATTCACAATGGGATTGACTATTCTGAACAATATGATAAGGCAGAATACGAAATTGAGACTGTTCAAAAGAATATATCAAGCAATTATATAAACCTTCCATTTAAAATTCCACAATCCACAATCCGCAATCCACAATATAGGAATATAGACATTATCTATGAAATGAAGAAAAACGATTATATGGATATAGTCAGGAGGGCGAAGGAGTATATAGCCGCTGGTGACATATTTCAAGCCAACCTCTCGCAGAGGGTCTCTGCATATATAGGAGATAAAAGCCCGTGGAAACTCTATGAGATATTGAGTTCAATAAATCCATCGCCATTTGCAGCCTTCATCGATTTTGGGGACTATCAGATAGTCAGTTCATCGCCTGAAAGATTGGTCAGGGTCAAAAACGGCATTATTGAGACAAGACCCATAGCTGGTACCCGTCCAAGAGGGACAAATACAAAAGAAGATGAATTAATGCGCATAGAGCTGCTTTTGAATGAGAAGGAGAGGGCAGAACATATCATGCTTATAGATCTTGAAAGGAATGACCTCGGAAAGGTCTCTTATTACGGTTCTGTCGCCGTCGATGAACTGATGATAACAGAGGACTGTTCACATGTGATGCACATTGTATCCAATATACGCGGAGATCTCGCTCACGGGAAGGACTGTTTTGATGCGATAAAGGCGACATTTCCTGGAGGTACCATAACAGGAGTTCCCAAGGTAAGATGCATGGAAATTATCGATGAACTCGAACCTGTAAAAAGAGGCCCCTATACAGGGTCAATCGGATACATAGGTTTTTCGGGGAATATGGATCTGAATATCATAATCAGAACATTTGTCATAAAAGATGAGATGGCATATGTACAGGCAGGTGCCGGGATTGTAGCTGATTCAGACCCCGAGAGAGAATACCGTGAAACACTGAAAAAAGCAGAGGCCCTCATACGGACGTTAGAGAGCATTTAAATCGTAATCTCAACCTGGTGTTGATTCTTTCAACCACTCCGTTTAGCTCATATAAAGCTGACTACAAGTCAACATGCTCAATGGGGTGCATAAAAATATGCGGAAACTTTTGAGAATTGCATCAGGGCATAAAAAGGGAGTTGCTGCAAAAGACTTTTCAGTCAACTGTGTTTCCGGTACTCGCAAGTTTCATAGTATTATGTAGAAAAAGTTTTCATAAACAACTTCTCGGCCTCGTCTGTTCCGATAATAATCAGCTCATCATTTTTGGATAGACGTATTGACGGATCGGGATTAATCTTCATAGTATCATCTGACCTTATGGCGATGACATTACATCCGGTTTTTTCTCGTATCTGGGTGTCAGAAAGATATTTATCTTCAAGTAAAGGTGGTACGGTAATTCTGAATATATCCAGTCCCTCAGCAAGCATAAGGATTTTATTCGGTTTAAGGATATTGATTATGCTATTGGTTCCTAGTGAGGCATAGGACATTACCAGGTCAGCTCCTGCGGTATGGAGTGTGGTAATATTGCGCTCAAGGTTTGCCCTGCTGATAATCTGTATATCAGGTCTGAGTTTCCTGCAGTATATTGTCAGATAAATGTTGGTAGCATCATCGTGCGTTGTGATAAAAACAGTCGGTGCTTCATTAATGCCTGCCTGTAACAGTACGTTGATATCGGCAGCGCTTCCGTAGATATAGCATTCATCTCCGGCATCTTGTACATGTTTTGACTTTTCCACAATACGGTATGCAATTCCTCTTTGTGCAAGAGCTTGTGCTGCAGAATGTCCAACACGACCCCCGCCGAGAATCAAAACAGGAGCTGATGAAATATTAAAACCGCCTGCAAATTCATCATATTTTTCGAACTGTTCTTCTGATCCGGCAAGGACAAGAACACTTGTAGAATGGATGAGGGTATGCGGGTATGGAATTTCGAAATGTCCTCTTTGCCAGATACCGACCACAGTAACACCTGTTATCTTCCGGAGTTGACTTTCCATGAGAGTCTTCCCTTCAAAAGATGTGCGCATAGCCGGTGCTTCTGCAATGAGCAGTTTATCGAAATTGCCGATAATATTTGCCTGCGTCGATATGCGGAGCGCTCTCCGTGCAAGAGCTGCACCAAGCATTTTTGTAAATTGAAAGACATGGGTAGCACCAGCAAGCTGAAGGATGTCTATAGAGTCGTCTTTATCGGCATTGGTTACTATCGGAACGTTTGATGAGAGTTCCCTTATTGTTGAAATGATGTTCGTGTTTGTCATGTCATCGTTCGTGACAACAACCATTGCTGCTTTTTCTATTCGAAGTTTTCTGTAAGTCTCGTGTCTATCAAAGTCGCCGACAACAACGTTATAGTTTAAATCGTAAAGTTCCAGAGCCCTCTGCTGGTCGGAAAGGAGTATGACATAGTGCATATTGTATTGTTTCAGTTTTTCAATAAGGCTTATGCAAACAGAGTCGTAATTTGTTACGATCACATGGCCAGAGGTTTCATCGGGAAGTTCGCGCGGGGTTTTTGCCTGTGCCTGTGCTTCCAGCCAAGGGGCATAGAAGAATCTGATAAAGGTGAACGGGAGCATAACAAGCAAGAAAACGATACCCGTCAAAAGAACCATTATTGAAAATAAACGCCCTAAATCTGAGGTAAAGGTAATGTCACCGAACCCCAGTGTTGACATAACCGTCAACGTCCAATAAAGACCAGTAATCCACGAATAGTGTTCCCCCTCATACTCCATGATGAAATGAAAGACAACACTATATACGACGATCGTGAATAAAATAACAGCCAGGAATTTTGCCAAAAGGCGAATATTTCTCTTTGTAGTTCTGATCTGAAAAAAATAGAGAAGTTGGGAAGGTAAATATTTCATGTATAGTGCCTTTGTTAAATCAGAGCATCCTGTTCGAAAAAATTATTGAAGACAAACCTACCTTATACCGACACGAAATCTGTAATCTTCGTATTGAAAAATTATGCCTCCGGGTACAATTTTCTCTACCGTCAGGCCACCGGCCAATTCCTGGCCTTCCCGGATAGACTGACCGTTAATTCTTACAAATCGGGAGGACGGATCATCAGAATAGACAAAGACAGAAATATTGAAGTCCGGGAGATCGTCTTTGACAGATGATGGCAAATCCTTGAGATCATACAATCTAAATCGTGATGTAAAGGTTTTATCCTGAAGTGACTCCTGTTGATGAGAAGTGGTTATGTCTGCGGTTGGGAGGCCGGACTTTTTTATTGAAGGAACAGAAGATTCTGGTTGTATTTTTTGAGATAATTCTTCCTGTGATATCTCCTCCTGTAACGCATGGGATGATATCGTTTCTTGTCGTCGATGAGCATCTGCCGGCTTTTCCGGTGTCGTCGTTGATTGAAGCTCGTGGGGATATTTTTCCTGGGGCGCATTCGTTTCGGATGAAGCGGTTGTTACGGGTTCGGGCGATGTCCCAGTATTATGTGTATGTTTCTCTGCAGGCTCCGCTAATGTTCCCGTCTCGTGGGTTTTGTGTTTAACAACAGGAAGTGCTTTTGCAACCGTTGTCGTCTCTTCAGTTTCCCAATGACTCAGCCAAAAAAGTAATATTCCTGCATTAATGATTAAGGCAGCAATTAAAAGATATGTCCACAGCAAGCGTTTTTTTGGTTGCTGCGGAAAAGGGCTCTGCTCCGTTGACAGATCAGGGACGGTGCCTCGTTTGCTTTCTTTGTCTGCCTTTTTTAATGCGTCAAGAATATAGGACATGTCAGGTCTCCTTTTGTTTGACAGACAATACGGGGTCTCCGGTTTTAAAACCTGAATTCAGATGGATAAGGGTCAGAGGTCCTACAATTCCATCCGGCTTGAGACCCTTTGCAAGCTGAAATTTCTTTACCCGTTGAGTAAGTTCGTCATTAAAAACAGGGTCTTCCGTTATTAATTTCCGGCCCCCCTGAACAAGAGCCAATTGTTCATCGACCCAGGAAACCAGCGGTCCTCTGCTGCCTTGCTTCACGTAACCCTTGTATTCAGGCGGCATCCTCCACAACACGATATAATCTCCGAGCCAGTGTAATGAAATCTCTTTGACATCGACAAGTCTTTTTTCATTGCCTGTGATAATGGTAGCAACCTTTTCCTGGACTGCTGTTAGGGTAACATAAAATTCACGGGCTCGATCATCAGAAAGCTTCACTATCGCTGGTCTGTCTAATTGAACAAGGCTGTTCAGGCTCCCGCGTTCATTGAGACATTGCAGACCATGTGTCTCAGCAAGTTTGCAGGGATTATCGTTGTTTTCTTTATAGATAATATTCCATGTTGATAACAAAGCTTTGTATGCCATGTCTTTGCTCTTATCCATTGGTATGCCCTCCGGCCAACTGGGTTTCGATAGCAGGGGGGCCCTGTTTAAAGAAAGCTGCGACGATACCTTTTTTTCGGAACCCGGTTTCGTTATAAGGATCATAGCCAGGATTATGAAACCTGCGAGCAGAATGACCGGAAAATCCCATTGAAGTTTTCTCAAGGTTATAGTACGAGATGGAGGTTTTCCGGTAACTTCATGGGCTGCTTTGAGAAGGGTAGCCTTGTCGACCATATCTTTTCCCTGTGCATAAGCTCCGAGCAAAGACCTGTCGCATATGAGGTTAACCAGTCTCGGGATACCGTTGCTTAAGCTGTGTAATGCGCCGATGACTGAATCCGGGAATAACGTGCGGTGACTCCCTGCAACAGAAAGGCGGTGGGAGACATACCCGGATAGTTCCTGACGAGATAGTGACCCGAGATGATAACGAGCTGTGATTCGCTGTGAAAGCTGCCGCAGTTCGGGTCGGGACAGCTTGTCCCTCAGTTCAGGCTGTCCCAACATGATGATGTGAAGTAATTTTTGCTGGGTTGTCTCAAGGTTTGTCAGCAACCGTATCTGTTCTAAAACATCAGTGCTCAAGTTCTGAGCTTCTTCAATGATAAGGACAGTTTTGCGATCCTTTGCATGGGCATCGAGAAGGTACGTATTAATAAGGTCTGTGAAAAGCTTAATACTGTTATTGCCTTTTGGATACAGGATCCGTAACTCATCACAAATAGAGGCCAGAAGCTCATCTACGGATAGTTTCGGATTAAGGATAAAAGCTACATCGATGTTTTCCGGTATTTGTTCGAGAAGACAACGGCAGACGGTTGTTTTACCGGTACCTACTTCACCGGTAAGGAGAACAAACCCTCCGTCAGTATTCATTCCGTAAACAAGATGTGCCAGGGCCTCGCGGTGCTGTTCACTCATGTATAGATATCGCGGGTCAGGCGCAATAGAAAAAGGGATTTCTTTCAGTCCAAAATATTCCTTATACATAAATAACTACGTGTTACCTCATGAATTTCCTATGTGTATGAGAAGATTCCTGATAGAATAGTAATACAAGATTCTTATAAAATACAATTGCTCTATTCTTTATCAGTAAATCAGGTGGAGACCTGTTTTATAAACGCTTTTTTGGTGCAAAAAAGTAAATTATAGAACCAATAAGCATAAGAACCATGAATATCCAGTCAAGAGTGGCTGCGGTACCCGGAATTACTCTCAGGAAAAGGATAAGCACTGCCATAAAAAAGTACAGCAGGGCAGCAAAGTGCGGATGTTTTTTGGACAGGGCTATCGATGCAATCAAAACTACAAGAATAACGAGATTGAGCATAATCGTTCAGAATAGTGTGTATTCATTTATAGCAGAAAATGGAAAAGAAATCAAAAAACTCTTTTTTCAGGGGGGGACTGGTAATACTCTAATTAAGACTATAGTTCATCTTTATCGGCACAAACCCAAAACACTCAATAGTTACGACGCGGTCGTTATTGTCCCGGAAAGCGATTTTGAGTTTATCGTTGGTTGACGGCATAAGGAGAATGCAGGATTGGAAATCTATATGTCTTCTGAAAAACCCCTCGGGATCTATGTTCTCGATTATTTCTTTTAGTATGTAATCCATCTCGGGATCCTTTCTGCACCACTCTATTGATATATATGCAATAATGATGCCTAAAACCGAGGAATATGCCTATATAATATATGTGGGGTCACCTGAGAATTCGGAATATAAAGCACGTTAAGCTTATGAAAGCGGTCTTAACGGCCTAAACTGACCTTTCTTTACCAGTTTATTCTGTCGCCAAACATAATCCCCTGTCAGATTGATATGTTCCCAGCCCAAAGGTGACAGATATTGAAGCAGATTTCGATCTACTGGCTGGCAATCTTGCAGAAAATGGATGGCTCGCTCCAGATAGACCGTGTTCCAGAGTATGATCGCTGCAACCACCAGATTCAGACCGCTGGCCCGATAACGCTGATTCTCAAAACTACGATCGCGCATTTCACCCAGGCGATTAAAAAATACGGCTCTTGCCAGTGCATTCTTAGACTCACTCTTATTCAATCCTGCTTGGACGCGACGGCGTAAATCAGGATCCTGCAACCATTCCAAAGTAAATAAGGTCCGATCAATCTTCCCAATCTCACGGAGTGCCACGGCTAATCCGTTCTGGCTGGGATAGCTGCCAAGTTTGCGTAACATCAGTGAAGCGGTAACAGTCCCTTGTTTAATAGACGTAGCGAGACGCAAAGTTTCATCCCAATGATTCTTGATATGCTTCACATTTATAGTACCACCTATCAAGGCAGAGAGAGCCGGAAAGCTCTTTTGTTTGCCCGGTATAAACAATCTCTTGTCCGCTAAGTCACGGATACGCGGAGCAAAACGAAATCCCAACAAATGCATCAAGGCAAACACATGATCAGTAAACCCTGCCGTATCTGTATAGTGTTCCTCGATATTCAGATCCGATTCATGATATAAGAGGCCGTCCAAGACATAAGTTGCATCACGGACACCAACATTGATAACCTTAGTGTGAAATGGCGCATATTGGTCGGAAATGTGCGTGTAAAACAGAACTCCGGGTTCACTACCGTATTTTGGATTAATACGACCTGTTCTTTCTCCATGTCCACCAGACTTGAAACGCTGACCATCCGACGAGGAGGTAGTGCCGTCTCCCCAATTGACTGCGATCGGTTGTCTGAATTGTTCGTTAACCAGTTCCGACAAGGCTGCTGAATAGGTTTCATCCCTAATATGCCAGGCCTGGAGCCATGCCAATTTAGAATATGTTATGCCCGGGCAGGATTCGGCCATCTTGGTCAGCCCGAGATTGATCGCATCGGCAAGGATTGCCGTCAAAAGCAAAATTTTATCTTTAGCCACGTCGCCATTTTTGATGTGCGTGAAATGTCGGGTAAAATCCGTCCATTCATCTACTTCCATCAGCAATTCTGTGATCTTTACATGAGGCAACAGTTCATAGACTTGCCTCATCAAGGTTCCTGCTTCGTCGGGCACCGTGTTTACCAGGGGGGTGATCTTTAGTCCGGATTCATTAATGATAGCATCCGGGAGATCATCGGCTTTCGCGAGATGGTTTACCGTTTCTAATTGCTGTTCGAGCAACAAAAACCTGTCATGCAGGTACTGATCACAATCAGTAACCACTGCCAACGGCAGTTCCCCTGACTGTTTCAGCGCAGCAAATTTGTCGGCAGGAAGAAGGTAATCGTCAAAGTCCTTGAACTGGCGTGAACCTTGTACCCAGATGTCACCAGATCTCAATGCATTTTTTAGTGCGGATAATACGCACAGTTCGTAGAAGCGGCGATCAATGCCTTCAGCGGTAAATACCATGTCCTCCCACCGCTTGCGAACAAAGTCTGTTGGCGCATTATCGGGTACCTTACGTAAGCCCTCCGCATTCATTTCCTTAAGCGTGTTTACCGCGTCAAGGAGTATTCGTGCGGCTGGAGCGGCTTTTAGATGTAAGACTTCAAGAAATGATGGTGCATAGCGGCGAATCTGTGCGTAGCCATCACCAATATGACGTAGAAAGTCGAATATTTCGGGCTGTGAAAGTTTTTGTGCCTCACTCACGCTTTCACTGAAGGCATCCCATGAAATAACTTTTTCAATAGCAGCAAACGGGTCAGACCCTGATTCCTTAGCTTCTAATAAGGCACGGCCAATGCGCCAATAAAGGCTCACTTTTTCGTTAATGGCCTTGCCGGATTGCTGAAATTGCAGCTCATGGTTACACCTGGCGCGGTTGAATAAGCTGCCGATAATACGATCATGTAATTCGATTATTTCATCGGTGACCGTTGCCTGTGTTTCCAGTAGGAGCGCTGCCGGGGTTGCGTAACGGCGGGTCGACTCGAATTTTCCTAAGTCTCGGGCTACCATCTGGCGGCCTTCACGTGCCAATTTCAGAAGACGGTTTTGATGGATCACTTTATCCAAGCCGTCAGGCAAATCAAACTCCCGTATCATCTGTAGTCGCTCGATGTGTTCCAATAAATGCCGTGCTTTGGCGGGCCACGGTGGTTGTCTGAGCCATGCCAGTGTAGAGACTTTTGAATTTGCTTTGATCTTCAACAACGTATCGAGGCGTCGCAGATGAGTGTCAGTCAATGTCTCTGTCAGTGCTGCATAGATGCGTCTTTCCGCGTGAGTAATTGCTTCTGCGCATATACGTTCGATCACGTTGACTGATGGAAGCAAGATAAATTTATTGCGCAGAATTTGGATGAGAGCAGTTGCCAGCACGATACCCTTATCGGTCTGCCACGCCAGATCCTGCAAGTCATGAACGGACATCTTGTAATCATCCCTGGCGAAAGATTTGAAACCAAACACGGATTGCAATTCCACCAAGTGCTCCCGTCTTGTCTGACCACGCTGACCATACTATTTCCACAGGCCGGAAGACTCTTTCAATTGTTCAGCAACGAAGCGCAACAACAAAGGAGGTGGGTTTTCGTTGACTCCAAACATTATTCCCGGATAGCGCATACAGCAAAGTTGGATGGCAAAGCCTAAGCGATTTGCCGCTCCACGATGTTGGCGGATAATAGAGAGATCGGACTCGGTGAACGTGTAGTGGCGAATTAGCTCATCCTGAGTGCAGGGGAAAAATATGAGACTGTCTCGCTCGGTAGGCGAAAGGATTGAGCGACGTGGCATAATTTACCCCCCTGCCCGGAGATACTGATACAAAGTTTCTCGACTTATCTTAAAATCGCGGGCGATCCGGGTCTTGCTTTCCTTGTTATCCACACGCTGCTTAAGCTGGGCGATCTGTTCGGCCGACAGTGTCTTTTTTCTGCCTTTGTATGCGCCTCTCTGTTTCGCAAGAGCGATCCCTTCAAGCTGCCTTTCCCGAATCAATGCCCGCTCAAATTCGGCGAAGGCTCCCATGACTGAAAGTAATAGAGTGGCCATCGGCGAATCTTCGCCAGTAAAGGTCAGACTTTCTTTCATAAACTGGATACTGATTCCCCGGCTGGTTAATGTCCTTACGATCCGCCGCAGGTCTTCGAGATTGCGAGCCAGACGATCCATGCTATGGACGACGATTGTATCCCCTTCTCTGACGAACTGCATGAGGGCATCAAGTTCCGGCCTTTTCGTATCCTTGCCCGATGCCTTGTCGGTGAACACCTTATCGACTACGATTCCTTCAAGCTGGCGGGCAGTGTTCTGCTCAAACGTGCTCACCCTTATATAGCCAATCCGCTGTCCTTTCATGGATGTCCTCCCTAATTTTGTCAGGCTGAAGTCTAAAATATTGAAATTGCTTTGTCAAGAAATAAGAATAATGAAGCTATTCTGACAGGAATACGACTTGCATCTGACATCATGATAGAGTGTACTTCAAACTGACATCTTCTGTCACTGATATTTGTGAAAAGAGAATTACTGTTTAGATAATGTAAGGCATCTTTTTTTAAGTAAAGGATTTGATTATAGATTTATAATTTACCGAAAAGAAGAATTATTCCATGTTGCAAAGATATTTTAAATTATGTTATCATTTATATATCTGTAAGGGTTAATGGAAAGGTAAGGTGAATGTCATGACGACTGTAGCAGTAAAAATTACTAAGAAGGGACAGGTAACTATTCCAAAGGAAATTCGTGAAAGACTGAAGACCAACACGATCTACTTTGATATAGTAGATGACACGATTATGGTCAAAGCTGTAAGAGATGCTGCTGGATCTCTTCGGGCTTATGCAAAAAATGTGAAGCTGGGCACGCCGATGAAACAGATAAAAGAAAAAGCATGGGAGACCGTGGCACATGAAAAAGCCAGAAAAAAGTCTTCCTGATGCAAATGCTATTATCAGATACCTCACGAAAGACGATCAGGCACTATTCTTAAAAGCCAAAGAATTTTTCGATAAGGTTAAGAATGGAAGCGTCAAAGCTATCATTATAGAGAGCGTCATTGCGGAATGTATTTATGTGCTCACGAAGGTATACAAAGTTCCAAGGAATGAGGCAGCGGATAGTCTGAAAGATATTTTACGTTATAAGGGAATTGCGAATGAGGACCAAAAAGAACTTATTTGCGCACTGGCTCTGTTCCAGGCTCATAATATTGATATTGTTGATTGCATCTTGTGCGTAAAGTCCACAAATCCTGATTTGAGTCTCTTCTCTTTTGACGACGACCTTAATAAGATAACCGCATCTCTATCTGTAGCCCGACGTGAAAATTAAAGAAATCCTCCTTTTCTTAATGCGTTCGAAGAGTAATAAACACACAAACATTCCCCCTGCATTAAATGCCGTCGATGGGCCGAGCCGAGCTATAATTATTACGGACTCCGGTTTCACATACATAGAAGTAAACAACAATGAAGATTCCTGTCTTCCGTTCATATCTTCCTGTTATAAACACCCCACAAGGTTCCTACAGAGTGCAACAGTACAAATGGAAAGAGTGAAATTTTATTTCAGATTTTTTCTCTCAAAAGATAAGAACTAATAATATCTTTTTTATTCATATTGATTCTAAGAAAGTAGATAGAATGGTAATCAGAATCTTATTAAAAAATGAAGTATTTTGCGATATAATAATTTTAAGATACTAAAGAGCTTAGAGATCCAATAAAATGAAGATAGAGCAAAAGAGGTGGACGCAAAAAAAGGGGTGGGTGCCCGATTTAGAAGGAATTGTTGATGAATCAGTGCAACTGGTTTTATTATTCGGTGCCACGCAGGTATTAAAAGACCTCAAATATATTAATGATGTTAAGGCTGCTTATCCAAAAGCCCACCTTTTCGGCTGTTCTACCGCGGGTGAAATTTTCGGTACCCAAGTTACTGACAACTCTCTGGTAATCACGGCAGTCAGCCTGGAATCAACGCGAATTGGAGGTGCCCAGGTACAAATAAGCAGTTCTCTTGACAGCCTTCAAGCTGGTGAGGGTCTTGCTCAATCTATTGCAAAGGATGACCTTGTGCATGTAATCGTGCTCTCTGATGGAGTCAATGTAAACGGAAGTGAACTGGTAAAGGGTTTGACCAACTACCTGCCGGAAGGAGTCTCAATCACTGGGGGGCTTGCCGGGGATGGTGAAAGCTTTCAGGAGACGCTTGTATTCTGGGATGGCATCCCTGTGAAAAATACCATTTCTGTGCTCGGGTTTTATGGAAAGAGTCTAAAAGTGGGGTACGGATCTCTTGGAGGATGGGACCCCTTTGGCCCGGAACGGTTAATAACGCGATCAAAAGGGAACATCCTGTATGAACTGGACGGGAAATCTGCCCTGGAACTATACAAAAAGTATTTAGGTGAGCATGCAAAAAAACTTCCTGCATCGGGCCTGCTTTTTCCTCTGAGCCTCCGTAGTAAGGAAGGAGAGACCGGGCTGGTTCGGACAATTCTTTCTGTCAGCGAAAAAGACCAGAGCATGATGTTTGCCGGGGATGTTCCTGAAGGGGTATATGCACAGCTCATGAAGGCAAACTTTGACAGGTTAATAGATGGTGCAATGGGTGCAGCAAAGGAGAGTTATAAGACTATTGGTTCGTTCTCTCCTGAACTTGCAATCCTCATAAGTTGTGTAGGCAGGAAGATGATCCTCAAGCAGAGGACAGAAGAAGAAGTGGAGGGCGTTCGGGAAGTCCTGGGAGAAAAAACAGTGCTCACCGGGTTTTATTCATATGGCGAAATCTGTCCTTTTACCCAGACTAACAAATGCGAACTGCATAACCAGACAATGACAATAACCGTCCTTTCAGAAAAGTAAGCAGTACAATAAATGCATAATCTTCTTAAACGCCAACTAAAAAAATGTTTTGGAGAGTCATTTCAAATTCCCAAGGAATGGCAGAAGTTTGTTGAAGTCGTTAATGATGCATACATACAATCCGATATTGATAGGGGTATGATCGAACGGTCACTCGATTTGAGTTCCAAAGAACTCCTCGATATAAATTCAGAAATGAGGTCACTAATCTCTCTTCTTAATGCAACAATCGATTCAACTGCAGATGGGATCCTTGTGGTAGACAAACAGGGCAAAATAGTTAATTTTAATCAGAAATTTGCAGAAATGTGGCACATTCCCCAGCAGATTATGGAATCGCGTGATGACAATCAAGCGCTATCATTCGTACTTGAACAACTTAAAGATCCTGAAGCTTTTATCAAGAAAGTCAGGGAATTGTATGACAGTCCTGAGGCTGAGAGCTTTGACGAATTATATTTTAAAGATGGAAGAGTCTTTGAGAGATATTCACAGCCTCAGCGAATAGGAAAAACCGTTGTTGGAAGAGTGTGGAGCTTTCGTGATATTACAGAGCGTAGGAAGATGGAGGAAAAAGTAAAACAATGCGTGTCTTACGACATTCTGACCGGGTTGCCTAATCGCGTCTTATTTTTGGATTATCTTAAAGCTACAATGGCTCGTGCTGACAGGCAGAAGGGTTACAAGTTTGCCGTTATTGTTTTTAACATCGACCGTTTTAAAAAAATAATTGACAGCTTAGGCCATTTTGCTGGGGATCAACTGTTGATAAAAGTTGCAACCCGTTTGAAAAAACATTTACGCGCTTATGATACAGTAGCACGGATTGAATATGAGGCAATAGCGAGACTTGGAGGAGACGAGTTTGCAGTGCTTTTATCAGATATCAAAAATATCCGGAACGTAATAAGTATAACTGAACGGCTTCACAATACAATCAAACTTCCCATAGAAATAAGCGATCATATTTTGAACATTACTGTAAGCATGGGGATAAAGGTAAGCAACCCTACGTATGAAAAACCCGAAGATATTTTGAGGGATGCTGATACAGCCATGTATAAAGCCAAAACGCTTGGTAAAAATCGTTATGTTATATTTGACGAAAACATGCACACCCAGGCTGTCTCTTATTTGCAGTTGGAAAACAGTTTACAGCAGGCAATTGAAAAGAATCAGTTCCTGTTAAATTATCAGCCCATAGTATTGCTTGAGACTAACGAATTTGTAGGATTCGAAGCCCTGTTACGCTGGAAATCTCCGGAGAAAGGTTTGATCTCACCAAATGAGTTTATTCCGTTAGCAGAAGAGACGGGTTTAATCATACCCATAGGCAGATGGGTGCTCCTCGAAGCATGCAGGCAGATGCGCTCATGGCACAGACTTTTTTCAGCTTATTCACATTTGACAATAAATGTGAACGTCTCGATAAAACAATATACGTTCGATCTTGTGAAAGCAATAAAGCAAATTCTGGATGAAACTGGCATTAATCCAGCCTCTTTAAAACTTGAAATTACTGAAAGCGTTATCATAAACAACCCTGAAAATGCTGCAAAAGTTTTTTTACGGTTAAAGGATTTGAATATAAAAATGCAATTGGATGATTTTGGAACCGGGTACTCTTCATTGAGATATCTCCACCAATTCCCTTTCGACGCTCTAAAGATTGACAAGTCTTTCGTCCAGTCTATGTGTGACAATAGTTCGGCTATGGAAATCGTGAAAACTATCGTTACAATGGCTCATAACATGAAGATGGACGTGGTTGCCGAAGGAGTAGAAACCGTTCAGCAACTTGAAGAGTTGAGAAAACTGAAATGTGATTATTATCAGGGATATTTATTCTCAAGACCCTTGAATTGGCAAGATGCTGAAGCATTGATAAGTAGGATTATTAAGTGAACTTATATAAAAGTAGTACATATCTGATATAATTAGCAGACCTCAATGCTATGACTTTTCCGATGTGCATATTTGATGTCGTATTCAATAGAATTTTAGTAAGCCTGAAAACGTTTGTGTGTAGGTGTACAGTGCAAGCCGGTATAAACACGAGCAGTGCGACTTTGATGAAGAAAGTGAAAACGGCTTCTGAGGCCGTTTTGCAGGAGGGAGCTTTGTTAGTCGCGTTTAGTAGAAGATGAATTCCGCAAGAACAAGGTATTTCCTTCGGGGCATACTATAGCGACAGTTTCTAACGTCGGGACGACCTACAACCTATCATGTCTTAACGTGCTTTATATTCCGAATTCTCAGGTGACCCCATATATGCCTTACATATAATTTTTATGAAATACATTTTTCTGGATAAGGGATTTTTTATCTTCGAGTAAAGATCTCATCAAGGGCATCTGTTAATTTCGGAAATGAAAATCGAAAGCCGTTCTTTAATAATTTCTGCGGAACCATTTTCTGGCTGAACAGTACGACATCTGCTGTTTCTTGCAGAAAGACTTTTAAAAGAAAAACCGGGAAGGGCAGAACAAGTGCCTTTTTGAATTTTTTCAGGTGATTCATGAAATCCACAAAACGGACAGGGTTGGGGGAGCCGGCGTTAACAGGACCGGAGATATCATCATTGGTAACCACAAAATGATAGACGCGAATGAGGTCTTCCATGTGGATCCATGGAAACCAGGTTTTTCCCGAGCCGAATGTGAAAGCAAAGCCGAACTGAAAAGATTTCAGTACCTGTTTTAGAATACCGCCTGATTTCTCCAGCACAGGAGCGGTTCTCACCTGGACCGATCGAATGCCGAACCTTTCAGCTTCCCGCGCCTCCCCTTCCCAGGCTCCGCACACGTCTGCCAGGAAACCGTTCCCGCGGGGAGCGCTTTCATCAACTTCTGCCTCCCCCTTATCTCCGTAGTAGCCGACGGCAGAAGCTGACACAAAGACTCCAGGCTTCTGGTCGAGGCTTGAAATAAATCTGATGAGGTTTTTATTAACGGTTACCCTGCTTTCCCAGATCTCCCTTTTCGCCTTATTGTCCCAGAATGTAAAAATATCTCTTCCGCTCAAATTTATTACCGCATCGACTCCGGAAAGCCAGTCCTTGACGAAGAGGTCCGGTTTCAGCAGGTCAACCTGGAACCACTGCAAATTTGGCAAAGATAATCGAGCCTTGTTCCTGTCAAGGATAACAACTTCGCAATCCTTATCCAGTAAATAGCGTGTAAGATGCTGACCGATAAAGCCGCCGCCTCCGCACACAAGGACTTTCATAGATTTCATTATAGCAAGGAATTACATCTCCTGTATAAGTAATTGCTAAAAGAAAGGATGTATAATAAATCAGGTCTCAGAGATTGCCTGTCAAGGAACCGGATATGCATGATAAAGATCAAGACCACAATTTCGATCCTGTTGAACTCCCGATAGACGGAGTACTTGACCTTCATACCTTTAATCCGGCTGATGTGAAGGAATTATTGCCCCATTACCTTGATGTGTGCTGGGAGAGGGGAATATTCGAAATCCGGGTTATCCACGGCAAAGGGACGGGAATACTGAGAAAAACAGTTCACTCGATCCTTGACAGGCTACCCCTGGTTGCTTCATATAAACCGGCGGGAGGGGATGCCGGGGGCTGGGGCGCAACACTTGTAAAATTAAAAAAATGAGTAAGCCCCATTGGTAACGACTACAACAAGTATATGAATCTCCAACAGGAGATTCACCTTACGATAATCTGAACCAGCTTTTCTTTTCTTTTATGCTCTCAAAAGCGTGCCGTATTTCTCTCAGAAGGATGTATATATCTTTCTGTTCTTTTCTCAAATCCCTTAATTCACCCTGAAGTTTAGAGACATCATTTTTAATATCAGTGAGTGCATGTGAGCCTTCAGAAATACCATCCATTATCTTTGTCATTCTTTCTTCATACGTGCGTAGTGATTCCTTGTTATCCTTCATCAATTCTTCTTCAAACCGGGATAATTTTTCCTCTAGAATCGTTTGAAAATGATCTTCCTTTCCATGTCTTTCTTCAGGAGCGGTTTCGTAAGAAACTACATTTTCTGAAGAATTTCCACGCATGATAGATTCATGTGCTGGAATCACGGGTTCTTCTTGTTGAGTTGAAGGAAAAATCTCTTCTGAAGTAAGTTTTTGGATAAGTTCTTCATCATACGGTTGATTCATCACGACAGTTTCAGACAATTCCTCTGGCAGTTCCATGCGAGGTTTTTTCTCTTCCAGGACAGTATCGTGCAGTTTTTCGGCAGGCTCAACCCTTACCTTGTGCTTTTCCGATATTTGCTTGAAAACGAGTTTTGTTATATGCTGAAAAGTATTCTCCACCCCGATCCCGTCTATAGCGGTAGATTCAGTGTATTCATAGGTTCCGTTTTTGTTCAGGTCACTATTGAGTTCGTCAACAGAGAGGATATTTGGAAGGTCCCGCTTGTTATATTGAAAGATGATCGGAATTTCTTCAGGGTTAATATTGTTTGCAAAGAGGTTCTCATACATGTTATGGAGGCTTTCTATGTTCTGTTCTCTCATGTCACGCTGTGAGTCTGCTACAAATACAATGGCATCAGCTCCCCTGAGGACAAGCTTTCTCGTTGCATTGTACCTTACCTGTCCAGGGACCGTATAGAGCTGGAATCTGATGGAAAAGTCTCTTATCTTTCCTAATTCGACCGGAAGGAAGTCGAAAAAGAGTGTTCTGTCAGCTTCGGTAGCAAGCGACAGGAGCTTTCCTTTCGTATTCGGATCCAACACGGAATGAAGATAATGGAGATTTGTTGTTTTTCCGCTCAAACCGGGGCCGTAATACACTATTTTAATGGTGATTTCTTTTGTAGCATAATTAAAAAGCGCCATAGTCTATACTATAGCATAAACAGCATTTCTTGTCTGATGTTTGACCCTGTACATTGCCTCATCAGCAAGTCTGATAAGGTCGTCCTTGGATTGTGCGTTTTCTGGATACGATGCAACTCCAAAACTTGCGGTTATCTTTAGAGAATATCCTTCTTTTTTAAGAAAAATATTGTGTTCAACAGCCTTTCTCATCCTCTCAGCTATCCGTGTTGCTGTCAGGGGAGGGGTTTGAGGAAGGACAATAACGAACTCATCTCCCCCATAACGAGCAACGATATCAATCGACCGCAAATTGTTCAAAAGGATCTGACCGATTTCTACGAGCATCTTACTCCCAACCAGATGACCGTAATGATCATTTATATTTTTAAAGTAATCTATATCCATAAAAATGAGAGAAACTGAAGTGTCGTACCTCTTTGCCCGCTGTATCTCGATTTCGATAGTTCTATTGAGATATCTTGTATTGAAGAGCTTTGTGAGGTCATCGGTAAGGGCAAGCTCTTCCATTCTTTGATATAACGATACTCGTTCTATAGCGATTGCGGTCTGATCGACAAGTCTCATAAGCAGATCAAGGTCTTCCCGTGTGAAAGGATCCCCCGTTGTTTTATTGACAAATTCCAGAACCCCGATTATTTTGTCCCGGCTTTTTATCGGTATACACATGAGTGATTTTGTCCTGAAACGGATAGCTTTATCGATTTTCCCCAGAAAACGTTGATCTTTGGAAACATCGGGGACTACCACAGGAATGCCTTCCTGTGCGACCCAGCCGGCGATGCCCTCACCCATCTTGAGCCTGTACTTTTTAATATCCCGTGATTTTTTACCTTCTGCTCTTTCGAAAACGAGTTCTCCTGTTTCCTCGTCTACCAGGAGAACCGACCATGCCTCAGCTTTGGTCATTTCTTTTGCTCTCTTCATGATTGCTACGAGGATATCATGGAGCTCAAGTGAAGAGGTAAGGGTTTTATTTATATCCTCGTAAAAATTGAGTTCACGCCTTGCAAGGGTGAGTTCATTTTTAAGTTTGACATTTTCTGTGTGAAGGTCTTTCTCCTTAAGCAGCCTGTTGACAAAAAAGAGAAGCTCCTTATCACTTGGAGAGGAGAGCGGATAGACAAATGCTCCTTTAATCCAGTGCGAAAGGCCCCTGAGAGAGCTTGTTTCGGTAATAATAATCTTTGGAATAGACTTTGCAATTTCCAGAAATTTTTTAAAAAGAGGGTCCAGATTCTGTTTCCTGTCTATGATGAGTAAATCGGTTTTTGCATCTATTCTCTGGATAACTATATCAAGGGATTTGAATTTCGTGACACTGTGTCCATGAGACAAGAGGATATCTTCATAATCGCCTTGTAAGGCACAGTTTCCTATAAGAAATATCTTAGGCATTCATTCCGCAGCATTTCTTAAATTTTTTGCCGCTTCCGCAGGGACACGGTTCATTCCGTCCCGTCTTTTTCCCCCGCCGTTGCGGTTGCGTTGGCGAAGGACCCTCGCCTCTATTGTAATGTAACCTTGTCTGGCTTACGGGCGTTCTCTGGATAGCCTCTTTCCTCTGAACCTGTATCTTAAAAAGTCTCCTGAGAATTTCAAAGGATATCCTGGATGTCATATCAGCAAACATGTCAAAAGCTTCCTTTTTGTATTCAACGAGCGGATCCCTCTGCCCATAGCCTCTGAGGCCGATTCCCTGTTTTAAGTGATCCATCGCAAGCAGGTGGTCCTTCCATTGCAGGTCGATAACCTGTAACATAACGGCTTTCTCAAGGTATCTCATGATATCACTGCCAATGTCTGATTCTTTCCTCTCATATGCGCGTTTGATGTCCGCAACGATTTCGTCCTTTAACGAAGTTTTAGTAGAAGGGCTGGTACTGATATGTGGCGTAAAAGAGTAGAGTCCGTAAATTGCTTCAGTGAGTCCTTTGATGTCCCATTCATCAACATGCGTTTCATCAGGGCAATAGATGGAAAGCAATTCATCAACGGTCTCTTCAGCCATATCATAGACACGATTTGTCAGATATTCACCCTGGAATATCTCTTTTCTGAACTCATAGATTTCTTTTCTCTGCTTGTTCATGACATCGTCATATTCGATGAGGTGCTTCCTGATATCAAAGTTATGTGCCTCAACTTTCTTTTGGGCATTCTCGATAGCCTTTGTGACCATTTTGTTTTCAATCGGCATATCTTCATCCATGCCGAGTTTTCCCATGAGACCGGAAATCCTGTCAGACCCGAATATCCTCATGAGATCATCCTCGAGTGACAGATAAAATCTCGAAGAACCAGGATCTCCCTGTCTTCCTGCACGCCCCCGTAACTGGTTGTCTATGCGCCTCGCTTCGTGTCTTTCAGTTCCTAAAATATGAAGGCCGCCAGCCGAAACGACCCTTTCTCTGTCCCTGAGGCATAGTTCCTTTGCTTTCTCGAGAGAACGTGACCAGTCATCTTCTGAATAGTCCTGTTTATCCTTGAGGAAATCTCTTGCAAGCCCCTCGGAATTTCCCCCCAGGATGATATCTGTTCCCCTCCCGGCCATGTTGGTAGCTATTGTAACTGAGCTACTCCTTCCTGCCTGGGCTATTATCTCTGCCTCCCTCTCATGATATTTAGCATTCAGTACCGAATGGGGGATACCCTTTTTCTTTAACAGATGACTTAAATATTCAGACTTTTCTATCGAGATAGTGCCGACAAGAATGGGCTGTCCCTTTTTGTGAAGATCTTCAATTTCAGCAACGACCGCATTAAATTTTCCTTTTTCTGTTTTAAAGACAACGTCGGGGAAATCATTCCTGACCATATCCTTATTTGTAGGTATTATGATGACTTCAAGATCATATATTTTTGCAAATTCTTCTGCTTCTGTATCAGCCGTTCCTGTCATGCCTGCAAGTTTATCGTACATCCTGAAATAGTTCTGGAACGTTATAGTTGCAAGCGTCTGATTTTCGCTCTCGATCTTGACCTCTTCTTTTGCCTCTATTGCCTGATGAAGGCCGTCTGACCAGCGCCTTCCGGGCATAAGACGGCCGGTAAATTCATCTACAATGATCACCTCATTGTTCTTAACGACATAATCAACGTCCTTTTTGAATAGAGAGTGAGCCTTCAGAGCTTGCAACACATGATGCACAAGATCAATATTTGCCGGGTCATAAAGATTCCCTACCCCGAGTAACTGTTCTACCTTGCTATTGCCTTCTTCAGTAAGAATCGCTGTTTTCGCTTTTTCATCGATCGTATAATCCTTGTCTTTCTGAAGCTTCGGAATAAGTTTGTCTATTTTGTAGTATTTGTCCGTTGAGTCCTCTGATGGCCCTGATATGATGAGCGGTGTTCTCGCCTCATCAATCAGGATGCTATCGACCTCATCTACTATTGCATAATGCAGGTCCCTCTGGCAGAAGTCAGAAAGGTCATATTTCATGTTGTCCCGGAGATAATCAAAGCCGTATTCATTATTAGTCCCGTACGTTATGTCTGCTTCATATGCTTCCTTTCTGGAACACGGCCTGAGAAAATCCAGCCTCTTGTCAGTAGAAAGATATGATGGATCATAGAGGAAAGAGCTGTCATGCTGTATTACCCCAACGGAAAGCCCGAGGAAATGATACACCGGACCCATCCACTGGGTATCTCTTTTTGCAAGGTAATCATTTACCGTAACGACATGAACGCCTTTCCCTTCAAGGGCGTTAAGATAAACGGGGAGGGTGGCAACAAGGGTTTTTCCTTCACCGGTTTTCATTTCTGCAATTTTTCCCTCGTGGAGAACCACTCCTCCGAGAATCTGGACATCAAAATGTCTCATGTTGAGAATACGCCTTGATACCTCACGAACTGCTGCGAATGCTGAAGGAAGGATATCATCAAGGGTTTTTCCTGATTCAATCATTGATCTAAATGCTGACGTCGATTTTTTGAGATCCTCGTCCGGGAGATTTATAAAGTCCGCCTCGACTACATTGACCTTTTCGACAATCGGCCAAAGTCTTCTGATTTCACGTTCATTTTTTGTTCCAAAAAACTTTTTTAAGAGTGTTCCAACCATAGTGTATATAATAAAATTATGATATTTAATAATTCAAGAAACAGTTTTCCCCATTTATGTTGTTACTCCTGTGCAGTTTCTTCCTGTAGAAACGTTTGATTAAGACGTATGAGTTTATTTTTTAAAACGGTTATCTCTCCTGACGACTGCAATTTATCGAGTATTCTCGTTACGGTTTCGCGTGTCAGTCCGGTCATGTCGGCTATATTCTGATGGGTCATTTTCATATTGAGAACGATACCTTCATCTGTTTTTTGGCCATTATCATACGAGAGCATAAGAAATATCATTTTTATCCTGTCCGTTGCACTCTTGAAATTCAACAGTTCTATCCTCTTCCACGAATCACGAAGCCTCGAACATAATATTTTCAATAAGTTTTCGAGGACTTTGTTTTGGTTGAAGATCATTGAATAAAAATCCTTTTTTGAAATTATGGCGAGGAGTGAATTATCAGTCGAGGTCACAGTTGCGGGAGATGTCTTGCCGTCAATGAGAGATATTTCTCCGAAAAAATCGTCTGATTTATGGATTGATAGTATGATCTCTTTTCCGTCTTTTGTTGACTGAGTGACCTTGGCGGTACCAAATAAGATAATGTACATAAATTCATTTGTATCTTCTTCCTGAAGAATTACCTCATTCTTTTTGAACTCCTCAATGAAAACCTTACTGCTAATATGATGCAATTCCTCATCACTGAGTGAAGAAAAGAGCTTGATTTTTTTTAGAAATTCTATTTTTACATTTTCCGCCATGGCGCTGTTACGGAGAAATACGTTTTCTCACATCCCCGTTTATTCATCCGTATAGATACATTCATAATACGGCCTTCTTGAAATCAATATCGGTAACAGGATGATCACCGTATTATCAGGACACTACCAATAAGTATACCACCTATGGAGATACATTTCAGGAATCTGTAACCGTTTCATATGTGAAAATAACTTCGGGGGGCCATCTGTTTTCATGAATGCTTTTCAGGAAACACCAGGCTGCGTGCGTATTAGTACGTAACACCGTAACTGCCGTACATACGTTTGGAGGAAGTAAGAGCGGGGTTGGTATAATCATTCATCGGCATAGATAAGGGCGCTGTGGAGTACTTGCCCGAGCTCCACGATTGTGAATGGTTTGGAGACAACACCGCAAAAACCATATTTTCTGTAATCAGACATGACCGGGTCATTTGAATAGCCGCTTGCAACTATAGCCCTAACTTTGGGATCAATGCTCAGTAATCTCTTAATTGCCTCCATACCGCCCATTCCTCCGGGGATTGTCAGATCCATTATGACAACGTCAAAAAGATCACCTGATTTTTTAGCCTCCTGATATGCCAGGACTGCTTCCTCACCATTCTTTACAAACGCAACGTCATACCCGAGGTGTCTGAGCATCTTTCCTGTGACGACCCTCACGGGCGCTTCATCGTCCATAAAGAGAATTCTGCCGCGACCACTGATAAACCGTTTTTCTTCTCTTTTTGGAGAAAACTTTTTGGGTGATGCGGGAAGATACACATAGAATGTTGTTCCGGAATGTGGACGTGACTCGACGGTGATGTATCCATTATGGTTTATGATAATAGAATATGCTGTCGAAAGGCCGAATCCGCTTCCATTCGGTTTTGTCGTAAAATACGGGTCGAATATTTTCTGGACATGTTCTTCCTGTATCCCCACCCCGTTGTCTTTTACGGATATTTTCACATAAGGTCCCGGGGTGAGAGGGAGTAGACTCTCAGAGCCAATTGTCACATTGGCAGCCTGTACCTGAATAACACCCCCGTTCGGCATCGCCTGAATGGAATTGATGATCAAATTATTGATAACTTGATGTATCTGCCCTTCGTCTACCTCTGCCGGCCAGAGGTCAGGTGGGATGAAAAAATCATATTTCACACTGGATCCACGGAGTGCAAAACCGGCAGAATCCTTTATGAGTTCAGCAATACTGAGAGTCTCTTTGAGGGGGGTGCCTCCTTTTGAAAACGTGAGCAGTTGTTGTGTTAAATCCTTTGCACGCAGGGATGCCTTTTCAGTTTCTATCAAATTGTTATACACCTCTTTTTCCATCACGTACCTCTTTGCGAGTAAAATATTACCCAGAATGACAGTCAAAAGATTGTTGAAGTCATGAGCAATCCCTCCTGCAAGGATACCGACAGACTCAAGTTTCTGAACCTTTATCAGTTCATTTTCCATCTTTTTTCGTGCGGTAATATCCTTGATTGAGACAAGGAACTCATCAAATCCTGGAATAGCTGATTGCGAAATGAGACAATGCATGAGTGTCCCATCAGCTTTTATTATCTGGCTTTCGTAAATTCCAGAATTTCCCTCATTCAGTTCATTCCATTTATCCGTCATAAATTTTTTCAGATGCTCAGGGATAAACCGTAAAAAATGTTTGCCCTTAATATCTTCTTTGCGATATCCGGTTTCAAAATCAATGTGACGGTTTGTATAGCCTATGGTACCGTTCTTTTTAATGGTTATGATCAAATCCAGGGCATTCGTAAGAATGCTTTCCATATAGGTTTTCGTCTTTTGGAGTTCTTCTTCTGCATGTTTGCGTTCTTTTATTTCCTCCTGGAGTTGCTTATTCAGTGAAACGAGATCCGCAGTACGTTCCTGAACACGGAGTTCAAGGTCTGCATGAGCGTTTTTCAATTTTTCCTCAACACGTTCACGTTCTTTAATCTCTTCTAATGCCTGGCCCCTCATAGCCCTATATCCCTGAATACGATGTGTTAAATCAGTAACATCCTGAATCGCAAAGAGGGCATAAAAATCAGCTTTGTCTGATACCTGGAGAGCGGTGATATAGGTATGCTGGATACGAAGTATCCCGTTGGGCAGCAGTGATGGAATTACATGACTATGAAGTTGTGATGAAAATATCGTAGGCGGGCCGCCTTGAAAAATGTCATGAAGGCGGGAAGAGTATCTGGGTTCTTTCAGATGGGGAAAGTGAATCGTGATATCTTTTCCGATAATATTTTTCTTATTGATTCTTGTCCATTCCTCGAGACACCTGTTCCAGAAGAGAACAACATAATCGTTTCTGAGAATAAATACGCCGAGTGGTACATCATCAAGAATTCCAAACGGACTTTCGAGGGTCTCTGTGTCTCCCAAGGTTACTCCTGGTCTTTATTGCGTAACGTTTCAATAAGTGCCAACAGAGCAGTAAAAGAACCTACATCGAAGAGGAGAATGATATCTCCCTCTATGTGGAGTTGCTCTATGGTAAAACGGATATGTACCAATAAAATGGTATTAGGGGAAGGGACGGTTCTATCCAGAAATATCAGTTTATCTATGGTATCTTCTATATATGTTGGAAGAGAATAGTGGATATTTCGTTTCAGCATATTCCCTATAGAGCCCATTACTCCATTTAAGACGATGTTGCCTACTTCTTCCAGTGTCCCGGCTCTTACCGAGTCAAGTTCCGGGGTGCCCGGCTCTTCTCCGGTGAGGACGGAAACAAGCTTGGAAGCACTGTCAGGAGGGAATACGAGAGCAGCCCTTCCTGAGAACGGCCCTTCAAACCCGAGTCGCACGGCAGCAACCATGTCCCTTCCGAGTTCCTTTGTTTCCTCTTTCAAATCCGCGGGTGATAATACCTTGATAAAGGGAACCTGAAGCAAGACGCGAAATTTAGTCAACTCATTCAGTATTGCGGCTGCTCGCCCGACACCGATATTAATCATCTCTCTCAAGATATCCATTTGATAGTGATCAAGGCGCCTCATTTATTGGTATCCCCATGCGAAACTAAGACATCTTTGACAATAGTGCGGAGGTCTTGATCCTTTGGAGGTTTATTCATGAAGGCCTTTGCACCGAGCAGCATGCACTGTTCACGAACTGTTTCCTGGATATCAGCGGTAACCACAATAACAGGTGTGTTCACCTGTCTGTCTTGTAATGTTTTCAGGATTTTCACTCCGTCAATTTCCGGTATGATAAGATCAAGGATGATACAGTCAAGTGAACGTTGCTGGATTATCTGGAGTGCCTCTGATCCGCTTTCAGCCTCTAAAAGATCATGACCTTCGGGCTTTAACGCATTCCGAATCTTTGAACGCATATAGGTTGAGTCATCGATTATGAGAATGGTTGCCATCAAGTGCTCGTTGTATGTTTATTGTCAGTAATGTAAAAATATTTTATGGTTTCTATTATAACAAGATATGAATATATTTAAACCAATTTTTTATGCTACCGCAGCCCCTTGATAGCATATAACAAGGCGTGTTAAATTTTCTTATGAAGAAAAAGGTTTTTACATCCGAACGTTCGGATGCCCGTATGTCAAAGTACCGCATGATGATGATTTTAGATTTGCTGAAGAAGATAAATGGCTATGAATAAAAATAAAATTGCTTGTTTAGCTATATAGTGAAGAAATAAATAAAATAACCGCTGTTATGGATTCCAAATTAACCGGATTAATAAAATTTTTCGAAGATATTGATAATGTCACTATAGATAAAGGCGTTTTTGGAAAAAAGTTAGGACCAGATGAAACAATATTTTTTCCTTGTTATCTTGATGCACTGGATCCCGGCATATCAAAGCTTGTTTCAGATAGAATAATAGATACCTCATGTTGGTTATGTGATGCAGGTGCCGGGGATTATAGGTTTGTTGCTTTAACTACAGGAAAATATAAAATACCAACTATTGGGATTGAATATAATCCAATACTTGTCGAAATTGGAAAAGATTGTATTTTAAAACTCAAACAAAAATCAATAATAGAAAATATTCCAATAATAATTGCTCAAGGTGATTTCACAAAAGATGACGTTTATATTAAATATGGTATACCATTTGAAGATATTAAAACTTTCTTTAGTTTTAAAACCAATCAAGAAGGAATCGCAGATAAAATTGCTGGGCAATCTCCAACTGGAACTGTATTTCTTTTTTACACGACAGTGAAGGAAGCCCAAAAATTTAATGGATTAAATTTTGAAAGAACAGTAAATCTGCCTTATCCACAATTTCCTGATACGTATACTTATTTACATGTTTATCAGAAATAAACCTCCCCGCCGCAAAGACGGCGGGGTATCCTGAAATCTCCCCTCAGAACGTTCTGGACACCCACACACAATATTTACCTTGTATCATGTCCTCCCGGTTACAAACACCACCTGGGATTCCCATAGAGATTAATAGGAGTTAACAACACAACTTTTAAAAGTTGACGCAATATTCGTCTTCAAATAAATACAATAAATTCCTTGCATATAGAGAGATGAAGAAGGTTTAAAAAGGCTTCTTTCAGGGAAA
>ENA-OSEO01000572-OSEO01000572.1-sediment-metagenome-genome-assembly--contig:-NODE-572-length-90458-cov-5.815481_pt1 | contig 90458 bp, 71 predicted proteins | sample MGYA00237883_ERZ534232 | MGnify/ENA metagenome assembly ERZ534232
ATTGAATAGTTTCTTTTCAATGTCAGGAAGTGTTGAGGTTGTCAATAGCAAATTGAAATTATGTTGACTTATATATTTGAGTTTATTATCGTTGCTGACTTGTTCAATATGCGACTATCGTTATTGGGAGGTTTTATTCAATGCAGCCTGTTCCGGCTCCCATTCTTAAGAACTTTGAGGCCATTCTCGAAAAACGAGGCATTTCGCTCACACAACGTGCGAACTACAAGAAATGGCTCAGGTATTTTCTGGATTTTTGCAGCAAATCCCCCGTTCCCGAAGCCCGACCGGATCAAGTGCGTTTGTTCATCGATAAGCTGCGTGAAAAGAAACAGACCCCTTCGCAGCGGGATCAGGCAGCCCATGCCGTCTCCCTGTATTTTGAAATACAGCGCAAAGGCGAATTCCAGGCAGGGGATTCCCATGTCAGTCCTGATGCGGAGTCCGGGACAGACGCCAAAGCGTCGTCCGTTCAGGAGCCTCAGCAGGTCCAGGCGAGGTCGATTTCCTCGCCCCGGGCCGGTCCGTTGCCTGATCGGAGTCTCGGGCAGGCGAAGACCGGATCGTCCATTTCGCCCCCGCAGCGGCAGCCCTGGCGTCGCTGGGAAGACGGCTATGCCGTTACATCAGCTTCACCGCAATGGGATGCCGTCATCGCAAAGCTCGCAGCCGAGATCAAAACACGACATTACTCCAGAAAAACGCTTAAGACATACGCCCATTGGTCACGCCAGTTCCAGCGTTTTCTGCAAGACAAACCGCCGGAATCGCTGTCATCCAAGGATGTCAAGGAGTTCCTGACCTATCTCGCGGTTCAATGCCGTGTCGCGGCATCTACCCAGAACCAGGCATTCCATGCTCTCCTTTTTCTTTTCAGGCATGCCCTCAAGCAGGATTTCGGGGACCATAAAGACGTTCCCAGGGCGAAAAAGTCGAAATCCATTCCGGTAGTCCTTTCTCGAAAAGAAATAGATGCTGTTCTCAAGCATCTCCAATATCCTTATGATCTCGTGGTCAAGTTGCTTTACGGTTGCGGACTCAGGTTATTCGAATGTCTGCAGCTGCGGGTCAAGGACTTCAACTTCGAGGCCCGAATACTCACGGTACACGGAAAAGGGAAAAAGGACCGCACGGTTCCCCTGCCGGAGGCGATTGTGCCGGAATTGGCTTCCCAACTTGAATTGGTGAAAAAAATCCATGAGGAAGACCTTGCGGCCGGATATGCCGGAGTCTTTCTCGATGACCGCCTGGAAAAGAAATATCCCTCGGCAGCCAGGGATTTTGCCTGGCAGTGGTTCTTTCCGCAAAAGACACTCACGCAGGTCGCGGCGGCACAAGAGCTGCGGCGCTATCATTTGCACGAGACACATGTTCAGGATGCGCTCTACGAGGCCGTGCGCAGGGCCAAACTGACCAAGCGCGTCACTTCCCACACCTTTCGCCACAGTTTTGCCACTCACCTTTTGCAGGCGAGCTACGACATTCGGACAATCCAGGAACTGCTCGGCCACAGCGACGTGAGGACTACGATGATTTATACCCATTGTATACCAAGCAGGACTGTAAAAGAGGCCAAAAGCCCCCTTGATTTTTGAAAAAACAGGGCCAGGAGACCCCGGTCGATTTTGAAAGACAACTGCGGTTTCCCGCTTGTCAAAAAATGACCAAACCTCCTTTTGACCTCTACAAAACCTGATGGTATTCGTCGATAACTCATCGCTGACGATTCGCGGAAACCATCTCAATGGGGTCCCGGTTCAGTTGATCGCCGGCGAGGTATTTGCGAGCTCCCTCCCCTCGGCATAATCTCTGAAAGCGCTGTAAGATTTGATGTTCGAGATGCTGTTCATCCGGAGTCACCGGAACCTTTTCAAATTCGACAAGAGCTCGCGGGCTTCTTTCACGGCTCTGACCACATCGGGTGTATAGCCGTCGGCGCCGATGGGGTCGGCGCAAGGCTGGGCAATGGGGTTTTGCCGATGTCGTCGGTCTCCTTCCACTACACCGATAATCTCCTCTTTGGATTTTCCGGTGAATTCTTTGCGCAGATTTCTACTACTCGGTTTCATCGGGGCGACTCGTTTATCCATCATACGACCGAAACGATCCAACTTTCCGGCATTGTATGGATTAGCCGCCACAATTGTAGCAAAAACCATACAGTTCGCTGGAAGATGCAGCTGCAGTCGCCCGGGAAATGCGAATCTCGGTCGAACCGAACATGTGAGGAGGAGTGAAAGAGAGTGCCTGAACTGGCGTACACAGCCCGGCAGCCTTGTTCATGCTTCGTCGGGGGCTACCCGGTCATGGGTGTTAGCGATAGTTTGGCCGGGGACTCTCAGCCGCTTTTTCGCAGATAGCAGGCAGCCGCGAAAGCGACGGTTTGGCGACGGTTTTAATGAATGATTGTTCATGCATTGCTTGGTCGGCATTAGCGTTTTGAAGCTTTCATGTACGTTGTGCCATCGATCGCTTGGCACAGGAGTTGCTCAAAAGAGAGTACCGGCAAGGGAAGCGGTTTAGCAGGCCATAAAGGCAAAGATGGTAAGGAGGTAATGAATATGACTTCGCTTGAATCGGGATTGTCTAAAGTCGGGGCACCAAACATGTGCTCCAGAGCAGGCAACCGGAAAGTAGCTCTTTTTGCTTGCTGCCGGTAGCGGACGGTGGATCTCAACGGTGACCGGCCTGGCAGCCGGAATCCATTTGCTTGGGAAGGAAATCCAATTCAGAGAGTTTGGTTTTTAGATCGAACAGCCGAGGAGTCGGAAATGACTGCAATAGCATCAATAGTCGACCATCTATCGCAGGAGGAAGTGAGAATGAAGATGCTGATGATGGCTGGGTCCCTGAGGATGCAGAAATGGCTCGTGATTTACAATGCCATCATCGATCCGCGATCCGCAGCTGAAATAGCCATGCATACCGGCTTATCCGAGGCGAGTGTTCAGCGGATTATCACCGAATTCAACAGGCTTGGTCCGGAAGCGATTGAGACGCCGGGCGATGCGAATTCACCGACCTGCAACGAGTCTCGTTCAAGAATTCATTCCCGCACTTCAAGGCTAAAATCTTTCTTTTGCAGATCGGAAGGAGAAAGCAGATGAGACACTCGAGATCGAAATTGGCCTTCTTTGTTGTTCTGATGGTGATTCTTGGAGTGGGCTGCAGTCGTCGAGCGCAGGGGTTTGCAATTCCTCCCGGCGCTGTGCCCTCACCGGAAGAGTTCAAGGAAAACCCGGCGCTGAGCGCATTGATCGATAGAGAGGGGATCAATACCGCTTTGTCCAAGGATGAAGCCTTGCTCCATTACAAGCTGGACAGAATAGAAGAGGACGAAGATGGTGTCGGCACTTGTGTCGGGATCAATACAAGGATTTTCTCCGACGGTATGGCTAAGCCCGGCTCCGTCTATCTGGTCAGCTTTAGTGAAGATCGTATTGAATTTCTGGTTAAGAGCGTGGCCCGCTTTGAGGGCGATACAAAACAGATCGTAAAACAATTTGTCGACAGCTATGGGGTACCGGATGTCGAACAGCAAGGCGATGGATTGCTTGCTCTGAGCTACTTTATCAGGCACAAGGATAGATACCTGCTGTTCCAGCCGACGCTCTTGCCGGGGACCGCCGGCGACGCCGAGATGAAATATATGGTCTACGATCTTACAGATAACATGCAGGTTGTGGAGAAGTCCGGAGAGGGGCCGATTGCATGATTTCGACCTGCAGCGAAGCGAACCAGACGCTCGGAAGCCGTGAACAACAAGCCTTCCGGGACTGGTGGAGAGCGGTCACCTGCAAGCCGCCCTCCACCGCTCGGCCTACATGCATCGACAATCAGAAAGGGGGCTTGGGGAAGTCGGAGATTGGTCCGGATTTGACCGCAGAATGTGAAAGGAGAACGAAATGAAACCAGTCAAGCCAGTAGCTCCGGGGCTCATTCCCACCTGCTACAAGGCCGATAAACTAGCTACCAGGCCCTTAAAAGAACTGGATCAAAGCTTCACGACGAATTCGCACACATCGTCTCCCCTGCCGATCGACCGCTTGATATCGACCTCGATTTTCCTTTTGGCAACAAGGGAAAAAATCGTCTCCATCATCCCTTGAGAGCAATAGCATTGGACGGGATGCAGCTCAACCATGCCGGAGCGCACCAGCGGGCAGCCACACGCTTGCAGAGTGCTCGATATCGTCTCTCCTGCAAATTCCCAGCTTCCTTTAATACCTCGCTTTTCCCGGGCGATGTTCCAGCCGCGGACAAGATCTTCGATGGTTTCAATCTTCCCGCCCAGGCACTGTTCGCACAATGCCAGCAGGTCCGAAGCGCATCCCATGCCAGCCGGTTTCATGATGGAAGCCTTCACTTCTTCACCGAGCTGATCGATACTCTGGTGCACCGACGCTATCCATTTTTTGTTCTTATCGATCGGCATATTCATAATCCGCTCCAGATCCTACGGCACTATTCACGAGAAGTGGACTGCGGGCAGCCCACATCGCTCCCCGCTGACGCCCTCGCTCCGGACTTCTGGCTCAACCACACTCCGCCGATAACGGCAACAGCAGCCGCACATTGTGGCAGGGTCAGCGCCTCGCCCAGCAGGACCCAGCCGAAGAAGACCGCATTGACGGGAACCAGGTTGATAAACGCCGAAGCCCTGGAAGCGGAGATGCGACTCATTCCCCAGTTGTAAAGTCCAAACGCCCCCAGCGTGACGAAGCTCCCCAGAAACAGGAGAATCATCACCAATTGCGGGGTCCAGTAATCGCCGTCGGCTCGTACCATGAAAAACAGGCCGGGCAGAAAGAAAATCGCTCCGGCAAAAACCTGCATGGCGGTGAGGGTCCATGGATTGTATCTTCGACACAACTGCTTGACCACTATCATATTCGCGGCTGCACAGGCCATGGCGCACAGCTCCAGGGTGTTTCCAAGGAGAGCATTGCCGGCCGCGCCCGCCGAACCCTGCAATAGAGTCAAGCAGGCCACACCCAGCAAAGAAAGCAGCAGGCCCGAATAAGCCGCCCGGGGGATCGCTTCGGCCAGAGCGAGCCGGGCCCCCAAAGCTACCATGAGCGGCAGCGCCGCCGCAATCACCCCGGCCTGGGAGGACGTGGTGAATCGCAGGGCGTAGGATTCCAGCATGAAATAGAGGCAGGGTTGAAAAAGCACCATGGGAACGAGGAGCTTCCAATCCCCCTTGCGATAGTCCGACGGAATCAATTTGCCCGCAAGAGGCATTAGCAGCACCGTTGCGGCGATCATGCGGAGCCACATCACCGACCAGGGACTCATGGCCTGCACGGCCACACGCATACCGGCAAACGACCCACCCCAGAGAAACACCGCGGCAAGAATCGCAGCCACCGCCAACACATCCTGCCTCACCAGGATGAGCGAAAAAAACTTTTCAAAACGCACCAAACGCGCCTGTGTACTATTCACTTCCATTTCCTCCTTCCTGTGTTTTGGGAAGGCTATGGTGATGGTTCGGAATTGTATTGCAGGAAATTGCTCTGTCGAGCGCAGGAAAAGGATACGTATTGACTCGGGGTAGCACCAGTAAACTGCTTGAATTTATTCGAGAAGTGGCTCTGATCCGTGAACCCTGTATCGAGCGCCACGTCAGCGAATGGCATGCCCTTTTTTAAAAGTTGCTGGGCCCGCTCGATGCGACGTTGAGTCCGAAAGACATGCGGCGGTACACCGGTTTTTCTTTTGAATACGCGCAGAAAATGATAACGGCTGAGCCCGACGGCGCGAGCCGCTTCTTCCAGGCTCATCTTTTTATCGAGGTTCTCGGTCAGGAGCTCCCGGGCACGTTGGATCAATCGACTGCGGTCTCCGCCAGTTCCAGCCGCTTGTCGCCCACCGCCGTAACCGGAGACCAGTCTGGTGACCGCATCCAGCATAACGGATTCCTTTTCCATCCGCTCGCCTCCTGCAGCTACCAGTGTGTAAACGCGGTTAAGCGACTGCAAAAGAAGCCGGTCCTGGACGACTACCTGCTGGAACTCTGGAACCCGGCCTTCTTTTTCGCTCATATCGGCCGCCATCTCCAACAGCCATTGCATATCGATATAAAGCATTCTGTAAGTAATGGGCATTCGATCGACGGGAACGCCCGAGTGGACCTGGCCAGGGTTGATCAAAGCGATTTTGCCGGCGACAACAAGAGCATCATCTTTACCGGGACCAAAGCAATGACTGCCCCCTACGTCCATAATACCAATGGCGTAAATGCCGTCATGGGCATGATTGGGAAATATGTGGCGACTCCTGCAGACCAGGCAGGTCTCCAGCCCCTTCAAGTCCGGGTCGCGCCAGTAGCGAACATTTCCGGTTGGCTTCATCGCTGCACCGCAAGGTTTAAAAGACATCAGCTTTCGGAGCCTGTCTGGAAAGCGGTATATCGGCCACCCATTGTCCTGCCCACGCACGCGGGCATCCAGAAGATCCACTTCTTCAAGATTCCGGCTTGAAGGCGCGTCCTGGCGAGACCGCACGAGAATCACGCCAAAAGTCTTCCGGCAGACAGCCTCTGACACTTGCGGATCTTATAGACGAGTCCGGACGGAAATTCTTGTAAAAAATTGCTGCCTTGCCACAATTTTTTCGCCCCTCCTTCACCCGTAAGATGGCCAGTCGTGACGCCTTCCCCCAGATTCAATAATAAATAGTGTTTCAGAACGAGCCATCAAATCGGATTCATGTTATTCTTATGACAGCATAAGAAAGTGGACAACCAGCTCCGACAAGCTGGAAAGGAGAGAAATCCAAATGAAAGCCAGAAACCTTCTTCTGTCTTTTTTGGTGTTCGTTTTCTTAACGGCCTCTGGGTGTGTTGCCACAAACGGCTATTACTACGGTTACAGCGGCTACAGCTATGGGCCTCATGGATATTTCGGCTACTACCCGTATGACCGGGGTGTAAAGAGACACGGACATCACTATTACCGCAAACATCAGCGCCGTCATGTCCCCAAGGAACATCACGGCGATAAACGTTTCTACCGGAGCCCGCAAAGAGAACGCCATAAATCCCACTCGTACTTCGGTGATCGCCGAGGAGGGGGAAAACATGAGCTTCGAGGCGGATCGGTCCGGGCCAATGAGCGCTTCCGGGGTCAAGGGGGCTTCGGCGTCAAGGAAGGGAGCCGTTAAAATTTCGCGGGATTGCGGATGAGGCTTGAAGCCAGGATCGGCCAAACCTCACACCGTTCCCCAAATCGTCAGGATCACGGCTGCACCGGTTTGCAGCTCGATCGTGCAGCCCAGAAGTCTTTCAAGGTACAGGGCTGACTCAGGGTAAGGTGTGTGGCACCTGCAAACCATTGGGCCAAGAAGCTCAAACTGAGTACATCGGCACACAAATGCGGGTCCGACTATTTTTGGTCATGCTAAGAAGGCGGGCATTCAGGCTGTCCTAACGGATTCCCGCCAAAAGAATGCGGGAATGACGTTTTGATAATTCACACTTTATTCTGTGGAGCTGTGCTAAGAATCGCACGCAGGATTGGGCGCATCCGGAAACCGGCTCCCGGGAAAACCCGGCTGTGCCCTCCCTCTTGCGAGCTTTGTCGTGCTGCGTAGATTGACGACCAACAGGAAACGGGTTATTCATCGACTGCTCCGCATGCCGAGCGAGCAGGTCAACCAAGGAATCCATATGCTGAAATGCCAAACCATCCCGGCCGATAATCGGACCTCGTGCTGCAGTGAAGTGCGATGAGACGTTCACTATCGACAACTTTGCGTAAAGCCATGCCCATTGTTCCGCTTCACCTCCTGGTGATCGGCTGTTTCCTTTTGTCATCTCAGCTGTCGGGCTGCTCTTTTCAGGCGAAGCCGTATATAAAGACTCAAGAATCAACTCGTTCGACCGACAGCACCGTCAACAGGGCCGAAGCATCTCGAATTGCCGCTAAAATAGCGGCCATCTGCCTTTATACCATTGCAGACGGCCAAAGTTTTCAGCGGGTTCTTTCCGAGCGAGATTTGAGGAAGGATCATCGGCTCAACGTAGAAGGTTACGTCAGTGGTATCGTTGTTCTCGGCAGTCCCGGCCTGACAATATCCATCGATGGCCATGAGGCGGACAAGGCATCGAGAGATGCGGACGGGAGCTTCGACATCAAGAATTTCGGGAGGCTGCATCCCGAGGAGATGATTCCTTCCGGCAGGACTTACTACGGGCTCGATCGATTCCAACGGAAAATCGGCTCTCGGGAGGAGCCCACCTTCCATGCCTATTCGTTTTTTCCCACCATACTGGCCGATTCTGTCAGTGAGAGGGACGACTTTCCCATCACCATCGCATCGAAAGATCAAGCGCTCAACCTCTTTGTCCATCAAAGCGGACACAGAACGCTCTGCACTGTTGGCGGGGATCGAGGAAACAATGACGGCGCCATCGCATTTCGATATCTGGGAAGCAGGCCGGGCTACTTGAGTGAAGTATGTCCGGATTTCCAGGCCCGTATCGAAGCGATCAGACAGGGCATCGAGCTCGTCAACGCGAGCTTCGACGTGGAGCTTATAAAGGCCGTCAACATTATAGACTATGAGCCCATTTACGACGCAGTCACCTGCGACGCAAAAAATGAAATATGGTTTTACATCGAAACATTTCTCTCGGAGCCGGTGGCCGAGTTGAAAACGATCGGGTCGCACGAAGCACTCCACAAGTACGTGAACCTGCAGGGATTCACGCAAGATTCCGGCGTACGACGGCTGTTTGCCGATCTTAAAGGATGCGACCAGGGCGTTGGCTCGAGCAACGACAGCCAGCGATCGTCCGCAAACCGACTGTTCTTTTCCTTTATCGACGAAAGGAATTTTCTACAGGGGATGAACGGAGGACATTCGGATGAAGACCTGGATGAATTCTGCACCTCATTGCTTCACTCTTTTCTGTATTCTGACCGTCTGCAGCAGAATCTCCAACAACCTCTGAAAATGGGTGAAGCAAGCGATCGATCCTATCTTTTAACAGACTCTGAACGGAGTCGAATGGCCCGCATCTATGTCAGAGCCATCCAGGTGCTAGCCCAGGCAGATCGAAGATCGACCGCGTCGTTCGCTCTGGGAAGCTTCCTAGACAAGCAACTGAACCAGGCTCAAGCGATCGAAGCGGGAGTCACGGCCAAATTGCAGCCTTCCAGTTCCGCAGCCTTTCGCAGCGGAAATCCCGCGTTGCCGAAGCTGTGACCCGAGTCTTTCCGTTTCTTCCTCGGGCACGCTTGCGTGAGATCGAAGTCGCTGCTGCACGCAGAATCTGAGCACAACTGCTCCAGCGGTTTGGCAAAGTGAAAATGGATGCGAGTATTCTGGCAACGGGGTCTTATTGGCAGATCTTGAAGTCATTTTCCCGCTGGCGCAAGTCGAAATGCAGGTGATCTTTGTGCGGTTCGTCGGTGCTGGGTCCGAGCACTGTCGTGAAATAGTCGCAGGCCCGGGTTCGTATCAGGCGCTGGAAGACAGATACATCGGCAGCTTCGTCCTGGTGCTCTTTGATGAATACCGTCTGTTTCTTAAAACCGACGGCCATAACGTCAACTGCATTGGCGAAGCTATGCTCGCTCATTTTGACCTCGGACTGACGGTTTTGTCCCCTGCACTCGTATGATCCTCCGATATAGACGACCTCGGGGCTGGCATTCAGCTGCTCCTTGGCTGCCGGAAGCAGTACTTTCTTCTCCCAGACCGTCAACGCTCTCGCCATGGCGCAGTTTACCGTCGCTGCCGGCCTGACCTTCACCCCGGATGCAAGCTGCTGCAGTTTGATGAGCTTATCCACACCGCAGCCATCGTCACCTTCAATCGGAGATAAAACGCTATATTTCACGCCCAATCTATCCAACTCCTTCAGACACAGTTGGATGTTCTTTTCTTCGTCGGCACCTCCTATCGGCTCAACTCGGCTTACTTCCCCACCGGCTTTATCGCTTTTTTTGGCGACAACTCCAGCCCTCGCTTCGGCTTCGACTTCGTCTCCCGCATGGGGTTTGGCTGCGGCCGCTGCCTTCCGCAACGAAGCCGGCTGCTCCAGAAAGGCCACAGGGGTACCCTTTTCGACGGCATGCCCGAGCTCCTCGACATCCCAATTGGTTAACCGCACGCAGCCGTTCGAAAAGATCTTGTCGACTTTGTCAGGCTCTGGAGTGCCATGAATGCCGAAGGTTTCCCGGGTGAGATCGATCCACATGGATCCCACCGGATTGTTGGGTCCGGGCGGAATCTCCAGCCGCTTTTCCGTTTTCCTTTTGACGCTCGGGTTGACATCGGGCAGGTAATAGTACACGGGGTTCGGAGCAACGGCTCGAACCTCATAAGTGCCATTTGGAGAGGGCGTCTCCTTACTGCCGATAGAGGCCGGATAGAATGCGATGAGTCGATCGTCCTCACCATAAACCAGCACACCCCCCCGTTTCTTGTCGATGTCGATGCGCTCGATCTTGCCCAACTTGGCCTCACCCCCCGGTTGAGCCACTGTGATTGTTTCCCCTGCCTTCCACTCGGCTTCTGGATTCAGATTCTCCAACAGGTCCTGATCCATGTGGAACTTCTCCGCCAATAGCTCTTCCGGCCCGGTGTACGGCAGGCTTTTACTCTTGGCCATTTTTTCGAAGGAATTCGGAATGCTTTCGGCGAAGGGCCCTTTCACATCTGCCTTGTCGATCTGGTAGTCGGCAAGAATCGGAGGAGTGTCATGTTTTGCCAGAACTTTCCAAGTCTCCTGATTCAGTTCGCCGTTATTCGGCAAGCCGTTCACGGCCTGAAATACTTCCAGAGCCTTTTTCACGCTCTGACCGTACCAGCCGTCTATGACGCCCGGGGAAATATTGGCCCGGTCGAGCAGGACCTGAACCTTGACGATCGCAGCGCTGGGACCGGCTGCATTCCGGTTATAATCGGAGAATTCGGCATCGTTCACGCTCTCAGGTGTCAGCTTTTCAGCCGCAGCGGCCGAATCGGTCCAAAGAGCTAATGCAAGCAGCAGTGCCATCAAAACCTGGCCCGCCCACCGGAATGAAAATGCAGCCGTTGAAGATGCACTCTGCGTGCGCCGTCCGGGTCGATCAATGCCGTCTGCATTTTTCCCGATTTCGTGAGGCATCACCAGGTATGTATTTTTAAGGTGCAGCCTTGCGTTTTCGTCGTGACTCTTTGCACTACTACCCCCGTCCAGCGGTGCAACCGCTCTGTCGAGGATTTGATTGATCCCGAAAACGGATCTCGCTTGATTCCTGATTTTATCTATCTTCATCACCATCGCTCCTTAGATTCTTCTAAGAATGCCGGAGGCTTCTCAACTCTTGAATACCTTGCGGGACTCTCTTCATACAAGGTCGCGGAGAAGATGACCGAAGCGTATCGGGGCATTTTGCTTTTAAGCACGAAAAGCATCTACCTTAATAAAAGGTAGGAATTAATCGCATCTTGTCCACTCTGTAGGTAAAGAGCAATTTGCCGCAAACTAGACTGCCATGCTCACAATCATGGTTTCGCCGATGGCTCCCGAGGTAGGAAGTGGACGAAGTGAGACGTTTAGATCTGCTGTGGAAATAAGAAGTCGAAATCGAGCGTTTGTGATGATACAGGGAGTTTTTGAGGCTTGGAAACAAGCATACTGCGAGAGCTTTTCAACGGCATTCGCTTTGTTAACCGCGAGCTTTCTTTGCAGGCAGCGGAAGAATACTTAACTTAAGAGCCGGCAACGATGTGATGCGCCAGTCAATGCAATTGGTGAGCGAGCCAAATCTCGACTTGTTGTGAAATCATCGACCCGACCAAACGAGGAGAAAGAGCATGGGATTTCTGGTCAATATTCTGCTTCTGAGCGTTGCCATTTTCGCTGTAGCGCAGCTCCTTCCCGCCATTCACATTCGCGGATTCGGTACGGCAGTCATGGTGGCCGTCGTTTACAGTATCATCAACTTCTTCCTCGGCTGGCTCTTTTTCCTATTGAGCTTGCCCTTCATCATTTTGACCTTCGGTTTGTTCAAATTCGTCATAAACGCTGTTCTGCTCTGGATTACGGATAAGCTGATCGACGGCTTCCATATCGATGGATTTGGCTGGACACTGCTCGCTGCATTGCTGATTGCCTTTGTGGACACCGTCCTTCGGTGGGTCATCTATTGATCCATACTGATTAAGCTTCAAATCTTACGTTCTTACCCGGGAGGCTAAGGGGACACGGAGTTAGGAGACCATCCCGTCTGTCGCGAACGCGGCGTAAAGGATTTTCAACGCCGTTTCTCGGCATGGAAATTAGTTCTCATTCTCTGTGCCTTTGTGGTTGATGAAAGATGAAGGATGCAAGCTTAAGAGGTATAGGAAAAAGTGGCTATCCACTTCACTCAAGTTACCCCACAGGAGGTTGTACCTTCCCTCGTTCCCAAGCTCCTGCGTGGGAACTGCAGGGCACACCCACCCGGATCAGCAGCCAGCCTCGTTCCCACGCTCCTGCGTGGGAACGCACTTCTTGGGCGCTCCTGCGCCCTGTACTGTTTTGAGCGCAGCAATATCAGTGCAACAGACAGTCGAGCATTTCAAACCAGGGTTCCCACGCAGGAGCGTGGGAACCAGGAAATTAGTTCTCATTCTCTGTGCCTTTGTGGTTGATGAAAAATGAAGGATGCAAGCTTAAGAGGTATAGTAAAATCGCCAGGCACAAGTGTTGCATCGCGCATCACCATCGTCATTGGCTCAATCGGCAGTTGTGCTCACCGTGCCCCGCTCTTGCTCTTCACATTCTCCGATGCTCTCTTTCTCAGGTTCTTACTGCAATTTTACTAGAAGTTGAAAGGAGGTGGGAAAAAGCAAGGCTTTGTGCTCTCGATACGGGCTGGATCTTCTCGTTGTCCTAAACACCACAAAACAAACTGCAGAAGGAGGTAGTCATGAAGAAGCTTTTTATCGTCGTATTTGCTTTGATCGCTGCTATTGCTCTCGCCACCGGTGCACCGGCGGCAGATAAAGATGCAATTAAGGCACAAGTAGATGAAATCGTTGTTGCCATCGACGGAGGAAAGACCCCGCAGGACTTCCAGGATGCAGCCAAAAAAGAGCCCTATTATGTTTTCATCATGCAACAGGATGGCGCAATGCTGGTCCACCCATCCTTAACAGGAAAGAGCCTGAAGGAATCCGCCGAACCGGTGTACAGCGCTTTGCTGGCGTCCACTCCCGAAGGCACCTGGGTTGATTATGAGTGGCAAGGTAAACAAAAGCACACTTATGTCAGAACCACCAAGGGCGGCTTGATTGTCGGGAGTGGTTACTCCGAATAGCAGCGGATAAGGTTAAGGCAGGACCGCTATTCATTATCCATCGGGTGGCGGTCCAGGCCCTTATCTTAAAAGATTCTCTTCCCGCATCTGTACGCCTTACTCCCTCGCTTTTCCCGACCGGCACGCAACGGCGAAAGTTTCTGCCGATTTGTAACCAATGTTGGGACACCGGCTTCCGGATACTCCTCGCGCCCGGATTCCATTTGGGAACGCAAGCGACCGGGAAACTCTGTTTTTTTGCTGTGTCCCTTACCTGCCGAGCGCAAACTGAGTTTGTCGCCCGGGTGCGCTCCCAAACAGAGTTTGGGAACGAGCGCAACTGCCCTGCCCTTTCTTAAACAAATACAACTCCAATCCAGCTCAACACGGCCGATACCGCAGCTCAAAATGCACAAATTTCTGCAGGTGATTGCATGCAGCAGTGTAGCCAAAACCCTACAACTTTGACCTGATTGTGCTCGCTTGACATCGGCCCGGCGAACCTTAACATGAAAGCCAAAATCGGCACCGGTTGGGGCCGCCGGTAACGCTCGACGGCTCGCTACTGGTAGAAGATGATGCCGGCAATACCGTGTGGCGCGTGCAGGCCGCGCGCTGGGAGGTTGTTCTTCCGATAGGCAGGCAAACATGAAATGGATGGGGTTTGCAGTCCTCCTCATCGTGCCACTCGCATACCTTATGATCTGCGGGGCTGTTTTTCTGGAGCAAAGCGGGATAACGGGTCTTGTGAGGCGTTCATTCAATCGATTTCGCAAGTGGATGAGGTAAAGACGCTCCGTCAACATCGCTGTCACGTGGAAGCACCTCGAGCAGCCTCTTGCCCGGATAGCCGTGGTTATCGTTTATACTTGCAAAGTCGCGGCGGAGCGCATCAATGGCAGTCCAATTCATCATGGTCCAATTACCTTGAAAGCAGGCCCGAAATATGTGATTCTGAACCCGATCTTCGCAAAAATCGACACCATCGTTTGTCCAATTCTTCTGCAAATCGGCACAGAACCAGGATTTTCGCCGCAGCCCTGCGGAGGTTTTAAAAAGACTGGAGGCATAACCAAACTGGAGGATAAACATGATTTCAGAAGATGAGCTCCGATCCCAACTCGCCGAGAGTGGCTTAAAAAACCTTGGAAGTATTCATTGGAACCGGTCGACCCCCGAGCTCTACGAACAAATAGTGAGAGGCAGAGAGGGCAATATCGCCCACCTGGGGCCGATCGTCGTGCGTACCGGCCACCATGTGGGCCGCTCCCCTAACGACCGTTTCATTGTAAGGGAGCCCTCGAGCATCGATAAAGTCTGGTGGAGTCAGGTGAACAGGGGAATCGAAGAAGAGAAGTTCACGCAGATTCTCTATCGATTGATGGCCTATTTCCAAAACAAGGACTTGTTTATCCAGGATTGCTACGCTGGAGCAGCAACCGACCATCGGCTTCATGTTAGAATCATAACCGAAAGAGCCTGGCACAGCCTGTTCGCCAGGAACATGTTCATTCAGATGAAAAGCCGGGAAGAAGCCCGGCAACACCAGCCCGAATATACCGTGATCAACGCTCCCAGGTTCAACGCCATCCCGGAGGTGGACGGAACCAATTCGGAGGCGTTCATCCTCCTGCATTTCGGCAGGAAGCTGGTCATCATCGGAGGCACAAGCTATGCCGGTGAGATAAAAAAATCCATCTTCACCATTCTCAACTATATCTATCCGCAAAGAGCAATCCTGCCCATGCACTGTTCCGCCAATGTGGGCGCGGCAGGAGACGCCGCCATATTTTTCGGCTTGTCCGGAACCGGCAAAACCAGTTTGTCCGCGGATCCGGATAGAAAGTTAGTGGGAGACGACGAGCACGGCTGGAGCGACGACGGCGTTTTTAACTTTGAGGGCGGCTGTTACGCGAAGGTCATAAGGCTTTCAAGGGAAGCGGAACCGGAGATTTATGAGTGCTCCAGGAAATTCGGCACGATTTTGGAAAACGTGGGCATGGACTTCACCACCAGGCGCATCGACCTGGAAGATGATTCCCTGACCGAAAACACCCGGGCCGCCTATCCCATTTCCCACATCGAAAGCGCCGTCAGGGACGGCGTTTGCGGACATCCGAAAAATATCATCATGCTCACTTGCGATGCCTTCGGCGTAATGCCTTCTGTCGCGCTGCTCTCCATGGAGCAGGCGGTTTATCATTTCCTCAGCGGTTACACCGCTAAAGTTGCCGGAACAGAAATCGGCATTAAGGAACCGCAAGCTACCTTCAGCACCTGTTTCGGAGCCCCTTTCATGGCCCTTCCTCCTGCTTTTTATGCCAATTTACTGATGGAAAAGATTAAGAAGCACGACGTCAAATGCTGGCTGGTGAACACCGGTTGGGCCGGCAAACCGTATGGGGAAGGCGAGAGGATCAAGATCGCCTACTCAAGAGCAATTGTCAAAAACATCCTCACCGGGCGGCTCGATTCAGCGGAATTCGAGATCGATCCCCTATTTGGCTTTAAAATTCCGACCGGCTGCGAAGGCGTACCGGCCGACATTTTAAATCCCCGCAATGCCGTAAGCGACAAAGCGGGCTACGAGCAAAGGGCCGCCAGGTTGGCAAAGGATTTCAAGAAAAACTTCACCCAGTTCGAGAAAGATGTTCCCGCACAGGTTGCCAATGTAATGTGACGGTCCCCGGGGTGAGGGAGCTCACTTTGCCCGGATTATACGATGCGATCGTTAACCGGTTCTCGTCTTGAAATTCACATTTTCTGCGGCCTCAGTCGGCACCCTGAGCCTGTCGAAGGGTGACCGGCGCACGGTTCGCCGAGGTCGGCGCAACGGTTTAAACCATCAATTATAGAGCCGCCGAATGAGAACCAACTTCGCAAGGCATGGTTCTGGTTTGCGTCTCGCAGGGAGAAACAATGCCTGAAAATAAATTCGATCTTTCCATCTCCACATTAGGCGAATGCCGCATTCCTTCACCTATGGCAGGCGTTCAGTTTATTGATAACGATACGCACGTCCTCTACCATTCTAATCTTATGGAAGTCGAAAAATACTTGAGCTCGGGCCAACGGCCACCCTTTTTTGAAATGGCGGGTCCGAGGCACAATATTTACTTCGACCCGTCTAAGCTCAAATGCGGCATTGTGACCTGCGGGGGAATTTGTCCGGGACTGAACGACGTGATTCGAGCTATCGTCTTGAGTCTTCACTTCCACTACGGGGTGCAGACAGTTTTTGGCTTTCGTTACGGTTATGAAGGATTGACATATAAAAAGAGTCACACTCCTTTGGAACTGAACCCGAATGTGGTGAGCCACATCCATCAACGGGGCGGCACTATTCTCGGTTCTTCACGCGGCCCCCAGGATGTGGCGGAAATGGTTGATACTTTGGAGCGGATGAACGTGGGCATCCTTTTTACCATCGGAGGAGACGGAACGCTGCGCGGCGCTCAGGCCATCAGCGAAGAAATCGCCAGACGTCGCCTGAAGATCGCCGTTATCGGCATTCCGAAAACCATCGACAATGACATCTCCAATGTGCAGTTGTCGTTCGGTTTCGAAACGGCTGTCTCCGAAGCCACTAAAGCTATTTACGCAGCCAACACTGAAGCCAACGGGGCGTGGAACGGCATTGGCCTGGTCAAGCTGATGGGCCGCGAGTCCGGATTCATAGCAGCCTCCGCAACACTGGCCACCACTGAGGTCAACTTCTGCCTGATACCGGAAATCCGGTTTTCACTGGAAGCTCTTCTCAAAGCTCTAAAAAAGAGGCTGGAGGAAAGACAACATGCCGTCATCGTGGCAGGCGAGGGTGCCGGCCAGGATTTGATGGAAGCAAGCGGTGAAAGGGATGCTTCCGGCAACATTCGCCTCGGAGATATCGGGCGGTTCCTGAAGGAGCACATAACCGGCCACTTCAAGAAAATCGGCATGGATGTGACTTTGAAATACATTGACCCGAGCTATACCATCAGAAGCACGCCGGCCAATCCTCACGATTCGGTCTTTTGCCTGCTGCTCGGATACAATGCCGTACATGCGGGGATGGCCGGGCGCACGAACATGGTGGTTGGCTTCTGGAAAAACGAATTCACCCATCTGCCGATTCCGATGGCTGTCGCCCATCGCAAGCGAATCGATCCGTGTGGAAAACTCTGGAGCAATGTCCTTGCAGCAACGGGCCAACCGCGCGAAATGTACTAAAGAGCAGATCCCGAATAATGCATAACGGTTTAAATTGCTACGGTTTCAAATCCTTTCGTGGCTTCGTTCCTTCCTGATCCTAAGGAACCCGCTGCCTACTGCGCCGGTAAGGCAACTCTGCTGAAACCTGCCGGCGGCTCAAAGGCGTCAGCCGGAAGCCGGGTTTCCGTAATCGACTGTATTTCCGTGACGTGGTAAGCCGGCTCCATGCCGAAGGGATCCAGTTCGAGCTGCTTCACAAGCACCGGTAAGCCATTGGGGATCTTATTAAAGACGTCCGGCATTCCGTCTTCTTTCGCAACTTCCTGAAAGCCTCCAAATTCCTTCATTAGAACGTCGAAGGCTTGTCTGACTTCGGGATATTTTTGTGCGACAAAAAGCTGTGCCGCCGCCGTCGTCATTTCGGCTCGGTACTCCTCACAATCAAAACCATTGACGGTTGCCGTACGGCCCGTTTTGGTAACCTTTACCTGTTCCCGTGATGAAGATGATCCACCAAGGCGGGCCTGCATTTGAGCGCGCACTTCCGGGGGCATTTGTTGCAGGGCTTCCTCCATTGCCGGCATGTTCTTCAGAGCCTCGCCCGCCTGCTTCTGCATATGCTTCATGGTGTCCATTGAAATCTCAGTGTACTGTTTGCTTGCCCACATAATGCTATAAATTTTCCTCTCATCGAAACGCATGATGCCGCTCATTTTGCCGTCGACACCGGCGGTATCGACACGCATCTTCTTCCCCGAAATATAAAAGACGTTCTCGCCCACCTCAGGCCTCGCACCTGCACTGCCGGTTTTTTGCATCATGTCCTCAAGCGGCTGGGCAAAAAGCTTTTCGGATATGCTCCCCAGCTTTTGAGGATCAAGGGTTTGCGTGCCGAGTATGGCGTTGAGACCATCGGCCGGGACTTCAACAAGGCGCTGCTTCACTTCAAAATCCTGAGCCTTCGCCCCCAACGCGAATACCTGAAAAAGAAAAACAACCAGCGCTCCAAGCAGTTTAAAGCGTTTCATGGCTCCTCCTTTTAGTCGGTGCAAGGCCAAAACGTCGGATGTCATCACTGCCCTGCAAATTCCTTCCCGGATTTTGTTCATTCCTCAATTTTTTCCATATACCATGTGTGGCAGCGATTGGACAAATCTGTTTGTCGCCAGCAGGTCATTGCGCAAAAACGACGGTGCATGCCATACTGCACTCGGTCATTAGCAAAGTAGCGAAATGGACCGACCCCTTTCGGAATTTGTACTACTCTGAGCGAGGCGAGACTTCCAAGATTGTGGCGCAATTGGGCAAGGAGAGGTTGCGCAGATCCGTGTACGTCATTATTAGTAGCTTTAGTTTTTAGCGGCAAGCCTTGTCGGCAGGAACGGATGATCTATGAAAGCTTTAAGACCTACTCGAATGGAACGTTGCATCGGCTGCTATTCCTGTTCGCTGGCCTGTGCTCGAATGGTGCATAGCAGCCTGTCCTGGCAGCGGGCGGGCATTCGAATCCACTCGGCGGGAGGTTTGAGCACCGGCTTTGAAGCTCAGCTTTGCCTGGCATGCGATCCGGCACCTTGTGTTGCAGCATGCCCCACCGATGCATTCTCACAGAGGCGTGGAGGCGGAGTCAAGGTCAAACGAGAAACCTGCATTCGCTGCGGCTCATGCGCTCAGGCCTGTCCGGTTGACGCCGTTTACATGGATCTGGAAAGCGGCTACCCGGTGGTGTGCATTCACTGCGGGCGATGCGTCCCCTTCTGCCCTCACAGCTGCCTTGAAATGGTCGATACCACAAACGGAAAAAAAGCTGATGGGTGAAGATACTTTTCGCATCTTGTTGGTAGATCTTGACGAGCAAAAGGGCGATCTGATTCATTTCGGAGACCCTACACAGGCACTGGGAGGCAGCGGGCTGGGAGCGGAACTGTTTGCTGCTTACGGTCGAAAGGATCTGCCCGCGGACGATCCCGAACAGCCCTTGATTTTTGCCATTGGACCGCTGACCGCATATTTTCCTCTCATGAGCAAGGTCGTGCTGGCCTTTAAATCCCCCTACCATCAGCAATATGCTGAAAGCCATGCCGGCGGCAGGCTGGCAATGGCCATGCGGTTCGCCGGATACGACGCCATGGTGATTCGAGGCTCCGCCAGGACGCCATCCTGCCTCATCGTCGGCGCAAGAAGGATGGAAGTTCGAGACGTCCACTATCTCTGGGGCCAGGATGTACTGGCGACCGGGAAATGGCTTAGAAAGATATATAAAGGGCATTCCGGCCACCGCAGTATCCTGCGGATTGGTCCAGCCGGGGAAAAGCAAGTGGCCTATGCCAGCATTAACGTCGACACGTATCGCCATTTTGGCCGCCTGGGAGGCGGCGCCATCATGGGGGCAAAGAATTTAAAGGGGATCATCGTAATCGGGGACAGCAATCTCGATCTCTCACAAGGAAAAGAGTATCGAAATTTGTACAAAACCATTTACCGGCAGATCACCGACTCCTCGGCCATGCGCAAGTACCACGACCTCGGCACCCCGGAGAACATGATTCCGCTGAACGAAATGCAGGCTGTCCCGTGGCGGAACATGCAGACCACCCATGATGACGCGGCGGTGCAGATTTCCGGAGAGCGCTTTGCCGAAGAGCTGCTCTTGCGTAAAACGGCCTGTGCCGGATGCCCGGTTGGATGCATCCACGTCGGACTGCTGAGGGAAAATTTCGCCAGCGGTTATGAATATATCTATCGCCAGGTTTCCTACGATCATGAGCCCATTTTTGCTGCCGGCTCCATGCTTGGAGTCACGCAGGCCGGCGACGTACTCATGCTGCTGGAAGAAATGGAGCGCCAGGGACTGGATGTCATCAGCGCCGGTGTTGCCCTCGCCTGGGCCACCGAAGCTTTGGATCGAGGGCACATCACCGAACGGGAAACCCTCTATCCGCTTAAGTTTGGTGAAGCCAAAGGCTACCAGCAGGCTATCCGGCAGCTGGGTGGTCGAGCCAATGAGTTTTATCATTTCCTTGGGCAAGGCACGCTGGCTGCCGCAAAGCATTACGGCGGAGAAGATTTCGCCTGTGTGCTCGGCCAGGAAATGGCCGGTTATGCAACGGGCGAGGCGTTTTTTGTTTCGCAGGCCTACGGACTGCGCCACTCCCATTTGGACAGCGCAGGTTACGGCTTCGATCAAAAGGCGGCCGGGAAGAACGAATGGGCCGCCGTCGAATTTTTCCTGGAAGAAGAACGACGGCGAGTGCAGCTCACCTGTATGGTGTCCTGTTTGTTCGCCCGCAATGTCTACACCGAAGAGAGACTGCAGGAATGCTTGAGCTCCGTAGGCTTAAAAAAGATGGCGAACAATATTTCCCGGCAGGCCAAACAGGTCCAGGCAAATCGCTGGCGCCTGAAATTTGAGTGCGGCTACGATCCTTCGCAGATAGCCATCCCCAAGCGTTTTAAACAGGTGCGCAATTGGAAAGGACCTGTCGACGAGGCTTTTATGGAGAAACTGAGCAAAAGCTACCGGTTGGCAACCGCGGAAGTCGCAAAAGCCGGCCGCTTTGCTGCAACGCAGAGCAGCGAGTCGGACTGAGGGGTTCCCGCGCAGTCCTCGCTCGAAAGTCTGCGGGGACAACCTTCGGCGGGAATGACGAAGAAAGTATGCGGGAATTTGGTCACTGCCTAGGAGACTGTCCGACAATATGGGCTCATCGCGGATTACCGTGATTTACGCACTCGGTTCGTGCTGAGGTATCGAAGCACGAACGGATGGGTTGCCCCCTTCGGTACCTCAGGGCAGGCTTCGATACCTCAGGGCAAACGGCTGCAGAGCGACACGATCACGCTAATCCGCGATGAGCCACAATATGTAGCGCGGGGCTTTAGCCCTGCCTGGAGTGGCAGCCCTGAAGGGCCGCGCTACATGAAGGCGTATTCTCGGACAAGCTCCCAGTGCTCCACCAGGAATCTACAAACCGGGAGGTCTGCAATGACCCAGGCAAGCTTGCATGAAATAATAGGCAAAGCCCGCTTTGATGCGGTCCTTTTCGACCTGGACGGGGTGATAACCGACACGGCTTCGATTCATGCCCGGTGCTGGAAGAATATGTTCGACGAATTTCTGCACCGCTGCAAAGAGGCCGGCAGGCGTGAGTTTGAACCCTTCGATATCGCCACCGACTACAAACAACACGTGGATGGCAAACTGCGCTATGACGGGGTCCGCAGTTTTCTGGACTCGCGTGGAATCCGGCTGCCATTTGGCGACCCCCAAGGGCCTCCCGATTACGATACGATCACCGGACTCGGCAAGATCAAAGACGCCATGTTCAAAGATGTCATCGAGTCCGAGCAGATCACCGTATATAAAGGTTCCATCGCCGTGATTGAGTATTTGAGAAAGCAAGGTCTCAAGACCGCTGTGGTTTCCGCCAGCAAGAACTGCAAAAGGGTGCTTGTGGCCGCCGATATCGAGCATCTGTTCGACGCCAGGGTCGATGGAACGGTGGCAGATCAACTGAAGCTCCCGGGAAAGCCGGCGCCCGACACCTTTTTGAAGGCCGCAGAAATGCTTGGTGTCGCACCCGGGCGGGCGGTCGTGGTGGAAGACGCAATTTCCGGCGTTCAGGCGGCTCGCGCAGGCGGATTCGGCATGGTGATCGGTGTCGACCAAAATGGAAATCCTGAAGAGCTTAAGGAGAACGGTGCCGATATTGTGGTTAAAGATCTCGGCGAACTGCTGGAGCGTTAAGGGACTTCTACCTGAGATTACAACAGTCAGGAGTCAGAAGACAGGATAAACATAGTATCTTACCCGATATATCCTCAGTATTTCATTGCTTCGTTGCGACCCCCTTGGTTGTGGGGTGCCAAAGAGGTTCTTCGGCTTTCTGTAGATGTGTGAACGGAGCTCAGTCCAAAATCAAATATTGCGGTTCACACATTATCTTTGCCAAAGGCAGATCTCAGGGTCTCAGCCGACGCCGCCGTTCAGCACCGAACTGACCGATCCAGGTCTGCGGGCAGCAGGAACTGCGGGATCGGATCAGCTCCACCGATCGGCGCTCGGCGGCAGCGTTGATGCGCCAGTCCACTTCCTTGTTCGCCTGAAACCATACCATTCCCCGAACCCCCCACCGGTAGAGAACGGCAAAGGCATCTCGAAGCCACGCTGCCAGCCGCCCGGATTCATTTACCGAAGCGGTCTCAAACACGATGAAAGGCTTGTCCGGAGCGACCGCCCTCAGCTCTTCATAGAGCGGAGAAAAAATCTCTTCAAAAGACTGCCAGCGGCTGTCCCAACCGTTCTTTTGTTTCGTTTGAGTGGCTCCCCAGTTGTAGCCGTCCATCCCCAAAATATCGACAACATCATCGCCAGGGTAGTAATTACGCGCTGCATTCCATTCTGCTCCCGGCTGATAAGATGAGCTCGGAACCGACTCCGCGTTGGGGCAAAACGCCCACAGCACGTTGTCTGCTCCATGCCGCCGGAAAAGATTCACAATGTAGCTGAACATCTGACGGTAAATTTCCGGACTGTCAGGCCCGAATGCTTCGCGAGTAGTTCCCCAGTGATAGCGTTCGGTGTTCATTTCATGCGCAAAGCGAATGATGAAAGGTTTCTGCCATCGACGGGACGCCTCGGCAAAGTATTTGATATATTCGTCATAGCGACCTTCCAGGATTTCCCGATAAGGAATCATCGTTTCAGTGGTGCCATGATAGGTCATCGGCTCCCAACTGACGCAGGCAATGGCCTCATGACTCCAAATGAGGTCGAGGGTCTCTTGCGGAAAATGCTTTTCAACCGGGGAAATGGGCCATTGCAGGTAAAACACCACTATCTGTGGTGGAAGAGCGGTCTCCCGTTCGATCTGGGAAAGCTTTTCCGAAGTGATGGGATAACCGTCCAGCGCAACACCCCAAAAAAACGGGGAGGCAGCCCCCCGCGCCTCATCTGCCCCGAAACCCCGAAAAACTAAAACCATTACAGCCAGGCTCACCCATATCATCGGCTTGCTCATGCTGAGCTCTCCTCCGGGTGGTTGAAGTAAAGAACGGCGGAAAGAATACTGAAATGATAAAGACACCAAATGCTGTTGACCAGAATAGCCATTGCCGGTTCCCGTTCATAGTAAAGCCGGTTCATTCCCCATACCACGGCGCCGAAGCAGAGAATGGCGGTGACGATCTGCGGCCACAGCCGGTAGAGCGGCAAGGCATGGCTCTCTCCCTTAGGGGTGATGCCGAAAGTGCCGCGCACACCGAGCATTGCCAGCAGAGAAGCCCGCATATAGACAGGGAAAGAGATAGCGTTCAACAACACCCCCTGCACCAGGTTAAAGGGACTGTATCCTCTTTGCCGCATTGTGCCGATGAAAATTGACAGAGTCAGAATGGCGTATGGCATATAGATGAGAAAGTAAATATCCGCTCGGGCGAAAAAGCTCGGAACATCGAAATAGAGGTAAAGGATCGGGCAATAAGCCATGATAAAAAAGACCCAACCCACGAAATAATGGGTGCCCGACAAGAAATACTCCCACCACTTGCTGACCGGCAGGCTGGCCGGGCCTTGCAGGAATTTGCCGATGATTTGGCGAAACAGCCCCACTGTGCCAAGCGACCAGCGGAATTGCTGTTTGAAATAACCCCCCAAGTCCTCCGGCCCCATGCCGAATGCGAGTACTCTGTTGACATATGCTGAATGCCATTGTCTCATGTGAAATTTAAGCGATGTGGCAAAATCCTCCGTGACCGAGGATTCGTCAAAACCACCCACATCCGCCAGGGCTTCGCGCCGGAAGATCACATTGGTGCCGCAGCAAAACATGGCATCCTGCACGCTCTTGCCTTCACAAATGTATTCATAGAATACCGCCTGCTGCAAGCCCGATGCACGAGCCACCCGGTTGAATTCAAAATTGGAGTAGTACTGGGGCGTTTGCACGAACGCCAGACGAGGATTGTTCTCCATGATTGCCACCAGCGGTTCCACCATATCGGGGAAGGCGTTCATGTCCGCATCAAACACCAGGATGTATTTTTCCTTCTCGGCTCTCTCCTTTCCTCCAAACAGCTGGAATGAGAAGCCCTCCTTCGGACTGCCTTCAATGAAATCCAAGAAGTCATTGATCATTCCCGCTTTAGCCCCGCGCCATTTGCGTCGACACAGGTTAATTTCGATGCGCTGACACAGCGCGTCGATGCTTTCCCGGTAGGCCTGCATCCTTTCCGCAGTATCCCAGGCCGTGTCGTAGCGTGTGTCGTCCAGAAAATAGAGGTGTTTATTGGGATAAGTGAGATTGTAGAAACAGGTGAGCGTATCTTCCACCACCGACAGCGGCTCCTTGAAAGAAGAGACGATGATGGCCACCGGAGGATAGACTTCCAGTTGACTTGCCGCCGGAGTGAGGATCGGGGGACTTCCCTGTCGGCCGAGGACGTGGTACAGATTCAAGAAGTAGCCGAAGCTGTGCAAAAGAACAAAAGTCTCGGCGCCGAGCAGCAAAAAAGCAAACAGCTTTTCATACCAAAAATAAGGCGCTGTAAAGAAAAGGGCAGTGCGCACCATCAAATAGGCGTAGATCGCCAGCATGGTGAGAATCAGCAAGAACGCCATCAATCCCTTTTTAGAAAAGCCGGCCATCAATGCTCCCTTTGCTAAAATCGATACTGCAGGGTTCCCCAAAAACCATTGGCATCCCACTGCTGAGAGCGGTGCAACAATCCTTTGAGCTGAACCGTCCAATGGTCGGCGAATTCATAATGCCACTCGGCTTCAACCGCCACCAAAGGATTATCGTCCGAGGCGGTGCCTGTCGACAGGCGAATGTCGTAGTAGTGCAACTCGCTCCCGCAAAAGAAGAATTTTGACAGGTCGTGGTACCATTCCAGACCCACGACGCCCGCCAGGTAGTTTTGCGGAGCCCAGTAGGGGTGGGTGATGTCCACGAGATCCGACCCGAGGTAATGAAAAACATTTGTCTCCCTGGTGTCGCGATATTCTCCCAGCAAGTTGAGCTTGAGAATCCGTGGATGATCCGTGAAGGCGTAGCCCGCACCCAATGAATATATCTGCGCCTCGTTGTCATCGGTGTAGCTCAGATACCTTGCGCCAACGCGCAGCTCGAGATTGCGGGTCACATAAGATGATAACGACAGCCACCAGCCGTCCGCCTGAACGCCCTGGAGAACGGCAAACTCGTTGACGTATTGATTGCTCCTGTCGTAGCCCAGCTCCAATTTGGCATGGTCCTTTATATTGAGGGCGAGTCGGGCAAATCCTGTGTTCTGATCCTCCAGTTCGCTGTCCTCATAATAGTGTCTGGTCCAGGCGGCGGCGCCGCTTAGATAAGCATTCAAAACGCCGTTGAAAGAAACGGTGTGGCCGTAAGACTGAAATGAGTCGCTGTACCCTATCGGTTCCTCCAGCCAATGATGGGCAATGAACTGCAGGTGATAGCGGCAGCGCAATGGAATGTCGGCAGCGACGTCGGTCTGGTGTCGTTTGATTTGGGACAGGTCACCGTAGCCTCTTTCTTCCCAATAGCTGTAGCCGGTGCTCACCGCCGGATGACTGCGAATCCGCTGCCGCTCGAGTGCCAGGGCCGCTCGATTGTGCAGCGGGTCAACTTCAAGCAGTTGCTCGTAGGCCTTCGCCTCCTCATCGCACAATCCGACTGCACACAACACCTGCGCATAGTCGAATATAGCCTCCTGATTGCCCGGCTCAAACCCGATCAGTTCCCTGTAACTGTCTGCGGAGCCTGCAAACCGCCTATTCCATGCCTGCCATTTGGATCGGCCCTCAAGGTAGCCGGCCTTCTGCAGCTGGTAAGCCGGCAGCAAGTCGATCGACACTTGCTGAAGTCGGGTCTTCAGGTCCGGAGTGATCCGATCGCTAATCCGGGATAAATGCACCACATATGCTTCGTAGCCCTGATAGATGGAATTCTGCTTACGGCTCTCTTCAAGCTCTTCAACCATCCGCTTTAAGCTCGGGTCGTTCGTTTGTTCACGAATCGGCAGCAGAGCTTGCAGCAGTTTCTCATCGACTGCAGGTTGCCACAGCGTCTGATACAGCTGTTGGCCCTGCGCCATGCGCTTGCCCCAGATGGCTGTTCGCGCCGACTCCCTCACCGGTAGAGGGTCGTCCGGCTCCAGCTGATGCATCTCATCGTAGACGGCAATCGATTGATCGTAATGACGCGCCCAGCCAAGGACTCTGGCGTAAGTCAGCGAAATTTTGGACACTTCCGGATATTTCCGCTTAAGAGCCTGCAGTTGATCGAGCGCCTTATCATATTGGTGATTTATGGCGAGCGTTTCCGCCAGATTAAAGCGTGCATAGAAGTTCTGCGGGTCTTTTGCCAGGGCGGCCTCATAGATCTGTATTGCCTGCGGATATGCTCCGTGCTCTGCGTAAAGGCGACCCCAGTTCAACAATTCCCGCACGGAGTATTCATCGGACTTCAGCAAATCATTGACGAACCCTTCAGAAGTAAGATCCTGTCCGGAAGCAACAGCGAGATAATAGCGTATTTCGATGACCTCAGGAGCGAGTCGCTCGGCTTGCGCCAGCAGGGCAGCAGCTTGTTTGGGCTCACCGATTGCGAGCAGGGTTTTGCCTCTGCCCAGCAAGCCTGCAGCCTCTCCCGAGGTGATCTGCTGCAAGCCGGAATAGCTCTGCAGCGCATCCTGATAGCGGCCCATTCGGTAAAGCAAATCTCCCTCGAACTGAAGTCCTTCGGCCTCTTTCACTGCCCTGGTTGGTGCTTCAGGTCGATCCGAAGCAGAACTCTGCACAAGCTTGAGATATTTCTCCACGTTATTCAAGGCGGCTGCGAAATCCTTCCGCTGCAGATAGAGCCGAGCCAGCCCCAACGTTGCCGGTTGTGTTTCGATGCCTTGATGCAGCAAACTCCGATAAATTCCTTCCGCCTCTTCATAACGCTGAGCACTTGCCAGGACGCCCGCCAGCTTCAAACGCACCTCGGCATCCGAGGGATGGGCTGCAAGATACTGCCGGTAGAGATCCTCGGCTCGATAAAAATCTCCCCAAGTGACCATTTGTGCAGCATACCGACGCTCTATTTCATCGGTCTGTCCGCTGAGCTGCAATGCTTTTTCGTACAGTTGTTGCGTCGTTTTAATGCGCCCACGCGCGGCTTGTAGATCTGCCAGTTCCATGAGCAAATCGGGATCGTCGGGGTACTGTGCCAGAAGGCTTTCCACCGCCGCTACCGCCTCATCGAGCTGCCCGAGTTTGGCGTAAACCCTTGCCAACTCAAGACCGACCTCCCGGTCGAGTGGCTCTTGCCGGTGCAGCGGCTTCAATATGGCAAGCGCAGCCCCATTCTCTCCACTCCAGCTCAATGCAAGGCCGAGCTTCTTCTGAATGGAAAAGTCGCTCGGGTCCAGTTCAAAAGCTTTGCGGAAATACGTTATGGCCTGCACAAGGCTGTCTGAGTAGAGATAAACATCTCCCAGTTCCGAATAGATTTGGGCGTCAGGGCGGTCGAGCCTCTCTAAAGCCTTTTGGTAGGTGTCGGCAGCCTTGTCATACTGTCGGTCCCGGGTGTAGGCGCGAGCCAGGTCCAGCAGCAGATCCACTGCAAGCTGCTGTTTGGCCTGCAAACCTTCGATCAGCTGAATGGCTTCCGCGGACCGGCCCGTCCATAGGTAGACTCGAGCCAGGGCAACGGTAGCCTGGAAATCGCCGGGACGATGCTGAAGAACTCGCTTTAACTGTACAATTGCTGCCGGGTACGCTTTTTGCCGGATCAGCACCTGAGCGAATTCCAACCGCAGCCGAGGATCATCCGGGCGCTCAGCGATCAACAGGCGATAATGAGCTGCGGCTTCCGAAAAACGTCGATCGTCGTAGGAAAGCAGCCGGGCCAACAACAGTCGTGCCTCAAAATCGGAGATCTCCGAGGCCGCTGCAACGATGCCGGGTTTTGCGTCGGAGCGAAGGGATTGTTCGGCTGTGGCATCCGTCTCGGTTGCATAAAGCAGTACAGGGAGTGTGACGCTAAAAAACGCCCACACAAGGTTGTACTCGCGGAACTTGCAGCGCATCATGCTATCCATCCGGTGGTGTCGGTTGCTAATTGAGAGTCTTCTGCAATTCCTTCACAGCACGTTCTTTTTGGCCTGCCCAACTGAGCACCAGGGCGTATTTCCTTCTGACCTGAATATCGTCCGGGTGTGCTTTAAGAATTATCTCGTACAGATTGATAGACTCCTTATACAGCTTTTGGTAACTGAGAAGATCGGCCAACTTGAGCCTGACTGATTGGTCATCCGGGACTTTCTCCAGGTATGCCCGAAACAACGGTTCCGCTTTGGAGTACTCTTTTTGCGCAACATAGAGGTCGGCCAGTACCAATCGTGTCGGGTCGGTCATCTGATTTGGTGGAATCTGCTTAAACATCTCCAGAGCCCGGTCCGGCTGGTCATTCCAGAACAGAACAGTAGCCATTTCCGTCTTGGCCTGCCAAAGATCCGGCTTCTCTTTGAGCAACTTTTCATACTCGGTCAACGATTCCGCATAGCGCTTGCTATAACTCAGCAGGCGAGCGAGCTCCCAGCGTGCCTGCCATTCTGAAATCTCATCGCCGGCACTTTGTGCTGCCGGGGGAACGGGGCCGTCGATTGGTGAACCTGGCTCAGATGTTTTCATTGTGGAACCAGCAGGCTCCTTTGCCTCTTTCGATTGTGCAGCGGCATGATTCAAAAGAATCACACTAATAATACTCACAAAAACAACTATTGCCGCGAGACTGACACGCTTTAGCGGTTTCATGTGGATTCTCCCAATAGCTTCTTGTATTGCGTTATTGCTGCTTCGATCTGCCCGTCCCAACTGAGCACCCGGGCAAGCATCAGCCTTGCAGGACGATAATCAGGATTTGTCTGTAAAATCTTTTTAAGGAGTGAAATAGACTCGGCGTAATGTTTCGTCCAGCTGAGCAGTTCCGCCAGCTTGAATTGAGCTGCAATGGAATCGGGGCTTTGCCGGAGAACACTGCGGTATAAAGCTTCCGCTTTCTCGTACTGCTGTTGTTGCCGGTAGAGCTCCGCTGCCGGGATCAGTGCATCCAGGGTGTTCGACCAGACAGTTTGGTGGCGATCGAGCAAGACAATTGCCTGATCCGGTTGACCGAGCTGCGCATACAACATGGCGAGTCGTATAAGCGCCTGCACATCATCGGGATGCCGGCGTACAATCTGTTGAAAGACATTGAACGCCTTCTCAAAGCTTTCTGTTGCCAGGTAAGCTTCCGCCAAATGAACCATGGCATCGGGACGCTGCAATCCTTCTTGGAGAGCTTGTTGATAAAGGGGAATAGCTTGGGCGAAACGTTGTTCGGAAAAGAGGCTCTCGGCTTTTCGGTAGACCACCCATTCCTGGCGGAAGCGCTGATAGCAGATGCTGCTGAGCCCCCCAAACAGGATTAGCAAAACGATATAGGTGACGTACTGTTGGGCCTTAAGTGTTCGGACCATAGCGCATCACAGCGGACTCGTTCACTTTTCCCCCTCTCTCAGTGGTCAAAACTCAGCTGCGTTACGGTGCAATTCTCTTGCCAAATCAAATGGCTGCGTCGGCAAACTTGCTCATCCGGATAGAGCTGCGACGGCGTCATCTTGTGACTGAAAGATGCTAAAAACTCGGTTCATGCGGGTCAGCTGAAAGAGACTTGCCACTGTCTCTCTGATGTTGCATATGACAAGCGCCCCCTGACCACCCAAGCTTTTAAGACAAGAGACGATCGCACCTAACCCGCTGCTGTCGATAAAATCAACGTTTTGCAGATCGAGCACAATCATTTGATTTCCTTCATTGATCCAATCGACCATCTTCCCTTTGAAGTCCTTTGCGGATGAGGCATCAATGCGCCGTTCCTGCGGTACGACAATCAGGACAGCTCCAGATTTTCGATGCTCTATTTGCATGTTCCTCTCTCCTCCTGCCGCTCGAATATCTTGATCATCCGCAGGATGTTTTTATGTCCATGTCGATCGTGCTCGATCTTATCCATCGCCGTGTGGATGATATGCAATCCCATACCACTCTCGGGCAGGCTCAGCACATCATCCGGATCAAAGACGGCGGCAGATCGCCTTTGCTCTGGTAAAGGAATCCCGGTATCGCGAATTTCGATTACAAGACGGTCCGTCTCTACTGTGGCGATCACTTCCACTTCGTGGCCCGACTGGCCATGATAGGCATGTTTGATGGTGTTATTGACAGCTTCCGCTAAAGAGAGCTCAATCTGATAAATCTCGGTGGGAGAAAGCGGCAGCGATGAGCAGATGGAGCGAACCGCCAGGCCAAGCAAAGAAACGTTTTCCAAGCGACTATCAATGGCAAATTTAATCGTTCTGCTTGATCGAAGATTCATAAGGGTGAACCAGCCTCATCAACTCCGAGTGCTTTTCCGGCTGTAACACTGCACTGATCAGGGCTCCAAGAAGCCTGCAGCCCAATATGGCACAAAATGTGTAAATAGAAAAATCTTAATCACTCCATCGGCCATTTAATGATGTTATATATGAAAAATAGCTGAGCTCAAAGGCTGTTGACAATGGATCGTAAACAGATGACTTCAACAACGCAATCAAGTTTGCCCGATGATATGCCTCGGCAAGCCACTGCGGCGGCTTTTCGAACAGAGCAGCTCAGATTATTGTTTGAGCAATTGCCCCTGGCACTTATCGGCACACTGGTCAACAGCATCATTCTGGTGGCCTTTCTTTGGCATACCGTAGAGCAGCGATGGGTGGGATTATGGTTTTGCCTGACGATTGCTGTGGCCGCCGGCCGCTACCACTTACTACTTCGCTATCGTAATGCGGCACCCGAAGAAAGCGCGGTATCATACTGGAGGAGGCTTTACTCGTGGGGCACCTTTGCCTCCGGTCTGCTGTGGGGAATGGCCGGTTTCGCTCTTTATCCACAGGAATCCCTTCCGCACCAGGCATTTCTCGCTTTTGTTTTGGGAGGAATGACCGCCGGATCGTTGAGTATTTATGCCGCCGATTATCGAACATTTTTGTTGTTCATGCTGCCCACCTTGGGCGGTTTGATCATGCGTTTTCTTGCTCAGATGGATCATATTCATCTGCTCATGGGTGGCTTGGTGAGCTTTTTTGCGCTGCTCACAGCCATCAGCGGCCGAGCCATCAACAAAACCGCCATACGATCCCTGCGCTTGGGCATCGAGAATCTTGACCTCGTTGAGTATCTTTCGAATGCAAATCGCCGCCTGGAAGAAGAAATCGAGCGTCGTGCAGAAACCGAACATGAACTGGGAAAAAGCAATAGGCTACTCCATTCGATTAGTGAGGCGCAGGCTCAGTTCATCACCGATATTGATCTGAGTGTTCTGTTCGACAAATTATTGCAGGATCTGCTCGCATTGACCCAAAGCGAATACGGCTTCATAGGGGAAGTTCTAACTGACCACGCACAGCAGCCTTTTATCAAGATTCACGCAATCACCGATATCGCTTGGAACGATGAAACAATGGAATGGTATGAACAGAGCAAAAACAGCGGCATGGAATTTCACAATTTTGAGAGCCTGTTTGGAGCAGTGCTCACCAGCCGCGAGCCCGTTATATGCAACGATCCCGCACGTGATCCGAGAAGCGGCGGACTGCCTGCGGGACATCCGCCCTTGCATTCATTTCTTGGTCTGCCGTTCTCCAGTGGCAAGGAAATGGTGGGAATAGTCGGCATTGCCAACCGCCCCGGCGGCTACGACGAGCAGATGTTCTCCTACCTGGGACCTTTCCTGAACACCTGCGGCAACATTATTCAGGCCTACCGCAGTGATATTCAGCGCAGGAAGGCTCAGCGCCAGCTGCAATTGCTGTCCCTTGTTGCCAGTAAAACGGATAACGCCGTGATTATTACAGACCGGGCCGGCTATATCGAATGGGTCAACGAGGGCTTCACCCGCATCAGCGGTTACACCATGGAGGAAGTGATCGGCAAAAAGCCCGGTCACGTGCTGCAGGGGACGGAAACCGATGCCGCAACAGTGGCCAGAATGAGCTCCGCTGTGCGCCAGGGGCAAAGCTTTACGGAAGAGGTGCTGAATTACCACAAGAACGGCACTGCTTATTGGCTCTCTATTGCCGTCACGCCGACCTATGATGAAAATGGGCAACTGTGTCGATTCATCGCAATAGAAAGCGACGTGACCCGGCGCAAACAGGTAGAGAGCGCATTGCGTGAGAGCGAAGCCAGGTTTCGGACCATCTTTAATACCGCGGTAGAAGGTATCATCATCGCCAACGAGCGCGGTATTGTCGAATCGTTGAATCCGGCTGCGGCTCGCATTTTTGGCTATGAACCTGAGGAAATCCTGGACCATGATGTCAGCATGCTGATGCCGGAGCCGCACCGGAGCGTTCATCATCAATATATCGAGCGGTATATAAGCAGCGGCATTCCGCGTATCCTTGGCAAGGGACTGGAATTGTATGGTCGCCACAAAAGCGGCCGGGAATTCCCCATTGCGTTATCAGTGAGCGAGGTGCCGTTGCCTGATCGCAAGCTGTTTACTGCGATATTGCGCGATGTTACGCAGCAGAAAGAATACAAGGACGAGCTGCAGCGGGCAAAAGAAGCGGCGGAAGCCGCCACCCGGATGAAAAGCGAATTTCTGGCTACCATGAGCCACGAAATTCGGACTCCCATGAACGCGATCATCGGTATGGCCGATTTGTTGTGGGAGACGCCCCTGACATCGGAACAACGGGAATACGTGCGAATCTCACGCAATGCCGGCGGCAGCTTGCTTGATCTGATAAATGACATCCTGGATCTGGCCAAAATCGAAGCGGGTCACCTGGAGCTGGAATCACTGGAATTCGATCTGCAGGAATTGATGGAAGGCGTTTGTGATGTGATGGGCCAGACCGCTCAACGCAAGCAGCTCACTCTCATGTGCACGCTCCAACCGGAAGTGCCCATCCATCTGTACGGCGATCCGAAACGATTGCGGCAGGTTCTGATTAATCTGATCGGAAACGCCGTCAAGTTTACCGAACGAGGCGAAGTCACTTTGGACGTCCGCCTATCAGAGAGCCATCGTGCGGATCAGAGCTGCCTTTATAACAAGGAACTGGAAACCGCAGCAAAGGAGGTGAGGCTGCACTTCTCCGTGACCGATACCGGAATCGGCATTGCCGAGGATAAGCTTCATGTCATCTTCGACAGGTTCACTCAGGCGGATTCCTCCACCACCCGTCGCTATGGAGGCACCGGGCTGGGGCTTACCATATCCAAACAACTGATTCAATTGATGGGGGGAGCCATCACAGTCAAGAGTGACCCCGGCTATGGAAGCGCCTTTTCATTCACCGGGGTTTTTCGGACGGCTGCGGAATGCGAATGGCCGGCAGCTTCACCCTCGGTCCAGCTCACGGGACTCAAGACGATTATCATTGATGATGATTCGACCAATCGACTCATTCTGCAGAAATTTCTCGCCGGCTGGGGAGCACTGGTCGATGGAGCTGAAAGCGGCGCCAAAGGCATTGCAGCAATCCGGCGGGCTGCCGGGTCTGGAGAGCCCTATCGGCTGGTGCTGCTTGCCGGCAGCGTGCAGGACATGAACGGCTTTGAAGTCGCACGGCAGCTGCGGGATGAATCCGGGCTGGAGCAGCTCACCATCATCATGCTTGCCTCAGACCGGCGCAACGGCGATATGGCGCAATGCCGCGAGCTGGGCATCGCATCCTTTCTGCTGAAGCCGGTTGAACGCGACAATCTCAAATTGGCTATCATAACTTCCATCAACAGGCAGAGGATGGCCACGGTTGTACCCGTTGCTGGATTGATTGAGCCCAGCGCGAGCGTGATAGAACGCTTGCGGATTTTGCTGGTAGAGGATTCGGAAGACAATCGGTTGCTGGTCAAAGCATTCCTGAAAAAGACATCCCACCATATTGACACAGCGGAAAACGGTGCGGTGGCGCTTGCAATGTTTCAAGCAAATCAATATGATATGGTGCTAATGGATGTGGAAATGCCGGTCATGGATGGTTACACTGCGACTCGGGCTATAAGATCGTGGGAGCGGGAGCAAAATTTGCCGCGCACACCAATTGTTGCACTCACGGCCCACGCCTTTAAAGAAGACCGGAAGAAGAGCATCAGTGCGGGATGCGACGATCATCTCACCAAGCCTCTGGATAAGACTAAGCTCCTGAGCGTCATCGAACAGGTGGGGCGGGGCGAACGAAATAGGAGCTGAACGCACCGTGAAAAGAGCAGAGCCCTTGGTGGTCATGGTGGATGCGGACCTGGAGGACATTGTGCCGGGATTTCTGGAAGGTCGCCGAAAAGACGTAATCGATTTGCGACAGGCCCTTAGAGATGGCAATTATGAAACCGTTCGAATAATCGGACACACGATGAAAGGCTCCGGAGGCGGCTACGGCTTTCAAGGGATTACAGAGATCGGGCGACAATTGGAGAGCGCCGCTGAAGAAAAAAATCGGGAGGCGGTCCGGCACTGCACGGAAGAGCTGGCAGACTATCTGGAACGGTTGCAAATTTTTTACCAATGAGGGTGTGGCGATGCTCATCCTGGTCGTTGACGATGATCAATCTATTCGAACCTTGCTGCACAAATATCTCATGGGCTGGGGTCATAAGGTTCTGCTCGCCGCTGATGGAGAAGAGGCCTGGCAAACCCTGCAGAGCACCGACGTTCAGTTTGTGCTCAGTGACTGGACGATGCCGCACTTGGATGGAGTAGAACTGTGCCGGCGCGTTCGTGCACAGAAACGTCAAAAATATACATATATCATTCTGTTAACGGGACGCGACACGAAGGACGAGCTGATCATCGGCATGGAGGCGGGTGCTGATGATTTCATGGTGAAGCCGTTTGATAAAAATGAGCTCAAGGTGCGGATTCGTGCGGGAGAACGGATTCTCAAGCTGGAGAAAGACCTGGCGGATCGGAATCGCAAACTGAATCGGGCTTACAACCGCATGCGCAAGGACTTGGAGGCGGCGGCGAGAATGCAGATCGAGCTTCTTCCCAAGGCTGGCGAATGTTACTGCGGTTTCGTGTTCGATTGGGTTTTTCTTCCGTGCAGCGTGGTAGCTGGAGACACTTTCAACTACTTCAGCCTGGATGATCGTCATTTGGCTTTCCATATCATCGACGTGGCCGGACATGGAATCCCCGCAGCCATGTTGTCCTTCACACTCAGCAAGACACTTGCTGCCGCCGTCACTCCGGGTAATCCGCTGCGATCCGCTTCGGTGGACGGAAGCGGCTACCGTATTGCCCGCCCGGCTGAGGTGGCAGCCGAGCTCAATCAGCGCTTCATGTCCGGACAGGAGACCATGCAGTATTTTACCATGGTTTATGGGATCATCGATCATGAGCGGTCGGAGCTCTCTTTTGTACAAGCGGGACATCCGCCCCTCGTTTATCTACCGCACGGACAGCCTGCAAGAATCATCGGGCAAGGTGGCTTCCCCATCGGCATGCTGCCCGTTGCAGACTACGAGGAAAACCGGCTCGGACTGTTTCGGGGAGACCGCATAGTGCTCTATTCGGATGGGATCACCGAATGTCGGAATAGAGCCGGCGAACAGTTTTCCGAACCACGGTTGATTGAATATCTGCAAAGTTATTCGCACCACTCGTTGCGCGAAACCATGCTCGCCGTCGAGGATGCACTGCGAACCTGGCGGGGTGATGCCGAGCTCGAAGACGATATAACCCTGCTGGCGTTCGAGGCAGTCTGAGTGATCTAAAAATGCAAAACACCATGCGTTCAATTATCGCCAAGAATATAGTCGAGACGATTCCGATCGGCTTGCTGGTCATCAATCCCGAGGGGGAAATTTCGCTCTTGAATGAGGCAACCTGCACCATTCTGGGATATCCGCAGGAAACCTTTCGCAGCAAAGGCGTTGCCGAGCTGTTTTTTGAGGAGGAGCATAACTACGAGTTCAATGAATTCATTGTGGAGGTTATCCGGGAAGAGAAATTCAATCTGCAACGAACCGTTCCGTATTTCCGCCCTTCAGGCGAACTGCTGCAGCTGGCCCTGACTTCCTCATTTGTACGTGATCATGAAAATAAGCCGGCGCTCGTGATCCTGCTTGATGATGTCACCCCGTTGTATACCCTGCATCAAAGGGAGAAGACCATACTGCAAGAAAAGAATCGAATTCAGCAGGAGCGAGCGGAAAGCCTGAACCGGCTGGCATTGGCAGTGGCCCATCAGTTGCGCAATCCGGCCACCACCATCGGTGGATTTGCTCTACTGATGCTAAAGAAAATGGGAGATCAGTCCCCTTTCGCAAGACACCTTCGCAGCATTTTGGAGGATGCCGGACGGCTGGAGCGGATGGTTAAAGCGGTGGAAGACTACGCGCGGATACCCTCAGCAGAGGCAACGAAAGTCTCCTTGTTGAAAGCCTTGCAGGAGGCAGCTTGGATGGCCGAGCAACGGACGCAGGGACTGGCACGCCAGATCCAGTGGAGGATGCCGATGCGGCCGATAGCGGTTTTTGTTGATCTACTGTTGTTCAAACAAGCGCTCTGCGAATTTTTCATCAATGCAATAGAAGCCGCAGCCACCGAGTTTTGCTCCATTGAGATCGCCGCAACTGCCAGAAACAGTTCTGTCACCATCGAAATTAAAGATAACGGCAATGGAATATCATACGCGGATCGGCCCTTTATTTTTGATCCTTTTTTCTCCACCAAAGCGGCCGGGATAGGCATGGGCTTATGTAGAGCGCAGCGGATTATTTTCGAGCACAATGGCAGCATCTACATCAATGAGCGCCCGGGAGGGGGAACAATCGTAACCATCGAGCTCCCCCAAAGCGGCGTGAACCAGGACTCCAATGAGAAGGATAAGCAATGAGCGCGGAGTCCTTCTCCGAAAGGCGTCGCGAACGACGCTATCCCATCGATTCCATCAATCTGCCGTTCATCGCTTCCCGCGAGGCAGACCACCAATCGTTTCAATACCTCCTGACGGACATCAGTCTGCATGGAGCTCAAATCACCATACCGAAATGGCTGGTCGGAAGAGAACGACTTCAACAAGAGGATATCATCAACTTTCACGTTCCATTCAGGCTCAGCAAAGAAACCTACGATCAGGGCAAAGTTGCGTGGGAAAGGTGGGATTCGCATTTACAGGGACAGGTCTGCGGTGCCCGGATGATCAACAAAGCCCCCCTGCATTATCCTGTCTACATTCGTATGGAAGCCTCCGACATCGGCATCGACCTGACCCGATTTGAGACGGTTGAAAACCTCCTGGTGCAAGTGGTTAAGGACTCCAGTTTACTCAAAAGGGGAGTTGTTATTTATCTCCGACACCTGGTTCCATATTTTTCTAGAATTTCGGATTATTCATCCCGCGACTACCGATCCCTGAAAACCGTGCTGCTGGATGAAATTGTCGCTAGAGTAGAGCGCAATCAGGTTTGGTTGCAACATTTACAGAAGGACATCCTCGCTACACCCGGTTACCAGACTGAAATTGCCAGGCATCTTGACCTGGAGGAACTGCGTGAGGTGATGGAATCGGAAATTTACTTTGAGTTATTTAAGAACGTTTTCAGCACAGGCTCAGCCCTGCCCTACCTGACGGCGATTAAAGGACTGGAGAAGAAGCTTTATGCCAATTACAACACCATCGTGATGATCTACCTGCGGAGCCTGTGAAGACTAATCGAAGGCGTACCGCGCGAAGATGCGCTACGCTTGCACTTCTCACTCCGTTGATATAGATGAATGCAGAGACGCTGTCGGGCCGTACTCTAAAACATCAAGAGCAGTTCCCGCCAGGAGGAGATTCTCGGCACGTCGCCATCAACGTTTGCGGCCTGCTCGGAGGCAACGCCCGGAGCAAAGGGAATTTGTCTGTCTCGGACATAGGTCGTCCAGATCGGCTGCAGGCCAGCTCCCAGCGCTCCCTCGACGTCCGGTTCCGGGTCATCTCCCACGTATGCAATTTCATTTGGATTGAAGCCAAGCTCGCTGGAAAGCATCTGAAAAACCAGGGGATGCGGTTTGCGGTAGCCGATTTCTCCGGATATCAGAATGACATCAAAAAACCTGTTTAAATCGAGCTGATCGAGTATCGTTCGGGCGGCGGGAGCATGAGTGAAATTGGAGAGCAAGCCGAGAGGGTAACTCTCTTGCAGCGTCGACAGCATTTCTTCCGTTTCCGGAATCAGCACGGAAAAATCGAAAAACGCAGAGAAATAGGCAGTGACAGCCGTTGCGATCCGCTCGTCATCAGGCGAAACTTCATACCCCTGCTCTCTTAAGGCGGCACTGATCCAGAAGCGGTTGTGCGTTTCCCGGCCGTCACGCCGGGTTTCCTCGATAAACTTTAGAGCCGCCCGGCGGTGATTGCGTCGAAAGGCCTGGTCATCCACCGCAATACCATTCTGCTCGAGTCTGTCGGTCAGCCTTGTCAGAGCCGCATCAAGAGCTTCCGGCCTCACGGTGATCAGTGTGTTGAACAGATCGAATCCAATGGCTTTAACATGATTCATGCGTCTATTTCTTTCTTGTCCGTGTCCCCCTGCCCTATTCTACCGGATTGACATATATGTTGTTTTTTCAAACCGTTACCTTGTGCAAAAGGGACCATCGATGCTTACTTATAACCTTAGAAGGGAGCGCACCAAAGCATCGTAACATACAAGGAGGCTCTTATGGAAACCAAGGAAAAAGAAAGCTGCACTTTTCAGGGTAGAGAGTATGCAGCCGGTACTGAAGTTTGCCAGGACGATGATTGCAGGGTTTGTGTGGACGGCAGGCTGACGGAATGGCGAGAGCTGTGCTGCCCCCGTATGATCGACGAATGATTGCAGGCGGCTCACGGCATGAGCGCTCGGCCGAGCAGTGCATATAACAGCGCAGTTCCCGAGCGCATAAAACACCAGACCTTCCCGGCTTTGCGGATCACGACGCTGCTGCCTTGCCCAGGCCGACGCCCAGATCGAGGGCCTGCCGGTTGGTTTCGAGAAATCCTTTGGGGATGCGGGTTTCGAGGACCTTCATGACCGATTCCGGCCGGACCAAGCTCGTCAGCCCGAGCACTGCGCCCAGCATGCAGATATTGAATACAATTGGCTTCCCGATTCGGTCCATAACCTCATGGTACATGGACAGTTGAATCTGGCGTGCATCGACTCGACTTTCCGTCTTCACATATTTCGAGTCGGACAGCAACAGGCCGCCCGGCCTGATGATATCATGGAACTTGTTGTAGGCTTGCTGGGTCAGACAGACCAAGACATTTGGCTGCGTCACTTTGGGAAAATAAATCTGCGAGTCGGAAATAATCACATCGGAGCGCGTGGCCCCGCCGCGAGCCTCGGGACCGTAAGCTTGAGTTTGGCTGGCTTCAAGATTTTCATAAAGGACGGCCGCCTCGGCAAGAATGACGGCGGCTGTTATCACGCCCTGCCCGCCCGACCCGGAAAAAACCAATCTGCACCTTTCCATCAGACGCCCTCCCCCATCGCTTTTTCAATGACCTTGTCATATTCACTGCAATATTCAGGTTTTTGCACCTTTACGAAAACACCTCGCTCGATGAGCGACGGGTCTGTTTGCCTGGCTTCAGAACCGATCGGAGTGGTGTTTTTCCTGAACCATTCCACCATGTCCGGCGCTCCTCCCAGCTTGTTTTTGCGCCCGAAGTAGGTGGGGCATTGGGTCAGGATTTCCACCACGGCAAAGCCGTGATGCATGAAAGCCTGCTTCAAGATTTCGATCATCTGCAGTGCATGGTAGGTAGTGGTACGGGCCACAAAGGACGCACCCGCCGCTTTGGCAAGCTCCACCACATCGAAGCCATAGTCGATGTTGCCGTAGGGTGCGGTGGTGGCTGCAACGCCCTGTCCCGACAAGGGGGAGAATTGGCCGCCCGTCATGCCGTATATGCGATTGTTCATCACGATGGCGGTCATGGCAATATTGCGCCGGGCGGCATGTATGAAGTGGTTGCCGCCGATGGACAAAGCGTCGCCATCGCCCATTGGCACGATTACCTTCAGTTCCGGCTTGCTCAGTTTTACCCCGGTGGCAAAGGCGAGAGCCCGGCCGTGCAGCGTGTGCAGGGAATGGAAATCAACGTAGCCGGAAATCCGGGATGAACAGCCGATTCCCGAGACCACGACGATGTCGTTTTTGTGCAATTCCAGTTCCATGATGGCTGTGATCAAGCATTTCAGCACGGTGCCATGACCGCAGCCCGGACACCATATGTGCGGGAAAAAACGTTCTCTAATGTAGTCTTTGACCGTCGGCATGCCCTAGACTCCCTTCCCCTGTATGAGTCGCAGAATGTTTCTAATGTCCGTGGGTGTTATGAACTGACCGTCAATGCGGTTGGCCAACGCCACCCGGTCGGGATGGTGCACGGCTCGCTTTACGGCGCGCACAATCTGCCCCATGTTCATCTCCACCACCACAATGTGGCGTGCGTGCGCGCATTTTTCCTCAACCAGATTGTACGGAAAAGGCCACAGGGACTGCAGCTCCAGAAGTCCGAGCCGTTCGCCCCGCGCCCGTCGGTTTTCGACCAGGTGAAGCGCAGAGCGGGCCGAACAGCCGTAAGAAATCAATACGGTTTGTGCATCGTCCAGGTAATATTCTTTGTATCGGGTGATGGCCTCTACATTATTCCTGATTTTATCCACAAGGTGGCGGAGCAAGCCGTGCACCACTCTCGGATCGTCGGAAGGGAAGCCCCACATATCGTGGAACAGCCCCGTTACATTGTAGCGATGCTCGCCGCCGAAATCCGACATCGGCAGGCGTCCGTCTTCGCGAGGAAGGTATGGATGGTAATCCACGCCCGCTTTGACAGAAGTTCGCAAACGGCCAACCACCGGAATCTCTCCGGCTTCAGGGGCCACCAGTTTTTCCCGCATGTGGCCGATCACTTCGTCGAACAGCAAAATCACCGGCGTGCGATAAGTCTCGGCCATATTGAACGCTTGAACGGTCATTTCGAACACGTCCTGGTGATTCGATGCGGTCAGTGCAATGACCGCATGATCGCCGTGAACCCCCCATCTGGCCTGATACACATCACCCTGGCTCGGTCCGGTGGGAAGACCCGTGGAAGGTCCTCCCCGCTGCACATCGACTATCACGCAGGGAATCTCGGCCATAATGGCATAGCCGAGGCCTTCCTGCATGAGCGAAAAACCCGGTCCGCTGGTAGCCGTCATGACTTTGTGTCCGGTCAAAGATGCCCCTATTATGGCGCAAATGGATGCGATCTCGTCTTCCATCTGGATGAACTTGCCACCCTGTTGCGGCAGCCGGTAGGACATCTGCTCGGCGATTTCGGTGGAAGGCGTGATTGGATAGCCGGCATAAAATTCAACCCCGGCGTACAAAGCGGCTTCCACGCAAGCCTCGTTTCCCTGCAAAAATCGAATAGTCCCGCTCATGTAGAAGACTCTCCTTCCTCTTCGATTTCGATACTCAAATCAGGACAACGAAGCTCGCACATTTTGCAGCAAATACAGTCTTCGGGATGCACGACACTCACTTTTTCCTCTTCATCCAGACTCAGGACGTGTTTCGGGCAAAACCGGACACAAATCCCGCAGCCTTTGCACCAGCTTCGATTGATGTGATGCTCTTTCAGTTTTCGTTTTGCCATCCAAAATCCTTCCCTCGTTTAGCAATGCATTCTTGTGAAAGCTCACGCTGCACCGCAAAGCAGCTGCAGGATTTAGCCAAAAATTATTCCATTGCAGGTTGTCAGGTCCGGCGACCCGATAATGATACTACAACATTGGGCGTCTCAGGAAAAGACCGCTCAAGAGAGGTTTCAGGGCCGGTAAAGGATAAAGGTTGATTCTGATCATTTCCATCGGATCTGCAGCATACGGGCGAAGCTCTATGCGCCGTATGCGACTGCATAGCGTGAAGCCCTGCGCTGCAGGGTTTCACGGGCTAGAAGCCGGACTGCAAGGGATAAGCTCAGCGAGCGGGCTGCAGCGCTAACTCCAATGCTTCGGAAGTGATCTGGATTTCATGGAGAGTCATGTCCTCTCGCAGATGAGAGGGAATATCGATAAGATCCTTGGCATTGCGCTGGGGAATCATCACTTCCCGAATCCCGGCCCGGCGAGCGGCCAATACCTTTTCTTTGATGCCGCCCACGGGCAGAACGTCGCCGCGCAAAGTGATCTCTCCTGTCATGGCGACGTCTCTGCGAATCTCTCGATTGCTCATTAAAGATGCCAGTGCCGCCACTAACGCCACTCCAGCCGAAGGTCCGTCCTTTGGAATACCGCCCGCCGGCACATGAACATGTATATCGGTTTTGTCGAATGCGTCTTCCACTATGCCCAATTCTCGCGCGTGAGCTCTTATGTATGTCAGGGCCGCCGTCGCCGACTCCTTCATGACATCTCCCAAATAGCCGGTGAGGATCAGCTTGCCGCTGCCGTTAGTGCGAAGCGCTTCGATAAAAATGAGATCCCCGCCGCTCGGCGTCCATGCCAAACCCGTCGCTACTCCCGGCCCCCAGGAACGAGTGGCCAATTCCGGCATAAAGCGCGCCGGTCCGAGAATGGTGGAAATCTCCTGCCGCTTAATCACTACCTGCTCGGTCTTGCCTTCTGCAACTTCTCTGGCTGTTGCCCGACAAACACTGGCCAGATTGCGGTCCAGATTACGCACACCTGCTTCGCGCGTGTAGGAACGGATGATTTCCAGGATCGCTTCGTCGGTTACTTCGAGATTGTCGAGACTCAATCCGTGGTTTTCAATTTGCGGCAAAAGCAGATGGTTGCGCGCGATCTGCAGTTTTTCTTCTTCGGTATAGCCCGGGATTTCAATCACTTCCATGCGGTCTTTGAGAGCCGGGGGGATCGGGTCCAACACATTGGCGGTAGCAATGAAAATGACCGAAGAAAGGTCAAACGGGACTCCCAGGTAGTGATCTGAGAAAGCAAAGTTCTGCTCCGGATCCAGCACCTCCAGAAGAGCCGAGGAAGGATCGCCGCGAAAATCCATCCCCAGTTTGTCGATTTCGTCGAGCATGAAAACCGGGTTCTTGACCCCGACGCGGCGCAACCCCTGTATGATCCGCCCGGGAAGCGCTCCAACGTACGTGCGGCGGTGCCCTCGAATTTCCGCCTCATCTCTCAAACCCCCGAGCGAAACGCGCAGAAATTTTCGCCCCAGACTGCGCGCGATGGACTGCCCGAGGGAGGTTTTCCCGACTCCGGGCGGCCCGACAAAGCAAAGAATCGGACCTTTGATGTCTTTTTTCAGCTGCAGCACGGCAAGGTATTCGAGGATCCGTCTTTTGACCTTTTCCAGATCGAAGTGGTCCTTATCGAGTACTTCGGCCGCGAGTCGTATGTCCAAACTGTCTTCCGTGAGCGTGCTCCACGGCATTTCCAGCAGCCAATCCAGATAATTGCGGGATACGTTATATTCCGCGGAAGCAGGCGACATGCGCGCTAGTCGCTCAATTTCCTTGTCCGCCGCCTGTCGTGCTTCTTGAGGCATATTCAGGTCGTCCACCTTGAGAGACAGCTCGGCGATTTCAGAATTCCTGCCGTCTTCTTCCCCGAGCTCGCGTTGTATGGCACGCAGTTGCTCGCGCAGGTAATACTCCCGCTGGCGTTTGTCCATACCCGCCTTCACTCTCTCCTGAATCTGATGGCCGAGCTCCAGCCTTTCCAACTGCCTGGTCAAATAAAACGTGACTCGCTCCAGCGCGGTTGCAATATCCGGAATTTCCAGCAGCGTCTGCCGTTCACCTATGGTCAAAGTCAGATTGGCCGCCACCATATAAACCAGATGCGCCGGTCGATCGACATTCAATGCCACAATCGACAATTCATTGGGCAGATTGGCTAGCTCGACCAATCGTTGAAACTGGGTGCGCAGGTTGGCAGCCATCGCTTCAATTTCCGGACTCGTTTGGTCATCTTCCGGCAGGACCTCAATTTTGGCGGTCCAATAGTCGTCGGTTTTCTGAAAATCGCTCAGTCTCACTCGCCGGGCGGCGCGGACCAGTATCTGATAGGAACCGTCCGGTTGTTTGGTTACCTTCACTACGCCGGCTATGGTGCCGACATCGAATAAATCGCCAGGCCCCGGTTGCTCAACTTGTCTGTCTCGCTGTGCTGCAGCCACCATCAACCCATTATCTATGCGTACGTGGTCGATGAGCTTTATTGAGCCTTCTCTCTCCACGCTGAGCGGCACAGTCAGCTCCGGATACAGGACCATATTGCGCAAAGCGAGGACCGGCAGTCTCTCGCTTATTTGTTCCACTGAGTCAACTGCTGCAGCGATGCTTTCTTTCATTCGTGTTCTCCTCACATCCGATCAGTCGAATTATACTCCAGCAATCGGTCCGTCAGCTGTTCGCATGCGAACAATAAAGATTCCAGATCCAGGGTGCCCAATACCTTGGAATCGAACAGGAACTTTACTTGGCCTTCAAATCCTTCCTCAATGTCTTCAGCCCACCACAGGATACGGATGGCGAGTTTAGGCAGAATCTGAAAGTGCGCGGCGAAATCAGCCTGCTCCATGCTCGCCGTGATTTCATCGCCCAGCCCGGTGACTGCCTCCGGCAGTTTTTCCAAATTCGCGCCATACTTTTTAGCCAGCCGAGCTTCGCAGTGTGCTTTAAGGCTTTTGATTTTGGACACCGAGTTGGGCAGGCTTTCCATTCCGATCCACACTCCGGAAGGCTGCTCTGCTCCACCGATGATGTAATTGTACAGAAGGATTTTCTCCCAGGGACTCAGCTCCTCCCCGGCACGATCGGCTATGCCTTCTTTAGTGGCGGTGATGCTGCCTCCAAAGTATGCAAATTGGAGAGCCGGCTCACCTGCCACTGAGACAAGCTCGGCACCGATACTTGCAGCCACAGCTGGAAAATCACATTCCCGCAATCTGTCGCGCAGATATTTGAGAGCTTTTTCGAAACCTTCTCGCTTCACACCGATACCGCACTGATGCTGTTCGGCCAGCTGCGCACGGAAGGGTTTCAGCGCCTGCTGATCCAGATAAGGACAGCTATCCAAATCCGCCTGCCCGACGATTGCCTGGGCTGCAAATGCCAGGCAGGTCAAAAGGCCGCACTCTGCGCAATTTGTCTTTGGAGTCAACTTATAGAGGTGCATGGGAGTCAGCCGATTGGCGACTTTTTCACGCCACTCATCCTTCATATAATATCCTTCTGCAATGCTTGTCTGAATTTGGGTGGCCCCGCAATTTGGTCTCGACTTCTTTTATAAGTACATTTTTCGGCTAAGCAAAGATGGGCAGGGATAGAAAAAACGAATCAGCGGAGCACCTTGACGTAGATCATTTTGTCGTCTTCGGGCGTATAGAACTCTCTTAAAACGGCTTCCAGCCGATAGGCGCAGGATTCATAGAAGTGGTGGGTCGGCCGATATTGCTCTCGTGAAGAGGTCTCCACATAGATGCGGCGGCCTCCCCTTGCATAAATCAAGGTCTCGGTCCTTTTCAGCAGCTCCTTGCCCAGCCCGGAGCCTCTGAGATCGTCGCGGACGGCAATCCAGTACAGGTCGTAACTGCCTTCGGTGCACGCTACCGGGCCGAAGCAGCTATAGCCGATCAGCATGCCTGCCCGTTCGGCAAATAGAAAATGGTAACCGCTGACGGCCGCGCCTCTTTTCAGAGCTTCTTCGACCAATGCCACTGCTATCTCAACTTCTGCAGAAGAGAAGTAGCCGGAAGAAGTGACAATAGAGCGCACCCTTTCGGGATCGGCCGATTCAACGTTTTCTCGAAAAACGATTGCAGAAGAATCGGATAAATCTGGGCCAAGGCTCATTTTCTTTAAAGCAAACCCCGCAAATCAACGTAGAATTCCGGCTGGTCCGACAGCAGCAAGCTCCACTTTTCCTCATTTCCAAACCCTATTTTCCTCGTTCCCAAACTGAGTTTGGGAACGAGGGGAATATTGTATCACCACAATTCATGGGCAAAGGGCAGACCAAGGAGCTCGACTCGAAATAAGGAGCTCCTTTCCCTTTCTTCGTGTCACACCAACGGGCCAGCCGTGTCAAACTATTCGGAAGGGAGAGCGGGTTTTCAGACAGGTTCCCGGGCAGATATCGGCAGCTCTCTGCTGGATCGCGAGTCTTCTATTATGCTCTCCACCATGTCTCTGTAGCTCAGACCTGCTCGCTGTGCCGCCGCCACGAAGCCTGCATCGGGAGAAATGCACGGGTTTGTGTTGATTTCTAAAACCCACGGCGTACCGGTCCGGTCAACCCTGAAGTCCACTCTGGCGTATCCGCGCAGGCTGAAAATGCGCCAGCACTCCGTGGCAATTTCTTGCAGTTTTTTCAGTAATGGAGCGTCTTCCGCAGTGAAGTCAAAACAGCGAGGAGTGTTAACATATTCAAATGAGTCCGCTTCCCATTTGGCACGATATCCCACTACCCTCTGTTTGCCTTCAGGAAAAGCATCAAAGCGTATTTCGGCCGGCGGTAGTGCTGTCGGTCTTCCCCTGTCGTCCGCCAAAAGAGAAAGATTGAATTCTCTTCCATCAATGAAGGCTTCGGCAAAACAAGATCCGCCCAGCGCTTGCCTGCGAGATTGCATTGCTTCGAGGAGATCGTGCCGATTCGTAATATGAATCACAGAATGTTCATCCAGCCCCACCGATGCATGCTCCCACACCGACTTTATGACGTAAACTCCTTGCGGCGAGGCCTCTTTGCGAATCAACTCTGCTGCGTCAAACCACACCGGGGTGAGGATACCGGTTGCTGTCAGAATTTTTTTGGCGAGAATCTTATTTGAAGTGAGAAACACCGCTTCAGTTGGTGCCCCCGAATAAACAACGCCCAAATGGTCCAGCAACGCGGGAGCTGTATGAATCAGCCGTCCTGATCCATCCACTGTCTCGACCAGGTTAAAAACAAAAGCGGGCTTAATTTCCTGCAGCTTTGCCGTCACCTTTGCCAGGTTCAAAGAGAAAGGAAGCACACGAACTTCATATCGCATCTCGCCAAGAACCTGCGAAACGAGCTCTACCTGCACCAGCACGTCCTGCTCGTCTTTGCCGACGTTTTCCGCGACATCACTGTGCAGCACAACTGCTGTCAGGTTAGCCGGTTCCATAGATCTTAAATTACGCATCCGTAAAACGCCTCGCCCTCACCGCCTTCGGTGATGACGGTGCAGGGTTAAACCGGTCAAGGCCGGCCCGTTTGAAGGCGGATATCATGATCCTTTCAATTAACTGTTCAAAACTGATCCCGGCCAGTCTACAAAGAATGGGCAGATCCGAGTGGATCGGGTTCAATCCGGCCAGCGGATTCACTTCTATGAAGTTGGGAGTGCCCTCATTGTCCACTCGCAGATCGATCCTTCCCGCATCGCGGCAGCCAAGTCCGCGCCATGCAGCCAGTGCCACTTCCTCTGCACGCTTCGCAAGCTTATCCTCAACCAGCCGATACTCGACCAGTTGCTGGTAGTTTGCTTTGTTCGCATAGGTGTAAGCATCCCGCTCCGCATCTTCTTTCAACAAAACCTCAATTGCGGCCACAGAGGCGGCTTCCTTTCCGGTGCCGATTATTCCGACAGTGAATTCGCGGCCGGGCAGAAAAGCTTCCACCAGGACGGGCTGCTGGTATTCAGCCAGGAGTATGCGGCAGGCCGAAGCCAGCTCCTCCCGCGAAAGGATTCTTGAAGAACCGTTGATGCCCTTGCCCGTTCCTTCGGCGACCGGTTTTGCAAAGAGGGGAAAAGGGAGCTCCACACTGAGAACATCATTTTCCGATTCGACCACGCAGAAATCTGGAGTCGGGATGCTAAGATCGCGAATGACGTGCTTGGTCATGGCCTTGTGCAGTGTCAGGGAAAGCACCAGAGGATCCGAAAAGGTGTATGGAATACCATAGGCATCCAACAGCGCCGGAACCTGCGCCTCGCGGCCGAATCCGTGCAAGCCTTCCGAAATGTTAAAAACGAGGTCCCACGACTCTCCTGCAGCCAGTCTTGCTACAAGGTTCTTGAGGTGGCCGATCCGATCGGTGCGATACCCCAGTCCTTGTAAAGCCAGCTCGATGCCCTCGATGGTGTCGGGTTTGTCGAATTCGGCCGTTTCCTCTTCACTGTAGCCCAGACTCAGGTAATCCTGGCGAAGATCGTAGGTCATTCCAATTTTCATCAAACGGGTCCTCGCGAGGGTTGTGGATCCGGATAACGATATATCTTGCCTTCGTAATTTCGAAGCAGGAGGGAATCACCCTCATGCCCCACTACATATTCCGGCAATAGAGGGATTTTGCCGCCGCCCGCCGGAGCATCGATCACAAACGAGGGCACCGCATAGCCCGAAGTGAACCCGCGCAATCCACGAATAACATCCAGCCCTTTTGAAACCGAGGTGCGAAAATGCGAAGAGCCCGGAATCGGATCGCATTGATACATGTAATATGGCCTTACGCGGATCTTAAGCAAACCGTGATAGAGGCGCTTCATGGTTTCCACATCATCATTCACACCCGCCAGCAAAACCGTCTGACTTCCCAGTGGAATGCCGGCATCGGCAAGCCGGTTGCAGGCATGCATCACTTCTGCGGTGAGCTCGTCCGGGTGAGTGAAATGAATGCTCATCCAAACGGGATGGTAACGTTTGAGCATGCGGGTCACTGCCAGGGTGATGCGCTGGGGTAAGACCACGGGGGCCTTGGTACCGATGCGAATGAATTCCACATGAGGAATTCGACGCAACCTGGAAAGGAGCCATTCCAGCCGGTGGTTGGACAGGGTTAACGGATCGCCGCCGGACAACAGCACATCGCGCACCTCGGGAGTCGCTTCGATATAGGCAAGAGCCTTGTTCCATTGATCATAGCTTGCGCGGCTCTCTCCGCCCTGTCCCACCATGCGCGATCGAGTGCAATAGCGACAGTAAGAGGAACAGTAGTCGGTCGTCAAAAAAAGCACCCGATCCGGATAGCGGTGCACCAATCCCGGGACCGGACTGTCGTGATCTTCGCCCAGCGGATCTTCCATTTCGCCTGGAGAACGCTGCAATTCGGCAGTCACGGGCACGACCGTGCGGCGAATCGGCTGAAAGGCTTTCTCCCGGTCAATGAGGCTCGCATAATAGGGGGTAATGGCGAGCGGCAGGGTTGCTTTCTCACCTTGAATCGCTTTCGATTCTTCTTCAGAGAGTTGAATTATTCCGGCCAGGCCATCGAGGTCTGCAATACGGTTGCGCAGCTGCCAATGCCAATCGTTCCAGTCAGCAACTGAAGCCCCGGGAAAGAAGCGCCTGCGAAACGCATTTGCCGAGGGGTTGATAGGAAATTTTGCAGCATATTGTTGGCTCAATTTCGGTTTTAGACGGCCCGCTCCGCGGGCCTTGGGCATCGACAAGGGTGTGAGCCTTACAGATCCTCCCATGAGGTCTGCCGATAACACCTTTGCAGCGCAACCTGCCTTGTCCGGAGGTTCCGTTTCGTCGCCCGACTGGTCCGTTCCTTTGTCAAAACAGAACTTGTTTTTCATATTGCTGCTCCTTACCGGGTAAATTATTCACGCTTGTTGTGCTATCGCTGAGTCATCTCGTTTGAAAAGATTTCCAAAATCATTCCTGAAGCTCTTCCACTTTTTTCACTTCAATGACGTAACCTTCATCGGTCTCGGTAATGATGCCGGTCACTTCGACGGCATTTCCGACCATATCTGCCAGATCCTTGCCTTGGACCAGATAATCGCCATCTTCAGCCTCGATGATAAGCCCTTCGTCAGTTTGTACCACCACGCCCGCAATAATTTCTTCCTGCCCTGCAGCGAATAAATTACTCAGTGAAGCCATTGCCAGCAGTACAAAAACACTAAAAAAAACAACAATCAGCTCTCTCTTGGATTTCATTGCCTGCAACTCCTTGTCTTTTGCCCAGCATCACCGCCGCTCTCATAATGATCATGAGATGACCTCGAATTCTTTCACCACAAACACTTCTTTTTCCTTGTCGCTTTGAAAAGTACCTGTTGCCCTTATATGTGCGTGCATATGTTTAATGAGATCGTTGCCCCTGGCGTTGGCATGGATCAGATACTCTTCTTCATTTTTTGCCGATATGGCCACGGCAATCACGGTTCCCTCCTTGTCCCAGTTGCACGGAGTCACTATGCCCTCGACCACGGTCTGCTCTTCTAAGTCGTATCCCATAACATCTTCACCCTGCCTCCTGAATTGAGCCTGTTCGCCGTTGAGAAACGCTGTCTCATAAATCACCGCCCGCGCTATAAAGCAATTCCCACGCCATAGAAGCGGCTTTGACTTCCCGCTGGGTACACGCTTAGACCACGCACGCGGCCCACCAAGGCGGGCTCAATTGCGGGTGGGTGACAGCGGTAAAGCGGCTGGAGCTAAGGCCGGGCAAGGATCTCAAAGCATGCTCTGTCGGCATTTCCTGGCTGGGCGGGAAGCGGTGTGAGGTGATTATAAAGTGGGAAGTTGAATAATGCGGCAAACAGGAGTAGGAACTGGAAGTTCCGCATTCGCAGCAGTGCGGGCCAAAAGGGAACTGCCGATTCCGTTTTATGCCACTGCGGAACTCATATCTCCGCTTTCCCGGGCGATTCAGGAAGAGGAGACCTGCTTGTACTCTTCTTTATGAATACCATGCTTGCTCAACAGTTTGCGCAACTGTCGGGTGCTTATCCCCGCGGCGCCGGCGGTGGCATTGATGCGCCCCGAATTCAGAGTGAGCAGCTCCTTCAAATAAAAGCGCTCAATGTCTTCCACGCCTTTGCGCCTGATTTCGGCAAGAGTGAGGGAGAGGTCCAGAGGAATTCTAGCACCCGACGAACCGGCTGACAGGAGATCTCGTGGCAGGCTCTCAGGCCTTAGCACCGATGAGGTTTCCAGTATGTAGGCACGTTCGATAAGGTTTTCCAGTTCTCTGATGTTGCCGGGCCACGGATATCTTTTGAAAGCTTCCAGAACTTGCGGATGGACGTCGCGTATCTGCCTGGGATAGAGCTTGTTCAATCTTTTTATGAAAGTCTCCACAAGAATCGGAATATCTTCTATCCGCTCTCTCAAGGCGGGTATTTCAACGGGAAACACATTCAACCGGTAATAAAGGTCACTGCGGAAGACGCCATCTTCACTCATCTTCTTCAAATCGGCGTTGGATGCAGCGATGATTCTAACATCAGATTCGATAAAGGCTTCCCCGCCCAGCCTTTGAAAAGTCCTGTCCTGCAACACCTGCAGGAGCTTAATCTGAGCGGAGACCGTGACAGTGCCGATTTCGTCGAGGAAGAGCGTTCCGCCGTGAGCGATCTCAAACTTGCCCAGCTTCCTTTTGACGGCGCCGGTAAACGCCCCTTTCTCATGACCAAACAATTCGCTTTCGATCAGGGTTTCGGGAATTGCGCCACAATGAACGGCAATAAACTGCCGATCGCTCCGTGTGCTGTGGCGGTGGATCAATTTTGCCACCACGCCCTTGCCGGTCCCGGTTTCGCCCGTGAGCAGAACCGTGGCCCTGGTCGGAGCCACCGACCGGACCTTATCAAACACCTTTTTCATAGCGGGATTGTTGGTCCGCACCACCTCGAGGGAATCATCCTGCCAGTATCTGCCGCGCAAATAATCCAGTTCCGATTGCATCCGGATGGATTCGGAGATACTCTCTACGACATACCTGATTTCATCGCGGTTTATGGGATAGGTGAGGTAGTTGCTGGCTCCCGCTTTGACGGCATTGACAGCTTCCCTGGTCATTTCCTGAGTGGACAGGACGATGATTTCGGCAGTGGGAAATGTTTGCCAGAAGTGTTGTAGTGCACTCCGATAATCATTATGTCCGTTCTTGACCGGTTTATTCAGAAGAAAGTCTAAATCCACGAAGATAAATTCATATGCTCTACGTCGAGATTTTTCGAAGCCATGCGACCGAGCCGAGACAGCATCTACTTTGCAGTCTGGAAAGCAGCTGCGAATCATATCGCATGCGGCGCGATCCTCTGAAGCCACCAAGATATATTTCATTTAAGATCCGACCACCCCGACTGTCTGCAGTTTTCATTCATCCTCAAAATTAGGGTCATATACGACTCGAAACCCGACAGATCAATGAAAAAGTAAACCAATCCATCAGTACTCCAATGCAGCGGGGAGCCACAGGGTTAAAGGGGGCCAAAAGGTTATCACCGCTAAATCGAGAAGTAGAATCAACAGCAAGGGAAATACCCTCTGTACCGCATTTTCTAATCTGGAACCGGCAATGCCCGATGAAACAATCAAACAAATTCCAAGCGGCGGCGTCAACATTCCGATTGCCAGGTTCACGACAACGATCACTCCCAATTGAATAATATCCACACCGAGGCCTGGCAATATATTGATCAGAATCGGCACCAGCAGTATCAGTGCAGCTGTTGTTTCAACAAAAACGCCTGCGGCAAGCAGCAGCATGTTCACCAAAATCAGAAGCACTGCAGGGTTGTCGCTGAGCGCCAACAGGCTGGCCCCGATTCGGCCGGGAATATCCTCGATGGCCATAAGCCAGCTGAACACCGATGCCGTGGCAATGATGAAAAGGATCACACTGGAAGTAATGGCGGCACGAATGAAGATGTCCGGAAGATCCCCGAGCTTCAGTTGTCGATGTACGAAGAGTCCTATCAACAGCGCATAAAGGGTCGCAACGGCAGCAGATTCAGTAGCCGTAAAAACGCCGCCAAGAATACCGCCAAGAATCACGATAGGGGCGCCCAATGCCCATTTTGCCTCCCGGAAACTGGTGCTCAGGTGTCTGAAAGAAAACGATTCAACCCGGCCATAATTGTTTTTAATTGACAGGATCGTTGTAACCGCAATTAGACTGAACCCCATCAATACTCCGGGGAGAATGCCGGCGGCAAAAAGCTTTCCGACTGAGGCTCCTGTTAGAAAGCCGAAGATGATCATTGGTATGCTGGGTGGAATCACAACACCTATGGACCCTCCCGCCGCCTGCACAGCACTGGCAAAACCAGGCTCATAGCCGCGTTTTATCATGGACGGAATCAGAATGGCTCCGACCGCGGCCGTATCGGCGGCGGCAGAACCGGAAATTCCCGCAAAAAACATGGCCGATACAATAGAGACAGCCGCCAGGCCGCCCGGCATCCAACCGACCAGGGCCTCTGCCAGCCGCACCACCCGGCCGGAAATACCGCCACTTTCCATGAGAGAACCGGCAAACATGAAAAGCGGGACCGCCATCAAAGGAAATGAGTCGGTTCCGGCATAAAGGCGCTGAATCACCATCATCAGGGAAAAATCTCCCTGAATCAGGAAAGCAGCCAGGGAAGCCAGGCCGATTGCCAGAGCGATCGGGGTGTTGATCAGGAATAGGATGAACAGGGCTGCAAAAAGAGTGAAGGTGATCACTTTCCTCCCCCGGGCTGCTGAAGAAGCCGGCACAAATGACTCAAAGCATGCAGGCAGAACAAACCGCCACTCAGCGGAACCACCAGGTAGGGGAAAATCAGCGGCAAACCCAGGGCAGCCGTCTTCTGCCCGACCACAAAGAAAGCAAAAAGGGTTCCGTAAGCTATCAGGACAACAAAGAAAACCAACGATAGCAGAAGCACCAATATGGCCACCAGATGCTGTGTATAGTGGGGCAACCGCACTACCAGGAAATCCACTCCAATGTGCGCACGCCGCCTGTAAGCGGCGCTCGCCCCCAAAAAAGAAATCCACACCAGACAGATGCGGCCGACCTCTTCCGACCAGAATAAAGAATGATTCAGCACATATCTGCTGAATACTTGAACCCCGGTGAGCATGGCCATGCCAAAGCCAATTACAAATAATAGAACTTCCGTGATCCGGTTAGCCCGACCACTCCACAGATCAAGCCTGGCACACAGCTGAGCGAGCTCTGAAGTCATTGTCCGACCGCCCGCAAAAACTCCCCGAGCAACTTCTGAGTTTCGATTCCCTGGTAGATACCAAGGTTTTGAATATCTTTGACCCTGGCACGAAAGGAGGCCAAATCCGGCTGTTCGTCAACCTGCATACCGGCTTCTTTCAGGTTGGCCAAAAAGGTGGCTTCATTGTCCCGATTCCAGGCTCGCTGGTATTTTGCAGCTTCCATCATGCACTGACGCATCAACTCCCGATCTTTGGCGGAAAGGCTCTCAAACCATTTGAGGTTGGCCACGGCAATGTGGGCGGAATAGACATGCCCGGTGAGGCTGAGGTACTTCTGCACCTCAAAGAGCTTATAGGTGGAAATGACCGACAGAGGATTTTCCTGTCCATCAATGGTCCCCTGCTGCAGCTCCGTATAGATGGGCCAACCCATGGGTGTTGGGTTAGCCCCAAGCATGCGCCATAATTCTTTGTGGAGCACCGATTCCATCACACGGATCTTGAGACCGGCGACATCCTTCACTGTGTGGACCGCGCGTTTATTGTTGGTCAGATTGCGGAAGCCATTTTCAGAGAAGGCCAACCCTTTAAATCCTGCATTCTCCAGCCTTTTCAGAAGCTCCTGGCCGGCTGGTCCATCCAGGACTTCATCCACCTGGCTATAACTTCCGAACAAAAATGGATAGTTGATCACAGGCACTTCCGGAACAAAAACATCGAAAGGACCGTCGGTGATAATTCCCATTTGAACGGTGTTCATTTGAATCTGCTGAAGAATCTCCGTTTCGGTGCCAAGAGAAGCGCTGTGATAGATCTTGACGTCATATTCATCGGACCTGGACTCCAGCAGCTCTTTGAATTTATCTGCACAAATATTTTGCGCCGAGCCCGGGATCGTCACGAGTCCAAGCCTGATGGTTGTTTTGGCCGCCGCCGAGTCGACCAACACCAAGCTTGCGAAAATGACCGTCAAAGCCATCAATCGTCGCATCTTACCCTCCTGTAAAATTTGGTGGTCTCGAGTTTTTACCTCCAATCGCCCCGTGCATCATTTGGCTCAAACCTCGCGCCCGCCCGGAAGCTTGTCCGAGAATAGCTCCATTATGGTTTTCCGTCATTCCCGCAGCTTTCTGGCGGGAATGACATTTGTCAGGCATTCTCGGACAATCTCCTGGTACCTGGCGGCGAAAGCTCCTGCCGGTTTGTAACTGATCTTGGATGCCGGATTCCGGACGCCGGATAGAAAGAGTGCGACTCCGGAGCATTGTAGACTTTATCGGCTATCCGACGTCCGGTATCCGGCATCTTCTCGAATCGGAAAATTACTTCCGTCCAATGTTACCAGCTGTGCGAGGCCGAGAGACTCTCCAGGTCTAATCCGGGCTCTGCGATCTCAGCGCTTCTGGGGTGAAGCCATTTCAAAAAAACGGTGTGAAGGAGCTTTTTTTACACGGGTAGCGCTCAGGAGTCGGAAGCAGTGCTCGAATAAAGTTGGTGGTCGATCGGTCAACTGCAAGCATCGTCTCGCTTGGGTAGAAATCCCTTTTCTCTGAGATAGTTCGCAGACCCCACTACTATTTCTTCCGGCTTTTGCTCATACGCGTCGACCCTAACGGTTACATAACCCCTGTAGTCCGAGGCTTCGATACAATTCAGTAGAGCAGGAATGTCCACGCCACCCTCCCCAAGTTGCGTGTGACGATGAGAACGGCTGGCAGGGATATCGTCGAGATGCACATGAGTGACATAACACTTCAATTTCTCCCAGGATTGGCACGGGTCCTCACCCACACAAAAAAAATGCCCCGCGTCGAAGTTTATGCCCAGATATTCGCTAAATTCAAGCTCTTTTAAAAGCTCCAGCGCTTGCTCGCTGGTTTCCAAAAGAAGTCCCGGCTCCGGTTCAATCAGCAATTTCACACCCAGTTTCCTGGCCAATGGTAGAATCCGGTGCAGGTTTGCGACCAGAAGCCTGAAAGCGTCCCTTTGATTCATGCCTTCAGGTATTTCGCCGCCGGCATTGGTAGAAACGCAGGGGATTCCCACTGCTGCTGCCAATCGCATGCAGTCCAGGGTATAACGGATGCGCATCTCACGATGTTGCCACTCCTCTTCCAGCCAGGAAGGATTATAAACTTCGGGCATAGCAGTCACTAACGAGCTATTCAAGTTGGAGACTTTCATTTTTCTCTCTGTCAAGCATCGGCCCAATTCAGCGATAGCCGCGGCTGAAAGATCGTCAGGAAAGGCGTGCGGGCGATCGGCGATGATTTCAACGGCACAAAAACCGGCCCTTGCGATGCCGTCTATGGCTTCCGCCAGCGACCTGGACCGGAACACGTTGGTACTATAAGCAAACTGCATAACTACTCCCCTCTGCCTTCTCTCATTGGTCCTCTGATTATGCGCCAGTCGAGCGCACAGCAACCCCTTTGGTAAATCCGCATGGGGTTTAAATCGAGCTCTTGAATCTGAGGAAAATCGTTCAGCAGCCACGACACTCTGATGATGGCATCAATCAATGCCTCCCGGTCAAGCGGCGGCTGTCCCCTCAGTCCGGCCAGAAGCTTTGTCCCCCTTATCTCGTCCAACAGCCGATTCGCTTCACGCTCACCGATTGGAGCAATGCGGATGGCCGATTCCCTAAAAACTTCTACATATATTCCACCAAGACCGACAATAACGATCGGTCCAAATTGCTGGTCCTGTCGCCCACCAATGAACCATTCCAAACCTGCATCCGCCATCTTTTGCAGCACAACTGAAGGTCCGAGCAGGGAAAGGCTCCGATAGGCGGAGCGCAAAGAGAGCTCATCGGTGAGGTTGAGATAAACTCCGCCCGCATCGCTTTTGTGAATGACTTCCGGCTGGGCAGTCTTTAACACTACGGGGAAGCCGAGGCGGTGCGCAGCGCTCACTGTCTCTTCTTCGTTGTCTGCGGGTTGCCATTCCACCAATGGAATTCCATAGGCGTTCAAGATGGAGGCAACCGTTTGTGGGGCTATCGGTCCTGTTGAAACTTTTCCAAGCTCGGCTTCCGCCACATCCCGATTCACTCCAGTCGGACTTTTTTCTGCAAAAGGCAGCGGCCTTCGTTCCTGCCTTTGATGATTCCATTCCAGCGCCATCAAGGCTTCTCTCGGGTCCGTAAAAATAGGAAAATCCAACGCCTTGCGGTTGTATTCCAGCTCAGTCCGGGTTGTAAATACACAGACTGCAAGAGGTTTTTCGGAATGTCGCAGCAGCTCACCGAGCCCTTCGAGCAACCGGCGCGAGTCTGCAGCATCAAAAATGCCCTGATAGTTATGGATGAAAAGCAATCCATCGATGTCTCGGCGGGCCAGTGTATTCTCCGCCAGTATTCTGTACAGGTCAAGATCGAACAAATCCCCGAGATCCATCGGGTTATGCAATTGAATGACTTTCGCCCTCGAATGCTCTTTAACCGTCTGCATCACCTCATCGGGAAAGGGAGGCAAAGTGAAGCCGAGCTCATCCGCGGCGTCGGCTGCCATCACCGCATGCCCGCCCGATCTTGATATGACCGCCAGGCGTTTGCCTTTAATCGGCGCCAGCATGAAGGCCTTGAGCATATGCAAGGCTTCCCGCTGCTCACGGGCACGAAGAATCCCGCTTTGCCTGAAGGCGGAATCCACCACCCGATCATCCGAGGAAAGCGACGCGGAATGGGAACGAGCTATGGCCGAGCCCGATTTCCCCGTATTGGACTTGTGCACAACGATGGCTTTGGTTGATTGCATTGCGATCTCCATCAACCGACGGCCATTGGCAATTCCCTCCAAATAGAAAAAAATGACGCCGGTCTCCGCATCCTCGATGAGATGCTGCAGAAGGTCATTCTCGTTTACATTCAGCTTGTTGCCGATGCTGGCGAACTTGCTGAATCCCATCTGCTCGCCGGCCAGACCGTTGACCATCATGCCGCCCACCCCACCACTTTGGGAGACGATGGAGACGCGCCCGGGCCGACCCTCCGGCTTAAATGGCATGAAGGGAACCGCAAGTCCGGTTTGACGATCCATGACACCAATGCAATTAGGGCCGATCATGCGCATTCCATAGCGATCGAGATATCCGAGCATTTGCTGCTCCAACTCCATGCGATCTTCACCCAGCTCCCGGAATCCGGCGGACTCAACAACCACCCTCCTGATTCCTTTCTCGCCACACTGCCGCAAAACTTCCGGAACAGCTGCTGCGGGAACCAGAATGGCCGCGAGCTCGACCGGCTCCGGAAGTTCCGCGACACTGGGATAGATTTTGTGACCCAGAAAAGATCCCCCCTTCGGACCGACCAGATAGACATAGCCGCTGTAGCGAAACTCCAGAAGATTATAAACCATGACCCGGCCAAGATTGCCGGCAGAATTCGAAACCCCGACCACCGCCACACTTCGAGCACGAAAGAATTTCTCCATACCAACTCCCCCCCCCGGCTGCACTAACTATTCGAATAGTAAGCCTCTTTTCACTAATCCAATTAATGTGACTCTATACCATTACTGCAACTGCTCAACAAGGGCCGACAGCAAAAAGTAAAGGCCGAAATAGGTAGATGTTGAGCAGCGAGGTCGGAAGTGTTAATAGAGGTGGGGTTTATCCTTGCCCGAAGGACCCGAATGGCCCCGCTCAGAGGGGACCGGGACCCGCGGCGACGTATTCACGCAGCATTCCTGCGGGTACTTGCTCGACCCGCGCAGACGCACGCCGGCATAGCGGGTAAGACCGGCTGCTGCGCGGAATTCGATGGCAGGTGTAGTTCCGAAGAGCATCATTTAGAAAAGCCCCCGCATGCAGGCGGTGATTGGAGGAACAGATGACAGTCGTACACGGTTTTGAATTGATAAATGAACAACATATCCCTGAAATAAAGGCCGATGCCAGGTTCTATCGACATTTGAAAACCGGCGCCGAGCTTCTTTCGGTTGTCACGGAGGAGGACAACAAAGTATTCGGAATAACCTTCCGCACCCCGCCGGCAGACTCCACCGGAGTTGCCCATATTCTGGAGCATTCAGTGCTGTGCGGTTCGCGTAAGTACCCGGTGAAAGAACCTTTTGTGGAAATGCTCAAGGGTTCGCTCAAGACATTCCTGAACGCGTTCACCTATCCCGATAAGACCTGCTATCCGGTAGCCAGCCAAAACCTTAAGGATTTCTACAACCTCATAGACGTCTATCTGGATGCGGTCTTCTATCCCCGTCTCACCCCCTCGATTTTCCAGCAGGAAGGATGGCATCTTGAACTGGAAAACCCGGATGATCCTCTATCTTTCAAAGGGGTCGTGTACAACGAGATGAAAGGTGCCTATTCATCGCCGGACTCGCTGTTGAGCGAATACTCGCAGCAATCTCTTTTTCCTGACAACACCTACGGCCTGGATTCCGGGGGCGACCCGAAGCAAATCGTCAACCTGACTTTCGAACAATTCAAAAGCTTCCACCAAAAGTACTATCATCCTTCTAATGCTCGCATCTACTTCTACGGTGATGACGACCCGCAGGAGCGGCTTCGCCTGGTGAACGAATACCTGAGAGATTTCGATCGACTGGAAATTGATTCAACGGTTCGTCTGCAGCCTTATTTTGATCGGCCGAGGCGGGTTGAGCGTGCCTTCAGCTCCGGGCAGGGCGGCGACGGCGAGGATGCGGCTCCTAAAGGGATGGTCACCGTCAACTGGCTGCTTCCGGAAACGACCGATCCGGTACTGAACCTGGCATTTCATGTGTTGGAATACATCCTGCTCGGAATGCCCGGATCTCCCTTGCGAAAGGCCCTGATCGACTCGGGCCTTGGCGAAGACCTTGCCGGCGCCGGGCTTGAAGGCGAGCTCAGGCAGATGTATCTTTCAACCGGCCTGAAAGGAATCGAGATCCATACTGTAGAGCGAATCGAATCCCTGATTTTAAATACGTTGATCGATCTTGCGACCAACGGGATTGATCCGGGAGCCGTTGAAGCAGCTCTCAACACTACCGAATTTCGCCTGCGCGAAAACAATACGGGGAGCTTCCCGCGCGGGTTGCTCGTCATGTTGCGCACGCTGACCACCTGGCTCTATGATTGCAATCCGATGGCCTTGCTCTCGTTCGAAAACCCCCTCGCGGCAGTGAAGTCCAACAGCTCAGCCGGTCAAAGATACTTTGAGAGCTTGATCGATCGCTACCTCATCAACAATCAGCACCGTGTGACCCTTATCTTGAGCCCTGATCCAGCCCTCGATGAAAAGCAGGCGGCAGAAGAAAGGGAACGTCTGCAGAAAATCGGCAGCGAGCTGAGCCGGGAGCAACGGCAGGCCGTCATCGAAAACACCAGAATCCTTCGGCAGATGCAGGAGACTCCCGATCCACCCAAGGCATTGGCGACCATTCCCTCCCTTGCAATCGAGGACCTCGACAAGGAAAATAAAATCATTCCAATAGAAGAATTGAATAAGAGCGGGGTTAAGGTCCTCTATCACGATCTCTCCACCAACGGTATTGTTTACCTGGACTTAGGCTTCGACCTGCGATCGCTGCCGCAAGAATACCTGTCTTATGTACCCCTTCTTACTCGCGGGCTGATCGAGCTGGGCACCGAAAGCGAAGAGTATGTGGCTTTCACGCAGCGCATCAGTCGAAAAACCGGGGGAATTCGACCGGAAATTTTTACTTCATCGATAAAAGACAGAGACGGAAGTGCCACCTGGTTTCTACTACGGGGCAAAGCCATGATTTCAAAGTCCTCTGAGCTAATCGATATTCTGCGGGACATGCTGCTCACCGTGAAGCTTGACAACCGGGAACGTTTTCGTCAGATGGTACTGGAAGAAAAAGCAAGGCAGGAGCAAAAACTGGTGCCTGCAGGGCACCAGATCGTTAATTTGCGTCTGCGGTCGCATTTCAGGAAGGCGGACTGGGTGGCCGAACAGATGAACGGCGTGAGCTACCTGATGTTTGTGCGAAAACTCGCCGACATGGTAGAACGAAACTGGGAAGAGGTCCTTTTCGCACTCCGGGAAGTTTACCGACTCTTGATCAAACGGGAAGCAATGCTGCTCAATGTAACACTGGATCCCGCCAATTGGATTCCTTTCGAAGCCGGATTGAACGACTTTCTCGCTGCAATGCCATCTGGAAGCAGCAAACTCGAATCGGCGAACTGGATGCCTGAACGCACCCCTACTTTTGAAGGCCTGGTCATTCCCGCACAGGTAAACTACGTGGGGAAAGGCACGAATATCTATAATCTTGGCTACCGGTTTCACGGATCCACGCTGGTGGTTTCAAGGTATCTTCGCAACTCCTGGCTGTGGGAGCGAATCCGAGTACAAGGTGGCGCCTATGGCGCTTTCTGCCTTTTTGACCGGCTTTCCGGCACGCTCTCCTTCGTGTCCTACAGAGATCCCAATTTGCTTAGGACCCTGGAAAATTTCGATCGGACTGCAGCGTTTTTGCGCAACCTCGAGCTCAGCCAAGACGAGCTCACCAAAGCCATCATCGGCACCATTGGAGACATCGATTCCTACATGTTGCCGGATGGCAAAGGATATGCGTCAATGCTCCGTTACCTGACCGGCGATTCCGCTGAAGATCGACAGCGCATGCGTGACGAGGTGCTGGCCACCACCGCGAGCGACTTTCGGGCGTTTGCCGACATACTGGAGGCAGTAAAAGAACACGGCCTGGTTAAAATACTCGGCTCGCAGAGCGCCATCGAGGAATCGATGGTTGAAAACAAAGAGTGGCTGCAAGTGCTCAAGTTGCTTTAACGGCCACAGGATCCGTTCGTCATGTTGGAGATAGCCACTATTTTTGCAGCCTCATTCACTCTGGCGCTTTCCGGTGCCTTAATGCCGGGTCCGCTTTTCACCATCACCATATCGGAGTCGGCCAGGCTCGGCTTTAAGGCCGGACCGCTTCTCATGATCGGCCACGCACTGCTGGAACTGCTCCTGGTAGTTGCGGTCATTCAAGGGCTCGGGACCTATCTGAGACTGCCTTCAGTCTTGGGCGTCATAGCGCTGCTTGGAGGTTTGCTGCTGCTTTATATGGGAACAGACATGGTGAGATCGGCCGGGAAGCTCTCGTTAAGAAGCCAATTACCGGCAGTAGACGTCCGCTATGGCCGCCACCCGATCTTGCTCGGCATCTTGGGAAGTCTATCCAACCCATACTGGGTGCTTTGGTGGGCCACCATCGGGCTGGGATACCTGGTGACGGCTATGGAATTTGGCTATACGGGCGTTGCAGTCTTTTTCATGGGGCACATTGCCGCCGATTTTGCCTGGTACAGCCTGATATCCCTCGGCATAAGCCGCGGCAAGACGCTCCTCAAAGACACTGGATATCAGCACTTGATCAGGGTTTGCGGCGTTTTTTTATTTTGTTTCGGCGGATGGTTTCTGATTTCCGCCAAGAGTTACTTCTCCCGAAGTCTATTTTAACGGAATCGCAACATCGCCTTTTATGTTCGATTTATCTGCTGAGGGGTTGCACGATAATTTGCTAGGATCGCTTTGACGGGGGGCTCCCATGGATGAAAAAACGAAGCAGGCCATTTTCGCACAAGTCGCGACTGAGCCGTTCGCACAGAAATTCGGCATAAGGCTGGTAGAGCTTAAAGCCGGCTATTCCAGGGTGGAAATGAACTTCACAGCAGATATGGAAAACATTTTCCGTATGGCTCACGGGGGCGCCATATTTGCGCTGATAGACACTGCATTTGAAACCGCCTGCAATTCTCACGGCACGATGGCAGTGGCACTAAACGTAACGGTAAATTATCTGGCTGCAGCCTCGCCGGGCGTAAAGCTGATCGCTGAAGCGCGTGAAGTCAATTTAACCCGTAAAACAGGAAACTATGAAATTAACGTTAGAGAAGAGAACGGTCAGCTGATTGCCATCTGCCAGGCCCTTGCCTATAGAAAGGGTGTGCCGCTGCCGTTTATGTAAGCATTCAGTTACAAGGCTTGTTCCGAGCTGACCATCTCTCCCTGAATCAAATCATGTGAGGACAACCATGGTGAGCGAGATCATACCCTTAGAGCGCATTCAGCAGGCAATATATCTGACCCGTGGCAAGAAAGTCATGCTGGATCGCGACCTGGCCTTGCTTTACACCATCCCCACCAAGGCCTTAAAGCAGGCGGTCCGCAGAAACCCGGAGAGGTTCCCTGAAGATTGCATGTTTGTACTCGATGCCGAGGAGCTCAGCCACCGGAGGTCACAATTTGTGACCTCCAAGGAGGACAGAAAGGGGCTTCGATACGCGCCCATGCGTTTACCGAGCAGGGAGTGGCCATGCTCTCGAGTGTCCTCAAAAGTCCGCGCGCCGTACAGGTGAACATCGCCATCATGCGGACCTTTGTTCGCCTGCGGGAGATCATGGCTACTCACGAAGAATTGGCGCGCAAGATCGAGGAACTGGAAAAGAAGCATGACAGCCAGTTTGCAGTTGTTTTCGAAGCCATCCGCGAACTGATCGAGTCACCCGAGCCCAAGAGAAAGGAGATCGGGTTCCACGTGCGCGAAAAACAAAACGCCTACACGGCAGGCACGCAAAGGGAATAGCTCTTCATGCTCGCCGTTAATACGCAAGCACGAGCACGGATCAACTCCACCTGCACCATGATCGAGAGGAAAGCCACCGATCTCAAATCTTTTATTGTGGCATGGTCCGGAGACCGTGCCACAACAGGAGGCCACATTGATCGGGCTGCCAGGGATAAGCACAGATTAACGCTGATATTCTTTCATCCGTGTTGATCCGTGTTCATCCGCGGCCAACATTTTGATCGGTAAATGGATGCTTCAATGAAAATCATGCAGTACTGCCAGCATGTGCTGGGCGTGGGTCATTTTTTCAGAAGCATGGCGATCGCCGCAGCCTTCAACGGCCATCAGGTGCTGTTCGTGGAAGGTGGAGAGCCGTTAGTCGACTTCATCCCTCCCTCGCATGTCCAGAGAGTGTTTCTTCCACCCATCATGATGGATTCCGGGTTCTGTCGAGTTGAAACACGGCGAGGCAATATCGATGAAATCAAGGCACAAAGAAAGTCTCTTCTGGAAAAAGCGTTCCGAAGCTTTGCTCCGGATGTTTTGATCATCGAGTTGTTTCCCTTTGGAAGAAAGTACTTTCAGTTTGAACTGCTGCCTCTCTTACGAGCCATTCGCCACGAACACGCTCCTGTTAAAGTGGTCTGCAGTGTTAGAGATATCTTGGTGGAAAAGAAGGATCAGGCGAGCTATGAAGAAAGAGTGCTCGATACCCTGAATTCGTATTTTGACCTGCTTGTGATTCACTCCGACCCTCGTTTGGCTCCCCTTAACGAGACTTTTTCTCGAATGAATCACATCCGCATACCGATAGAATACACTGGATTCGTCGTCAGAACGGTTCCTCGCGCGACATCGATGCAAACCGGGGGATTGATTGTGGCCAGCGGCGGTGGCAGCCGGGTCGGCACCGATCTTTTAGCCGCGGCCATCCGCGCCGTGCAAATTCTACCGGACAAAGAGCTGAAACTGCGCGCCTTCATGAGCCCCTTTGCAGAGAAGGATGAACAAGACCATTTAGCCCGGCTTGCGGCACGAGGTCAGCGAACGATTTTACTCCCCTTTTCTCCTGATTTCTTGAATGAGCTGGCAGGCGCCGCCCTATCCATAAGCATGGCAGGCTACAATACCTGCATGGATATTCTTAGCACCGGCGTCAAAGCCCTCGTTTACCCGTTTCCGCAAAATCGAGAACAAGCAATGCGGGCACAAAAACTGCGAGAGCTGGGAGTGCTCGAGATTCTTACATCGCTTGAAATAGAATACCTGGCTGCTGCTATCTCCGTCAGGCTGAAGGAGAAAGGCTCGAACCCGAGCACCGGTCCCATCTTGATGGATGGTGCTGCGACCACCGTGCATATAGTTGAAAAATGTTTCGGTAGGCCTTAAGATGGAAGCTCAACGTCAATAGTTATTAATACTAAATCGGTTTGGTTTCACGACTGGATCAAGTCCTAAGAGCATCAATCCGTTATGCACAAGAACCCCATTTGAATTGTGTCGAGGCTGGAACGTTCGCCTGGACGTGGATGTGATCCAAGAAAGCATGATCTTATTTTACTGAGACACTTGGCTTATCTCGCGATGTTACTCAATAGCTCAAATCTTACGACTTGATTCGGGTTTGTACAGGAAGAGATCAGTGGGCAAATCAGTAGAGAGACAAGTTGTTTTACCTTGGCAACAAGTTGTAAGGATCTCTTTCAATTCCATAAGGTCCCGCTTTTTCAGATCTCTGATCACCACTCTGACCCTCACACTGGCAGTGGCTTTCGTCGCCTTCACCTGGTCCAGCTATGAAATCCTCGATTCGGTCTGGCCCCATGCAAGCTCTTCCCTGCAAGAATCGATTATTTCCAGTGGCTACGAGTTGACGGACGAGGGATTTGGCGGCAGCCCCAAAGACATCTGGCTCGCCATTCTCTCCTTGCTGGTCTGTGTGGTGGGGATTATCAATGCCCAATTGATGGCTGTAACGGAGCGGTTCCGAGAGATCGGCACGATCAAATGTCTGGGTGCCCTGAATAGCTTCGTGGTTCGCATTTTCCTGCTGGAAGCCGTCTATCAAGGGCTGATTGGCGGCATTAGCGGCAGTTTGCTCGGAATTCTGGTGGCAACCGTTTCTCTCATCGTTAAGTTTGGCCTGACAATTGTATGGTCATGGCCATTCTTGGGAATGCTTTTCACCATGGCCTGGGCTTCAGGACTGGCGGTTCTTCTTTCGCTGATAGGCGTCACCTATCCGGCGTTGGTAGCCGCTCGCATGCAGCCCGCGGTGGCTTTAAGGGCGGAAGAGTAATCCATGGAATCAGGAATCCACATGTATCAAGAAGCACATAATGTAGTGAGGCTCTCCGAGGTGACGAAAACCTTCAGGATGGGCAACAACATCGTCGAAGCGCTCAAAGGAGTCGATCTTACCGTCAAGACCGGTGAATACCTCTCCATTATGGGCCCTTCAGGGTCCGGCAAATCTACTCTTTTTAATATGATCGGGGCTCTGGACAAGCCGAGCTCGGGCAGAGTCTTTATCGATGAAGTGGATGTGGCTCAGCTCGACGCTTATGAGCTCGCATGGTTGCGCTGCCGCAAAATCGGCTACATTTTTCAGACCTTCAACCTCATCCAGGTCATGACCGCCATGGAGAATGTAACCCTCCCTATGGTTTTTGCGGGCATGACCCGGGATGAATACACTGAAAAGGGCATGGAGCTCCTGCGGCTTGTAGGACTGGCAGAACGCTATCAACACAAACCTTCGGAGCTCTCCGGCGGACAGCAGCAAAGAGTCGCCATCGCCCGCTCGCTGGCAAACGATCCAGCCATTGTACTGGCAGACGAGCCTACCGGAAACCTCGACCTGGCAACCGGTGAGGAAATCATTTATCTGCTCAAACAACTTTCGAGTGAAAGAGGCGTAACCATTATTTCGGCCACCCACGATATCAAGATGCTGAACGTTTCAGATCGAGTGATCTGGATTCGAGACGGCCGAATAGATCGCATCGAGGACCGGGATAAACTTAAAATCTCCGTTGGTGAAGTGGCATGAAAAGTTTTCACGTTCGATGGAAAAACGTGCGCTCGGGAGCTTGCAGCCTGATCCTGGCTGTTGTCGCAGTGCTCGGCTGGGGAGCGGATGGAGCGGCCTCAGCCCGGGATATGCTCAGCGATATGGCTTTTTTCTCCGATCTCAAAGACCGCTCCACCGGCACGCCGGGGGCTGAAAAAGCGGCAGACTACATCCTCAAAACATTTCGCGAGGCAGGCCTCACGGAAGTGGGCACCCAGGATTTTCTCACCCCGATTCCTGAAGTCGTTTCAGCATCCGTCGAAGTCAACGGTAAAACACTGGAGCTCCACCCGTGGGGGCCCAATATGGTCTATCTGCCCATCACCTCCCCGGAAGGCTTGACCGGCCGTCTCATCTACGCCGGCAAGGGGAGCTTCGCCCGGTTCAACGGCCGGGAGGTAAAAGGCAGTATCGTTCTGATGGATATGAGCTCTTACGGAAATTGGTTAAATGCCTCCATGCTTGGCGCCGGCGCCCTGATTTTTCTCGGGGACAGAGATTCAATAAGAACAGAGTTCGAAGAAAAAAACATCCCAACACCACTGGCGTTTCCGCGCTTCTGGGTTCCCGCGGACACCGGAGAACAACTCAAACAGCTCGCCCTAAACCAGAGCATAAGTGCAACGGTCAAGTCAAAAACCCGCTGGCAGCACAAAATGGTGAGCAACTGCTATGGCCTGTTGCCGGGAAAATCGCCGCAACTGAGTAAAGACTTGATCGTGGTTGATACCTTTTACGATGCCTCTTCGCACATCCTGGGACTGGCGCCGGGAGCCGGAGAATCCACTTCCATATCGATGCTGCTGTGGTTGGCCCGGGAGATGGCCAAGAATCCGCCCGACCGGAGTGTGTTATTCGTCGCTACCTCCGGTAACGGTCAAGGACTTGCGGGTTTGAGGCAGTTCGCCTGGACGGCAACGACTAGAAGGAAGATTCTGCGCAGAGATAAGAAGCAGTTGACCGAAGACACGAAGCAGGTCGAACATCAGATTGCGCTTCTGCAAAAGGGAGATCCTCTAGCTATTGAAGATCCGGCGGATCGAGCACTGATTTGGCAAATCGTGATCGAGCGGGCAAAGAACGAGGCCGACAAGCTCACTCGAGAACTGCAGCATCGGCAAACAATCTCCGAGAGCGATTCAATAATCGATGTTAACGAAGCACGCCCCTACCGACGGCTATCCTGGGTCGATAGAATGCAGGATATGACCGCGGAACAGAAAACCCTCGCCGATGAGCTGCTCCAGGGAGTCATCCCGGAGCTAAAAATCAAGCTTGACGAATTAAAGCTCAGGGGCAGCGTGCTCAAATCAACCGAAAAACTATCGCGCATACTGGGTGATTTTGAGCCCGTACTTTACCTCGATTTGAATCTTTCGTCTCATTCGCCTTTTGTCGGCCTGACAGAGCTGGGAGAGACCTTCCCCATTCGCGAAGATGTCAAGCGGATTGTCAGAGCCCGCCGGCTGGCAGACCTCCTGACCGAGACCGGCGACCAGGCAGCCCGGGATACGGGCGTCCCCAATATGTTCAAGAATCTGCTGAAAGGGGATGCAGCCCGGGGAAGCTTTGGTCAATGCCACATGGAGAACTGCCTGGGCTCTGATATTGCCGCCATAGGCGGTCTTCCGGCAGTTTCCTTGGTGACTCTGGATGACAACCGCTCATTTTGGTCTACCCCAAATGACACTCTTGACCGTGTGGACAGCAAAAATATCGACGCCTTGCAGCGGTTTTTCCCCGTATTCATCAGCAAGCTTTCCTCGCATGGAGCCCTGCCCACGGGCATTACCGGTGCATTGCGCGGACTGGCAAGCCTTGAGGGAACCACCAAGTTCATTCGGCAGGGAGAGCTTTTTGCCGATCAACCGGCCCCCAACACCATCATCAACGTCATCCAGGGAAACACGATTTTCCGCGGTATGTCATTTCAAGACGGCACTTTTTTTATACCGGGGCTCGCCAACAGGCGGGCTTCCTATCAGAAGCTGATCGTCGAGCCCTATGGATTGAATCCCGAAACCGGCCTGGTTACGTGGACCGCAGATAAGAAACAAACGGGAAAAGTAAATTACCGGATCAAAGTCAAAACCGACCTGGCCACCACTTCCCTGATCATGTTCCATTGCCGGCAAACCGACATTGTGGGTGTTTTCGATCCGCACAACATGGGCCACCTCACCAAAGTGGAGCTGCTCGATGCCGCAACGCAAACCACACCCGTTCGCTACTGGTACAGTCGAATCGACGGCCGGGATACCAATGCCATCTCCATTTTTCTGGAAAGAGGCACCAGGTTTAAATTGATCCTGTCCCAATCGCTGCTCAGCAAGGAGCTGTTCCTGCTCAACAGCAGCGAAGATGTGCCCGCCGGCACGGGCTTTCTCATCGGCGATCCTCCCGCGATTCCCCTGGTTCCGCAGCGAGTGGCCAAGGACCTCGGCTTTTTGGCGGGGCGGCGGCTCAACAATCTGTCGCAGCATGGAATAGCCAATCGCTATTTACAGGCGCTCAATGAATCATCGGGTCAGGAGCTGGTCACATCCGAGCAGAGCCTGACCGGCAATCTTTACGACAAATTTTGGAAGAACATCGTATCGGCTTGGGCACAAGCGAATGTGGTCTACAGCGAAATCGAAAGCACCGAGCGAGATGTGCTGACCGGTGTTATGTTCTTCATCGCCCTGTTTGTCCCTTTTGCCTATTGCATTGAAAGATACCTGTTCAGCTTTCGTGACATCTATAAACAGATCGTTGCATTCCTCATCATTCTGCTGCTGACAATCTTCACTATAAGGGCTCTGCATCCGGCTTTTCAGCTGACTTACAGCCCCATGGTGGTGATCCTGGCCTTTTTTATCGTCGGTCTGTCTGTGCTCGTTTCCTGGATCATATTCATGCGTTTTGAAAGAGAGATGGATGAACTGCACGACACTTTTTCCGTGGCCGGCAGAAAAACCGATCAGGTGAGCAAATGGCAGGCCTTCGGCGCCGGGTTTGCCATAGGAGTCTCCAACCTCAACCGAAGAAAACTGCGCACCGCCCTCACCTGCATGACGTTGATCATTCTAACCTTTACCGTCATGTCGTTTACCAACGTAAAGAGTATACACAAAACCACCAGCACCAGCCTGGCCGAGCAAAATCCCTATCGCGGCATCATGATACGGCATCAGTTCTGGTTTCCACTCACCATGCTGTTGCTCGATGACATGGATGCCAGATTCGACGGCGAAGCTTCCTCCATCTGGCCAAGGGGCTGGATTGAGCCAAGGGCGACCCGCAGCCAGGCCGTCACCAGCATTCGGCATGCCGGAAAAGACGCCATGGCCGAAGGGATACTCGGACTGGGGCCGAATGCTCCTCGGTATTTCACCAATATCATTGAACACGGTCGCTGGTTCAGACCCGATGAACGGCAGGTCATGCTGCTCCCCATCGCCCTGGCCGGACAATTGGGGCTTAATCCGGAAAAAGATCTGGGCGCAACGGTGACCGTTCAGGGTGACCCGTTTCAGGTAGTGGGTTATTTTGACGGAAGGCTAATGGAGTCTTCCAGAGACCTGGATCAGAACCCGATCACTCCCGCCTACGCGGAAACGCTGCATGGACAAGACCTGTCGGAGGCTGAAATCGAGGCTATGCAGACCGGCGAACAAATGATACCTACAAGTGAGCGCTTTCGCTACGCCAACCCCAACGCCACCGCAATCATCCCTTTTGCCACCTGTATCAGCTACGGAGGCAAGCTCAAGGCCATAACTATCCTACCGGCCCCCGACCAGCAACCGCTGCAAATAGCGGATCAGCTCTCCACCTGGCTGGCTTATCCTCTGTTTGTGGGAGAAAACGGCATCTGGTACCACAGCGCCAGCACCACAGTGCGATACCAGGGAGTTGCCAATATCCTGGTGCCCATATTGATCGTGATTTTCATCTGTCTGAATACCATGATCGGTCATGTGCATGAACGACAGAGGGAGATCGGCACATATACTTCGGTTGGACTTGCTCCGACCCACGTCGGGTTCCTGTTCATTGTGGAAGCATTGTCGCTGGCGGTCATCTCAACCGTGATAGGTTATATCCTGGCCCAGTTGACGGCCAAGTACCTGGGCAATAGCGCTCTTTTTTCTCAGCTCACCTTCAACTATTCTTCGTTGGCGAGCGTGGCTTGCATGTTCCTGGTTTTTTCGGTAGTCTTTCTGGCGGCGCTCTATCCCGCCAGACTGGCGGCTGAAATCGCCATGCCGGACATCAATCGATCCTGGTCTCTGCCCGAAGCCGAAGGTGAAGTCATTGTCCTGAACCTGCCATTCCTCATGAAATACGAAGAAGAGAAAGGCGTCATGGGATTTTTAAATGCTTTTTACAGTGCCCATCAGGACGTCAGTCAGGGATCGTTCATAATTGATGAGGCCTCTATGGACGTTGAGGCGCCAGACTCGGGCGATGGCAAGATGCCGGCTCCCGTTTGTTTACTGCTGCGAATGAATGTGTGGTTGGCTCCATTTGACTTTGGCATCAAACAGAGGCTCCAGCTACACTGCTGCCCTTCTCCTGATAACCCCGGCTATTTGGAGATCGCATTGCGCATGATCAGACTCTCCGGGGAGCGTTCCGCATGGGAGCGAGCCAACAAGAATTTCATTAAAGCGTTGCGCAAACAGATCCTTGTGTGGCGTCTTATGGATCCGGAGGCGAAAGGGCACTACCAACAACTGGCACCGGTCGATTACGCCGGGCAGTTGGAGGAAGCCCGGTCATGAAAGAAATGCGACTGCGCCTGCCGGCTTTGATCGTTGGCCTGGTTTTGGTTTTTCTATCTTGCGCCTTCACTCCCTACAACAATGTCAAGCTGCAAAACAGTCCATTGGCGGGCGGGCATTTCCCTCTGATCTCCTTTGCATGTCTGCTGCTTTTGCTGGTCTTCGTCAACCCGCTTTTATCCCTGATCAGACGGAGCTGGCGGTTTCACATGCACGAGGTTCTGCTCATCTGGTCGATGGTGACGGTCGCCTCCGGCATTGCCTTCACGGGCCTCATGCGCACCTTTGTCATCAATCTCACCACGCCGGTTTGGTTCACGACCTCGGCCGGTGATTTAGGCAAACTGCTTCTGCCTCTACTTCCCTCTTCCCTGTTCCCGCAAGATCCCGCGATCATCCAGCCGCTCTATTACGGCATCGAGGGCGGCCTGGATATGGACTGGTGGGAAATTCTCACCCGCATACCCTGGCATATCTGGTTATTGCCCATGCTCTGGTGGGGAATCTTTATTGTGCTGGTTTACGCGGCCCTGCTGGGCATGACCGGGATCTTTTCTCATCAGTGGATTGAAAACGAGAAGATGAATTTCCCGCTGCTGCGCGTTCCTCAGATAATGTGCGAGGAGTCGGCAAACAACACGTTATTCAAGTTTTTCCGCCATCGATACTTCCTAATCGGCTTTAGCATCCCTCTCGTCTTACATATGTTCAACGGCTTGCACACTTATTATCCTCAGGTGCCCGAAATACCGACTCTTATCCTGACCCAGACTTACATCCCGAAAGAAGGCATGCTTTCCGGCTTCTATAAGATGAAGATCTACATCTACCCTGCTTTTATAGGATTTGCCTTCCTCACAGCCAATCAGGTGTCGTTCAGCCTATGGTTCTTTTTCATCCTTGGTGGGCTCTTGCCCGGCATACTGGGGTTTCTTGGGTGGAGACTGCCCGCAGCCGCTCTGGGGACCACTTTTGGCCCGGTGCTCTCGCGGGCCGAAGAAATGCAAATGGTCGGAGCTTTCGGCATCTTCTTTCTGTTCATAGTTTGGCTCGCCAGGCAGCACCTGTTACTCGTTCTGCGCTCCCTCTTCAGACGAGACGAGGTGAATGAATTTCACGGCTTCATGTCCCCACGTTGCGCCTTTTACCTGTTTGCCGGCGGGTTTGTCGGCATCACCGCATGGCTGAGCATATTCGGCATGGACCCTTTAACTGCCGTTGTTTTTCTGACCGTCTGCTTTATGCTGCAACTGGTGGCGGCGCGGCTCATCTGCCAGGGCGGGCTGCCTTACTTCACTTTGGCGGCAGCGCCGGTGGATGGCTTTCTGGCTTTCTTTAACACTCGCATGATCGCTCCTGTGAGCATGTATCTGGCTATGGCAGTGCAAAAGGTCACCTTCCTGGATATGCGGGAATCTCTAACACCTTCTTTGTTCCACGCCTCGAAGCTTTCGGACGGAAGTCATCCGAAGAACCGCTTCTTCTGGGGTCTCCTAATGGCGATCAGCTTGGGACTGGTCGTATCCTTTGTTGCTATGCTGGCCCTATACTACAAGTTCGGTATCTCCACATTGCCCGATGATTGGGCCGTGGAAACTTCTCGCAGAGTCCATGAGAATGTTGCACAACTGTTGGAGCACCCCGAACAACCCAAACAATGGAGCATCATCTTCACCGCCATAGGCGCCGGCGTGATGACTCTTCTGGTGCTCGGCTACCATCATTTCTTGTGGTGGCCGCTGCATCCCATAGGTTATCTGACGACTTACAGCTCTGCTATGGATATCCTCTGGTTCAGCTATTTCCTAGGATGGGTCAACAATGCACTGACCTTGCGCTATGGTGGAGTCAACCTGTACAAAGAAGCGAGACGTTTGTTCATCGGTTTGGTTGTTGGAGATATGGTTATGGCCGTGGTGTGGTTGATCGTGGGCCTGTTCACTCCGTTCAGCTACCACGTGCTGCCGCTGTAATCACGAAAACACGAAAGGGCACGAAAACGAAAATTGACCGTGTTGTGCAGACGGGAAAATACGCAATGATGACGTCATCTGAACAATCGGTTTTTTTTATCGTTTCGTTTTTTTCGTGTTTTCGCACTTTCGTGCTTTCGTGATTGGAGATTCCCGATGTACGAGGATCAAGATAAGGAACTTAAAGAATATCGAGACTTATTGCAGCCACCTGAAAAGTTTGAAGAGGGGTTTGGCTGGAAGTCCATTATCGGGGCCATCCTTATCGGATTCTTGATGATGCCCGGGTCCATGTATCTCGGACTGGTTGTTGGCACCGGGATCGGCCCCGCGGCACGCTGGGTGACGGTGATCCTGTTTGCGGAAGTGGCTAAGCGAGCCTACACCCGTTTGAGCCAGCAAGAGGTCTTCGTACTCTATTATATGGCCGGCGCCGCCATGGCATCTCCTTTTTCGGGACTGCTGTGGAACCAGTACCTGGTGCAATCCGAAGCTGCCAGAATGCTTGGACTGACCCAGTTTATTCCGGAGTGGATCGCGCCGCCACCCGGATCTGAATCTTTTGTCGAACGCAGCTTTTTGCATCGAGACTGGTTGATCCCCATCCTGCTCATGGTGGGATTCGAAATCATATCGGCAGTAGACCATTTCGGCTTGGGTTACGCTCTTTATCGGCTCACTTCAGATGTCGAAAAGCTACCTTTTCCCATGGCGCCGGTGGGTGCTCTGGGCAACATGGCGCTGGCCGAATCCACCCAACGAAAGGAGGATAGCTGGAAATGGAGGGTCTTTTCCATTGGCGGGATGATCGGCCTATGTTTCGGCGCGGTTTACGTGCTGCTGCCGGCGGCATCGGGGGTCATTCTCAATGAACCGGTCCATCTGCTTCCCATTCCCTGGATTGAGCTAACCGATGTCACTGAGGACTACCTACCCGCCGTCGCCACCGGGATCAACCTGGATCTGGGTCTTCTGTTCCTGGGAATGGTACTGCCCTTCTGGGCTGTGATCGGCGGCGGAATCGGCTTACTTATCACCTTTGCGGCCAACCCGGTACTGTATCAATACGGCATTCTGCATCGCTGGCACAAAGGCATGGGAACCGTGGATACCATCTTTGCAAACAATTTCGATTTCTACATGAGCTTTGGAATCGGTTTAGGACTGTCTATAGCTGTGATCGGAATATTTCATGTGATTTATAGTTTCGGCCGAGAACAAATGGGCACTTTTCGCGAACGCCTGAAATTGCTTTTTACACCGCCGCCCGGTCGTGGAGATTTCAACATCTGGATCGCTATCGGCATCTACGTAGCTTCAACCACTACCTACGTGGTCGTTTCATCCTATCTGGTACCGGGATTCCCATGGATTTTCCTGGTGGCTTACGGATTCATCTACACTCCGATCATTTCATATATTTCCGCCAGAATGGAAGGCATCGCAGGACAGTTCGTAACGCTTCCCATGATTCGAGAGGCAAGCTTCATCGCCGCATCCAGATTTTTCGGCTATTCCGGAATCGGCATATGGTATGCCCCCATTCCTTTCCACAATTACGGTAAGGCAACCGTGAGGTGGCGCGAAATCGAGCTTACGGGCACCAGTTTCCGGAGTATCATCAAGGCTGAGATTCTCGTCATACCCATCGTTCTTATTGCAAGCCTGCTCTTCTCTCAATACATATGGCGATTGGCCCCGGTGCCCTCCAGCCAGTACCCTTACGCTCAGCAATTGTGGCATTTGCAGGCGCTCAATACGCTGCTGTTGCAGAGTGCCACACTGGAGGGAGATTCGCCTTTTTTCCAGGCGCTCAATCTGAATTATATGACCATCGGCTTGGGGTTGGGTAGCATAACTTATGTGGTGCTCGCTTTTTTTAAATTACCTATCATGTTGATCTATGGTGTCGTTCGAGGGCTTGGACAGTCCACTCCCCACGGCTTCCTGCTCGAGCTCGTGGGGGCTTTTCTCGGGCGGTATTATTTCATAAAAAAATATGGCCTCTCCTGGCGGCAATATGCCCCTGTGCTGCTGGCGGGATTCTCCTGCGGAATGGGGCTGATGGGTATGCTTGCCATGGGATTCACTCTCATCATGCGCTCCTTGAGGAGTCTGCCTTACTGACCCGAAATACGAACGATACCCAACGAGCAAAATTCAACGACCCAAACATTAGGCGGGCTGCCCCCTTTAATATGAAAAAAATCGCCAGGGCACTGGTAATCTTCCTGCGCTATCCGGAAGCCGGCACGGTGAAGTCCCGACTTGCCGCCACTCTGGGCCGGTGGGAAGCCGCTCGGATTTACGAAAAACTCGTGCGCAAAACGTTGGGCGTAGCGTCTGATTATAAAAAATTGAAGCCCCGCACCAAGATTTTTGTATTTTTTACCCCGTCCGACAAAAAGAAGGAGCTCGAAAGAGGCTTCCCCGGTCCTTGGGAGCTTGTTCCTCAACAAGGCGCGCACCTTGGTGCACGAATGGACAGGGCTATTCAGCACGTTTTGTCAGCCGGATACAGACAGGTTGTGCTGGTTGGCTCCGACATCTACGACATGCAGGGTTTGGATTTTGAAGAAGCATTCCAGGCAATCGAGCAAGGTGATGCTGTCTTGAACCCTGCCGCAGACGGCGGTTTTTATCTGATCGGTGTGGATCGCCCCTGCTCTTCTGCGCTGGCGCCCGAACAATGGGGTACGTCCGACATATTCCATAGAACCAGGGAGCTCCTTGTCCAGAAGGGCTTCAGGGTTCGAGTGCAACGAGAACGAAAGGATATCGACCGGCCGGAAGATATTGACAACCTTCACGGGCGGTCGTTTCTGCAAGATCGTATTTCGGTTATCATACCCACACGAAAACCAGTAGATCGGCTCCTGCCTTTTATTGATAGACTGGACCACCAGCTCTGGCCGAATGACGAAATCATCATAAGCGGCTCTCCGGATGTTTCATCTTCCGACCAATTGCTGAACTCCCATCCACGAATCCGCTTTGTCCATTCACCAATGGGCAGAGGACTGCAGCTCAACCGCGGTGCCAAAGAGGCTGACGGCAATCTATTGTGGTTTCTGCATGATGACAGCATCGTGCCTGACCAATTCGGCTACTTGATCCGAAAAATCTCTAACGCCCCGCAGTGCAGCCTGGGATGTTTTCTGCTCGGCTACCATCCCTCCACCCTCTCCTTGGAGCAAATTGCGCGCTGGGCTAATTTCAGAACCTGCTACTTGGGACTTCCCTACGGCGATCAAGGATTGTTCTGCCGGTCTGAGGTCTTTTGGCAGCTTGGCGGCTGCCGGAAACGTTACCTTATGGAAGATGTGGATTTTGTTCGACGCGCAAAGCAGCTCGGCAAGCTTTTGGTCATCGATGAGAAGCTCTACACTTCACCCAAAAGATACCTCGCCCGGGGAATCCTCCGGGCGTCTGTGCAAAATCATCTCACCATGCTGCTTTACATGATGGGTGTGGATGAGGCTGCTTTGATGTCCTTCTACTATCGCTGACCAGCACTCCGCCGTGGTACAAGGGATCCCGGGGGGGGCTGAATCAGGAGAAAGCGGGGTAGCATTCCGCGAAGAGCTTGCACATCACCTGAGGGCATTGTGTAATTTGGTGGCCAGAGACCGGATCTCGAATGGCTTGCGGATGACGGCCTTGACTTGGGGGGGTAAGTCCTCTCGTTGTTCCCTGCCGTCTTCAACCAGCCCACTGGCAACCACCACTCTGGCGTTGGAATCGATCGCCAAAAGCCGCGCCAGGCATTCGCCGCCGCTCATAACCGGCATGGCCAAATCCAGGATAACGAGGGCAAAAGGCTCTCCATCCTCCAACGCCTCTTGATAGAGCGATACGCCTTGCTTTCCGTCGTCAGCGCATTCCACCTTGTAACCGAGCGAAACAAGCATCTCACTCACGACATCTCGAATCTGCTCCTCGTCATCCACCAGCAGAACAGCTTGGCCGGCTCCCCTTGGGACGCTCGGCGAATGTGATGAAAAGGTGTCTTCGGGGAGCCCCCTGCCCTCCTCGATCAACGGTAGATAAACCCTGAAGCGGCTTCCCCTCCCCCTTCTGCTGTCCAGCTTTACGCAGCCCCCGTGGGCCTGTACAATGGAATAGACTATGGAAAGTCCCAGGCCCGTACCTTTTCCCGGCTCCTTGGTGGTAAAAAAAGGGTCGAAAACCTTTGGCAGAAGGTCTGCAGAAATGCCCTCTCCCGTGTCCGAGATTTCAATCTCCACCAACGGTGCCTTGCTGTCGGGTGAAGAGCTGCCGAGATAACGCGGGGAATCCGGCAGGACTTCTGCCCGCCTGGTGTGGATATGTATCTCTCCGCAACCCGCTATGGCATCCCTCGCGTTCAACACCAGGTTGACAACAACCTGCTCCAGTTGGTTGGGATCAGCCCGAACCACAAATAAATCGGACGCCAAGCCCAGCTTTAATTCAATCGACGGCGGAAGAGTCTGTCTGAGAAGGGGCTGTAAATTCCCCAGCAAGATATTGACGTTGACCGGAAGCATCTCCCCGCCATCCGAACGGGCAAATGTGAGCATGCTGCGAGTCAGTGCCGCAGCACGTTGACAACCGTCCTGAATCTGTTTGACGTGTTTGAGCAGGTCATCAGGTGCAAACGGGTTTCCGTCTCGCCGAGGTGCCCACAGCGGTTGGCCTGAAGGCGGCTTGGGGCCAGCGCCGCGCCTTAATACCGACGTCTCCTCGCGACGCACTGACTTCGGCCATTCTACCTGGGCGTCGCGTTGCGTAGTGTTGCTCCACCGTGGCCTTGAGCTTGCTTCGGCCCCGCCGGCCGCATCAGGCGCTCTGATGCCTTTGCGAGCTTCGCCCGAGGAAATCTTTACAGACAACAGTTCGGCATGTCCCAGAATGGCGGCAACGATGTTGTTGAATTCATGAGCCATGCCGCCCGCCATGGTCCCTATGGATTCCATTTTAGAAGCCTGCAAAAGCTGCTTTTGAAGCGCCTCCTCACGCGTGATATCCTGAATACATTGAATCACTCCCTGCAGCCTTCCTTCATCGTCCACCAGTCGGGTAGCCATGATTTTTACGATCTTCTTTTCCCCCCCTGCTATTATGGAATCCCTGACTTCCAGAGTGCCGAGCCCGGCAACAAACCGGTTTCGTCCCCCGCCATATCGCTCCAGGATCTCTTCTTCGGATAACTGTAACAGGGGCTCTGCAAACACCGGCAGGCAATCGGCCACCAAAGCCGGCTTGTCATCCAATGGTTTACCTAAAATCAGCTCCCTGGAAACCCCGGTCATTATCTCGCAGGCACGGTTCCAGAGGACCACCTCGCGCTCTAGATCGACCAGGAATGTAGCTACAGGGATGCCGTCAAGGATAGCAGCCAACCTTTCCCGCTCCTGTCTTAGCAGCACCTGTGCATGTTTTTGTGCAGTAATGTCTCTTATTGACGCAAGCAGGTGCCTCTCATCTCCGGATGAAACAAGGGTCATTGAAACTTCGGCATTGAAAAGATCCCCGTCTGCAGTCTGGTACAGCCATTCAAAGCGTTGAGGCCGTCCCTGCAGCACTTCGTCGATGATTTCGTGTTCCCGCTCCATTGAAAGGCGGTCATCCGGCTGCCTTGCAGGCGAGCATTGTGACGGGTGCTTATTCAAGAGCTCCTGCCGGCTGGCTTTGAAAAGACGCGCTGCTGCGCGGTTGCAGTCTATGACGAGACCTTCCTGGCTGACCACGAAGAACCCGTCTTGAGCCATTTCAAACAGCTTCCGGTAGCGACGCTCGCTCTGTCGGAGTGAATGCATGGATTGGTCCAGACTCGTCGAGAGATCCTTCATGGTCCTGAGGAGGTCACCCGTTTCATCATTTCTTTCCATTTGTTCGAGCTTCTCATCCAAGTCGCTTTCGACCACATCGCTCGCGGCCAGCCCGTCAACCAGACGCTGCCGGAGCTGAAGCGCTACCTGATGAAGCAGTGCAAGCGGCAGAGTGACACGCCGAACTGCCAGCAAACCCAACAGCAGCGCGGCAACGCCGCCCAGAGCCGTTCCTATGATCAACCGGCGGCGCATGATGAAAAGAGATGCGAAGGCTTCTGCCACCGGCTGTTGCGCCCCCACGATCCAGTCGGTCGCGGCAACATTAGAAATGGAGATGAGCATCCGAATACCAAGCGAATTAATCGTTTCGCCAACACCTTGAAACCCTTCGATAGCCGCATCGAATATTTTGTTTGCGCCCAACGGCACATCGCGAGCGAGCACGCGCTCATCGACAGGATGAAGAATCATCAGCCGCGACCGGTCATAGACATAAATATATCCCTTCTTCCCGATATTTTGCCGGCGAATACCGCCCAAAGCCTGATCGGTGAGTAACCGCGCCGAACATGCCAGCAATCCGGTTGTCTCCCCCGATGGTCCGCGCAAAATGGCTGTAAAAGTCACAACCGGCTCACCGGTCCTGGCCGATCGATATGGAATTCCCACTATTCCATTGCCTTCCTCCATAGTGCGCTTGAAGTATTCCCGAAAGGCGAAGCTCTTGCCGCGGGTCGCAGGTTGTATCGGATAGTCCGTCCACAGTGTGCCTTCGCTATCAAGCAGGAACATGCCGTTGTCGAACTTGGGAAAAATGACTTGCATCGATTTCAGATACTCTTCGATAGCGGCGGCATTGCGCTCGCGCAAAGAATTCTCGGGCAGATTGTAAGCAATGGCCCGGGTGTCTCGTAGACATTCCTGCAACCATTGCGTGATGTACGTGGAGGCAGTTTGCGAAATCCCCTGCAGACCGGAGAAAACAGATTCCCTCAGGGCCTGTTCCAGGAGGTGAAGGTAAACCGCTCCGGAAACGCCAAGGATCATGACGACAATCAACGCCAGTAAAATAGATGATTTGGTTCTAAGCTTCATAACGGCGCAGTCTAGTTCAGTCGCAGGAGAATTTCTATTTTTTTATTCACCACTCGAGAACTGCCCTTCTTTCATCTCCTCGTTATGTCAAAACTGACATGTTTACAAGGTCTTATAAATGTGTTTAGAGTTAACTTATGCTAAGGATTTGAACGGCTTCTGTTGTCCTCAACTTAAGGTTCGTGTTGCTAAGGAGTCGATTGGTCGGCACAGTTGGTCCATTTTTCTGGTGTGGACAATAATAAGGAGAAGAATAAATGGAAAAGATACTTCGAATTGACGTGGGTGCCGAGGGTGGCCCGAAAGTGACCGAGATGGCTCCGGGCGAGTACGCCGGGATGGGCGGAAGGGCTCTTACTTCTGCGGTCATCGCTAAAGAAGTTCCTCCGATGTGCCATCCGCTGGGAGCGGAGAACAAGCTGGTAATCGCTCCCGGCTTGCTGAGCGGGACCACGGGTGCCATGTCGGGCCGATTGTCGGTTGGCTGCAAAAGTCCTCTCACTGGCGGCATCAAAGAGGCCAACTCGGGCGGTCAACCTTCCCAGGTGCTGGCAAGACTGGGCTATGCGGCCATCGTGCTGGAGGGAAAACCCGAAAACGATGATCGCTACAAGGTGGTGATCGACAAAAATGGGGTCAAAGTCACCGTCGACAACAGTTTGAAGATGCTTCCCAACTACGATCTGATTGAAAAGATGAAAGGCGAGTTTGGCGACAAAGTGGCCTGCATTTCCATCGGCCCGGCCGGGGAAATGAAAATGAGCGCCGCTTCGATCGCCTGCACCGACATGGAGATGAGGCCGACCCGTCACGCCGGCCGTGGAGGAGTGGGCGCCGTAATGGGCGCCAAAGGTGTGAAGGTCATCGTATTGGATGATAGCGGCATGAAGATGCGCCCGCCCAGGGACCCGCAAAAATTCAACGAGGCAAACAAGCGCTTCGTTGAGGGACTGCGCAATCATCCGGTTACGGGAAAAGGGCTTCCCGCCTACGGCACCAACGTTTTAACCAACATCATAAATGAGGCCGGGGGCTATCCGACCTACAATTTCAAGGAAGGGCGTTTTGACAGTGCCCATCTGATCAGCGGCGAGACTCAGGCGGAAACCGAGACGGCCCGGGGTGGATTGGCCACCCACGGGTGCCACCGCGGGTGCGTGATTCGCTGCTCCGGCGTCTATCATGACAAAGACGGGCATTACCTGACCAAGCAGCCCGAATATGAAACGGTATGGGCGCACGGGGGAAACTGCGGTATTTGTGATTTGGACGCAATCGCTCAGCTGGATTTTCTGGATGACAACTTCGGCCTCGATACCATCGAAATGGGAGCGACCATCGGCGTTGCCATGGAAGCCGGTTTGCTCAAATTCGGGGACGCCGAAGGAGCCATAAGGCTCATCAAGGAAGTGGGACAGGGTACTCCTTTGGGACGCATTCTCGGCAACGGAGCAGCGGTCACCGGTAAGGTGTTCGGCGTGGAGAGAGTGCCGGTCGTCAAGGGCCAGGCACTTCCGGCCTACGATCCAAGGGCCGTGCAGGGGATCGGGGTAACCTACGCAACCAGTCCCATGGGCGCCGACCACACGGCGGGCTACGCTGTGACGGCGAATATTTTGAAAGTGGGAGGTGAGGTCGATCCTCTAAAACCCGGAGGTCAGATCGAGCTGTCCAGAAACCTGCAGATTGCAACTGCGGCCATAGATGCGACCGGGATGTGTCTTTTCATAGCCTTCGCCCTGCTGGATCAGCCGGAGACTTTTCAGGCGCTCCTCGACCTGCTCAATGCCTTCTACGGTTTGGAGATGACGGCAGACGATGTAACTGAGCTGGGTAAGAAGATCCTGACGATGGAGCGGGATTTCAATGCTCGGGCGGGTTTTTCCTCCCAGCAGGATCGACTGCCGAGATTCTTCACCACAGAAAGGCTTGCCCCCCACAACGTCACCTTTGAGGTGACTGACGAAGACCTCGACAAGGTGCTGAGCTGGTAGATTCTGTAGATTCAGTTTTCATAGGCGCGGGGTTATCCTCGCCAAGTAACCGTTAATGCTATGAAGTACGGGCGGGATTCGATCCCGCCTTGCATTTTTTCCGGAACTGATAACCGTTGAGCTCGTCATCGAACACACTCATAAAATTTCCGGAAGGAAGCACAACGGCCAGGTTTTGTCGCCGGGAGAAACGCTTCCTGGTAGAAGTCGAAAAGGGCTGCGAAAAATTCTGGGTGCACTGCAATAATTCGGGCAGCATGTTGGGACTGCTAAAACCCGGGCGGGAAGTTCTCATATCACCCGCCCAACGACCCGGGCGGCGTTTGTCGTATACCCTCGAACTAATAAAATTCGGGAATTCGTGGGTGGGAGTGAACACACTCACCCCAAATCGCATTCTGCAAAGAGCCTGGGAACGTTCGCTCCTGCCGGAGGCTCTGGGCTACCCAAGCTTCCGAAGCGAAGCAAAGATGGGCTCCAGCCGATTGGACGCCGTCCTGACCGGACCCGATGGTGCGCTCTGGATCGAAGCAAAAAACGTCACACTGGTTGAAGACGATATAGCCTACTTTCCGGATGCTGTCACGCTACGGGGGCAGAAGCATTTGCAGCAATTGATCGCACTCGCCGGCCAGGGACACCGGGTCGCCTGCTTCTATCTGATCCAGAGACCGGACTCCAGTTGCTTTGCACCGGCTGATTTCATCGATGCAGACTTCTCCCATCTGTTTTGGCAAGCCTTCGATGCAGGAGTTGAAATGTGGCCGTACCAGGCTTCGGTCTCTCCCGAAGGCATCGGCGTTAGCTCGCGCCTGCCTCTTTTGGCCTCTGCAAGGTGCTCTGCCCATTGCGCTCAGACACGGATGGACACGGATTAACACCGATCGAAGTCGATCGAATCAACTAAAAGGCTCGTTCGGGGAACGAGCCCTGCATTTTGACAGCGACAAGGCCTAACTCAACGGCATTGAGATTCGCTCCTGCCCGCCGTTACGCACAATCATGGAGCTCCCTCGGGCGACGATAAACGCCGCCGCCGGGGAAAAGACTTCTCTGCACGGACACCAGCTAAATGGGGGTAAAGACTTGCGCCGCAATGCACCGGGTGCAGCCGTCCTTGCCAATTCGCGCCCATTCGTGTCTCTTATATACAAATTGCTGTACGATCAGGGCAGCCAATAGGGACCCCATCCCCGGGGACAAGTAACTCTTTTCCGGACCGCAATAAAGAGTTAAGGTGCGCCCGTTCGCATCTCAGGGTAGATCCGATTGATGGAGCAATAAGCGCGTATGAACGAGTCGTTCATGATATTCATTGGGTGGTTGATTGATGGAACGGGCGAGCCGGCGAAGCGAAACATGATTATCAAAGTCGCCAACGGCCTGATTCATTCCGTAAAACCGGCCAGACAGGCCGATATGTACGCCTCCGACCTGGTCAATCTCTCCCATTGCACAATTGTGCCGGCAATGGTGGACTGCCATGTCCATCTTTGCATGTCGGGGACCACCGATGAAGAACAGCGGCGCGGCCAGCTCAACATGACCTATGAACAGGCTGAAAGAGTCATGGAGGAGCATCTCATCATGCACCTGCGTCATGGAATTCTGGCGGTCCGGGATGGCGGCGACTATGGAGGTCACAGCCTGCGCTTCAAACTGGAAAAGCTGCCCGCTCAAAGACTTCCCATCCATGTGCTGTCGCCGGGCAAAGCCTGGCGCTCGCGAGGTCGATACGGGCGAATCATCGGTCGACCGCCGCTGGAAGGTCAAAGTTTGGCCGAGGCGATAATACAGCAAAACTCAAATACGGATCATATCAAGATCATAAATTCCGGAGTGAACAGTCTCAAGCAGTTCGGCAAACAGACCCGTCCGCAATTTAGCGAGGAAGAACTGTCCGCTGCCATTTTCCAAGGGCGGAAAAAGGGACTCAATGCAATGGTTCACGCCAACGGACCAGAACCTGTGAGATCGGCCCTGCTGGCAGGCTGCCATTCAATTGAGCACGGGTTCTTCATGGGCCGGGAAAATCTCGAATGGATGGCAGATCGTCGAGTGTTCTGGGTTCCCACCGCTTACAGCATGCAAGCTTATGCCGAACTGCTAAATACTGGAGGTATCGAATCCGAAATCGCCAAAAAGAATCTTGACCACCAGCTTGAGCAAATCTTTTCAGCCAGAACTCTGGATGTCCCCGTGGTGCTCGGAACCGATTCCGGAGGACTCGGAATTCACCACGGGAGCGCCCTGGCGGCGGAAATGAAGCTCCTGATGGAAGCCGGCCATCCGTTGGAAGGTGCAATTCGTGCCGCCACTCTGGACCCTGCCAGACTGCTCGGTTTGGAAATGGAGCTCGGCGAGATAAGAAAAGGAATGCCCGCAACTTTTCTTGTCGCAAATGGGGGGCCGGCATGCCTGCCGGCGGCCTTGTGCCCTCCGCAAATAGTCTTTATTCGCGGCAAGCTGTGGGATGTCGGCGCCGCTATTACACCCTGATTTCGGTCCCGAGTCACTGATGAATGGATGCCGGAAAAAAGCAAAAACCTCGGCGGAACCTCTCACTCCTTGATGTCATTTTTGAAGGTTGCGGGGTCCAGGTCATATTTGCGAATGAGCTTATAGAACTCGGCCCTGTATCGGCCGGCCATTGTTGCCGCTCGCGACACATTGCCGCGCGCCGCACTCAGTACCTGCACCAGATAGGCCCGCTCAAATTCCTCGCGAGCTTCGTTGAAAGACAATAGCTTCGCCTCCTTGAAGGAGGCTTCGCGGCTGCCTAACAGCAGGTGATCGGCAAGGATCATTCCTTGAGTAGCCATTGCAACGGATCGCTCGACCACATTGCTCAGCTCCCGCACATTCCCCGGCCATTTGTGCAGCATCAATTGCTGCATTACTTCCGGCGAAAATCCTTCAATGCTTTTGTTCATTTCACGATTAAAGTGGCTCAGGAAATGCCGAGCCAACAGAGGAATGTCTTCCGGCCGTTCCCTGAGCGGAGGCAGGTAAACCGGTATTACGTGGATGCGGTAGTAAAGATCCTCGCGGAATTTCCCTTCACTGATCGCCTTGTCCAAATCTTGATTGGTGGCCGCAATGAGGCGAATGTTGACTCGAATGGGCTCAACGGATCCAACCGGATAGAATTCCTGTTCTTGAAAAACTCGCAGCAGTTTAACCTGCAAGGCCGGTGATAGCTCGGCAATCTCATCCATGAACAGGGTCCCGCCGTCCGCTTGCTGCAGCAGTCCTTTCTTGGACTGGTCCGCGCCGGTGAAGGCGCCTTTGACATGGCCGAACAGTTCATTCTCCAGCAGACCCTCGGGAATGGCACCACAGTTGATGGCAACAAAATTCTGATCGCACCGCGTGCTCGCCAGATGGAGGGTCTTTGCGATCAGTTCCTTACCGGTTCCGCTTTCCCCGTATAGACATATGGTGGAGTCGGTGCCGGCGATTTGAGCCACCTGCGCCAATACGCATTGCATTTTTTCACTCGATGCGATGATATTGTCGAATTGATAGCGTTCTTCAACCAGGTTGCGCAAGCGGCTTACTTCCCTCCTGAGCCTGCCGACTTCCAGAGCTTTCTCGATACTGTGCAGCAAAGCCTTCGCTTCGAAGGGTTTGGCCAAATAATCATACGCGCCCTTTTTGGTTGCTTCGACCGCACTGGGGATCGTCGCATAGGCCGTGAGAATGATGGCGGGGAGAGCGGGCTGAATCTGCAGCAATTTCTCCATGACTGAAAGTCCATCGACACCGTCCAGTTTGAGGTCCAAAACGGCAGCATGGTAGACCTGCTGTTGAACGGAATTGATCGCATCGTCCGGCTTGTCAGCCAATGTCACTTGATAGCCCGCCGCTTCCAACCTCGCTTTCATCAGCGTGAGAAGGCCGGCGTCATCGTCTAATACCAGGATTTTCTCTGCAGCCATAAATACCTTTAGTAAAGAATCTCTCTCTCTTTAAGACCCATTTCCACATCGATATCCCGCGACTTCTTCATCTGCTCGCGGAGCTCACCTATGGTTGTGCTCTTGGACTTGAGCAGACCTCGCAAGCGGCGTTGCTTTTTATTCAAGGATATATTCTCTTTGTCTAAAGCAACATTTTTGGCAATCAGATCCATCCACGCCAAAGCTTCATAGCTCAAAGGACTTTGCGGATACTCCTTAACCAGGTCTCCGAAGTATTTGAGCGCCTTGGCCTGGTCGTAATAGGGGCTCTTGGAGTAAGCGTGCACAAAGCCGAGGTTAAATAGAGCTGTCTCGCAACAATTTGTACCCGTGCAATCCGTTAACAGCAACTCATTTCTCGCCAGAAACCCCTCATAATTCCCCGTCTTCATCACCTCTTGCGGCGGAAAAGTCAAATCGCACGATGGCAGCTGCGGCTTTTTGGCAGCACACCCGCCCAGACAAAAAATTGATAGGAATGCAAGTAGAACGGCCAGGCGTTGCATGATCCAATATTTCCTCTAGGTTTGACGCTCGGCTGCCCAAGGTGAGTTGTCAGCCCATACAGGTAAAGTAAATGAAAAAACAGAACCCGTCCCCGGTTCGCTTTCCACCCGGATTTTACCCTGATGGTGTTCGACAATATGGCGGGCTATGGGCAGTCCAAGTCCTGTTCCCGGTCGGGTTCTCCCAATCTTTGGCGGACTCTGATAAAATCGCTCGAACACCCTCTGCAGATCCTCCGCCGGGATGCCCTCGCCGGAGTCTGAAACCGACACTTCCAACAGCCGAGCACTCTCGTTTTCTCTCCTGGTCTTGGCACCTATGATGATCTTGCCACCCTCGGGCGTAAATTTGAGCGCGTTGCCGAGCAAATTGTCAAGGACTTGTTGAATCCTTTCTTCATCGGCAAAAATGACGGGAAGATCCTCAGCCAGGTTGCTTTCCAGATGAATTCCCTTGGAGCGTGCAATCAGCTCTACGGACGTTACGCTTCTGTGAATCAGCGCAGCGGGATCGCAAGGCACAAGTTGATATTCCATCATGCCGGCTTCCATTTTCGACAGGTCGAGGATCGAGCAAATGCTTCGATAGAGACGATCGCTGTTGCTGCTGAGAACTTCAAGTACTTTTCGCTGAGAGGCTGTGAGCGGGCCGCTTATTTCTTCAAGTAAAATTGCTGTGCCTTCTCGCATCGCGGTGAGCGGGGTACGCAGCTCGTGCGACACATGCGATATGAAGTCGGCTTTCATCTGGTCCAGTTCGGCAAGCTTGGCAACCATCCCGTTGAAGTCTTCGGCCAATTGCTCGATTTCCTGGGGCGCTCTAATATCGATGCAACGGCTGAATTCGCCTTCACCCACCTGGTGCATTTCCTTCGCCAGCTTTTTCAAGGGACGATTCACTCCGCGTGCATGCAGATAAGCCAGTAACACCGCTGCGCTCACTCCCCCGATGGTCAGCCAGGCCATCAAAGTTGCTGCCGATGCAGCACGGTCGCGGGCAGCCTCGGTTTTTTCCGCCGTTAGATTTTCCCGCAGGCGGATCAGTTGCTCCGTTGCGCCCAGGATGCTCTCGCCTAGTTCCGCGCTCTTCTGCTGCCAGGATTCTTCTTCGGAGGTCGCAAGATCGAATTCCTTAACGAATTGTTGATGCGATGTCCTAATGCGCTGCAGAAGTTCTTTCTCGGTGGGGCTGTCGACCAGACGTTCAACACCCTCCAACGCACCCCTGAAATCATGCGTTCCTTGCTGAAAAGAGGCGTAAAAAATACGATCCTGGAGAAGCAGGAATTTTTTGGCATCGCGCATCTGCGCAAGGAATATCTTAAGCAGTCGCTTTTCTTGTTCGATGCAAGGGGAATCCACGGTGAGGATGGCGCTACTCAGCTGAGCAAGGTGTTTGAGCTCGGTCAAGGCATATAGGCTCAGTCCCAAAATCAGGGCCACCAGCGCACTTTGAACCAGAATAACCCGCCAGAATATTGACAAGCGCATGAACTGTCTTTCAAATTGAATCAAACCATTTGAGCCAACTCAAGTTTCCTGAATAGAGGATTCCTCCTGAAATAACATTCGAAACGGATCAGATCAAGAAGCTGAGAGCGGGCCGACTTGAACGCTCATCATCCGCGCTCTCGTAGAGCGGCTTCCAACCGCGATTGGCACCGCATCGCAGCTGGAAGCCGTTCCTACGGGGAATGGAAAAGGCAAAAGGTTTTGTTCAGATTCTTTCGGCAACGATTTTTTCCAGGAATTCGGCGAATAGATCCGGGTTGGCCTGCTTCATTGCCTTTCGAACCTGAATCAGATCGATTTTCTTGACCAGTTTAAAGCTCTCTTCATTCTCGCAGACGATGATGCCGATGAAGAACAATTTGGCCGCCAGGTGAGGGCTCTTTTTCCTCGCCAAAGCCTTTTGCAAGGTCAGATAGGCGTCCACAGTCTCTTTCAAACCTTCATGCAGTCGGAGCACCTTTGGCTCAAACAACCCGCTGATGCGGGCATGGCTGGGGAGCCACGCAACAGCGGCCTCCTTGTCGAATCCGTATTCAAGCAGAAGATCATTCCTTAATTCTTTCAATTCTTCGTCCTGCAGATGATCCCAGTCAATTACGGCGGGATCGATGAAACAGGCTTCTCGATAACACTGCCGGGCTGTTCTCATGTCACCGCGCAGCCAGTACGCGTCTCCCAGGTAGGCATAAACATCGGCACGATCCGGCGACTCCAAGATACAAGCCTGCAGGCTCTGAATCGCACGTTCGTATTGTCCTGCCTGAAGAAGCACATACCCCAGCGGAATATCCTCCGAAATAAAAGCTGCTTCGGCAAGACCTGCTTGTTCTGCCTCTTGAGCCACTTTTTCATAAAAGGCGATCTTAATCTTCGGGACGGTACTCTGCTGCCAGGCTCCCACCGATCGAGCGTAATCCTCAAAAGATTTCCATAAACGGCATAAATGCCCGGCTCGGTGCGGTTGTTCGGTCGGCGCACCACGGAGTCCATCGAGCAGGAATTGAGCTAAGGCGATCTTAGGGGTTACATCGAGACCTTTAGGGAATAGCTTTCTGTGCTTTTCAAAAAGCTCGATGGCCCTATCCAGATCAAGACTCTTAAGGGCCTGGATGCCCTCATTGACCAGAGGCATATCCTTTTGCGCAAAAAGTGAGAGTTGTTTCACCTGAGGCTTTTGCGGGCCGTCGGCAGCGGCTTCCGCACCAAGATCGGCAGGGTAGTGCTTCGCTGATTTTGTTACTTCGCGTTTTTGGAATGCCCCCAAAACCGTGCGGATGTCGCTCGGGCTGGAGCCGGTGATGCTGGCTGCTATTTTCACCCCGCCAAAATTCCTTGCCAGCCGGAGACATAACTGTTCGAAAGCGGAGCTGACGGGAGAATCAGCGCTGCCCCACGGCGGTTCGACACAGCACTGGCCGTGCTCGCGGCAGTTAACGACGGGCAGGATAGCGGACAGCTGGGTCCTTTTTTGACAGGTGTCGAGATGCCGCCAGGTTTTTGCCCGGCTGTGGCCGGAAGCACCTGCGCGCTGCCCGCATAGGGGGCACAAAAACCGGGCACCCGTTTCATGGCCGATGTTGACGTTTACGGTCTCTTTCTCACTGCCATACTCTACGGCCTTCACAAACCACGGCGGAGAAAGATTCAAAAGGCTGGAATAAAAATCTTCGATTCCCATGGTGGTAGCCATCCCTGATATATCTGAATTCAAGGCAGTTCAGTAATACTTAGGCTATTTGTGCTCTTTCAGCAAGCGATACGTGCATGAAAAAC
>ENA-OSEO01000573-OSEO01000573.1-sediment-metagenome-genome-assembly--contig:-NODE-573-length-90374-cov-16.727023_pt1 | contig 90374 bp, 80 predicted proteins | sample MGYA00237883_ERZ534232 | MGnify/ENA metagenome assembly ERZ534232
CCTTCGGGTTATGAGCCCGACGAGCTACCAGACTGCTCCACCCCGCGATAACTTTTAAAAATAACTTATTCATGTTCTTTTTGTCAAACAATGCATGTAACATAGTACTACAACATAGGGCATGGGATTGATTTCATTGATTAACTCATGGGATGGTTGTTGTATGGTATGATAGTAACGGCAGGGTTCCACCCATGATAGACTTACTCCAGCAAGTAAGGTGGCAGGATATTGTAGATATCGTTTTGATGTCTGTGATACTCTACCGTCTTCTTCTTATCATTAAAGGGACACGGGCCGTTCATATGCTCCTCGGTCTCGGTGTCCTTGTCTTTGCATCGTTATTCTCAAGCTATTTTGAACTCTATACCATAGACTGGCTCATACAGAGCTTCTGGGCTCAACTTGTTCTCGCAATCATTATTATCTTTCAGCCCGAGATAAGAAGGGCTCTCGCACATATGGGCGAAACACAACTTTTTCAGACATTTACATCAGCTGAGGAACTGAAATCACTGGAAGAAATTGTCAGAGCTGCTGTCTCCCTGGCAAACAGGAAGATAGGCGCCCTTATTGCAATAGAGCGCACAACGAGCCTGAAAGATTTTATTGAAATGGGGACTCAACTCGATGCAAAGGTATCAAAGGAAGTTCTCCTGAGCATATTCCACCCGACATCTCCGATACATGATGGGGCTGTTGTCATACGGGGGAACAGGATTGTTGCTGCCGGGTGTTTTCTGCCGATAACAACCAGTCCGGAACTGAGTAAATCCATGGGGACAAGACATCGCGCCGGCTTAGGGTTGACAGAGGATACAGACGCTATAGTGATCATTGTTTCAGAAGAAACAGGGCTCATATCTATGGCAATGCACGGAAAGATCGAAACGCACCTGGACATGGGAACGCTTCGGGATATCCTCACAGATCTCTTTACTTCAAAGAAGGCCAGGAAATGAAAAAACTTCTCTTCAAGAACTTCGGCATCAAGATAGCCTCGATTATTTTGGCTATCGTTTTGTGGATTGTTGCGAGTTCCCGGGGCCAATCGGAGATTTTCGTGGATATTCCGCTTGAGTTCATGAACCTGCCATCCGGACTTGAGATGATTAACAGCACGGATAAAACAGTTAGCTTGAACATTAAGGGTCCGGAAAAGCTGATCAAGAACTTGAAACAGACGGACATAAGAGCTTCCATCGATCTCAGTAAAACAAAAAAAGGAGAGAGTACTTTCTACTTAACGCAAGACAATATAAAGCTGCCCCGTTCGATTACCCTCTTGAACATAAGTCCTTCCAGTATTACGGTAACTACCGAAGAAACCGTCTCCAATTCAGTTCGTGTCATACCCGTTATTACCGGTAAACCTGAACGGGGCTATAAGCTCCAGGCGACTGCGGTCGTACCAAAAAATATTGAAATCGAGGGGATACAATCTGAAGTAAGCAAAATAAGGAATATCAAAACAGAACCTCTTGATATAACAGGTGTCAAGGAGACCTTTGCACAGGAACTAAAGCTCGACCTCCGTGGCAAGCATGTCAGGGCCAAGCCAAACAGTGTTACCATAACAGTGATAATCAGCGGAGGAGGAGAAGAATAATGAGGCTCTTTGGAACTGACGGCGTTCGCGGCGCTGTAAACAAGCACCCTATGACACCGGAAACCGTTTTGAGAATCGGTATGGCCGTTGCTTCGATCTTGCGTGAAAAATATGTCCGGAACATGATCCTCATCGGCAAAGACACGAGGTTATCAGGCTATATGATAGAGAGCGCGCTTACCTCGGGTATCTGTTCAATGGGGATGAATGTTACCCTCGTCGGTCCCCTTCCAACTCCGGGGATTGCTTTCCTTACTAGGACACTTCGTTTGGATGCAGGTATCGTTATTTCGGCATCTCATAACCCTTTTGAAGACAATGGTATCAAATTCTTTTCATCGAAAGGATTCAAACTGCCTGATAACATTGAACACAAGATCGAGGAACTCGTCCATGATGATACGCTTTCAAAAAAGAGGATGCATGGCTCGGATATTGGCAAAGCATACCGGCTGGATGATGCAACAGGACGGTACATTGAATATATTAAGTCAACATTGCCTAAAGGCATGACCTTTGAAGGGATGAAGATCGTTATTGATTGCGCAAACGGTGCTGCCTACAAGACAACACCGTGGCTCCTGCGCGAACTTGGGGCTGATGTCATCTCGATGAATGATAGACCGGACGGTGTTAATATTAATGCCGGCTGTGGTTCACTCCATGTTGAAGGTCTCCAGCAGGCTGTGAGCTTTCACAAGGCAGACGTCGGGATTGCGCATGATGGTGATGCGGACAGAACAATATTCTGCGATGAGAAAGGGCATATTGTTGACGGGGACAAGGTAATGGGAATATGTGCATTAGAAATGAAACGCAAAGGCATACTGAAGAAGAATACCCTGGTGTCAACGGTCATGAGTAACTTCGGCCTCGAAAAGTATCTGGAGAGAAACGATATAAAGCTGGTCAGGACAAAGGTAGGGGACAGATATGTTGTGGAAAAGATGCTCGAGGGAGGATACAATCTTGGGGGAGAACAATCAGGACATATTATCTTTTTAGACCATAACACAACGGGCGACGGTCCTATCACTGCGCTGCAAGTCCTCAATATCATGAAAACAAAGCAAGCTCCACTCTCAAAACTCTCTGCTGACATCAAACTCTATCCCCAGATATTGACAAACATCGAGGTCAAACATAAATGCTACATGAAAAGAACATCGGACATTAGACAACTTATAAAACATGCGGAAAAAAGACTTGCCGGCAGAGGACGAATTCTCGTAAGGCCTTCGGGGACTGAACCGAAGATACGGGTTATGGTTGAGGGAAAAGATCCAAAGCTGACAAAAAGAATCAGTGCCGATATTACGAAAAGGATAAGAAAAATTATACGTTAAAAATTATCAGTGTAAGTTGAAATAGTCACCGTTTCAATTCCTCAATCCCTCGATTCACAATTTCTGTGAATAAAAAACCAAGATGTGTTTAAAGATTCCATGACAGATTCTCATCGGGCTTTGCTATTATCTCATGTTATTCGTTTAACCCTAAAAATGTATTTAAAGAAATCATGCGGAGGGCATGTGTACGGAAAAAGCTTTCCCATCGCCCCCTTTGTAAGACGTTTATTATTGAATAAACAAGTATATTTTCATGCAAAAAGGAGAAAGTACATCTAACAGCAAATCTCGATTTGGAAAGGTTTTTCCGCATATATGCCCGACAGTAATTGCATTTTTCGGGTTAATACCACCATGCCATACTTTATCTCATTTATCGCAGGTGTCGTCCTTTTTTATGCATTTCAATATTTCCCTTTTCTTACGGTAACTCTTGCTCTCTCATTATCAGTTGCACTTGCTCTGAAGAAAAATTTCCCCTTCATAATCATTCTTCTTGCCGGGATGGTCTTTGCGTTCATACGTTCTGAGCCTGTCCAGGGCGTTCCTTGTATTCAAGATACCATATCTTTCCAAGGCGCCTTTTACACGTATCCAACGAAGACTGAGCATGGAAAGTTCAGGCAGTCTTTACGCATCGATTCCGCTGTGAACATGAAAACCGGTGAGAAGCTCCATGCCCTTGCCGGCCAGGAAATCTTTCTTCTGTCTGACAGGCCGTTTCATCCAGGGACTGACTGCGAGGGAACAGCACGGTTGCTGGGAAGCACCATGCGGCTCAACCCGGTAACAAGTAATAATACCCAATTCGCACTCCTGTTAAATCTCACGCATGCCCGGCAGGGAAAAACAACAGTCAACTCAATCATCCAGAACTATCGATACAGGCTCCACAGGTTTATTGATGCAAACTTCGAAAAAGATGCTGGTTCTCTCCTCAAGGCTATAACGCTCAATCAGAAAGCCGAGATAGACTACGATTTGAGAAACGCGTTCAATACGACAGGGCTTGCGCATATCCTCAGTATTTCAGGGACTCACTTCGGCCTCTTTTCCCTGATCTTGTTCGGCTTATTCGATCTCATCATAAAGGCATCCCCCTATAGAATATTACAGAGATTAACCATCTTCCTGAGCCCTTCACAGGCTGCGGTCATTCCCTGCCTTCCGTTCATGCTTGCATATCTCTGCCTTTCTGGCGCAAGCATACCGGCAGTGAGGTCATTTGTTATGATCGGTCTTTTCATGGTCGGGCTGATTATTGCCAGGAAGAGCTTCTGGCTTAACTCCCTTTTTTTTGCAGCATTTCTTTTAATCCTCCTGGATCCCGCAACAATCTTTAGCCTCTCATTCCAATTATCATTCATCGCCGTACTGTTTATCGGCTTTTCAATCGCTCATACGAGGCCTGAGGAGAAGGGGAATAAGAAATTCTTGAGATATACAAAAAATGTTCTTTTTATCACGGGAGCTGCCTCTATCGGAACAGCGCCGCTCGTAGCCTATCACTTTCATTATTTCTCTCTCATTTCGCCAGTGGCAAATATACTCATAGCCCCCCTCGTCGGCTTTATTCTTATTCCTCTCTCTCTCGTCTCAGCTTTTCTCTTTCTTATAACAGGTCATTTCATATTAATGCCGGTTGTGTCGGCACTTTCTGGTCTTGTTATTTCCGTGGTAACATGGCTCTCTCGTGTCCCTTTTGCAGATATCAAGATTGCTTCATTTCCACCCATTATCATGCTTCTTTTCTACACGGGCTTTATCTGTTATCTTCTTTTTCAAAAAAGAAGATATATCCTCATCATCCCTTTCATTCCCATCATTATATATCTACCGATATCAGTGCTCGAAAAGAGTGCTTGCAGCATCACCTACCTCGACGTCGGGCAGGGAGATTCTTCGGTCATTGAACTTCCTGATGGGAAAACCATGGTCATTGATACGGGAAAATCCGGACGGGAAGTCGCTTCATTCCTTTCCTACAGGGGAAAAACTGTAATCGATTCCCTCATCCTCACACATGTCCATCCTGATCACACAGGCGGATTGTATTATCTCTTGAGAAGATGTAAGGTAAGAGAACTCTGGACCCCTGAGCGATTGATTATCCCTGAAACACTCCGACAGGTAAAACACCGTACGCTTTCCAGGGGAGACCTCGTTGAGGGAAGAGGATATCGCATGTATGTATTCCATCCCTATCAGGAATTTTACACAATGGGCGGAAATGAATATGTTGCAGAGAATAATGACTCACTCGTTCTGAAATTTATTATCCATCGTACATCTCTCCTCTTCACCGGGGACATAGAGGAAGAGGCAGAAGAAGACATCGCGCATCTTGGCGCATGGTTGCAGAGCACCGTTATGAAAGTCCCACATCACGGGGGGAAATCGTCCTCCGAAAGGCATTTCATTGATGCAGTCAATCCTGATATCGCTGTGATTAGCGTTGGGCGCAAAAACTCCTTCGGTCATCCTCACGGTGACATGTTGCGTGCTCTACGGAAAGCACGGATATTAAGGACAGATACTGACGGAGCTGTTACAATAAAGATCTCACCGAAAGGTCTTTCATGCAAAACCTGGAGGGAATTCCAGTTTATAACTGCACGGTCTTTCAAGGATGAAATGAGAAATATCAAAAGGCTTTTCGAGACATGGTGAGTAACGCGTAAAATACTACTGATCATAAAGCCGGAGGCAAGGCTGCCTTCAAAGTCTTTTGATTTCAATCCCGACGTAAGTCGGGACAAAATACTTTTCAGGCAACCCAGCCTCCGGTAAGTGCATTGCCTGTTTAACCAAAATCACGTGTTTATAAAAATTATCGCAGGGCATGTATGCGGTAATTACATTTTTCCTTTTATGTCACTGCGTGACGGAACTATAATTTCACCTGAATACAGAGAAACCCAGCCCCTTCAATAAAGCCATCAACACTTTTCTCAAACACTAGTTCCTGATCCGGCTGCTGTAACAGCGTGCTCTTAACTTTCGAAATGACAAGACCGGCCTGCCTGATCATTTTTTCTACATCTCCAAGAGAGTAAAATCGTGCCCTGGAATATATGGGGTGACCATGTTTCTTTTTCTCTTCGTAGAGTGCCCCCCACAAAGAATTCCTGGGTATAAAGCCTATAACGCTTCTCCCGTCACTTCTCAGAACTCTCTTCACCTCTTTGAGGACAGCAAGAGGATCCTGGACAAAACACAGGGTGAAGAGCAAAAAAACACAGCTAAATATTTCATCCCGAAAAGGGAGCTGTTCCCCGTTGGCCTGAATGACCATGATCCCTCTCCTGCGAGCATGCCGTAAGGGATTCGCTGCCGGGTCAATCCCGATTGCTCCCGGAAACCACTGTGCAAATCTCCCTGTGCCGACACCGATTTCAAGGACTGGAGACAGGCAATCCTCTGTGAGAGATTTCAAACAATGCAATTCGCTCTCATAAAGCGGTTTGCCTTTTTCAGAATTATACCAGGAATCATATTCTTCTGTGATCTGGTTGAATATGTCTGTCATTGGCTATGTTTAACCCACATTATTCGTAAACTGTTACCTGCGACTCTGGAAAAGAGTATTAGAGCAGTTTCTTTTGCCGATATTCAAATACACCCCCCTTCATCCCCCCTTGGCAAGGGGGGATGAAGGGGGGTGAGGCAAACGCCTCGGAGTCCCGACCTTTGGTCGGGAGGAGAATGAGCGGTAATACTCTTTTCCAGAGTAACCATTCACAAAATTTATGATACTGGGCGTTAGATACCATATGCCTTGTAACATGTTTTGCATACCCCTGGAACCGGATTTTTATTCAATGCTTCTTCAATAGCTTTGTCGGCCTGTTTCAAAGCCTCCATGCTTCCCATGTCAAATCCGATATTTCTATATATGTTTCCTACTGCGTTTAACCGTGTATGATATAATTTTCTAAAGTCCTGATAATCACTCGTTTCCCAGATGTCCATGAAGTCATTTTCTCTCACATTCCCGAAGCAGACCCTTTGCACCACCGAGGAAGAACCACAAAAAAACCTCTGTAATGACCCCCGTTTTGTCATGTTGAGGTAAACACAGGGAGAGACACAACCATCATGCGAGAGAAAGACAATCCTGAGGGGATTCATTTCGCACATGACCACCTCCTCCATTTCGAGCGGATAGACACGGAACGGGATTTTATCCTTTCTAGACTGTTTTATTGTTCTTTCAACAACCCTGTTAAAGCCGTTGTTCGTCTTGGTGCAGGAAAATAATCTCACGTCATCTAGGACACTTGTCGGCGCATAGTCAAGGTTCGTTGCGACGAGCTCGTCCACCTTCATGTCTTTCGAGAGCTGCACAAGATCGGGAAGTTCCTTATAATTTATTTTTGTCATTAAAAAAGAGAGGACTATTTTCGGCGTCCCGGATTTCGTCTTTGCCTTTATGTCGGCTAACACTTTTATGTTTTCAACAAATTGTTCGAAATTCGAACCGCACCGTATGCGTTCATGCGTTTCCTTTGTTGCGCCCGCTGCAGAAAGAACGATAATATCAAGGCCTTCTTTCATCAGTCTTCCTGAAATTTCCGGAGTGAGGTTAACTCCGTTCGTGGTGAGACTCACCGAGCAGTGCTTTACCTTTGCCATGCGAATCATGTCGAAGATATCCGCATTGAGGAGGGGCTCTCCCCATCCCTGGAGATGGATATTTTCAACACGATCAAAATACTCACTGATGTCCCGATACATCGATAGGGGCATGTCCCCTGACTCCCATTCATTGGAAAAGGTTGTCCTGGGACACATAATGCATCTCAATTGACACCGGGATGTTGGCTCTATCTGAAAGGCAACAAATGGTCGTGTCTTATTCTTAATCCTATCGAGGTATTTGCCGAGCCACTTCAACTTTTTCTACCTCTTGTAAGATTTGTAGAGTCTGTGTATACAGTGCGGTGGACACAGAAAAATGTGTCATTCCCGCAATCCCATCCCGAACTCCTACGGGATTCGGGAGATCGGGAATCCTTTTTAATGAACGATTCCGGACAAGCCGGAATGACAGAAAACAGCAAACGGTCGACTTTATAAACAGATTCTAGTTACTGTGACGGTATACAGATTACTCGCCTCTGTTTATTGAAACAATCGCATATCGATGATTTTTCCTACGCCCACAGGTATATACTTTTCACGATATGTCTTTCTAAACAGTTCTCTCGCATTCTCCCCCGTGCAATGACAGGGTCCGACATACCGTACACCTAAATTCTGAAAATCTGAAATGATACCTTCCAGTTCTTTCCTGTTCTTGTTTCCTAAGTGATACCCTCCCGTTACAAACAGCACCGTATCCTTGAAAAATTCCTTTGCCTTTTTGACAATCTTCGCGATACCGGGGTGCGCGCATCCGGTTATCACGACCAATCCCCTGTTTGTTTTGACAATGAGGGACTGCTCTTTTATGACGGTTCCCAATTCACCGGTAGAATACGCGCCCTCACAGGTCTCCATTGGTTTTTGAACTTCAACAACATGTGCCCCATAGCGCTTGATGTCTGTCTTAAAATCTCCCGGAAATGATTTTGGCACAAAAACTGCAACATCCGGATTCTTTTCAAGGAACCCGGTTAATCCCCCCACATGGTCTCCGTGAATATGGGAAAGAACAACCATGCCGATTTCATGTGGACTTATTCCTAACTTCCTCATATTTGCCAATAATTTTGCCCCGTCCCCACCGGTATCAAACAGAACAGTCTTCCCGGTTCCCCGTATGAGACAGGAGAAGCCCCAACCAGTCTCCAATCCTGCCTGATAAGCATTGTTGTCATAAATGACCGTTATCATGCCCACATCCTTATTTTGAGCAGTGGAACTATGTTCCAATTCAGTATGCATCACCTGGTGCTTTTTCATGTTCTTCCGGGGTAAGGAGAAAAAAACCCAAACATTACTATAAAAAATACCAGAACATTCACCTCTTATCTTTCGGAAGCGCAAAATTGAATATGCTTCCCTTTCCCGGGGAACTCTTCCCCCATATCTTTCCGCCGTGCGCATCAATGATCGTCTTTGCTATGGAAAGGCCGAGGCCGGAGCCTCTCGTGTCTCTGCTCACGCGATAAAATGCATCGAAAATATACGGGAGGTGTTCATCCGCAATGCCGGTGCCGGTATCACGCACCTCAAACAACACTTCCAGATTCCAGTCACTGAGTTTTACCGTCACCTCTGAGCCGTCCGGAGAGTACTTCACTGCATTATCAAGCAGGTTCGCAATGGCGCGTCCTATCATCTTTCCATCTGCATTGATTACCGGGATAAAGTTTTCAGGATAGTCATACGTGATACGAATGTTCTTTTTATCCGCCTCTTTTTTCGCTACTTCTATCTGCTGGATAACAGCATCCTCTATGTTAAAGGCACTCTTCAGGGGTCTGTACTCCTTTGCCTCAAACCGGGAAAATTCGAGGAAATCGCTGATTAACTCATCCACTTTTGTCAACGCATCCTTTATCGTGCCCAGGTGATTGAGTTGCATCCCGGTGAGGTCGCCTGCCTTTCCGGAAATCAGCCTCGATAGAAAGCCCTCTGCAGTTATAACGGGGTTTTTCATATCATGCGCAAACATGGGAAGAATGTTCTTCCGTTCCCTCTCCAGTCTTTTCATTTTCGTAATATCTCTGAAGAGTTCAATACCACCTACAAAATTCTGGTCCTGATCAAAAAGCGGTGAAATCGAAGCAAGGATCGTGATAAACTCACCACTTTTTTGCTTGATATTTGTCTCTATTGCTGCTGTCTGCCGTTTTTTCTGGAGGGCGTATTGAAACAAAGGACAGGCTTCCCTTTCAGTCGTGCCGTGGAGGATCTCAAGATGAGATTGCCCCATGACTTCATTTTTCAGATATCCGGTGATCACCTCAGCTTGCTGGTTAAAATCAATAATAACCCCTTCCCGGTCAACCAGAGTGAACCCTATAGGAAGACTGTTTTTTATGATTTCATACATCTTGCATTCTTCTATGTTCATGGTTTTTTATCCAGCCTTTCTCTTGCCCGGTGAAATATAATACTGCCTGTTTCCATAGCGCTTTTCTGTAACAGTCCCATCTGCCTTTAATCTCCTTATAATGCTTTCCGCATTCGCCTCTGATATTCCCAGGACGTTCGCTATATCAGTAACGGTCAGCGGACGCCTCTTTGTCATTTCAATGATTGAACCCTCAACATCCTGAACCTCCCGGGACCTCTTTTTCTGAGACTCCGCGATAACCTCGCACCTTTTATCCAGGAATTTTTTAACGGCCTCCATTTCATTACTGCTGAGTTGTTCCGCATAAATTTCAGACGGGGGTCTGACAACAGTATTGAGGTGAACTTTATCGGACTGAATTTCTGATATTGCTTTTTTTATTCTTGAAAGTTCATCTGGACTGTCATTAAAATTCTTTATGAACATGATCTCAAGCCATATCTGACCGGTATAGTACTGCCGGAACTTCTTTATTCCATTGATAATAGATTGTATGTTTAAAGAACGATGCGGTCTGTTTATCTTCTGAAACATCTCCCGGGACGCTGCATCCAGGGAGGGGATGACTACCTGTGCTTCCATGAGGTCTTTCTGTACATCCTCCCTGTAAAGCAGCGTGCCATTTGTAAGGACTGCAACGGGGATAGATGTATTCTTCTTAACTTCTTTTATTAATAAACCAATTTCTGAATCAAGTGTTGGTTCTCCGGAACCTGAAAAAGTAATAAAATCTATTCGATGTCTCCTGGTTAAAACTTTTTTTAATTCTGCAATGAGAGCATCTTTCCCGGCATGGGGCTCCCTTTTGATAGTTTTCCTGGTTGTCCTTCCGAGCTGACAATAAATGCAGTCAAGCGTGCAGACCTTAAAGGGAACGAGATCCACCCCCAGGGAGGACCCTAATCTTCTTGAAGGCACAGGGCCATAAATATACTTCATCTCACGACATCCTCAATGTCAGGCATGCTACTGAATCTTCTCCCACAAATGAGTTATGTCCCGAACGATCCCGTCATTACAGAACTCAACGAGCGGAATCCCCTGCACAATTGACTGGCTCACCTTTGGAGAAAACGGCAGTTGTGCCGTGACCTCTATACCTTTGTCATCGCATATGCGTTTTATCTCTTCACTGTTGTTTATATTGAGATCATACTTATTGATAACGACTTTCGTCAGAACATTAAAATGCTTTGATACACTGGCAATCCGCTCCATATCATGGATCCCGGAGAGCGTTGGTTCTGTGACAATCATGGCCAGATCCACATTCGCCAGGGAAGCAATGACCGGACAGCCAATGCCCGGAGGACCATCGACGATAACGTAATCCTTACGGGTCTCTTCAGCGATTCGCTTTGCCTTCTCCCTGACCAGCGAGACGAGCTTTCCGGAGTTCTCTTCCGCAATCCCGAGTCGTGCATGAACCATGGGTCCATATTTTGTTTCAGAGATGAACCATTCTCCGGAAACATTTTCTTCCATGGAGATGGCCCAGGCAGGGCAGACATAGCTGCATACCGTGCACCCCTCACAGGAAACAGGATCTACCTGAAAGTCCACGCTTATTGCATCGAAACGGCACACGTTCAGGCATTCACCACATTGCTCACAGAGGTCCCTGTTAATATGAGCCGTCGCTCCGCTTCTGAATTCATGGCGTTCTCTTATCTCTGGATTTAAGAGCAGGTGCAGATCTGCGGCATCAACATCGCAGTCAGCCATCACCTTGTTTTGTGCTAAAACGGCGAGCGATGCAGTCAAGACTGTTTTTCCTGTCCCGCCTTTCCCGCTTATGATAACAATCTGTTTCATTTCAATTTCCCTTCAAGCCATCCAACCTTCACCTGTTCTTTTGGATGAAAATCGGGGACATATGGCTTTATATCCAGCAAGGGGGTAGCATTGAGCACATCAATGCCTTCTATAAACAATATGTTCTCCTTTCTCTTTAAGAGCTTCACAACAGACAGACCAATCTGGTTCGGTCTCCTGGGCGCTCTCGTTGCAAATAATCCCCGCAGGTTATCGTCCAAATACGGCTTTACTTTCAAGCTGTATCCATCGGATCTATGAAACTGGTAGATCAGGATTATGTGAGAAAAACCCTCGATATCTTCCAACCCTTCCTCGTATTCTTTGTAAACTTCAACTTCACCGCGTGCGCTCGATCTGGACGGTTGAATCGGAGCGTCTTCCTTGCTTGTAAATGGTGTGTGTATTATTCCAATCGGTTCAATGTTCATGGACACCGCTCTTTTCTCTTTCATTGACAATAGAAATAATACGGCTGCATATACCCTGAAATGCCTTTTCATATTCCTTTTTCACCTTCACAAAAGGGAGTCCCTGTGAATATAAAAAGGCGATGTCTCTGTCAAAAGGAATTCTCATCAAGATGGGAATATTATTCTCCTTGCAGTAGGTGTCTACCTTTTCATCACCGATATCCGAGCGGTTCACGACCACGCCGCACGGGGTCTGCAGTTTTTGCAGTACCTCGACCGCCAACACGAGATCATGGAGACCGAACGGTGTCGGTTCTGTGACTAATATACAGTAGTCGCTCCCTTTCACAGCAGCAATAACCGGACAGGATGTCCCCGGTGGCGCATCGATGATGACTGTACGTGCAGGATCAATGTACTCTTTCACATGCTTTATGAGCGGTGGCGACATGATTTCGCCGATATTGAGCCTGCCGTGAATAAACTGAACTGCGCCTGAGTCTCCTATTTCAACAATACCGATCTCCTTGTTAACCTCCCTGATCGCTTTTTCCGGACAGAGCAGGCTGCATCCGCCACATCCATGGCAGAGATGAGGAAACAGCAAAATGCTCCCCTCAGTTTTATCATCCTTTGGTAAAACTGCTATAGCATGGTAGGCGCATACCTCCCGGCACTTCCCGCAGTACGTGCACTTTGACTCGTCTACCTCAGGGATCAGGACCGTCGAGATTATTTTTTCCTTTATAACGGGCTTGAGAAATATGTGAGCATTCGGCTCCTCTACATCACAGTCAAGTAACTGGACTGAGTCAAGGGATAGCGCGAGATTGACTGCAACCGTTGTTTTGCCTGTCCCGCCTTTCCCGCTTGCAACGGAAATAATCACTGGTTATGTCCTCCTAGATTTTCTATTTGTAAACCATAGCTGTTCAAAAAAACCTTTCATTTCTACTGTTTCGTCATTGACTTGCAAATTGGACATACCCCTCTTTAGCAAAGGGGTTAGGGGAGATTTTATGATTAATGAATCGTAACATTTATTCTTAAAATCCCCCTTTATCACCCTTTTCCAAAGGGGGGAATATTATAGAAATATAACAATACATCACTAAGACTCCTTTTTTAATCCTACAAGATCCTGCAATGACACACTATCTGTTTTTCTTATGTCAATATCGGCACTCGAAAAAACATATGTGGGCCCCTTACCCTCAAAATCATCCTTGACATAGAGGATATCAACGCTGCGATCTACGAGTAACTCCGCAAGCTTTATGCCCTTTCCCTTCTCCAAGTCCAGGAAAGGATTCTGTATAACGTCCCGACTTATCTTCGATCCGTTTTTGAAGTGTTCATCCCATACAGCTATAAAGGGAGCGCCACCAAAATGCTCTGAAATCTCCCCCTCTTTATTGTTAAGCGGCACAGCATATCTCAGGAAATCCTTCTTTTCGGGCTCGTAATGGATGATGATCCGCTCCACGAACGGTATCTCTCTCCGGATTGCTTCCTCGATGTCATGTGCTATATTATGCGCTTCCTTCAACCTCTTAACGTTCAGCCGTATATTAAGATGAACAAAAATAAAACTTCCGGAATTCCGTGCAATAAGTGAGTTAATTGTTTTAACCGCTCTGAAACCATAAACGATCTCCTTCATTTTTTCTATGGTCTGGGCATCAACAGATGCATCAAGGAGGCTCTTCAGTGAATCCCGTATAATCTCATATCCGGCTATCACGATAAACCCTATGACAATGATTGAGGCTATCTTATCGGCATGGGGATATACCACTGACCCTGCAAGCCCTCCTATGACGACAACTATGGGAGCAACATCAGTCATCCAGTTTTGAGCATCAGCAAGAAGGCTTGGAGAATTCAGCTCGAGAGCCTTTTTCTTTTCATACCTGGCAAAAAGAACGATCGGGATTGTCATAACGGCAAGAGAGAATACCGAGATGTTGATGTTCTTTAATTCCCTTGCTTCCGTAAAAAGGGTATTTTTCCCTATTTCGTAAGCTACAACAAATATGAAGAACGCTGAAATAATAGCTGCAATATTTTCAACCTTGTAAAGCCCCCAGGGGAAAGACGGAGATTTCTTCCTCGAGATGGTTATCCCTGCGAGGACAGTAAGGCTTCCTATCACGTCGGTAAGGCTATGGACCATCTCAGCCAAAAGTGCCGTACTACCCGTTAATACGGCCAGTCCTCCCTTGGCACCAACGAGAAAAACATTCAGGAATGTTGAATAAACAGCGAGCCTCTTCCCTGTCTCCACCTCATATCTCCTGGAACTAAACCCTTCCTTTTTCTGTTACTTGTCGCAAGGTCTCACATCGCACGGTGTTGCTTTTCCGCAGCATGTCTGTTCTTTTCCGCACTTCGTTCCCTTCGCATCATGCACCGCGCCTGAGCCCTTTATAATAAAACCGCTTCCGCCGGTGATAACCTTTCTGGCCCCGGACCCGCACTCGGGACAGAATAGTTCATGGCTTCCACTCATTGAATGGGAAATTTCGAATAGAAATCCGCATTCCTCACATTTGTATTCATACGTCGGCATGGCTACTCCTTTAACAATCTCTTGTCAGGCAAGTTCAGCAGCGGCTGTATAACGACGTCAAATGCCCGTGCTGTTTCTGAGTCACTATATGTTTGAAGATACGGGTGCCCGTTATCTCCCGTTTCAACTATCTTCGGTTCAAGCGGTATGCGGCCCAAAAACGGCACTCCCATCTCCGATGACATCTGCTCTCCCCCACCGCTTTTGAAGATATCAACCGTCTTGTTGCAATGAGGGCAAACGAATCCGCTCATATTCTCAACGACACCGAGAATCGGAAGCTTCACCTGCCGACAGAATGTTATAGCCTTGCGGACATCTGTGAGTGCTACGTCTTGCGGCGTAGTCACAACGATAGCGCCATCAGCATCTTCCATGAGCTGTATGACTGAAAGCGGTTCATCACCGGTTCCGGGCGGCGAATCAATAATGAGATAATCCATCACACCCCATTTCACATCAGTCAGAAACTCTCTGATGAGTTTATGTTTCAGGGGGGCCCTCCAGATTATTGCATCACTCTGATTCTTCAGTATGAAGCCAACAGATATCACTCTCAAGTTATCCGTGTATACTATGGGAGCGAGTCCTGTCTCGGAGCCTTTCAGTTGTTCGCCTTCCAGTCCTAACATCTTCGGGATACTCGGTCCGTGAATATCGACATCCATGAGGCCGACTTTTTGTCCTTTTAAAGAAAGTGCTACAGCAATATTTGTAGCAACCGTACTCTTACCAACCCCTCCCTTGCCGGAGAGAACAACAATCTTGTGCTTTATCCTGCTTATATTATCCTGCAGTGCAAGCCTTTCTCTTATTTCTTCTATTTCTTCCTTGGTGGGAAGTTTCTTAACCGTAGAAGTTTTTACGTCTTGGTTCTCAATATCTTTACTCATTATCTGATCAATACCTCCTTATTCTGCATGAGTTCTTCCATATCTTCATAAAATCTCAGTGCTGACGCTGCCAGGCAAACTTCCGAAGGCATAGTACAGTTCCCTGTTTCTTCCTGTTTCAACGTATTATCCGGAACCGTCAATACGGCCAGTACAGCATAGATATTTGAAAGCAGTCTTCTTGTATCATCGGTGACAGCCCTGTTCTTGTTAACTGACTTTTCAAGAGATAAAAATCTCTCTTTGGCCGTCTCAATAGTCTCTGCAAACAGGTCACACCTGCCACACAAAGGTTCATCCTGCAAGCAAGACAAGATGTTCAAAACATGCCCCATGACCCTGAGCATGTTTATCTCTTTTTGGACTGAATCTGCCCCTGACATTTATTCCCTGACCATTTCTGCCCCGCATTTCGGGCATGCAACAGAATAACAGGGGACTCCTGCCTGATGGGCGACCTTTTCGCCACAACCCGGACATACGCACTCCCCGGCAGGTCCCGCACCGGGACGGTTTCCACCCATCATGCCTCTTCCTCTTCCCTGACCTCTTCCCTGACCTCTTCCCTGACCTCTGCCCTGGCCTCTGCCCTGACCTCTGCCCTGGCCTCTGCCCTGGCCTCTGCCAGTTCCTTGTCCTGAACCTTTACCTTTCGGCATGTAACATCACCTCCTTTTACATTATTTTAAGACATACCGTGTTTTGATCCGGTTGTCGGCGCCTGTGTCAGTGTAAATGCGCCCTTCTTATATCTTTCTACTGCTTCTCTCACACTGCCCGATGCACCTGTAATGACCTCAATGCCTGCTGCCTGGAGTGTCTGGAATGCATTCGGCCCGACATTTCCAGTGATAACAGTCTTGACACGATTTTCAGCCATGAGTTGCCCTGACTGGATACCTGCTCCTCCCATAGAGTCGATATTCGGATTCTTAATCGCTTCATATTCCAGGGTATCAATGTCCACGATGAGAAAATACTGACATCTGCCAAATCGCGGATCAACAGGTGCATCCAGCGTAGTTCCCTGCGAACTGACACAAACCTTCACCGATTCACCAATCTTCGTGACCACAGGCTTATGTTCGCATGCATCATGTTTTTCGTGTGGATGGTCGCATACCGATTTTTCCACACCATACCCCTTGCCAGAACCCGGCTTGCATAGACTCTCGCCTCCGTCAAGCGTTCCCTGTTTCAGCTTTTCTATTACATCCCTTATTTTCCCGGTCACACCGAGAATTGTTTGTATTCCCTCTTCGGCAAAAAACCCCCGGGCACGCATTCCCATACCACCGGCAACGATACAGGAAACCCCCTTCTGGTGCAGAAACCTTGGGATGTAACCTGGCTGGTGCCCAGGATTCTCTATGACTTCCTTGCTCGTAATGTTGCCGTCCTCGAGATCTACGATCGTGAAATACGGGCATCTCCCAAAGTGCCCCGACACGAAATCACCGTCTGTTGAAATAGCTACACGCATAATTTTCACCTCCTCTCCAGTCTGTTTTATACCGGGGAGAGAATAGAGAGTCCGATACGCCTATTCTCTCCCACCTTTCACTCTTCCATTATTCACCCTGCGTTGCCCGGGATTTTTCCAGAGTGCTTATACGGTTTTGTATGTCATTCAGTTGCTGCTTGAGATACTCAGCTTCGTCTCTGAGGAGTTCCATCTCTTCTTCAGATGTGAACCGTGGGGCAAAACGTGGAAAACCATATCCTCCTCTTGCCCAACCAGGGACACCAGTCGCCCAGTACAAGTTCCTCCAGCCGCGACCTCTGCCAAACCCCTGGCCTCCTCTTCCTCTGCCAAAGCCACCAAAGCCTCTTCCCGGAACAGGATTCATATACCCGGGCTCTGAAAAACCACCACAGTACCCTGCTCCTCTTCCTGTCCTCGGTCCTAATCCCTGAGGACCTGTTCTGTCTCCAAATGGCATCTTCTCTCACCTCCTTTCTGTAATATAAATGATAACCATTTTCATATTAGAGTAAAAAATATTACTTTTTGTTCTTACACTTGTCACACAATCCATAGAACTGAATCAGATGATTGGTAATTGTAAAGTTATATTTTTTTGCAAGTCCCTTCTCTGTCTTTTTCAGCAAATCTATTTCCTCGTCGATAAAATCCGTATAATCGACAATCCTTCCACAATCGGTGCAGACGAGATGATGATGATGTCCGATACTCTTGGGCCCCTCAGAAAGCTCATACCGTGCTCTCCGGTCACCAAAGTCAAACTTAAAGACCAATCCCATCTGTATGAGTAATTCGAGGGTACGATAGACCGTCGTGAGCCCAATTGCAGGATACTCTCTATGCACAGCATGGTATATATCCTCAGCACTCAAATGTTTAGATGTTTTACTTAAAACATCTAAAATAATCTGCCGTGGTACAGTTAACCGGTAACCGCATCCTCTGAATTTTCCCTGTAACCAGGGAGGCCCTGTTCCATCTCTCCATGGCATTGATAATCTCTCCTGTAAGCCCCTTCTTAACCCAGGTTATTTAATTTATATCTCAATTTTCCCCTTTTTATTTATTCTCTCTTATTGATAGAGAAGCCCGATCTGAATTTTCACTTTTTAAAAGATTAAGCATTTTATATGAAAAGTTGTTAATCTGTTACAAGAGCAACTTTTCTTTCAGTTTTTCTATGCCAATTCTTTTCACAAAAGGTCTAAGCCTTTTTTCTTCAGGCAGGGCGTTTTTCTTGTAATAGTCAATTATTCTTCCAACGAGAGGAACAACATCCTCTGTTTTTACCATAGTATCCAATATCTCGCCTGTCAATGCTGGCCAAGAGCCGCGTCCCCCCAAAAGGACAGTAAACCCTTTTTCTTCAGCACGTATTGCAGAAACGGGACAGTTCTGGATACATCTCCCGCACTTTCTACATTTATCAAAATTAAATACAGGCTTTTTATATTCATTTATGGTAATGGCCTTCATTAAACACATCTCAGCACATTTCCCGCAACCATCACAAGTTTCCGGATCCACTGCGGGCTTTGCCCTTCCTATGATCCCTATGTCATCTAACTGAGGTCGCGTGCACGGAAAGGCACAACCGGCTATGTTTATCTTAACAGCCCCTGGAAGCGGCATTTCTCCATATTTCTTGTCCAGTTCTCCGGCTATGCCTATGGTGTCATGGACACAATTCTTATACCTTCCACCAGTACAAGCAACTATGTTTCTCACTCTTAAACCTGCGGACCCTCCTTTGAGTCCTACCTTTTCAAGCTTCTTTAATGCATCTTCAACATATCGCTCCCTAATTTCTGGAAGCAGTACTTCCTGCCTGTGGGTAAGATGTACTTCGCCACAACCCCAATCCCTGGCAATATCCTTCAGGGTATCAAGTTGGAAGGTATCCAGCATGCCCCCACAGGTGCGCACCTTAATTTCAAACGTACCATTCCTTCTTGTCAAATACGGCCTATTCTTACCGATGTTCATTTTTTCTTTTGCCATGATATCGTTCCTTATTGAAAATGATTTCCATTATTAATTTAAACTTTTTTTTTATTTTTGTCAAGTATATTATGATCTGGGTAGAATGATAATAATCACTCCCAGGCTACTCCATCAAAAATTTATGGGAGGAAATGTGATTAAGAAAAATTTTTTTCGATACGCCGTATATCTTTAACTTGTGGCAGAGGAAATATATTGATCAATAGAGCATAAAAAAATAACCCCTGTAGTTCATCGGGGCCAAGGTAGAGCGATTGTCTTCTCCGTGGTCTTGCCGCATGTATCTTTAGTGTGTTTTTTTAGGAATGTCTGCATTATCCAGGTTGAACAGAAACAAATCATACTTGCAAAAAAGGACAATCCCTCTTTCTCCTGCTGGAGGAAATTGGTTCTTTCATGTTCATTGAGTCTATCCCTGATGCCACCCAGGGAAAACCCGGGTATGAGGTTTCTCCCTTATGTTACTTCCTTCCCTGCATCTGGTCCGGGGCTGGTTATATAAATGGAATTTATTTTTACGATAACTATTCCTTTGGGGGTCAGGTCGGGCTTTTCAGCCTTCACCATTTTAACACCTTCTTCAAACAGGCTACCGGATGTCTCAATTCTTGCCTGTCCCTTGAATTGATATCCCTTTCTTGGTTTAACATCCCAATCCCAGACTGTAAGTGCTACCTGGGGATTCTGCTTTATATTTTCCAATGTCTTTTTCATAAAGATATCTACAAACATAATCTCATCATCTGACAGTATATTAGTAAAATGAATGGGAACTACATTGGGTATCCCATCTTTTGTAGTGGTGGCAAATGCCCACCCCCTGGTCTTTTCTATTACTTCTTTCATTTCCTGGGTAATCTTTGCCATAATGACCTCCAATCTTTTTTCACAGAGATTTTACCTGATGAAAAAAAAATTTCCAATAAAAAATTTACCGACTGTTCAATTTGCAGGTTTTAAAAGATTTTTATCTTTAGAGCAATTCAGCCATTCTGCAATTTAAAAAATCGACAGTATTTACTCTACCTATACTATCTCCTTTTTTTCAGCACGTGCATTCTTTATACAAAATTGCTTTCATGTCTCTCCCTAACCGCATGTCAGGGCCACTGAGTTCGTCAGACTGTTTCCGCTTTTACATTTCACCCAAATACACTATTCATATTAAGGAATGGTCTTCATCTGTGCCACTGACCAGCCATGGAGCGGAAGCAATATATCCGCCATTTCTTTTACTTTTAAACCACTTTCATAAGAGTCAACGACACTCATATGAACACCCGGTGGAATAGGCGGTGCATTTTCAGGAAAATTTTTCTCATTGCAGCACCAACCGACTATAATTGCCTTCCCTTTCGCTGTATTTATGACAACGGATTGGGTGCCCGGAGTATGACTAGGGGTAAGCAAAACACTGATACCTTCTACAATTTCCTGATCCCCTTCAATAGGAACAATATTACAGCCCTCCAGAAGCTCTGGAAAGAAACGCCGTTCAACAGGGTGAGGATTTTTCAGCGCTTCATATTCTGCTTTTTGTATACAGATTTTTGCATTTTCACACTTTTTGTCATTTTCACAATGATCATTATGGAGATGGGTATGGATAATGATGTCTATATCCAGGGGTTTAAGGCCTACCTTTGACAATGCCTGTTCGAACTCTAATATTTCTACCCCGTATTTTTCACTTATCCCCTTCATTACTTCCGGCGGAAGGACAAAGGTCTCAAACCCTGTATCTATTAATATATTCTTATCTCCTCCTTCAATATAAAATACCATACTAGGGATATGGATCCTCTGCCCGTACCAGCGCAGGTAAGTCATAACACCCTGGTCCAGCTCATTCGCCCCTACGACAAAGGGATGAATTATATAGTCACGCATCACTTCCTCCTCTATCCTAAAATCTTTGTTTGATATAATCCAAAATTATAACATTAACTTTTATTGTTATTGTCTATATTAGATTTTTTTACGATCAATTTCAATATATTTTTGCCAGAACCTATAAAACAGATTTATAAAAACTTCATTTATGTTATATAATATCAGTTGCTTTAATTTAAAATTCCCACGATAAATAATCTAAAAAATAATTTTTCAGGAGGTTAAAATGGAATTATCAGATGTTATGCCCGTCGAGACATTGAAACAGTTGGCTGATGACATTCATACCCTTTTCGGTTTTAATGGCACAGTATATTACAAGGACAACAACATACTCGTAAAATCAGACGGGTGGGCAAACGAGATATGTCCTGCTATAAAAGCCGGGGATTCCCGCATCGTTTGCGCAACAGCTCAGAAAAGGTCGTCTCAAAAAGCTTTGGAAGAAAAAGTTCCTGTTATAGAAGAATGTGATGTGGGTTTTATAAAATTTGTTATACCTGTTTTCGTCGATAACGAGTTTGCAGGTACACTCGGAGGGTGTGGCTGCCTGGTGGAAGGTTCAGAGGCAGATGACTTTTATATAAGCAAGCTTCTCAAGATAGAAGAAAAAGAGGTTAAAGCCTTATTACCTACCATAAAACGCATTTCCAAAGGGAAAATGGAAGAAGCTGTACGTTATGTTCAGGAAAAAGTAAGGGAGGCTTTAGAGAACCGTAAACAGTAGTGTTTTACCCTCCAGTTCTGTGTAAAAAGTATTCTTAACAAAAATGCATTTACTGTCTGAAGAGCTTCAGCAGCAACTCCCTGCTCATGCCTTGGGCAATTCTTGATTTGCTTAATACTATGCGGGAATACTTGGGAATTGCAGCGGCGCATACGATTAGATCATGTTGGAATTATTAATACGGTCATTCGTAAAGACCGTGCCAACCTGTTCTTTGTCTATTCCGGCTTGTCCGGAATCTTTCTTCTAAAAAGAATTCCCGACGTGTCCGCCATACTCAGGCCAGACTTGCGGGAATGACAGCCATAAGGTTTTACTTATGACCTCCTTAACCTGTATTATTCATAAATTTCCTGACCAGTCAGAGCAGAAACCCTTTAATGAAGAACCCCTGTAATTAAAAATACAGGGGGTCTTCCGGGGAATGATCTTTTTTCTATTACTATTCGCTCGCTCACACCCCGGCATGGCCACGGCGCTTATGCTCTCTATACACTGTTAATGCGACGTTTCATAATCCGGGTGATCGTACATGATGGCCATCCGGTTTACAATGAAACGATAGGCAATGATCAGCATGGCAACAACTCCGATGCTGAGCGCAAACTCGCTCCATTTCGGGACATATTTCATTGAAGCTGGTAAAGACCAGTTATAGCAAATGATGGATACATTCAGCCGGTTTAATACAACGCCGAGCACTGTTATAAGACCGGCGAACCTTGTCAGTGAGGCATTATTATTTCTCGCAGCAGATACAAAGAGACAGGCAGGGAAGAGCACGAACCCGAGAATCTCGACCATGTACCAGTAGCCATACGGCGTCAGAAGGTAATGGAATGTGTGGCCATGACCTATATCAAACAATTTCAATATAAAATAGACAAACAGGGCGGATGCAGCAGCCTTGCCGAGCCCAATGACTTGCCTCTCAAATTTATGGTGATCCAGATGTTCAAGCTGCTTCTTAAACACCCGATGTGAAATAGCGCTTTCAATAATTACCATGCCAATCCCTGCAAAGATCGCTGATAAAAGGAAAAACACGGGCAAAAGCATTGAATACCAGAGAGGGTGAAGTTTGCCGGGCATGAGAAGATACAAACCACCGAGTGCAGACTGGTGGCCGCCAGCGATTATCACTCCGAAGATCGTTGCCCAGATAGCCAGCTTTGTAAAGAATTCGCGGATTTTCCTCAGACCTAGCCATTCAAACAGGGCCGGGCCCCACTCAATGAGGCAGATGTTAATATAGAGAAAGAAATGCCAGCCGATCAGGAAGAGAACAGAGCTGAAACCCCATGACCATCCCAGCAGGTAAGGGATACGATAATAACGACCTAGGTCAAACATAAGCGCAAAGACCGCGAAGATATACCCGAGCAGGCTCGAAAGGATAGCCGGCCTGACAAAATGATGATATTCCTTCATCCCGAAAAGATGAACTGCTGTCCCGAGGGTAAGCCCGGGAGCTGCCAGGGCAATGCCGACGAGTATATCAAACCCGATCCAGAATCCCCAACCATAATTATCAGAAAGATTCGTTGCAGGGCCGAGTCCAAAAAAGAGCCGATAGATCATGACTGCAACGCCTATGCCAATAAGCGCCCCAAAAATCAAATTTGGGAAAGTAAAAAGGCTGATTATATAATCTCTCGGTGTCTTTCCAAGAAGTATCTTTTCTCTGAACCAGGAATTAGTGTTTTCCGCCATGGCCTTCTCCCTTCTCTCCGGATGTTTCGTGGCCCGCTTTCTTTCGGGCCTTTGAGATCGCATAATAGGCCCCAAAGACAAGAGGCCAGGCACCGACTATTTCAAACATTTTTACCATCGTAAGATACCCTTTGCTCAGATACGGTATCGGAGTTTTTCCGAGGTCTGTTTTAAAACCAATGAGTTCAAAAGGAACCGGTGACAAATAAAGCCAGCTCGTTCCCCCGACTTCGTGCTCTCCGTAAATGTGATCGACATATTTTCCGGGATTGTTTTTTATCTTTTCATGTGCGAGATAAATCAGCTCTTCCCGTTTTCCAAATCTCATGACACCCGCAGGACAAATCTCAACACATGCCGGAACAAACCCCGGTTCTGTAATCCTGTCGTAGCACATGGTGCATTTGGTGATCTGGGGATTGAGAGCATCATGATACTCATAAGCAGGGACGTCAAATGGACAGGCGAGCATGCAATAGCGGCATCCGATACATACATGGGGATTATATAACACAGAACCTTCTTGGGATTTTCTGTACGCATCGACAAAGCACGATGACAGACACCCGGGATCCTCGCAATGCATGCACTGCCTCTTCACGTAGATATAGCCACCGTTTTTCGGATTCTTGAAGCGGTTCACCACCGTAAAGTTGCCTGCATGCATTCTCCTTATTGTATTGAAAACGGAGTTTTCCTCGTTGACCGATGCCTCAAACTCTTTTAAAGGCTGGTTGGGGTTTTTATTCCATTCATTGCATGCCCACTCACATCTCCGGCACCCGATGCAAAGGGAAAGGTCGACAAGCACACCATACTTCTCATCACGGACACCGGCCTCGTGTCTCTTCACCCATATCTTCCAATTCTTTGCATTTGCTGTATTGCCTGTAGAAAGTTCCGAAGGGGTTTTTGCACCCGCAAGGGAAGAAACGCCGCCGCCGATTATGGTAGCGCCAGCGATCGCTGCGGTCCGTTTAAAGAAATCCCTTCTGCTAATGTTCATAGATCAGCCTCCGTACGAAAATTATCTTTCTGTGCTCAAAATATAATAAAATAATATGAATACAATCATAGCCATAACCGCTACGAAATATTCATATCCATGTGCTGAAAACAATTGCTCAAAAATATACATTGCTTCGCCCTCCTATTATGACGGCGTTTCGCTTTCTACAGGTTTCGGCATTTTGTATGCCGGCCGAATATCTTTTTCTTCATGACATTCTTTGCATTTTGTAGGCTTTTCAAGCTCCATGCTCTTATGGCATCCCATGCACTGCGTATGATAGGCAGCGATAAGCCTTGGCCTGTTGGGTTTCAGCGGGTCAAAGTTGATAGAATGGCAGTTCCTGCAATATGGCGGTTCATCCTTCCCGGCCTCAGCTTCAGCGCGGCTCTGATGATGGCATCCGTCACAGATTGTCTGCAGCTTAGCATGGAAATATGCGCCCATCTTGCTGTCATTGGAAGTCTTGACGAATCTCTCGATAATCTTCATGTGAGGGAATTTGGACGGTTTGTATTCATTTTCCAGGATGTCTATCTCGACCTCTTTTTTGACTTTTTCCGTATCAAGACCGGCAACAGACAGTTTTTGAGGTGCAGGAACACCTTCCTTTTTACCCGTATGACAGAGCGCACAGGACTTTTCCTTCGGGTCCTTTGTTGCTAAATCCATCGGTTTAATGAAAACGTGACATCCGGCACACTCTTTGTCAGCTTTCTTGGTATTATGGCAACCGGCACAACTCTTCTCAGAAAACACATCATGATAGGCGTTGGCAGTATTGACCCAGTTTCCGTCAGCATTGCCTGTCAAAGTATGGCACTTCTTACAAGCGTTGAGTGTTTCATGGTGGCACCCCCGGCATGTCTTCTCATTCTTCTCATGCGACTTGTGATCGAATGACACTCCCTTCATTCTGGCATCTTTTATATCAATAAAGGGCTTTTCCGGTTGGGCACGATCCGGCCGTGGAACCTCTTTGAGCTCGACTACTGTCCTGTACTTCCCTGTATGGCATTGCTCACATTCGATCGGTCCTACTTTATTATCCTCTTTGTCAGGCTGAAAGCCTACACCCTCTTTCAGCGTATAATACAAGTGACAGTTCATGCATCTTATATGCGAGACCTTTTCCAGCGAAAGGTCCTTTCTCTTTGTAACACGTGTCTCGACAGCCAGCGCAGGACCCCTTTTCGCGTCAAGGTCATGGCAATAATAACAGGAATCCTCTGTACCTTTCTCATAAACCAGATCACCGTCATTATACGAATGGTGGCAGAGGTCACAGTTTTCCTTGAATTTCAATTCCTGCAGCTTCTTGTCATGGGTATCATGAACCTGGAAGTCAAATTCAAAAACCGGGAGTTTAATTTCGACATGTCTCAATTCTTCAACATGACAATCTCCACAAACAACGGGTCCGGATTCCTTCTTCTCTGCTGCTTTTTCTTTGTGACAGTTGATACATTCGTCATGATAGGCGTGCATGACAGCATCTTTATCTTTCCTTTTAACATTTTTGGGGAAATCAAATAACAGGAGATTCTTTTCTTTATCAACAGGATGACATATATCGCAGCCTTCCCCCTCTTTTTTCCCCTCGTCTCTCTTTAATGCCTCTGTATGTTTTTTGTGATCAAAGATTACCTGCGGACGTTCCAGATCTCCAAAAATTTCTGTATGAGCTATGGAGATTTTATTGCCGGGTTTTGTCCAGATCACTTTCTTGATAGGCTCTTCATGTGCTGCAGGATCTTCAATAGAATAGAGATTCTTTATTCCATAAACAACTATGGCGAGAAAAACTAAAAGGACTAATACGGCTCTTATTGACTCTCTGTTCATATTTTCTTCCTTCTCAGTTTATTCTTCCGTCTTCTGTTCTCTGTGCTTCAGTTCTTCAGGAATTTCCATTGTCTCCATCAATATTTCACTTAAATACTTTGTATGCAACCCGAGCTTGTAATATTTGATTATATCTTCCAACCCACTATGGCAGTTATGGCAGGGAGATATCACGATTGGAGCACCTGTGGCCTTCATCTGGTCTGCCTTCACACGGTTGCTGATCACCCGTTTCTTTGTCCAGGGTGGGCCGCAGTTAATCACGCCACCCCCTGCACAACAGCAAAAATTATGCTCCCGGTTCGGCTCCATCTCTCTGAAATCTTCACATGTGGCGTTTACGACATAGCGTGCCATCTCATGCAACCCCCTCCCCCTAATAATATTACAGGGATCATGGAGTGTAACAGGCTTTGTAAACTTCCTTGCAATCTTTATCCTCCCGTCACGCAAGAGCTCATAATAAAATTGAATAGAGTGAATCACCGGTATGGGTGGGTATTTCCAGCCAAACCATCGATTGCCGACATCGTATATAGAACGAAAGGCGTGTCCACACTCGCACATGACTATCTTTTTCACCTTTAGCTTGAAGGCTGCCTCGAAATGGGCTCTCTTTACGCGCCCCATAATCTCGTGGTCACCTGAATACATAGCCATGTCGCTATTGTCCCATCCATCAAGAGAAGGATATGTGTAGTCAATCCCTGCTACCTGCATAATTTTAGCTGCGTAGCCCATTAACTGTGCCTGGAATTTGGGCTCGGGACCGATAACAGAATACATGATATCGGCACCTTCCTTATCAATAGGCACATAGGGGTTCTCCAGGTCTAAACGAACCTCCTCTTCCTGCCACTGTACCGTGTCGATCCAGTCATCCTGCTTTACCCACATCTGGTTCATGGTTACGGAATGACTGTGGGCTGTATCCTGCAGATATAGAGGTGTTACCCCGAGCAGGTGACATATACGCCGCACGCAGAGCATAATATAGCCCATGTCAATACCGAAGGGGCAGTACATGCTGCATTTCTTGCAGAGGTTACACTCAGTATAGGCGATCTCGGCTGCCCTTCTTATAAATTCCGGGCTCACGCGGCCCTTGTTCTTCAGCATGGGCCACATTGTTTGCCTCACCTTAGCGACAGGGGCAAACGAAGGGTCACGATCATTCGATATATAATGATGACAGGCCTCAGAGCACAACCCGCAATGGATACAGGTATCAACGTAAGCCTTTAAACGACCGACATTCATCGTCTCTAAAACCTTTTTTATCGTCTGCTCTATTTTTTCAGGAGTAAGCTTTTTAATAGCCTCATCCAGACCTGCGTCAGCTATCTTTCCCCACTTTGATTCAGGCTTTTTTGAACCTATCGCCATAATAAATCCTCCATGTATGCTCTGAATAAAACAAAAGCCAAAAATTAATTACCAGTCCTTCACATGCCGTACCATGCCAAATTCAGAACCGGTATATGCCCTTGTAAAACCGGAGAATAACATGTGAGCTAACCTGGTGAAAGGAATAGCGATTAACATGAGTTCTCCAAAAAGAATATGCAAAACGACCATAGCCTTGTACGGAAGCAGTAATTCATGATACGCGAGGAATCCGGTGAAAAATGGTAAAAACGCTATGGCAAGTATGAGGAAATCAGAAGGATACGTCACATATCTAACCTCAGGGGCAAGCATCCTCCGTAACAAGAAAAACACACAACCAAAAATGACTATCAGCGTCATGATATCGGCTGCTACCTCTGGAAGTGTCCACCATGTTATTCCCCAGGATTCGCGCCAGAGGATGTTATGCGAAAGAAGGAATATCGGGGTAAAAATAAGACAGATATGAAAGAGAAATGTGACGATCGTCATGACAGGATGTTTTCTCCAGTTTCTGCTCCCAAAAGGGATAACCCAGTGTAAGATAGAACGAAAACTGTACTTAAAACTCATGTAGGGCAGTACCACTTTCTCCTTTTTAGCCGAAGAAATCATGAGGTATATTCTATATATGCTCCCTCCGATAAACACTATGAATGCAAACCATACTAATGGTCCTCTCACAAAATCGTATACTGCTTGGTTCATAAGAAATTCAAGCATTTCTTACCCCTTTTTTTAAATTTCACTTAATGGTACTAAACGGCGGTAATATTTTCCACCGTCTATACATCTTATTAAGAGTTTTTCTCCGTCCGGGCTGAAGATGGGGCTCCAGAGTGCGTCGAAACTCTGCTTGCCTGATTTTCCGTTGACCGCAACGCAATATTTTCCATTCTTTTCAGCCTTTGCTATCACGGTATCACCACCCGGGCTGAAGGCTGGATCCCATATCATATCATAATCCTCTATCCACGGCGTGCCGTCTACAGCAATTGTCCATCTGTCGTTTCCTGGAACATTATGAATGGCAGATCCCATATGAAAGGGTTCCCGGGATTCTTTAACAACCGCAGCGACCCTTCGGCTGTCCGGACTAAAAACAGGTGTTATCACTGCATCGTTAAATGTTCTTGTCCAGGGAATGCCATCTACAGCTACTGTCCATTTGCCATACTCCGGAGCAACAACAGCAGCTATTTTCTGGCCGTCCGGACTAAATTTTTGGCTCCATACCTGGACAAAGTTTCTGTCCCACATTGGCTGTCCGTTCATTACCAGTGTCCAGCCTGCGGATGTCTTTACAGGGGCGATTACGTCATTACTTCCTGGTTTAAAGACCGGTTCCCAAACGCATCCGTATGTGTTCCCCCAAGGGTTTCCATCCACAGCAATCGTATAATCGTAGAGATTTAAACGTACTTCTGCTGCTACATGCTCGCCATCGGGGCTGAAGGTAAAACCCCACACATTAATAAAATTGGTCCCCCACGGTGTCCCGTCTATAGCCATTGTCCATTTGCCTTGCTGGAAAGTAAAGATGTCCCCTTCCCGAAGCCTTTCAGTCAGGATGGCAGTAGCGGTCCTCGTTCCGTCCGGGCTGATTGCAAGATTTCTTGCTTCTACAAATGTATTTTCCCAGGTTTTTCCATTGAGATTGACCCCGTAAAGATCTGAACTTTTTGAGTTGACTGCAAAGCCTTTTCCATCAGGGGTTAATGTCAGATTCCAGAGAAAATCAAATTTCTCTTCAGAGATATCGTGATCAATAGCTATGGACCACTCGAAATTACCGTATACCAGGGAGAGAAGTTTGTTTTCCTTGGTAAATTTAAGCGAGTATATCCTCTCGAATGTCTCTTCCCAGGTATCTCCATCTACACAGGTCGTAAAGCGGCCCCTTTCGGGTTGCACTACTGCGGCTATTTTCTCACCATCATCCGAAGGGAGTAATGCCCGGACATCAACAAATTTCTTTTTCCAGTCATTTATATCAGCGATTACTTTTTCCTTTGTATCCCAATCCCAATTTACTGATCCGTTCATACTGTTTCCCCTTCCTTATACTTCACCTTTATTTGGCAGGATAAGGTGTATTATAAAAATATGAGATGAAATGTCAAGATAAAAATATCCCTCCTTGAGACCACGGATGCTGCTTCTTTTTCGATATAAAAAACTTTGATTTGTTTGCTGGATAGCAAAATTATCATAGTTTCTTAAAAAAGTCAACAGCTTTTTTATAATGTATCAAGCCAATTTAGAAATGTCCGGTTTAAACGGGGGGTACTACAGTTGATATCAAAGGACCTTAAAGGCGACCGTGCCTCCAATTCAACAACATATTACATTTTTCGGGTTAACGATATTAATATTAAAAATAAATTCTGTTCTAAAATTTTATGCGGCTTTTGTCGAAATGCATGAATAAAGATGTGCCATGAATAAGACAGTATCTTTCTGATTCGGCTTTTGTGAGGCTTTTTTTCTATGAAGGAAAACAACGCTCTCTTTTCAGACCTGCGCTGAAAATATAGCTACATATCATCAGGTTAAACTTCCAACTTATTCTCCGGTTTTTGATTCTTCAGCAAGAAATTTCTCAGGAATTACCATGGTGTTAACCAGTAACTCATCAAAAAACATGTTCTTTACACCGAGCTTCCAGTATTTGATGACGTCTTTTATACCGGTGCTGCAGTTATGGCACGGGGTTATGACAATCTTTGCTCCCGTCTTCTTGATCTGCTCGGCTTTTACTCTGTTTCCTTTTGCCTTGTGAACAGCCCAATTGGAAATTGCAGCAAGCCCGCCACCAGCATTGCAGCAATAATTGTGCTCCCGGTTCGGATGCATCTCCCTGAAATCCTCACAGGTTGCATTGACAATATATCTGAATTTCTCTGCTGCCCCTGCCCTGCGGATAATGTTGCACGGGTCCTGAAGGGTAACCGGTTCTTTAATCTTTTTTGCCGGGTCTATCTGGAGCCTTCCACTTTTTAAGAGCCTGTAATAATATTCTCCGGTCTGTATCACTTCAAATGGAAGGTCTCTGTATCCGAGCATCGGCGGTGCCACAAAACTTGTGGCAAAACGCGGGTGCCCTCATTCAGTCAGCATCATCGTTTTTATTCGCAGTCGGGCTGCATTGTCATAGAGCCCCCTCACAATCCTCTGCATCGTCACAAAATCACGGACGAACATGGACATGCTGCTGCTGTCCCATGTATCCCTTCCCGGGACTGTCCAGTTCACACCGGCAACCATCATGATCTTCGCTGTACGCTCTATGTGGTACGGCCCTGTCTTGGGCTCGGCACCGAGTGGCAGCCACATGACCTCTGCACCCTCTTTGTCTATAGGAATCTGCAGATCCTTGTAATCTGCCCCGACCTCCTCTTCCTGCCACTGTACGGAATCAATCCAGTCATTCTGTGAAAGCCAGACCTGATTCAATGTAGCCATATGGGCTTCAGCCTGGTCAATCTGGCGCTGGGGTATTACAGCAAGAAGGAAACAGATACGGCGGACCAGCCCGATGATAAACGTTATGTCCAATCCATACGGACAGTACATGCTGCAACGATGGCAGATGTTGCATTCAGTGAATACGATCCGTGCACATTGTTTTATGAATTCTGCATCAACTTTCCCATCACGTTTCATGAGCTCCCACATGGTCATCCTCATTTTAGCAACGGGTGCATAGGTTGGATCTTTATCGTTGGACAGATACCACTGGCAAGCCTCGGAGCAAAGCCCGCAGTGGATGCAGGTGTCCATGACTGCCTTTATTCGTGCTGTAATATTCCCGATAACAGAATTTACTGCTTTTTCGATCTTTTCAGGTGTAAGGTATTTTATCGCTTCATCAAGGCCAGGATCGGGATTGGGATCTCTCACATATTCTTTAAATTCCCTGCTTATGATTTTTTCACTACTGTTTGCGCCTTTTACTGCCATTTTTGTCCTCCTCTATTCAAAAAACTTTACCAGTCTCTTGTCCCCCAGTGTGCAAATTGTGAACCCATAAAAGTCCTCGTTAAAAAGAAATAAAACATGTGAAACAGTCTCGTAAAAGGAATCGCGATCAACATAAGCTCCCCGAAAAGGATATGGATGATTACCATGGTTTTATGTGGAAGCAACATCTGATGATATGCGAGAAAGCCGGTGAGAAACGGCATTAAGGATAAGAGAAGTATAAGATAATCCGAATCAAAGGTAACGAATTTCACTTCCGGAGCAAAAACCCTTCTCAGGAAAAAGAAAACACAAGAAAAAATGACTATGAGAGTCATTATGTCCGCTATCCACTCCGGGAGGGACCACCAGCTAATCCCCCAGGATTCGCGCCAGAGGATGTTGTGTGAAAGGAGGAATATGGGGGTAAAAACAAGACAGATATGGAAAAGAAATGTTACGATGGTAACCACAGGCCTTCTTCTCCAGTTGACAGTATAAAAGGGGATAGCCCAATGTAAAATAGACCGGAGAGCAGATTTGAGGCTTATAAAAGGCATAATGGTCTTATCTTTTTTTACTAAATCAAGAAAAGTTTTTATCCTGTAGATACTCCCCCCGATAAAGACAATGAATGCAAGGTAAACGAAAGGGCCTCTCACGAGATTGTAAAGTGTTGGGTCTTTAAAAAAGTCCATGTTTTGCTCCCTCAATCATATTTCATTTACCGGAACTACCCGGCGGTAATACTTTCCTCCATCGATACATCGTACGAGGAGTTTTTCGCCATCAGGGCTGAAAACCGGGTTCCAGAGCCATTCGTATCCTCGTTTGCCGATCTTCCCGTCAATAACGATAAAATACTGACCATTTCTCTCTGCCCTGGCAGCTATCTTATCACCAGGAGGGTTGATAACCGGATCCCATACGTTATCGAATGTGTCCATCCATGGAGAACCATCCACGGCAATTGTCCACCTGTGGTTATGCTTTACTGCTGCTGCAACTCTACGGCCGTCAGCACTGAAAACAGGCGTCAAAACCATTTGACCGAATACTGCATTCCACGGTGTGCCGTCAATTGCTACAGTCCACTTTCCAACATCAACGGCAACAACAGCGGCCAATTTCTGACCATCACGGGAAAAGACCTGTCTCCAGACCTGAGAAAAATTACCCCATACCGGATTCCCGTTCATTGCAAGTGTCCAGCCTTTGGGCGTTTGCACCGGAGCAAAGACATCAGCAGTGCCCGGCTTGAAGACCGGCTCCCATGCGGCACCAAACACTTTATCCCACGGGGTTCCGTCCCTTGCAATCGTATATTGGGACATGTCTGTCATGACGACCGCTGCCACGTGATTGCTGTCATCACTAAAGACAGAGCCCCAGAGAGTTAAAAAGTTTGTATCCCACGGAGTGCCGTCCACCGCAAGTGTCCAAATCTTTTTAAGAAACCCGAAGATATCAAGATCGGGTTTTGGCTTTACCTGCACATGGGATGCTGTCTTTTTTCCATCAGGACTGATAACAACATCTCTTGCCTCAGGAAATGAATTCTCCCAGGTAGTATCATTAACACACACTGCGCTTGTCTGTGTATCACCAATTCGCACATTGACAGCGATATTTTTCCCATCCGGGGTTATCGTAAGATTCCATATATAATCAAATTTCCCCTCCCACATCTCGCGGTCAACAGCTACTGACCAATCATAATTAGCATATACTATTGACAAGAGTCTGTTATCAGGAGTGAATTTAAGCGAGTATACCCTGTCAAAGATTTCTTCCCAAACTTCCCCGTTAACACAGGTGGTGTATTTTTTCTCCTGGTTTTTAACTTTACAGGCTATTTTCTCGCCATCATCACTGGCAACAATTTCTTGCACTGATACGAAGTTACTTTTCCAATCATTTATATCAGCGATGTTTTTTTCTTTTGTATCCCAATCCCAATTTCTTAAATCGTTCATATGTGTATCCTCAGATTGTATTTTAAAAATAAGATATTAATTTTGTGTAAACATGTGCTTCATTATTGATCTGACACTTTAATAAGCAAAAAATTGTTAGTGAAAGATTTTTCAGGATTTTATTATTAGATCAATAAATATAAAAAGTCAATATAATATTAAATTTAATATATATATTAAATTTCAAATTATAATATTACTTTATAACTATAATTTTGTTTTTGAACCATTAAGCATAATGCTATTAACACGGAAAATGCATTTATCAGAGGCGCGGATGACTGAAAAGTATTTAATCCCGACTTTTGTCGGGATTGAAATGGATAGCGAGCGTATTCCCCGTGGTCTTGCACGGGGTTAGCGAGCGAATAGAAAGAATAAAGAATTCCTTACATTAATCCCGAAAAAATTCGGGACTGCGGCAAGACCGCAGGGAGTCTTCAATCAAAAGACTTTGAAGGCGGCTGTGCCTCCGGTTCAACAATCAGTTGCAGTTTCCGGGTTAAGCTGATATTAAAATGGCAAAGCTCGGGAAAGAAGAGGTTAGAATCATTCACAAGGATAGCGGACAGGAAAAAGACAGGTTTTTTTGTTTATTAAAGTTTGGTGCCAGAAATTTTTACAATTACTTCAATTTTAATCGGCATTTTTCCCGATTTCCAGCTTCTGAAGGAAGACAATACAGTCTTTACAGTTTTTACCTGACGTGTAGCTGCATATCATCTTGTTAAGCTCCCAGCAAGGTTTGTTCCTGTTTTTATATGCGAGGCATTTATCATCTCTCTTATCCTGGCATTCTGTAATTTCCCAACAAGGAGCATAATTAAGAAGTTTCTTTATGCCCTCTATGCTAATTTTCTTTTTATGGATTATTTTCCGAATACAAAAAAGCCATTTAATATCGTTTTCAGAATAGAATCTGTTCTTGTTTTTACGGCAAGGCTTTATAAGACCGTGTTTTTCATACAGGCGCAATGTCTGGGTTGTTGTTCCTAATAATTCAGATACCACGCCTATGGTGTAAAGAGGCATTTCATTTTTTTCCTGGAAAAAATCTGCCTTCTTTTTCCTGTTCGTCATAACCTTTGTAGATCCCGCGAAGGGAATTTTACTATAAAGATCCTTTTCATTATTTCTGCCCGCTCGTCATAACGCAGCAGGGCTACAGAATATATGCTCGCTATACATTAAAATACCTTGTTTATAATTATCAACTATTATGAAAACAATTTGCAACTCAATATGTTTCCAAATCAGCGATAAGAAATGTCATCTCGCTGTCCCTAATGAACTAAACTCGCTTCGCTCATTGCGATCCACAGGGGTCTTCGACGCCCTGCACCCCGACGACATAAGGTACCCGCAGCAGAGACTGCGGGGTATATGAATAAATGAGATTGCCACGCCCCGAATGCTTTCGGGACTCGCAATGACGTTGATATCACAGGCTTACACCTCTTTATCGCTGTATCTGGGATGTTATAAATACATTACTCAAATGATAATGCCGCCTTATACTCCCGGCGGGTTCACGTGTGCTTCTGAAGCCTTTCTAAGCTATCTTTTTAATGCTTGACCTTTTCTGTGACCTGTGCGATTATGTTAAAAAGAGCAGCTACGTTTCTTTTTTATTAACATTATTACTGCGGAATTCAAATAGCATCATTATGTTATCGTTCAGGGAACAACAGGGGCCCTGTTGAAGAATTAATTAAGACATACCTATGTGAGGAGGTCAAAAATGTTTGAGAGAGTGCTAACGGCAACAGACATGTTAGATTTCTGCAATCCTGTCGTGGTTACTGCTCTGGAAATAGCAAAACAGAATCAGGGAAAACTTTTTGTCATGCATGTGCTGGAACCTTCTTATTTCCATGAATGCGGACCAGTGGAAACTGTAAAGGACTTCGAGACTGGCAAAGAGACGTCAGCAACCAAAGAATACAAAGAGTTGGTAAAAAATGAACTCGACAAGAAATGTGGCGGGGCACTGAAACCTTACGGTAACTACCAGATCGACATAGCTTACGGAAAGCCCAGCATCGAAATACGGAGATGGTCGAGCAAGATCGAGGCAAATTTGATCGTGTTGGGCCCCCATGCAGGAAAGGCCGAAGAAGAGACTGAATTGATCGGACTTCCCATCGGTAACACTGCGGAGGATGTTATTGCACATACGACGGCACCCGTGATGATCGTTAATCGTCCAATTCCAAAAGAGAGACTGAATTTCAAAAAGATTTTAATCGGCGTCGATTTTTCCAAATCATGCAAGTTTGCCTGTCAGTTTGCAGAAAGATTAGCTCAACGTTATGGTTCGAAGCTCTTTTGTTTTCATATGTCTTCAGACACAGATATTCAGAAAAAAACCGCCAGCCTTAAAGAAAAGATGAAGGACTTTTGTACGATACCGGAAGGAATAGAATTCGAATTGACTAGCTGGGGAGGAACACTGCCTCATATGGAAATTCTCAAATACGCAAGCGAGCTGGATGCAGATCTCATAGTCATGGGGTCCCGTACGAAAGAGGCTGATAAACGGGTGTACCTTGGAAGCGCTGTCGAGCATGTAAGTTCTGAGAGCCCTTGTCCTGTCGTTGTCGTTACTCATCCTGACGCATTGGCGAAGCTGCGTTAATTATGTACTGAACAAATAGTCTTGACAATACGACAAAATATGGATAAGGTATGTAGTGTTTTGACGCTTTAACTCGTGGTATGTGCACGTATGAGGTTCTGTATGTTTTTTCTCACTCGTAATAATTATTTTTTATAAGATGCGTGTAACGAAGGGAGGTGATTCTCATGAAGCATATCATAGTTGTATTCGTAGCTTTATTGTTTGCGTTGAGCCTTTGTTCAACCTCTTTAGCAGAATGGCAGTGGACTGAAGTGCAAAAGGCGTCCCAGTTCCTGCAGATTACAGGAGAGGTGAGGGCTGTTGACAGAAACGCCATGGCAATAACCGTAACGAAGAAGATAAAGGACAAGGTCATGGAAGCTGTCACCACGGTTGATGATAAAACGAAGATCACGATGGAAGAACAAAACAGGAACTTCAACGACATTAACGTAGGTGATACCGTGATCGTTAAATATACAGAGGTCAACGGAAAGAATATAGCGAAGAGCGTCGTCATCGAGCCACCGGCTGCTGAGGCTGAAAAGAAGGCTGAGTAACAGAGAAATAATAATCTGCTTTTCGAATAGGGCACTATAACTTGTAGTGTCCTTTTTTTCTTAGCTCATGCCCTGTGTCATTAACTATACGCAAAAAAGAGTGTCTTCGCTGTAAGTAAACGTTTAAAGCCCTCATGGGGACAGAACGATAATCCTTAATGATCCCCCTTTGGCAAAGGGGGATGGAGGGGGATTTTAAGAACACAAACGTCTTTTTATCATTTAAAAAATCTCCCCTAACCCCTTTACCAAAGAGGGGAAAAGAAAGGGAGCCTTTTGCTAAAGAGGGAGAGATGGAAAGTAGATATGACCCACACCTTTACATGAAGAGCAAAATAAGATTTGCTATTGGTAAACACTAGATGAAAGCTATGCATAAGAAGCATGTACAAGTCGGTCTTGATATCTTTGAAAAGGACTGGCCTAAAAAACTAAAAGGCTGTCGCATAGGGCTTCTTGCACATCCTGCCTCTATAAACAAACAGTTTGAACATGCAATCGATATTTTTCTCGGATCCGGCAGGCTTGCGCTGAAGGCCATCTTTGGACCGCAGCACGGAATATACGGAGAAACACAGGACAACATGATCGAATGGGAGGATTTTACCGACCCCCGCACAGGTCTTCCTGTATTCAGCCTTTATGGTCATACAAGGAAACCGGAACCTTCCATGCTCAGAGACATAGATGCACTCGTCGTAGATGTGCAGGATGCAGGTTCACGCTATTACACATTCATATGGACCATGGAGCTCTGCATGCAGGCATGTAAGGAGATGAATAAATCAATAGTTATCCTGGACAGACCGAACCCCATCGGAGGACATAAAACAGAAGGGCCTGTTTTAGACATGGCATATGCATCATTTGTCGGACAGCGCGCCCTTCCCGTGCGTCACGGCATGACAATAGGAGAAATAGCCAATTATTTGTATCATGAATTCCATCCCGGGCTGGATTTTCATGTTATTCCCATGCATGGATGGAAACGGAAGATGTGGTTCGATGAGACGGGGTTGCCATGGGTCATGCCCTCCCCCAATATACCAACTCTGGACACTGCTACTGTTTATCCGGGGATATGCCTTCTTGAAGGTACGAACATCAGTGAGGGGAGGGGCACAACCCGTTCGTTTGAGATATGTGGTGCTCCTTTCATAGAACCGGCGGCATTGGTGAAACAACTTGATGCATTCAAACTTCCTGGGGTTCTGTTCAGGCCGCTCTATTTTAAGCCAACATTTCAAAAGTATGCTGGTCAACTCTGTGGAGGAATCCAGATACATATTATTAATAGGAACTTATTCAGGCCATTCAAGACCGGCGTTGCTATTATCAAGACCATATATACCTTATATCCTCAAGAATTCGCATGGAAACAGCCTCCTTACGAATATGAAAGAGAAAAAACGCCGATCGATATCCTCGCCGGAACAGACAGACTCAGAAAGGATATAGAGAAAGGGACGAGCCTGAAGCGGATGGAAGCATGGTGGGAGGACCAGAGCATAGATTTTAATAAAAAGTTCAGGAAGAGGTATTTACTGTATAGATGATAACAATAACCTTATTCATGAAATCTCCCCTCCCAACTCTTTGCCAAAGAGGGGTAATTGCTCCCCCTCTGGAAAAGGGGGATGGAGGGGGATTTTATCAACAATTCTTTTTCCAAAAAGTTCAATTCTTAGTGAAAGTACTATTCGGGCAGATTATTTTCTGATGAAAACAATCAACGTCTTCATCCTTGCTGCCGGCTACGGCCAAAGGCTCCGTCCGATCACAGACCATATACCGAAGCCACTCATTCCTGTTCTCGGAAAGCCTGTTCTGCAGACAGTCCTTGAAAGACTATCAGGTCTCCCTCTGAATAAGATAGGGATAAACCTCCATCATCATCAGGAGATTATCAAGGACTGGCTTTTTAAACATGAATTAATAAACATGATAGAGCTCTTCCCTGAAGAATCAATCCTGGGAACCGGAGGAGCATTGCAAAATGCCAAGGCTCTGTTACAGGACAGTATCTTTCTTGTTCACAATGCAGATATTCTCTCAGACATCGTCCTGGAAAACGTCATCGAAGCACATCTTTCCTCGGGAAACCTTATAACCCTGGCGGTGCACGATTGCCCTGCATTCAACAATCTGCTCATAGATGAAAAAGGATTTATAGTCGGGGTTCACCCCCTCCCTTACCCTCCCCCCTCAAGGGGGAGGGATTCTGAAAAGACGCCGCCCTCAGATGGTCAGAGTGCTCTCGATTTTATTCCCCCATCCCCTGGCGGGAGGGGGCAAGGGGGCGGGGGAAAAAATAAGCTGCTCGCTTTTACCGGTATCGCTGTCTATCAGCCGGATTTCCTCACATTCATTCCAACAGGCGCTTCGAGTGTTGTCAATGCCTGGATACACGCTCTATCAGCAGGGAACAGGATCGGCACGTTCGATGTAACGGGATGCTCATGGAGTGATATCGGCACGCCCCGTTCATATGCAAGGGCTGTAATCAATGAACTGAAAAAAGAAGGAGAGACGATTTATATCCATCCATCGATAGACAGTTGTGAAGATGTAGAACTGGACGGCTACGTGGTTGTTGAACATGGGAATATATTCAAAAAAAGAATGTTTCTCGGAAATTGCATTGTTCTTCCTGGCTCGCGCATAACAGAACATAAGGGAGATGAATTTAAAAATTGCATTACCGGACCAGGTTTTACAATAGACCTCGAGGAGAAGGACATCTTCAGCCCTTCGGAACTGCCGGATGCACTTCTCATCGGCACGGGCGGTTCGGACAGGAAATATTTCAGAATAAAGAGAAACGGGAAGTCATATGTTTTCATGCAATCTGCTGCTCAGGATCAGGACTTTGAGCGTCATATAGAATATTCAAAGTTTTTTAAGGAACATGCTGTTCCCGTCCCTGCATTGATAGACGTAGATTTTGAAGGTATGAGTGCACTCTTCGAAGACCTGGGGGACCTCTCCCTCTATAGCTGGCTCAAATGCAAGAGAGAACCTGCCCGGGTTGAATACCTGTACCAAAAGGCACTTGATATTCTGGTTACAATACATTCAAAAACTTATCGGCATATCGCTGCATGTCCAATGCTCCGTGAAAGGCTCTTTGATTATGAACACCTCAGGTGGGAAACAAGCTATTTTGTAGAAAGTTTTGTCGAGGGATGCATGGGCATGAGGATAGATAATCTATCGGCTCTCCAAGGCGAATTCCACAGGTTGGCATTCCTTGTTGATTCCTTTCCAAAAACCGTCGTTCACAGGGATTTTCAGTCACAAAATATCATGATAACAGAAGAAAACATTCCGCGATTGCTGGATTACCAGGGGGCCAGAATAGGACCGCCAGCTTACGATGTGGTATCAATTCTTTGGGATCCCTACTCCCGTCTATCTGATGCAGTACGAGAACGGCTTCTGAATTATTATATTTCTAAAATTGACACAAATCCACCCTCCCCCCTTTTCCGTGATACATTACTTCCATGCCGGCTCCAGCGTCATATGCAGGCACTCGGCGCATTCGGATTCCTGTCGCTCAAAAAAGGGAAGCGCTATTTTCTGAAACACGTGCCTGAAGGTTTAAGACTTTTGAAGGAAGATGCATTACTTGCAAGGAAAACCTATCCGGTGCTTTACGAACTCGTTATGAAATTGTCATGCTCGTCGCTTCCAATACTATAAACAAAGATGATACTATATAAAATAATTGAACTAGAAGAGCCTGTTCGGCAATGTAGCCGCAGGCTTCAGCCTGCGCATTGAGAACGCAACCTAAAGGTTGCGGCTACAATATTTTGATATGCGAATGGGGATATTGGCACATATCAGGCAGCAGGAAAAGCTTCGGGGAATTCTCTGCATACAAAGCCAGCACGTGGGGGGGGAATGCAATGAGCAATGAAGGTCAGTTCAAAATCCATCCAATCGTTATGGGAACCAAACATTTTGACAAGAGCATGATGACGTATCAATATGGTTATGGGGAACCTTATGTCATACCAATTTACTGCTGGTACCTGGAAGGGAGTGACAAGAAGATATTGGTAGATACAGGAGAGATGGGCCCCATGCAGTCACGGGAGAGGGAAGATGCCATCGGGGGGAAGATTTATACATTTGAAGAAGGATTGAAGCGGTGGAACCTAAAGCCGGAAGACATCGATATCGTTATTCATACCCATCTGCATAATGACCATTGTGAAAACGACTACAAATGTGTTAATGCAAGATTTTACATACATGAAAAAGAACTTCAACGAATCCATAACCAGCACCCTCTGGATTTTCGCTACATGGAAGACTGTATCATGGATATCGAAAAAAACGGACAGATTACTGTTGTCAAGGAAGACAGAGAGATCGTTCCGGGCATTGAGGTCATGCATACCCCGGCCCATTCGGACGGCGGGCTAACGGTGCTTATCAATACCTCCCAGGGAAAAGCCGCTATAACAGGATTCTGTATTATTATGGAAAATTTCTTTCCCCCAAAACAGATAACCGCTCTGGAGATGGAAGTCATTCCCCCCGGTACCCATGTCAATGTATACGATGCATATGATATAGTCCTCAAGGTAAAAAATATGGCAGATATCCTGATCCCGCTCCATGAACCAAAATTTGCATCGGTTGATACAATTCCATAACCCGAAAATAGTAGTTATCAGGGACACGGGTGACTGAAAAGTCTTTTGTCCCGAAAAAATTCGGGACTGCGGCAAGACCGCAGGGAGTCTTCAATCAAAAGACTTTGAGGGCAACTGTGCCCCCGTCCAACAATCAATTGCATTGTTCGGGTTAATGCTTTGGTATATGATGAACTCCGTATTGCTCGAGCTATTTATTTATTCCCATTTAAAGTATCAAGCTTCTTTTTCATATCCTTCCATTCCAATGCCCTGTTAATAGCAATCAGTATCTGCTCCTTGCGGAAGGGCTTGGTGATGTAGTCATAGGCGCCCTTATGTATGGCATCCTCTGCTGATTCTACAGAGCCATATGCGGTAATGATAAGTATGGGGATAGATTTATCTATCTCTCTCACCTCTGCAATGAGCTCTATACCATCCTTTCCCGGCATTTTGAGATCAGTAATGAGTAAATCGAAGGCACCTTCCCGAATCAATTTAGGCACCTCTAAAGGATTATTCGTGGTTGTTGCCTTGTGACTGCTCTTTTCTGTTATGATCATGGCAAGAAGGGCAAGCATATCCACTTCATCGTCAACAATCAAAATCTGGGCCATCTTACCTCCCTTTTGCTCCCCCTCCCCCCCTTTGTCAGAGGAGGGAAGGGATGGGTGTATACATTATGCCTGAACAGGGACCTGCCCGCTTCCCGAAGGAACAACAGGAAGAGATATGATAAAGGTCGTTCCTTTCCTCTCCCTGTCCTCTTCTTCAGATACGGTCTCGAAGTTTATTTCTCCGCCGTACCTGGTCACTATACCGTGACAGACAGAAAGCCCCAATCCTGTCCCCTCTCCCACCCTTTTCGTTGTGAAAAAGGCATCAAATATTTTATCCCTGTATTCCTTTTTAATGCCATGCCCCGTATCCCTGAAGAGCATCTCGACTCTGTTCCCCTGCTCATTCAGTCTGGTAACAATAGTCAGAACCCCTTCTCCTTCCATAACAGCAATAGCATTCGTGATTAAATTCATAAAGACCTGCTGTAAATGCCCTGAATCACCCCTGACCTTTGGTAAATCCTTTGCGAGATTCTTCTCCAACTTTATATTTTTTGTAGCTATCATGTTTTCGACAACAGCAAGAACCTTCTCAATGTCTTCATTGGCATCAGTAGCATACTCGGTTTTTTCCCGGTATCTGGCAAAACCCAGAAGGCTTTCGAGTATCCTTTTACAGTTGAGCGCCTGTTTCTCCACGGTCTCAAGCATCTCGCGATTCTTGCTTCCAGGCTCCGCTTTCTCCAAAAGGAGGTCGGTAAAACCAAGGATTATAGCCATGGGGTTATTGAGTTCATGGGCAACACTGGCAGACAGCTTTCCCATGGATGCAAGCTTTTCTGTATTGTACATTTGTTCGTCTTCCATCTTCTTTCTTTCTGTAATATCTCTTGAAATCCCCAGGACATTAAACACCGTGCCGTTTTCATTCTTGATGCCTACAAAGTTGCTCGTGAACCAATACTCACGCTTGCCAACCTGTACCGGATGTTTTACATTTACGTTTTTTCCTGTATTGAATACCTGCCTGGCAAAACTCATCTGCAATTCCGCGCTCTCCTTGGAAAAAAGGTCGTATATATTTTTACCGATGAGTTCATCCGATTCTCCACGGAAGAAACGGGTTGCATATCTGTTCATGGATAGATAATTTCCTTCCTGATCAATAGTGTAGATCAGGTCCTCTGCGCTTTCTACGAGCGTCCTGTATTTTTCTTCCGACTTTTCGAGTTTGTCGAGTGTCTTTGTCAGATATTCCGTTTTCTTTGTTACCTCTTCTTCCAGTACCTTTGCCCAGCGTCTCTCAAAACTTATGACATATATACTCCCGAAAACAATGACAAGGACAATGACTCCCTGGACATAAAACTGGCGCACATAAACAGAATGAATCGTCCCTTCAACCTCGCTTATAGGTGCCACCACAGCTACCGACCAGTTACGTTCCTGGTCTGATTTCAAATAAACTGGGGCATAGGCAATCAATTTTTGAGTCTCGTCCTCGATGTCCCCGTGCCAGCCGGAGGTGTACCAGCCTGTCCCTTCCTTGCCTTCAAGCATTTTTTCCTTCTGAATCAAGTTGATCTGGTCAAAAGAAACCTTGGATTTCCTCGTGGCACGGGCCAAGAAGGCATCCTGTCCTATAAATTCCTTTTCAGGGTGATAGAGGAATATACCTTTGCTGTCGATAGCCCATGCATATCCTGTTTTCCCCGATTTAATATCCTTGATAACCTTACCGACCAGGTTAAAAACGTCTACGGTAAAGAGGAGCACTCCGGACATGTGTCCTTTGGGCACCGGATGGAGCTCATCAACAGATTCCTGATACGTTGGTGTGGCCAAGATCATGACAAGTCTTTCAGGGTATTGCTTGCTCTCACCTGTCACCTCACTTATATAAATTCTGTTCCTGTTGCTTTCCTGAAGAGCCCATTGAAAATATTCGGTATCCAGAAACGTGCCCTGTATCATACGGGGAACCCCCAGTTTATCAACGATATAGGCTGTCTCTCCCTTACTATCCAAAAATCTTATCTCAGTGACACCTTCATCCTTAACCCTCGATAAAGTTGTATTCATCCATTTTGGCCAGGACCCCTCCATATACTGAATGGAGGGGGAAAGACTTAACAGTGAAAGCTCCCTCTTGATACAGTCCAGATTGTCTTCTATTTGATTTGCAGCGTACCTGGCTAATATCAACTGCTGCTTGTTGAAATCATCGCGGACAATCTCTTTCATATGTTTTGCTGAAAGCATGCCCAGGACGAGGGCGCTGATAAGGAGCACTATCATGAGAATGCCAAAAACTATGATAGTTCTTCTTATGTTGTAGTACTTCTCTCTGGAAGATTCTCTTTTTCTCATTTTATACGTATCATCAAAATAATCCTGCTTATCTTGAATCACAATACCTTACGAAGTCCTGTATGCAGTAGTCCACACATGCATCGCTGAACATTACCATGTCTAACTGTTTTGTGTAAACTGCAAGGCGACCTAATATATTCAGTTTTCCCTCAACAGCAGATTTGTCATATCTGTTTATCCGTGCATTAAGCACATCTCCGCTTTTATCAACCTTGAAATCCAGCTTTTCCAGAATCTCTTCTATAAATCGGGTTCTTCTGAGACGTCTGTCGAGAGATGCGCCGCCACCCATAAAATGAAAGCGGATGTAATTATGGTCAATGTTTTCGCCCGCATAAGCTTCCACAGTAGACAGATGATATCCTAACCTGATACAAAAGTTCATGTACTCTCCTGATATGAGGGCAAAGCTCTTTCCCCATACCTTATCACGTGGATGTGATGTCTTGAGCGCAATATCAGCCACGGCAGATGCAAAACCCTTTGCATTGACAGGCCTTGGGCCGGGCCATTTCATGGCCATCATTCCTTTCAGGAAGGCATTCATGGGAACAGAGCGGATATTATCAGAAATTATGCTCTTGAGTCTGTTGTCAATCCCACCGTCCAGATCTATCATATATATGTCAGTAGGTATCTTTGAATCCAATTTTACAGCCTCTCCTTCTTTTACGTCGGGGCCCCTGCTGATTTTGAACATCTCGTCCATAGATACTTCATGGGCAAGAAACGTTATGTCATGAAGTGTCTTGCAAAGTTCGGGCTTCAAACGGGTGCCGCCGGGATGAACCAGGTGTAACGGGACTATCTTTTTCAGTACCTCATCCAATATCTCAAAAATATGGGTATCTTTAAAAAGGTTATCCCTTATTTGTTCCAATTCAATGACTGCGTCAACACGTCCCTCATAAATGTTGCCGTTAAAAGCGTCTACCGTTATCTCGAGGCCGTTCGTGATGAGCTTTGTGGCAACTTTTGTGTTTACTATGGTGGGCACACGGAACTGCCTGGCAAGGGATACCATGTATCCTGAAGCACTTCCTGCATCCGTTACAATGGCGGCAGCTTTGTTCATTACTGTTACAAACTCAGGTGCCGTATTTTTGGCTATAAGAACAGCCCCATCTGGGAACCTGGTCAAATCCGCTTCTTTATTCACTGTAAAGGCATTTCCCGTACCAACGCCCTTACAGACGATAACACCGCTATCGATGAGAACCTTATGTCCTTTCAGTGGCGCAGGGCTCTTCACCCTCGGAAGATTCGTATCCTTCCCGACTCCTTTATTTACCGTTCCCTTGCTGATGCTCTCTGTCTTCCTTTGCCGGGAAAGGATTGCCTGAATCTCCGACTCAACTCTCTTAAGGACATTATTTAATTCCACATATTTCCCTTCCGAGATCTTGTTGAGGCACTCTATGATGAGAGGCACTTTATGATATATTACACGCAGGTTTGATCTTACATACTGCATATCAAAAAGATATTCCCCTGTAACCTTTTCTTCCATGTCGGCCATGATCTCAAGGACCGCATTGGTTTCAGAAAGTATTTTCTGAAAGCACTTGTATCTTTTCTGAAGCTGTCTGCCGGATCTGGATAACCCGCCATCGGATTTTTCCTTTTTAAATATACTCAATAAATCCCGCATGTAAACCCTCTCCGCATGCTCATTTTATATCCAGGCATACTGTTCTTATTGAATTAAGTAGAGTCTGTGTATAAAACACAAGATTCTAACATCCTCCTCAACCCTCCCGTCAAGGGAAGTGCGTGTTTACTACCCCCTCCCCTTGCGGTCTACGACTCGTAGAGGAAAGGGTAAGAGTGAGGGGGATTTAATAATTTACACACCGACATTAATTACAGACAGCATCAGAGTAGTTACGTTCATGAATGAATAACAGGTAATGATACGGTAAATGTAGTGCCTCTTCTATCACCATCCTCATCTTCTGTCACTGTATCAAAGATAATGTGTCCGCCATAATTGGTCACCATACCATAGCAGGCAGAAAGCCCCAATCCCGTTCCTTCTCCTACCTCCCGGGTCGTGAAAAAGGGATCAAAAACCTTGTCTCTGTGTTCCCTTTTTATACCATGTCCTGTATCCCTGAAAAGAATCTCTACCCTGCTATCATGATCAACGAGTCTGGTAGAGATAGTCAAAACGCCTCCTTCATCCATAGCAGCAACAGCATTGGTGATCAGGTTCATAAAGATCTGCTGAAGGTGTCCTGAATCCCCCCTCACGTTCGGTAAATCTTCCGCAAGGTTCAACTCTAACCTGATCTTTCTCATATACAGCATGGTCTCAACGACGGAAATCACCTTCTCAATGCTTGCATTGACGTCAGAAGAATACTCTGTTGCCTCCGGTTGTCTGGCGAAGCTCAAAAGGTTCTCTACAATCCTCTTACAGTTCAGTCCCTGTCTTTCTATGGTCTTAAGGAGCTCATAGCTTGGGTGATCAGGTCCCACCTTCTCGAGGAGCAGATCAGCAAAGCCGAGGATTACCGCCACGGGGTTATTGAGTTCATGGGCAACACCAGCAGCCAGCTTTCCCAGGAATATCAATTTTTGAACGTTATAAATCTGGTCGCCACTCCTTTTCCATTTCGTAATATTCCTGGCCATCTCAATCACCCGGGTAACCCTGCCCTGATCATCCAGCACCGGATATGCAATAACCCTGTAATATGAACTTTCACGCCCCTGATAATGTGTATGGAGGACCTCGTGAGCAGTTCCCGTTTTGAGTGCATCCTGGACGGGGCAGGGGTGGTTGGGCAAATTACAGGGCTCGTCCAGATCATGAAGAACCTGATAACATGGTTTACCGATAACTGTATGCTTTTGTCTGTTCAGTCTTTGCAGCAATGCTTCATTGACATCCTCTATCCTGTATTCGTTGTCAACAACCATAATCTGGTCCCTGATACCGTCAAAAATATCCCTCAGGAATCTCGCATTGTCTAGCAAGTTTGAAATATTTGCATCTTTGATCTCTTCCTTTTCAAACTCCTCTAACATAGCGCCCCTCTTAATAGTTTATATTCTAACAGATAATGAAACCCTATAAAAGATATAAAAAATTTCTATGTTATTTATGCCGTCATACATGTCCATAACCTTTTGATTAACCCGAAAAATGCGATTGATTGTTAAACCGGAGGCACAGTCGCCTTCTAAGTCTTTTGATTTCAATCCCGACTTTTGTCGGGACAAAATACTTTTCAGTCAACCGTGCCTCCGGTAAATGCAGTTTCCGGGTTAATCTGTCTAAAAACAGTTACAGGTACAATTATAACAGCGAGATGTCACAAGCAGCCATCCTATAGCAACCCTATCACAGAATCAAGGAGTTCCAATAAGAATTTGGGGTACAAACCGAGGCTCATCAATACAACAGCTAAAAATAAGAGCGGAATAATCATGGTTAACGGCGGGTCTTTGATGTCCTTGTTTTCAAAATCCGGATTGAGCGGCCCAAAGAAGATCCTTTTTGCTGCCAGGAAAGTGTAGGAGATTGTCAATATAATAGCAGTAACTGCCAGGATTGCTATGACAAGCACTGTTGAGGAACCAAAGACTCCTGCTTTGAAGATACCAGTAAACATTATCCATTCTGCAACAAAAGCACTGAGGGGAGGGAACCCTGATAGAGCAATAGCACCGAGTATCCAGAGCAGGGTGGTCAACGGCATCCTCGATGCGAGCCCGCCCATCTTGTTAACGTCCCTGATGCCCGTTGCATAGACTATGAGTCCGGCAGTCGAAAAGAAGATGGTCTTGCCCATGATATGGCTCAGGAAGAAAAACATGCCTCCTTCAATACTGGTAACCGTGAGTGCTCCGATCCCGAGTACAGAATATGATATCTGGCTTATTGTTGAACAGGCAGCTATACGCTTCACATCATGCTGGACCATGGTGAAGAGAGAACCGTATACCATGGTTACAAGAGCCAGTACCATGATGGGGATGCTATAGACCTGGAGGTCATGATAAAGCGGAATGACAAGTACCCTGACCATCACATATGCTGCTATATTCGCATAGACTGCGAGTAACCCTGCTATGCATGTGGGGTGTTCTGCGTGAACCCAGGGCATCCACACGTGGAGCGGGAAAACAGCAAGCTTGACAAACATGCTTATGAGTATAAAGACAATGACCAGGTGAACGAGTGAATTTCCGGAAAGGGCCTGTAAACTCGCTATTTCAAAACTGCCCGTCTGGGTGAATGCAGCGATGATGCCTATCAGAAAGAAGGTTGCTCCTCCGACGCCCCAGAAAAGACACATTAATGCAACATTTGTACGCTTTATGTAGTCGGAATAACCGAATAAAGCCATGATGAAATAAAGAGGGATAATAGTTAACAGCTCCATGAAGAAAAAGAGAGAAATCATGTTTGTACAGAAGGCAATGCCCATAAAACCAGCGGGGAAGTAGAGAAAGAGAGAGAAGAACCTCGTATTGTAGAGAAGCCAGGTCTTTTCATCTACATGCCCGTAAATGAGTTCTATCCTATGGTCTACATAGTGCACCGAGTAGAATGCCAGCGCCACACTGCAGATGTTCATTATCAATGCAACCGGCGCACTTAACCCGTCTGCAAAAAGATTAACGTTTACCAGGGGACCAAGGATATATTCCTCAAATATTGTTGTGCCCTGATAGACCCTTATATTCACAAGGAAGAGGAGGGCAGTCGTGTACAGGAGGGTAATGCATGCTATCCACCCTGCCTTTCTCCCCAGTTTCGGCCTTGTTATCAATATCAGGAGCGAGCTAATGACAGGCATTCCTACTATCTGGAGAAGGATATACGGTATCATTGCGTACCACCTAAAAAGAGTATGATAAAGAGGATACCTATGAACAGCAGAATGATATACAGAAGGTTAAATGTCATCTCCCTGCTTTCAGTCTTCATATGTTTAATGAGGTTATAGATTCCCCCTGGCAGAGCGGGCATAAATCCGTGAAAGACTTTATTAAACGGGCCTTCTATAAGCTTGGGCGTTGCAGCAGCAAGCGTATTCACGATCCCTACGAAGAATTTATAATAGACAATATCATCAATGTACCACCTGTTCCAGAAAAACTTGTGAATCGCCTTGAGAGATGATCGCTTCTCCATGAAACTCGCTGGATCTATCTTCCTCGATATGTAAAATACATATGCCACCAGAGCACCTAAAGACACGGTGAGCACTGACAGTACCGGAACGAACAGTCCTGCACTTTCAGGATGTACGACCGTGAGACGGAGACCCTCAAGCGCATAACCGAATGTCTCCTTTAAAAAGTGTTCGAGCTTGAGACCGAATATGCCGACCACAACGATCGCCAGAGCCAGAGCACCGCATGCAACAACCATGACAGGGTAAGCCTCACCGAGGTGCTTGCCCTTTTTCTTCAATGTTGCAACGTTTCCGCTCTCTTTTCCGTGAAAGACCATCCCGATAAAGCGCAATGAATAAAACGAGGTGACAATGACGGTAATCATGGCGATCAGGAACAGCGGGTATATATGTACATGGAGTGTTGAAATGAGAACGAGGTCCTTGCTCCAGAATCCCGGCAGTGGCGGCACACCCATGAGTGACAGGGCGGCAATGAACATGAAAAGCCATGTATAAGGCATGTACTTCCTGAGGGAGCCCATCTCGTTAATATAGATCGAATGAGCAGCGTGAATCACCGAACCGGCGCACAGGAAGAGGCATGCCTTGAAGAGGGCATGGCTCATGAGATGAAATGTGCCGCCTGTATAGCCCTCCATGAGATTATCCGGGGTTAACCCTGCTACTCCCAGGGCGAGCATCATGTACCCTATCTGGCTGACAGTCGAAAATGCAAGTACCTTTTTCAACTCCAGAGAAACCATGCCCTGTGAACCGGCAACAAAAGCTGTTATCGCACCCGTCCAGGCAACGATAATGAAGAAATAAATGGCCTCATGACAACCGGCCGCCCAGTAGCCGAAATAGAAGATTGGTATGAGCCTGGCAACGAGATAGACACCGCTTTTCACCATTGTTGCTGCATGAATGAGGGCAGAGACAGGAGCCGGGCCTGTCATGGCCTCAGGAAGCCACTCGTGGAAAGGAAATTGCGCAGACTTTCCGAATGCACCTGCAAGGAGGAAAATCGTGACGAGTGAGATCATGCCTGATGTCTTTGCCATTTCAGGTATCCAGATTGATGATGTGTTATAGAGTTCAAGGATGTTCAACGTTCCGGCATAGGCATATATTATCAACATGCCGCCCAGCATGAGGACATCTCCCGCTGACGTTACGATCAGGGCCTTGAGACCGGAGTGTGATGGCGTGCGGTACGGAGTCGGGGGAGGTCCTCCCACACAGTATTCCAGCTCGTCCTTGTAGTAAAAAGATATGAGCCCCCAGCTGCAGAGACCGACTAATTTCCACCCAATAAAAAGAAAGAGCAGGTTATTGGTCAGTACCAGCAGGAGCATGCTTCCGATGAAGAGGTTCATCCACATCCACCACCTTGTCAGAGAGCGGCTCCCTTTCATATATCCCATTGAATAGAGCATGATAAAGAAGCTTATCACCGCAACCACATTTGCCATGACAATGCTCAGGGGATCTACCAAAACCCCCGCCTTCAGTTCTATGGGTACGGTGAGCCATACAAATGAGCTGTCTATCGGCAACTGTGAAGAATGAAAGAGATACGGGATGAGCATCAAACTGCTTACAGCTGCGGCAAACGAAAGGGAAACCTCGCCATAATCCCTGAGCTTCGGATGTATCCGTGCTAAAACAGGAGACAACAGTGCTCCTGCAAAGGGAAAAAGAAAACAAAGCCAGGCAAATTCTATACCCACTGTTATATGCCCCCTAATCCAAACGTTGTGTTAATTGCATCCATTATTGGTGAAAATACTCCTGCTATCCATGCAATACCGACAGCGAAACAGAGGACTGCAAGGATTATCCCGGGCATGAGCATGCTCATTGGCGCCTCATCCATTGTTATTTCATTGCCCGGACGTGTCTCTGCCGGCAGGAGATACATAATCTCTATGACGCGCCAGAAATAATAGATCATGAGAAGGGTACTGATGAATATGACGGCTACAAATACATAATTGTGAGCATCTATCGAAGCAAGTATGAGATACCATTTTGAAATAAATCCTACGCTCGGCGGCATCCCTATCATCGCCAGGGAGGCCAGAATAAAAGCCAGACAGGTATACGGCATCCTCCTTCCCAGACCGACAAAGTCCCGTATATCCCGCAAACCTGCCTTATAGATAAATGCACATGCTGTCATGAACATGCATCCCTTGATGAGTGCATGATTCAGTATATGCATGAGCGCGGGGGTCAGGCCTAACGTCGTGGACGTGGACAGACCAACACCGAGCATGATGTATCCGACATTTGCGATGCTTGAGTATGCGAGCATCCTTTTCAGGTTGAACTCCTGTATCGCATATATGGAACCAACGATTATTGCTACCGCAGACATCCAGGAAATAATATCCATCATGGATACGTAATGGAGGATGAAATCCACGGTGTATACCGAGAACATTATCCTGATCAGTGCATACGCGCTCGTTTTTGCCATTGCTGTTGATATGAGCACGCTCACAGCAGACGGCGCGCGGGTATAGGCGTCGGGTTGCCATGCATGGAGGGGGAAAAAGGCTACTTTTATGCCGAGGCCAATGAGGATGAAAATAAAGGATGTCTGCACCGCGCTATTGCCATAGAGGGGCGGGAGCAGAACCCGCAAGTCTGCCATGTTCAGCGAGCCGGTTACTGCATAGAGATAGCCAACGCCCAATAGATAAAAACAGGCGCCGATGGTGCCCATGACAATATACCGGAAACTGGCAACCAGTGCCCCCTCCTCTCCGATAGCCACAAGACCATAGGCAGAAAATGAGGCAATCTCCACCAATACATACAGATTAAATGCGTCACCCGTAACGGTAATGCCCAACAGGCCCGTGACATTCAAGAGAAAGAGCGTATAAAAGGTGGGAATTTTATGCTCGGGCAGTTCCTGCTCAACGTTTCTTTTCGAATAGATGGCTGCTGCAAGGGCCATGAAGGTCACGATAATGGCTATGTATGCGTTGAAATTGTCCACGACGTATTCTATTCCCCAGGGAGGTTCCCACAAGCCTAACCAATAGTGTATTTCGCCGTGCTGCTGCACCATGTTCAGCAGGCCGACAGCAGAGACCATGCATACAGACAGTGCAGCAAGGACGATGGGAAGGCAGAGACTTTTTCTCCACCACCCCACCACGGGGATAAAGAACGAGAGGATTAAAGGGGTTACGACTATGAGGGCAGGAAACTGTTCAGAAATCATTTAACTCCTTCCTCTTTTTATTCAGGCGTCGTAATCTCATCCTCTTCCAACGTGCCATACCTCTTGAAAATCATTATAATGACGGAAAGGGTAATGCCTGTCGTGGCTACTGCTACGACTATGGCTGTGAGCATGAGTACGGAAGGCAGTGGATTTACAAAATCAGCTGCGTTCACAACAGTATGGGCCCCGTGTCCACCGATAATATGTACGGTCGCCCCCTTTTTGGCGCTAATGGACATGAAATAAAATATGATTGCCCATTGAAATATACTCATGCCTATAAGCTTCTTCATGAAGTTCCCTTTGGCCATCATCGCATAAAACCCTATTAAAATAATAACTACATACATCCAGTAATTGTATTTGCTAATAAAATATTCAAACATCTTACTTTAATCCTTCTTCGTGTTCACCTTTTGTTACGAGGTCAAGAAAGATAGAGAGCATGATAGCCATAACCGTAATCTGTACCCCTAGTTCTATCATCGCTATGCCATAATAGCGTGCCTTAACGGGATCTGCCGGCAGGACCTTGCTCAGGATACTGTAATCCAGAAAATTACTGCCGAGCAAAATGCACAACCAACCAGTCCCTACGAATATAAATACCCCTACACAGCAATATATAAGAAGTGCCTTTTCACTGAAACGCCTCTTTGCCTCTTTAAAATCATAGGCAATAACAATGAGGATGAAGGCAGCTGCCATGATACAGCCTCCCTGGAAGCCTCCTCCTGGGCTGCCATGACCATGGGCAAAGACATAGAGGCTGAAAGCCTGCATAAACGGGATAAGAAACCGGGACAGGGTGCTGATAACAATATCCTCAACATCTTCTACCACTTCCTGGGCCTCCTTAAAAGCATCATCACCACAATGCCTGCTGTAAAGATGACAGCGGTCTCGAACATGGTGTCATAACCCCTGTAGTCGCCAAGTACGGCGGTAACCAGATTCGGCACTGCTGTCTCATCAAGGGCATGTTCTATATATCTTGGTGAAACGTGGAGACTCGCCGGCTGATTCGGGTCAGCCCATTTCGGAAAATCCTTCACTCCGTAGACGAGCAAGGCTCCTGTTATGATGATCGATATGACGGCAAGGATCTTTTTCAATCCTCTGTCCCCCTTCCGTTCATGTCGTCCCCACCCATGTTTTCATGCATGAATCGGCATGCAGTAATCCCCCCTTTAGAAAAGGGGGGTGAGGGGGGATTGACAGCATTTTTGGGTCAATAACAAGCAATTTATAATGCATTTAATCCTTTGTCCTTCTCGTTGTAATAAAGATAGTGGCAATGAAAAAGACACCGCTGACACCTGCTCCAACAGAGGCCTCGGTAAATGCAACATCCAGCGCACCCATCTGTGCCCAGATAAGGCACATAAGAAAGCTGAATGCATTCAGGAGCACGACAGCACTGAGCAGATCCTTCACATTGATAGCAGCCATTGCTGCTACAACAGCCAAAAATATCAATACTATGTTTAATTGCCATATCATCGGGTACTATTCCTCTTTTGTCCAGATCTCTACACCACAATCCAGCCCCGCCTTTGTAATCGCATGGGTAGCAGTAGGGTTGGCCAGAAATATAAACACGGCGATAAACAGTATCTTGATGCTCACGAGGATGGTTCCCAGTGTAAACCCGTAATGCAGGTTATAGACAGAAAGTCCCATAAGGAGAAGAAGGGCTCCGAGGGTATCTCCCTTCCCAGTGGCATGCATCCTGCAATAAAAATCAGGAAACCGTAAAAGCCCTACGGTTGCTGTAGTAAAGAAAAAGAGTCCCCCTAAAATAAAGATTATGGCAAGGATAGTTATAATAATCATTTTTCTCTTTTCTCCTTTAAGTATTGAGCACCCGGCAGTATGCTCTTCCTGTAACGGAAGAATTTTGAAGCTGCCAGGGTTGCAATAAAATTCAGCAGGGCATAGACTAGGGACAGATCCAGAAACATATCTATTCTTCCATATATAAAGCCTATAAGGACAAGAACGACCGCGGCCTTGGTGCCGATGACACCAACACTTATTATCCTGTCGAGGACCGTTGGTCCGAAAACGGCCCGGTAAAGACACAGCATGACAAGTAAGCATAATATCAGCGCGATGATGAGGAAGAAGGTCTCCACTATTCCTCCTCAAATATATGGGCCACCCTGTTTTCCATATCACCTGTCAGGAGGTCGTCTGCAACCTTTCTGTCAAGGGCATGCACAACATAGTATCCCCCTCCTCTTATATCCGCTGTGATGGTGCCGGGTGTCAGGGTAATGGAATTTGCAAAGGTTAAAAGTGAAATGCCCTTTTTCAATTTTGTCGGGAACGTTATGAGTGAAGGCTGTATCGGCATCCTGAAGCTCAGGACCAGATAAGCCACATGTATATTGGCCAGTATGATCTGGTACATGAGCCAGGGTATATATAGAATGAACCGGATAACCTCCACCCTGTCCTTGCTGCTAAACTTTTCACGCTTGAACAGGAGGTCGCTGGATATGTATGTTACGATGGAGCAGGAAATTATCCCGAGGCCGAGATGCCAGGCGTCGAATACGCCTGACCATATCATCCAGCACGAGAAAAGTATTACAAAAGTGACAATATAGCGCATCACTTTTTACCATCCTTAAAAAGATGCTGCGTTTTTAAGAACCGGTTATTCCGCCATCTTGAGAACACCCAGCATGGAGAACAGGATCATAAACGCAACCCACCAGCAGATTATTAAATAGGTGGGGCTTTTCCTGGCTCCTCCAAGCCCAAAAAGGTAGACTATTCCGCCGACAAATACAGCCGGCAGGGAACAGGCACAGGCAAGCCAGATACCAAGCTGCGTAATCCCGTCGCCTTTACCAAGATTCTGCATCCAGAAATGAGGTCCGGGATATGTTCCTTCCGTGGTCACCGCTGCCCAGATTTCACCTGAGTTCTTACCCTCCCAGACAAGAGAAAAGACCTGAAACGGATCTGATACATTATTTTCAGGCGCCACTATGCTTATAACAGGTCCTGCCATGGCTATAAAAGCGGCTGTAATACAGATCCAGTAGATTATGTCCCCGATTACCACACCGGCAAAAGGTACTCTCGGTCTCTCTTCCATTGTTACCTCCTTCCTTTACCGAACCAACCGTAATCCTTTCCAATGAGGAAAAAAACCAGTCCAGCGCATACTCCCATGAATCCCAGCCTGATCCATAAAGGCAACGCAAGAACACCTAAAAGTTCCAACCCCTTGGTAAACAATCCGAAAGAGGTGAAGAGCAAGGCTCCGATCAATATAAACCTTACAAACACAGCCCTCATTCCGATCAATACCTGTGCTCCAAGGACCCCTCCGAGAACCTGACCAACGAGGAGAGGCGCTATAACGATCGGGATCATGGCGCCGGCTATAAAGTATGGCCATACGGATACGCAACTGCCCATGCCGAGCCCCGTCATGCTGACAGCAGCTGCCACTTTAAGCGGACAACCCATGATAACGTTCAGGGCAGGAACAACAGCCCATCCACCTCCCATTCCGAAAAACCCGCCTATCAAACCAACAAAAAAGATGGCTACCCAGAACACCAGGCCCCTTGTCAGCTTGTAATCCACAACCTTTCCTGTAGATTCTTCATAATAAGGCAGATGCAACTGAAAGAAACGGGTAAAAGCGTCTTCCTTCTTCACCTCCGGGTATTCTATCTTCTTGCCTCCCAGAAGAAAATAGAGGAAGAGTGCAAAAATGATAAGCGCCAGGAGTATTCTGATAATGCCTTCGCCTCCTACCCCGAATGCCTGTGCAACAAATATGGCGCCCTGGGCACCCGTAAAGGCACCTACTCCCAGGGGTATCATGAGAAAAAGGCCGAGCCTGATATTACACAGCCCGGTTCTCGCGAGTGGTCCTGTAGCTACCAGGGCATTGAACATTGCTACGACAAGGCCGGATGCCCTTATGATCACGCTGTCCATAGGAGTGAATGCCATGGCAATGGGAGACCAGATGACCCCGCCGCCTATTCCGGCCAGTGTGCCGATAAAGCCGATGCCCAGGCTGGCAAGGAAAAGGCCGGAAACCCATGCGGATACATAAAACGGGGTCACGGTATCCGGAGGACCCTTTAACGACAGGGATATCAGGAGCCATCCAACATAAACAACGAGGGCGCCGGCGCATATTGCAAACAGTTCCAGCCAGGGATAAGGTTTGTACCAGTTCTTAAGAGCAACTTTCCATCTGGGAAGTACAACCGTGATCTCCGGGTTACTTCCTTTCATAATTTATACCCCCCTTCCTTGAATTTTCATAATCCCCCTTTACCCCCTTTAATGATTAAGGTGGGTATGGTAGATTTATGGCTTTCTTACTATTAAAACCGGGCACCCTGCATGTCCAACGAGCCTTTCAGTCACGCTCCCCATGAGAAGCCTTTGCAGGCCGGTCCTGCCATGGCTGCCGACAACCAGAAACCCCGCTTTCTTCTTTTCTACTGTATCGACAATAACCTCGTGAGGTTCACCTTTCAGGGTCAGGGTCTCAATTTTTATACCCTCCCTCTCTGCAACGTCTTTCACCATACCGACACTTGCCTCTGCTAGTTTAAGGTTTTCATCCCTCTTATAAACGGAAAGGGCAATGAGACTGCTCCCAATGCGCTTTGCTATGCTTATGGCCTCACGGGTTGCGATCTCGCTGTAAAGCGAACCATCTGTCGGAACCATAATCTTCTCAAGGGAAATCCTCGCAAACCTCGGCACAATCATAACCTTGCAGGGGGCATCTCCTATGACCTTGGCAGTCACGCTTCCCATCATGATCCTCGTGAGACCGGTCCTGCCATGTCTTCCCATAATTATCAGTTCTACGTTGTTTTTTTCCGCCTCTTCGATAATTAATTTCGAAGGCACCGGCCCCCGGCCTAAAATGATCTCACATGAGATACCTTCTTTCCTGGCCCTTTCCTGTACTGATTCAAGGTGCTCTCTGATTACTTTTTCCAGTTTTTCAGCAGCTGCCACCGGATAGGTATCGGCAAACTCGCGGATATCGGGCACCTGCGCAACGGATATCACGTAGAGTTTGCTGCTGCATGTCTTTGCCAGATTGATAGCCTCCCTGATTGCCCCCTCACTGAATTCAGAACCGTCTGAGGATAAAAGCAGCCTTTCCATTTTTGCTACCGGACATGGCTGATCCATGCTCATCTCTCCACCTCCTTTCTTGCTTCATCCCGCAGGAATGAATTCCAACGGGATTTACACAATAGCGCTTGTGAGTTCATTGAATATCTCTATCATTCTTACAACACCGACAAATTTCTTTTTGTCTTCAATAACAGGCAGTAAAATGAGATTATTGTTCAGCATGAGCTCTGCTGCTTTGCTGACAGGGTCAGCAGGTTCAACAAAAAACTTCGCCGGGACCATGACCTCACTGACAGGGCTTTCTACCTTTTCCTTGGATTCAAGCCCCTTCAGGATATCATTCAAAGTCAATGTTCCGAGGATATTATACTTCTCGTCAAATACCAGGACTGCCATAGGGTGAACACATTTTTCTGTCCCAATAACAGACTTTTTAATCACCATGATTGCCTGCTTCATCGTGAACCAGTAGGGCACATGGGGGTACTCGAAAACATCACTCATCACATCCTTTACAACTTTACCTGTTGACATAAAATTCCTCCTTCTTATATATTTGATTTGAAGTTCCGGAAAACTTCAAAAAACATTCTATCATCACCTATTTATTTTTTCAAACAGTATTACAAAGGCAAAATCTTCCGGGCGTTTCAATGAGCGCATATACATAATTTGATCCTCTCCTGCAAAGAAATGCTGCATTAAAACCAATGACGGTGAACTCTCCGGAAGGTCAAGAAGCATGCTGTCACCTGCATTGAGTTTGGTCATGTTAAAATAATTCCGAATCCCTGTAATATGTATTCCATATTTCTTTTCAAGGAGCTCAAACAGGGAGTTTCTTCGGAGATCCTCTTCCAGGAGTGGGGGACATATGTGAAACGGGACATATGTCTCCTGAACCAAAACAGGTTTTGCATCAACCGACCGCAATCTCTTTATAAAGATTATATGTTTTTCTCCTGAGACATTGAGCTTATCGGTAAGGTCGTCAACAGGCATCATGACAGTTTGCGCAAGCACGTCAGTTGAAAAATCCATACCTTCTTCAAACATGAGTTCACCAAAGGTTGTACGCATGGTCAGCTTATCTGATTCAACTTTCTTGGATACAAATGTCCCCCTCCCCTGATGACGTTTGAGATACCCCTGCCTGACAAGTTCCAGAACGGCGCTTCTTACCGTTGTCCTGCTCACGCTGAAAACATCACAGAGTTCCTGTTCATTTGGTATACGGAAGCCAAATGGCCATTCTTTATCCTCAATTTTTTTCTTCATGATATCGTAAAGCTGTACGTAAAGCTTCCGGTAATTATGCCTGTTTAAAGTTATCACTTTGTAATTATGTTATTAAATTTAAAAGATGTCGTAATAATATAATAATTAATTTTTCTTGTCAAGAGTTTTTTTTAATGCTATAATGAGCTGCATTTATTTTTTCGAAAAATTATAAATATTTTCGAAAATTTTGAAAATTCAGTGAAAAAGGAAGATTTTAGCCTAAAAGAAGCTTTAAAGGTAAAATATTCAATTTTTCAGCAACTTCTTGCCAAAAATAACAGTGTGCTTGAGCTTCTTGCTGACATGGAGGAAAAACTTTCCGGTGAATACCTTTTTGACAGGCACTATATAAATAAAAATGTCAGGCTAATTTCCCAGAATGTCTTTCATATCATTGAAAATCTGAATGCTCTCTCCAAGAATAAATACACGCACCTTTACAAAATCCATGATGCGATCAATCGGGAGATCGATAACATCCTCACGCACAAAATAGAGATACCTGTCAGTGATTTTACTATTCCCCTTGAACACCTCACGTCAGAGAAGGTAGGTATCGCCGGCGGAAAGATCGCGCATTTGGGAGAGATAAAAAACCGCCTGAATTTTCCAGCACCTGAGGGCTTTGCAATCAGTGCGTATGCATTTGCAAAATTCATGGAATATAACATGTTCACTGAGAAGATTAATAATTCACTTGCATTGCTGAGCATAGAACATATGGAAGAGGTTAACAAGGTCAGTCGAGAAATACAGGATATGATAACAGAATCGGATGTTCCCCCTGATCTGGAAAAAGCTATCAAAGATGCCTATGCAGAACTTTGCAGGAAAACCGGCAGCAAAACAACAGTATCGGTAAGAAGCAGCGCTATCCTTGAGGACGGTATGTTTACCTTTGCCGGGCAGTATGCCACCTTTCTCAGTGTCCCTGGAGAACTGCTCGTTCAAAAATATAAACAGGTTGTAGCAAGCCTCTTTACTCCCCGCGCGATATTCTACTACAAGACAAAAGGCTTTTCAGAGGGAGAAATGGTCATGGCTGTCGGTGTTCTTGACATGGTAGATGCACAGGCAGGCGGGGTCATTTATACGAAGGATCCGAATAACCCGGAGGCTGATTACCTGGCAATAAATGCCGTCTATGGACTCGGAAAACCGGTCGTGGACGGAACGGTAACAGCAGACCTCTATAAAGTATCCAGACATCCGGAAGGTACCATCCTCAACAAAATGATTTCGAATCAGGAAACAATGCTTGTCAGCGAACCGGATGGTACGCTGAAAGAAACAGCAGTTCCGGACAGACTGAAAGGGAAACAATGTCTTGCCGACAAGCAGATAAAATTATTGGCGCGATATGCACTTGATTTGGAGGAGCACTATGGGTGCCCCCAGGACATTGAATGGGCAATCGGAAGCGATAATCAGCCGTACCTCTTGCAGACGAGGCCATTAAGAATTCTTTGCATTCAGCCAACAGCAGAGGCTCATCTTCCCGCGAGAATAAAGGGCTACAATGTTCTGCTTGATAAAGGCGTGACCGCATGCAGGGGGGTTGGTTTCGGCAAGGCATTCATACTTAAGGATGAAAAACACCTCAAGGATTTCCCTGAAGGCGCCGTTCTTGTTGCAAGGCATACCTCTCCGAAATTTGTCATTGTCATGAACAGGGCATCTGCTATTGTTACAGATGTTGGAAGCGCTACGGGGCACCTTGCATCTCTTTCCAGGGAATATCAGGTTCCAACAATCCTTGATACTGAAATCTCGACACGCATCTTGAATGACGGGCAGGAAATCACCGTTGATGCCATCAATTGCAATATATACGAGGGCAAGGTTAACGAGCTCATCGAGTATGCCCGTAAAAAGAGCGAGCCCCTGAAAGATACACAATTATTCAAAACACTCGAAAAGTTATTGAAGCAGATAGCACCACTGTGCTTAATAGATCCGCAGGATGAAAGCTTCAAACCGGAATATTGCAGGACATTTCATGACATAACCCGTTTCGCCCACGAAATAGCAATGCAAGAGATGTTTGATATCGGTAAAGGTCATGATATGAAGGAAACAAAGACAGTTGACCTTGAGGCAGCAATTCCTATTAATGTTCATATACTGGATATTGACGGAGGGATCAGGGAGAACAGAGAGAAGGCATCTCCTGAGGATATTCTCTCGATACCCTTTGCCGCTCTTCTTAACGGAATGACGAGCATGAGATGGCCGGGGCCGCCTCCCGGAGGCCCTCCATCCTTTTTAGGCACGATAGCGCAGGATGATTCTGTTCAGGAACAAGAACAACTGAGCGAGGTTGAAAAAAAGAGTTTTGCTATCATATCCAGGAATTATATGAATTTCAGCATACGGCTTGGTTATCATTTTTCGATGATTGAGGCATACGCAGGGAATAACCTCAATGATAATTACATAAAATTCTTTTTCAGAGGGGGGGGCGCTTCTCAGGACAGGAGATTGAGACGGATCAAACTGATAACAGAGATACTAAAGACTTTGGGATTCAGAATGGATATCAAAGAGGATCTTATAGATGCCGTTCTTACCAAGTATAAACAGTCAACCATTGAGAGCATGTTGGTTATATTCGGCAAGCTCACAGCCTATACCAAGCAACTCGATATGGTCATGTTCAACGATGACATTACAGAGATGTACGCAGAGGACTTCATCAAACAGCATGTTACAGGAAAGTTTTAAGGCATGATACCCCGCAGTAAACCTGCGGGGTATTCATAGAAAGAGCCTATCTATTTAAATGACGTTTTTACCGCGTCCTGCCTTTCCTGATTAAAGCTTCCATACCAGAACAGCGTTCCGTGCATGCCCAATAACCCGTTCCGTTACGCTCCCCATGAGGAGTTTTGAGATGCCTGTCCTGCCATGGCTTCCGATCACTATGAGACCAACATCCTCCTGGGCAGCTGTCTTGACTATGACATCATGCGGCACGCCTGTCCTGACAACAGTTTCCACCTTCACATTTGCCTTTTCAGCCGCCTTCCTGACCGTCTCAACACATTCCTTTGCAGTTGCAAGGTTTTCATCCTTCTTGGCAACGGAAAGGGCAAGCAGTGTGCTCCCGCTGCGCTGCGCAATGCTTATGGCCTCCTGGGTTGCAAACTCACTGTGCATTGAGCCATCTGTAGCGATAAGTATCTTTTCAAAGGAGAGCTTCGCCTCTCTCGGGACGACCAGAACCCTGCAGAGTGTGTAGCCGATGACCTTACCGGTCACGCTGCCCATCATTGCCCTCATGATGCCTGAACGGCCATACCTCCCGACAATTATCAGGCCGACCTTATTGTTTGCTGCCTCGTCGACAATATATTCATGCGGTTCCTCTCCCTCACGGACAATAATTTCGCAGTCAACGCCCTCTTTTGAAGCCTCTGATTTAACCATCTCAAGATGCTTCCTCGCCTCCTTTCCCATTTTTTCGACCATCCCCGGAGCAAGGGCCATTAATTCCCGGTTGACTTTTACAACGGATACCGCAAAGAGTTTACTGCCACAGGCCTTTGCCAGATTAATAGCCTCTCTTATAGCACCTTCACAGTACTTGGAGGAGTCAGTGGCGAGGAGCAGCCTTTCTATCTTTTCAATCTTTGGTAATGGACATTCCATATTAGTGACCTCCTGACTTTAGGATTCCGCTTGCCGCGAAACATAAAACAACTATTTCCAGGATAACGATGACCACCAGGATAGTATCTTTTTTACGTAACAGTCCCGGTACGATTGCTGCGTAACAGAAAATGCTGACCGCTGCCAGAACTGCTATGCCTACAAAATTCAGGTAGTCTCCCTTGCCTATGGAAGTCAACCAGGCCCAGCCGGTAGGGGTACCCAGTTCGTGTGAGAAATTCGCAACACTCATGCCCCAGTACTTGGGCACATCCTCAACAGGGACAAATGTCGGCAGGATACCCGCAACATAGATAGCATATGTTACTAACAGAACCACGATCCCGATAATCATTCCCTTTTCTAAAATATTTGCATAGAGCAGTTGCTCACCGCTTGCTTTTACCGATATTTTTTCTTGCTCTGCCATTTCTTATCCTCCTCTATCTATATTCTTCCAATTGTTTATATTCCAAAACCTTTCAGCAGTGCCCTGACCCCTGCAAATGCAAGAAGTCCTATGACTATCCACTTGACAATCGCTATCTTTGCCCTTGCAAGAATCCTTACCCCAATAAAAGAGCCGAGCATGATTCCAAGGATTGACGGAACGACTATTAATGGAATTACTGCGCCTGAATTGAGGTAAATCCATGCAGCGGACGTATCAGTTATGGAGAGCAGGAACTTGCTTGTTGCTACAGAGATCTTGAGCGGCGCTCCCATCAGGAGATTCAGGACCGGGATATTCGCCCACCCAGCACCGAGGCCGAACATGCCGGCCATCAAACCGATGACGATAAAGAGGATTAACCCCGGAAGTGTCCGGTGTATCTTCCAGTCAATATCTTTTCCCATGGATTCTTCCCTGTATATTCCCATTATCCCAAGGGTCTGGGACAGTTTATCTGCCTGCGGGACATCCGGGAAATCAGATTTTTTTGCGGTTGCCAGAAGAATGACTATTCCGATGATAACAGCCCCGAGGAGAATCTGAACAAGATTGGCAGGAAGTGCCAGGCCTACCATCGCACCGATAATAGCACAACTCGAAGCAATGAGTGCAACGGGCATGGCAAGACGCAGGCTCGCAAGGTTCCTTTTCAGGAGGCCTGGGCCTGCGGCAAGTGCACCTGCAAGTGCAACGAGCAGTCCCGCACCCCTGACAAAGTCAAGATGAAAGGGGAAGAAACCACTGACAAGCGGGACATACAATACGCCTCCTCCGACACCACCAAGAACAGCCAGAATACCGAGTATAAATGTGAAGAAGAAGAGTATAATCGGCCATCCCCACCAGGGAATTTTTGATTCTCCTTCAATGATCCCCTGCGTTGGTGAAGGCTCGGTAGTTGCAAGGACGTCACCAACGATTGCGAATAAAGTCAGAAAAACAGCAGCAACGAGCAGAAATCTAATTAGTTGCTTTCCCATCGTCAACTTTTTACCTCCTTAGTGATTGATTTTCTATAAACTCACCATTTTCACAAGAAACATATTCAAAAAGATGTTCTATTCTGTAACGTGTCAGTTTTATTTAACAAAAATATCGGCTCTATATGGTAAATTTATGAGTACTATAAAGTCAACATGAAATATCGTGTCTCAGAGCAAAAGAGTCTATGGGTATTTTCACTGTAATTTTACTGGTATCTGTGGAAAATCTCCATTTGACCAAAAAAAACAATGTGCCGTACCTGGCAGGAATCTGGTGCGCCCAGGAGGATTTGAACCCCCGACCTGCGGATTCGTAGTCCGACGCTCTATCCGGCTGAGCTATGGGCGCATTAATTACGTAGTTTATTAGAAAACCCTTTGAATTATCAACTTTCAGGATGTTATTTTCTGTAGCTGTTAATTATTCCGGAAATGCAATTGATTATTGATCCGGGGGCACAGTCGCCTTCACAGTCTTTTGATTGAAGACTCCCTGCGGCAAGACCGCAGTCCCGAATCTTTTCGGGATTAATGTAAGGAATTCTTTATTCTTTCTATTCGCTCCCTAACCCCGTGGCAAGACCACGGGGAATACGCTCGCTATCCATTTAACCCCTTCAATCTGTTTTGCTCTCAAATGATTCCATAATAATCTCTCTGCGCCTGTTAGTCTTTTCCCGAGATTCTTCGCTGTCTTATGCAATGGGTTTTAATCACCTCCACCCTTACCCTCCCCCGTCAAGGGGGAGGGAATTAGATTGTTATTCCCCGTCAAGGGGGAGGGTATGAGATTGTTATTCCCCGTCAAGGGGGAGGGTAACTGTTTATTAATTGTTTTCCACACAGGTCATTCTTGATATTCCGAAATTCACCAGCAAAATAGTGACTGTTTATTAATTGTTCTCCACACAGGTCCCGGAAGAACCATATTAAAGTAGATACTATTCTAACGGGATTTTCTATAAAAAGAAAAGCGCCTCCAGCAGCTTTTACCTTGTGTAATTGATGTTATTACTGTCCAAAGATGTTCAAAATTGTTCAATATCATTCAAGAAAACTTATGATCCCATTCTCCTCCTTTGGTAAAGGGGGATGAGGGAGGATTTTAAGAATAAATGTTTCGCTTTGTGATTCATAAAATCTCCCCTACCCCTTTTCCAAAGAGGGATATTGTAAGAGCATTACACATATTGGAACAGATTCCGCTATGGGACAATGAGATAAAATACCATTACAAAAGTTTACTGCGTCTTACGGATTTTTACTTTCGTGTTGCCGAAACAAAAACATATGCTATACTTTTTATCAGCACAAAGGTATCGGAGGTATATAGTGCCTTTCTTTGGTGAACTGTTCATCAGTGAAATACTCAAGATGCCTGTACTCGACCCGAAAGGCGATGAGCTCGGGAGGGTAAATGATCTGATGGTCATTAAAGGAACTTCCCTTCCAAAGGTTTCCGCACTGATTATCGAGAAGAAAAAAATGCTTTTTATGCTCCCCTGGGCGGATCTTACTCTATTCAATAAAAGAATAATCTCTTCGAATATCTATCATAAAGACCTTCAATCCTATTCATTGAATGATGAGGATCTTCTCCTGGTCAGGGATATTCTCGATAAGCAGATTGTTGATGCGAACGGAGCAAAGGTTGTGAGGGTAAATGATGTTAAACTCGAAGGCTTTCACAATGATGCTGTTCTTGTCGCAGTTGATGTAGGGATGAGAGGCATCATGAGAAGGCTGGGGGTTGAGAGGGGAGGGGAAGACTTCATGAAGCTTTTTAAGAAACGGCTTTCCTACAATCTCATAAGCTGGAATTATATACAGCCTCTTGAGCCGAAACTATCGACCATTTCCCTCACGGTTCCGGGTCAGATGATATCCGAATTACACCCTGCCGACATTGCGGAAATCATAAGCCAGGTTTCCCATAAAGAAGGGGCCTCGTTTTTTAGCGGACTCGATGTTGAGACAGCAGCCGAGGCCCTGTCTGAACTGGAAACAGAGACGCAGGTTGACATCATAAGCGATATGGACACAGGAAGAGCGGCAGATATCATCGAGGAAATGCCCCCTGATGAAGCTGCCGATATCCTGAGCGAACTCCCGGCTGACAAAGCACAACAGTTATTGAAGCAAATTGAGAAAGAGGAAGCAGAGGATATTCAGGAGCTCCTCAGCCATGAGAAGGATACAGCCGGCGGATTAATGACCAATGAATATATCGCATACTTCCCGGAAACCTCTGTGAGGCAGGCGATAGATAAATTCAAAAAGGATGCTGAGGATGTAGAAACCGTGTACTATATTTATGTTATAGATACTGATGAGAAGCTCATCGGGGTAATCTCGCTGAGGGAACTGCTCCTTGCTAATCTCGATACGAAGCTCTCCGATATTATGTTGACACGATTCAAGAAAGTTCTACCGGAGACTGATGAGGAAGATGTCGCCGAGGTAATATCAAAATATAATCTTCTTGCCCTCCCCGTTACTGATGATGAAGATCACATGCTCGGTATTGTTACGATAGATGATATCATGGATCGTATCCTGCCACCTGCCGCAAAACAGAAGAGGAGAAAGGTGTGAGACTCTGGAAAAAGATAGCGCTGTATCTTGCGGTCATGGGACCGGGCATTATCACTGCAAATGTGGACCATGACGCAAGCGGCATAACAACATATTCGGTTGCCGGCGCACGTTTCGGCTATTCCATACTCTGGGTATTAGTCCCGACAACGATTGCACTTGTTGTCGTACAGGAGATGATCGCACGGATGGGTGTCATAACCGGCAAGGGACTTTCTGATCTTATCAGGGAAAACTACGGTGTGAAGTCAACGTTCTATATGATGCTGGCGCTCCTTATTGCCAATGTGGGCACAACAGTCGCTAATTTTGCAGGATGGGCTGCGAGCATGGAAATCATCGGGCTCAGTAAATATGTCATGGTACCTGTCGGAGCCATCTCCATCTGGATCCTTGTTTTAAGGGGAAGTTACCGGGCTGTTGAAAGGATACTCCTCATTGCATGCCTTCTCTATTTCGGCTATGTCATATCAGGTTTTCTCGCAAAGCCGGACTGGGGAGATGTTTTCATGCATACCTTTGTTCCGGAGATTCAATGGGATCCTGAATTTATTATACTGAGTATTGCCATTATCGGTACGACGGTCACGCCATGGATGCAGTTTTTCCTGCAGTCATCAATTGCTGAAAAAGGGATACGGCGGGATGAATACAAGGCGTCCAGGCTTGATGTTTTTATCGGATGCGGGATTACAGAGATTATTGCCTTTTTTATCATTGTAACCTGCGCAACGACTCTTTTTTCACAAGGGATAAGAATACATGAGGCGTCGGAAGCAGCGCTTGCCCTCGGCCCTCTTGCAGGAAATTATGCCTTTCTCATATTTGCAATCAGTCTTGCCAATGCATCCCTCCTCGGCGCAATTATCGTGCCCCTCGCCACTTCCTATTATATCTGCGAGGCAATGGGCTGGGAGCGGGGGGTTAACAAGACCTTTAAGGAGGCGCCCCAGTTTATGTGGATATATACGTCTATGATCGTTGCAGCTGCTCTGCTGGTACTCATACCGGGGGCCCCGCTTGTATTCCTTATGGTACTTGCTTCGGTAGTCAACGGATTACTTCTGCCGTTTGTTCTGATCTATGCACTCACGCTTGTCAATAATAAAAAACTCATGGGTGACTATGTCAACCCTAAATTTCACAATATTGTATCGTGGGGAACGATTGGTGTTCTTACAGTACTGACGGTCATTTTTGTTATAACACTTCTGATTCCGATAGGAGTCCGATATGGTTAAAACAATAGAGTGGGTTGACGGAAAAGTAATCATGCTCGACCAGTCAAGGCTCCCGTTCGAGATTACTTTTCTTACCCTTTCAGATCATATGCAGGTTGCAGAAGCAATCAAGAACCTGTGGATACGGGGAGCTCCGGCTATTGGTATTGCCGCGGCAATGGGTGTCGCCCTGGGAGCGCAGGAGCTCGAAGCAAGAACGGCTGCTGAATTCATCGAAAAGATCAAACCGATTTACCATGATATACTCTCCACAAGACCGACGGCAGTCAATATGCAATGGGCTGTGAAAAGAATCAATAATGTATTGTTGAAGAACAAACATGAATCGATTGACAGAATGAAAAAAATCATCATCGGGGAAGCTCTCGCCATTCTCCGTGAAGATATTGAGGTCAACAGGGCAATCGGAAGATGGGGTGCACCATTTATACAGGATGGGAGCACGATCCTTACCCATTGTAACGCAGGCAGCCTCGCAACCGGCGGCTATGGCACTGCAACCGCACCCATGATTGTGGCAAAGGAGATGGGCAAGAAGTTCCATGTTTTTGCTGATGAGACAAGGCCTGTTCTCCAGGGTGCCAGACTGACAGCCTGGGAGCTCATGCAGGAGAATATCCCCGTCACCCTTATTCCCGATAACACGGCCGGCACCCTTATGAAAAGGGGCGAGATTGATCTTGTCATCGTCGGCACCGACAGGACTGCGCGGAACGGAGATGTTGCGAATAAAATAGGGACTTACACGGTTGCTGTCCTCTGCAAAGAGCATAAGATTCCATTCTATGTAGCTGCCCCCCTGAGCAGCATTGACTTCTCCATCAAAACAGGTGAACAGATCCCTATCGAAGAGAGAGCTCCTGAAGAGATTACCTGCATATCAGGCAGAGGCGGCAGTGTCCGGATTGCACCTGAGGGTATCAGGGTAAGGAATATTGCCTTCGATGTTACCCCGCATAAATACGTCACTGCAATAATGACTGAAAAGGGGGTTTTCAGACCGTCAGACATAAAGAAGCTCACAAAAGCGAACGTTAATCTTGAAGCATTGCGCCTGAAACCGTAACCTTTAATTATGTGCTCCGAAAATTCAATACGTCAACCCGGGACAGGGGTAATCTCAGCCGCATGCACCCTAACCCTAAACGTTGCAAAAAAAAGATTCAACTACCCCTATAAGTTTGCCGTCAGTCCCCCGAAAAGGTATCGCCGTCAAAATGCAGGACACTAATGTTCCATCGGCACGAACTTTTTCTACATCAAATTCAACCCTCTCCTTGCCCCCTGTAATTTGCTTCAACGGACATTCAGGGGTATGACATCTCGGACATTTGAATACCTCATAGCACTTTTTACCGATTACCTCGTCTTTGTCATTCATTCTCACCAGATCAACAAAAGTATTGTTAGTCCGAAGAATATTGAAATCTCTGCCAATCAAGCGCATACCGTCAGCAACGGTATTGAATATCTGGTCGAGTTCTGCATAAACACTTTTTATTGCATTCTCGGATCGCCTGATTCTATTTATCATGATCTGGGCAATTACACAGGAGCTAAAGATGAGAGAAATGACCAGCAACCGCATCCAGAGTTCGTGCTGTTCAGGACTGACTATGTTCCCAAGAAGATTGCCTTTGTTGAATACAAAAACATGCATAACGGATTCAAAAATCCAGAACAAAAGGCTTAATCCGATGCCCCACAATATCATTCTGTTATTTGTGATTACATCTACAACTTTTCGCATGTTCTACACCTTATCTTGTACTCTTTGTCATGATTTCTCCAAAACCCTCAGAAATGCCTCAACCACCTTAGGGTCGAATTGTGTGCCGCTGTATTTTTTTAGTTCGGATACGGCATATTCCATCCCAGGTGCAGGTCTGTACGGTCTGTCTGCTGTCATTGAATCAAAGGAGTCAGCTACATGGAGTATCCTTGCACATAAAGGAATTTCTTCACCCTTAAGCCCGTCAGGATAGCCTTTCCCATCTATCCTTTCATGGTGGTGTCTGATTATAGGAAGAATTTTACCTAACTGACGTACAGGTCTGAGAATCTCCTCACCGTTCACGGGGTGTTTTTTTACAATAGCAAATTCTTCATCAGTAAGTTTTCCAGGCTTATTAAGGATGACATCATAAGTTCCTATCTTTCCAATATCGTGAAGTATGGCTGCTGTCCTGAGAGTTTCAATATCTTGATCTTTAAACTTCAGCTCATTAGCTATAGCCAGTGCATAATTTCTGACACGATCTGAATGACCCCTTGTCCAGGGACTCTTTGCCTCTACTGCATAGACGAGAGAAAAGATAAGACTATTATAGAGTTCTTTAAGCTCCTTGTAAGAAACATCAAGATCCTTGAGCATGTTTAAGAATGCATCACGGCTGTTAATAAGCTTCTTTTCGTTTTCTTTATTCTCTGTGATATCGATATGTGAAATTATATATCTTTTATGAAATAAGCCTTCTTTATTAAGGACAGATGTTACATACCCCTTGAAATACTTATTAAATCTCGCAGCATAATACTCATAGGGCTCTATGCCCCTGACTTCTCCTGACTTTAGCAATGGACAGGCTTCTATCGGCTTATTTATACCGTGTAGTACTTCATAACATGTTTTACCAATCAATTCCTTTATCGGGATGCCTGTAAGTTCTGAGATATAGTTATTTGTCTTTATTATATTAAATTCCGTGTCGAGGAGCATAACGCCATAGGGCATAGAATCAAACGTTATTCGCCATTCTTCAGCTGCCCTTATGAGCTTCTTCTCATAGTTTATCCGTTCATTAATAAGATACCCCATAATTGTGGAAAGTATAGGTGTAAAAAGAAGCAAGAGATGGAAGAAAACATGAGAAAAAGATATTAGAGAAATAAAGTGTTTTATGCCATATTCGACACTCTCATAAAAGAAATAGCTTACAAAAAGAATCCATCCGGATAATGTAACAGCGATGGCGAGTTTAGATTTCATGATTTCTTATATTTTTCCAATTCTTTCTTCAAACTCTCAATCTCTTTCTTCATCTCTATCAGCTTCAACTCTCTTCCGATTGCTATGCTATAAAAATCCTCAAGCTCCTTCACCCTCTTTTTTAAGTCTGTTTCGAGTTTTGTCTTTTCTGTAATATCCTCGATGCACTCTATTACAGAGGTTACATTGCCTGCTGAGTCTTTTATTGGATATAAATTTATCGCTACATAAATTGGATTGCCTGCCTTGTCATGATGTGTATGAATCACACCATATTTTTCACCTGTCTTAAAGACATCTTTTATACCGCATTCTTCTCCTTTCTCATAGCATGGCTTGTCAAAACGATGGGAGATCTCATAGCAGTGCTTTCCTATGACATTGTCAATGCTGTTTTTGCCCTGTTTGAGATAACCGCTGTTTGCAGTTATTATTCTGAGGTTCCTGTCAATAACTATCACTCCTTCACCGATGCCCTCAAGAATGCTTGACAGGAATGTCTTACTTTTTATTGCCTCTTCTAAAGCCTTCTCCCTGTCAGTAACGTCTCTCAATATCTCCAGCATCTCTGTGACCACCTCTTTTTTATCCGTAATAGGCGATGCGGTAATTTCAAAAACCCTTTCTTCCCCGCCGAAGCAATAATGGATCTGTGTAATAGTCACAGGTTTTCCTGTTGAAAAGACTTCTTCTCCCGGACATATAAATCTTCGTTTGGTGTCCATTGCCGGGCGTTTGATTTTATCTGCCAGAGTACATAATAAAAGGTAGCGGTGTGAAACCTTATGGCACTTTTTCCCGATAATTTCCTCTTTCTTAAGACCGCATATCTCAAGGTAGAGCTTATTGGCGAAGGCGATTCTGTAATCTTTATCTATGACGAGGATTCCATCAAAAAGGCTGTCGAGGATATCATATTTGGACATAAATAACTTTTTCCTTCAGTAGCTATATTTGACTATCCAGCACTTCCCTCACCTTCTTCAAAAGTTCTTGCGGAGAGAAAGGTTTTGTTATAAAGCCGAATCCTTTTTCTAATATCCCCTTTTTATGAATAATCTCCGCATTATATCCACTTGTAAAAATAGCCTTTATATCGGGCATTATTTTCTTTATCTCAGCATATACTTCTTTACCGTTCTTTTTCGGCATAACCACATCAAGGATTAGAAGCTGTATCCTGTCTTTATTTTCATTAAATACACTTATTGCTTCTTCTCCATCCTCTGCTTCTACAACTTGATAACCAGATTCTTCAAGAATACTTTTTATGAGATCTTTTACCTGTGCATCATCCTCTGCTACAAGAACAGTTTCTGTTCCTCTTTTTATGATGGAAAGGTCTTCTGACTTTTCTTCTTCTATTCCTGACTTAATTAAAGGCAAATATATCTTGAAGGTCGTGCCTTTTCCGTGTTCGCTGTATACATTGATATAGCCATTATGCTGTTTTATTATCCCGTATATAATTGATAGTCCAAGACCTGTTCCTTTGCCGACCTCCTTTGTGGTGAAGAATGGCTCAAATATCTTATCTCTCGTTCTCACATCCATTCCCGCACCAGTATCTTCAACTGATAAGAGGGCATAAGGCCCGGGCTTGCCATAGCCGTGCGTTTTTATGTATTCATGGTCGAATGTTACAGGTTCCGTCCTGATTATCAAACTCCCTCCATCAGGCATTGCATCTCTTGCATTCGTGGCAAGATTCATCAAAACCTGCTCTATTTGTGTGCTGTCTGCCATTACAGTTAAGTCCTCATCTGCAAGAACCGTAGAAAGTTCTATATCTTCACCAATTATCCTTGACAAAAGCTTTTCTAATGCTATTATGATTTCATTCAGATTAATAGGCCGTAGATTGATTATCTGCTTTCTGCTGAATGCAAGGAGTGCTTGTGTTAATTTAGCAGCTCTCTCTGAGGAAGCCAGTATTTGTTTCACATAATTCCTCAAGGGGTCATTCTTGTTCATCTCCGTATTTAAAATAGTTCCAAAGCCTATTATTGCAGTCAATATATTGTTGAAATCATGTGCTATGCCCCCTGCAAGCTGGCCAACAGCCTCCATCTTCTGAGCCTGAAGGAGTTGTTCCTCGAGCTTTTTTCGTTCGGTGACATCGGTGAAATTCTCTATAATCCCAATCAATGCTCCATCAGGTCCCCGAAAGGGGGCTGCCGTCACAATACAAGGTATCCTGATACCGTCATTTCGCTCCTTTTCCGTATCTATTTCCACTTGATACTCTCCGCCAAGAATCCGGGTTAATGGACAGTTATGAGTATGACACTCTGAGCTGCGAAACACCTCATAGCACTTTTTGCCAACCACTTCGTCTTTGCCTATGCCTGATAATCTGGCAAATGTGTTGTTCACTCGAAGCACGTTGAAATCTTTATCAACCACGCTCATGCCATCCGCAGCCGTATTAAATATCTGTTCAAGTTCTGCGTGAGCATGTTTAATTGCCTCCTCTGCCTGCCTCCATTCGGTAATATCCCTTATGAGCTCAATGCCTGCTACGATTTTTCCGTTTGAATCTCTTAAAGGGGATGCGGTATTTACAACATATAATGGCGGGCCTTCTCCTCTCAGTACAACTCTTTCCTTTGTGTGGATATTGCCGTCCCTGAAACACTCAGCCAATTGGCAGCCTTCGCAGATTTCTTCTCTGTTCTTAATCGCCTTGTAACAAAGCTTACCTAAATGTTCTCCAAAAGAATCCCTGTGAACCTTGTTTTGATACACAAATCTGAAGTCAGTGTCTATAATACCCAGCGGTTCCCCTATGCTTTCAATAATTGATTCTGATTTGAGCTTTTCATCTTCCGCTGTCCTGAGAGCTGCCCGCAGCGCCTCCTCTGCCTGTTTATGTGTGGTAATGTCCTTGAAGTCTTCAACAATGCCGGCAATCTCACCTCCAGTTCTTCGAAAGGGAGTGCCGGTAACAATACAGGGGATTTTGGTACCGTCTGTTCGTTCCTTTTCAACCTCATATTCAACACGTTCCTCTCCGCCGAGAATCCGGGTCAGCGGGCAATCAGGTGTAAAGCACATTGGCCCACGGAACACTTCATGGCACTTTTTTCCTGTCGCTTCATCACTGCTTACACCTGAGAGCTTAGAAAATGTCTCATTAATTCGAAGCACATTAAAGTCTTTATCAATCAGGCGCATCCCGTCGGCTGCGGTATTGAATATCTGGTTGAGTTCAGAATAAGCAAGCTTAGTCTCTTCCTCCGCCTGCTTTCGCTTGGATACATGCTGCATCAATGGACGTAGTACAAAGAAGTACAGTACAGGGGAAAGGAGTATGATGAGCAAGGCAGCATCAAGCATTGCCCATTTCCACGAAGACAGGGGTGGGAGAACAGAGAGAAGCAACATGATGAATGCTTCAGTGATAAAGACAGAAATAAAGACGATTGCTAAAAGCCTGACAGGTGATTCGTAATTTTTCATATAAGCGCTTTAAAAATTCTATAGAATAGAGTCATGATTTTTGCATGTAAACGACCACCAACTTTTTTTTACAGGCTTTCCTGTCCTGCGTCAGCAGGGCATGTTTATAATATTATGAATTATTTCATAGCCTTGCAATGGTAAAAACCCTTATTTTCAAATTCGAAAAACCTGAGTGAAGAGAGGATATATAGATTTTTAATTACTGAAGTCTACATCAGTGGTCGAGGGAGGTCAGTCCTTCACGTATGGCGCATTTTGTCAGTTCGGCTATGGTGCGAATGCCCAGCTTATCCATTATTTGCTGCCTATATGTCTCAATAGTCTTCGTGCTTACACGCAGGTGTGAGGCTATCTCGCGTGTCCTTTTCCCTTCCGCAAGAAACTGGAGTACCGCGCGCTCCCGGTTTGTGAGTATAGAAAAAACAGAAGCATCATCTTTTGACATGAGATTCACATACTCATTTATGATGATGTCGGATATCTGGGGGCTCAAATAGATATTGCCTCGCACGACTGTATGGATTGCATTCATCAGCTCTTCGAAAGCGCAGTCTTTTAAGAGATATCCCGACGAACCTGCCTTGAGCATTTCCACGACATAGCGTCTGTCTGAATGCATAGAAAGACCGATTATTTTCGTGCTCAGGGCTTCTCTTAGTATAAGGCGGGCTGCTTCAATCCCGTTCATGTCAGGCATGGCAACATCCATAATGACTACATCGGGCAATAGTTCTCTGCACATTGCTACTGCCTTCATGCCATCCTCTGCCAGTCCAACAACCTCTATTTCCGGTTGCCTTTCAAGCAATGCCTTGATCCCTTCACGCACTATGCCGTGATCTTCTACCAGAAGAATTCTGATGTTCATTTCAAATCTCAGTTACGTTTTTCTCTCCATATGCAGTGGAGCTGTCAGGGTGACATGAGTCCCGCAGCCGGGTTCCGACTCAACAGCAAGATTTCCTTTTATACTTTGTAAACGTTCGCGGATACTGAAAAAACCAAAGCTGTAAGTTTTGTTCAGATGCGCATCATTTTTAGAGATATCAAAACCTTTGCCGTCGTCTTCTACATCAATCTGAATGTTGTCATTGTTTCTTATGACAGACACTGTTACATTCAGTGCCCGTGCGTGCTTAACAACATTCGCCATCAGTTCTCGTACTGCCTGTAAAAGAATAACACGGGTTTTATCATCCAAAGGTTTTTGCTGTCTATCATTTCTAAAGTGAACCATCAGGCCATGATCTTTTTGAAACTTCTCTCCAAGCCACTCTACCGCAGCCTCAAACCCTACCTCATAGAGCATTGGGTTGCTGAGGTCGAATGTTAATGACCGGCTGTACTGAATAGTCTTGTCAATCATATTGCGGATTTCATTTAAAGGTACTTTCATATCAACAGAAGGCGCCGCATTAAGTATTTCTCCTATTTTGATCTTACAGTAGGCAAGGGTCTGGCCGATATGGTCATGGAGTTCTGTTGCAATGCGCCTTCTCTCTTTTTCCTCGGCCAAAGACAACTGTGAAATTAAAGAACGAAGCTGCTCCTGATAGGATTGCAGCTTTTCTTCCGAACGTTTCTGTTCGGTAATATCTCTTGAAATCTCTATCACTGCTGCGGGATTCCCCTGTTTATCTCTTAATGCCACATTGGCAGTGCAATGAAAATACACCACGTTTCCTGTTTTGTCTATTACTGATGTATCATGCCGATGAATCTTACCGTCTTGAAATGCCCTGAGTGTTAAACAGGGATATGGTTCACACGGTTCTTTTCTCCTGTGGAAAACCTCATAGCACTTTTTCCCTATAATATCATCACCAAACATTCTCCTTGCAACGTCATTTGCCCAGAGAATGTTCAGGTCCCTGTCCATCATGCTCATATGATCGCCAATAGAATACAACATGGCATTCAGTTTCCACTCGCTCTCTTTTAATGTTTCTTCTGCTCTTTTACGTTCAGTAATATCAGCATTTACCTCAGCAACCAACCACTCTCCATACTCATTCTGAAATGGTATCGTTGTGACCTGAATATGCCTGTTCCCTTCCTTAACCAAAACCTCTTCGGTAACGTTGATGGTCTTTGTCCTTATGGCCTTGGGAATACCGCAGCCAGGACACATTTCACTTCTGCCCATGAAGTATTCATAACACTTCCTTCCTGTTGGATCGCCATATACCTTTCCCCAGTCCGGATCAATGTATCGCATGTTAAAATCCGAATCTATAATATCAAGACCTGTCTTCGTTACACCTAATATGAACTCCATCTGTTGCTTGAGGGATTGGACCTTTTTCTCAGCTTGTTTATGCTTTGTGATATCCTTGAAGTCTTCAACAATGCCGGCAATCTCTCCTCCAGTTCTTCGAAAGGGAGTGCCGGTAACAATACAGGGGATTTTGGTACCGTCTGTTCGTTCCTTTTCAACCTCATATTCAACACGTTCCTCTCCGCCGAGAATCCGGGTCAGCGGGCAATCAGGTGTAAAGCACATTGGCCCACGGAACACTTCATGGCACTTTTTTCCTGTCGCTTCATCACTGCTTACACCTGAGAGCTTAGAAAATGTCTCATTAATTCGAAGCACATTAAAGTCTTTATCAATCAGGCGCATCCCGTCGGCTGCGGTATTGAATATCTGGTTGAGTTCAGAATAAGCAAGCTTAGTCTCTTCCTCCGCCTGCTTTCGCTTGGATACATGCTGCATCAATGGACGTAGTACAAAGAAGTACAGTACAGGGGAAAGGAGTATGATGAGCAAGGCAGCATCAAGCATTGCCCATTTCCACGAAGACAGGGGTGGGAGAACAGAGAGAAGCAACATGATGAATGCTTCAGTGATAAAGACACAGAAAAATAGTATAAGTAAAAGTCGAACAGGCGATTGATAGGTAATCATTATGTTAAGCTGTTTTCCTTTAAAAAATACATATGTCTTCTTGAAAGTGTTCTCTTTAGGTATTATATCCAAATTATACCGTTGTTCACAGTAAACCTAAATGGAGTTCCCTGAGTTTTTAATTGCCTGTCACTGCAAGTACGTGATGGTCAGGTGAATGATTCTAAAGTCTATCAGAAGATTTACGTAATCTTAAACCCTTGACTTTAAAAGAAGAGCTATCCTACCATTAATGATGGATTTAGAAGAGATTTTTGCGTTTTACAAGCCGCAATTGGAAATCGTCGAAGACCGACTGAGAGACCTCTTCAGAAGTCCTGTTTTTGCTATCCCGCTGATCGGGAAATACCTCATTGACGGCGGGGGGAAACGCCTCAGACCACTCATCCTCATCCTGAGTTCCGAACTGGCAGGATTTAAGGGAGACGAGCGTCTTACCCTTGCGGGTATCATTGAATCTATCCATACGGCCTCCCTCCTGCATGACGATGTTGTTGATGGCGCTGACATCAGAAGAGGGAAAGCGCCGGCACACTCCATATGGGGGAATCAAGTCGTCATACTTGTCGGTGACTATCTCTATTCCAATGCCTTGAGGCATGCTGTTATGCAGAAAAGCCAGAGAATCATGGAAACCCTTTCCGAGGCAACAACAAGGATGACCGAGGGTGAAATCCTTCAGCTTACAAAAACCGGCGATCCGGATATAACCGAAGAAGAATACCTCGAGATTATTTCAGCAAAAACCGCTGCCCTTATCTCTGCGGCGTGCAGAATAGGCGCAATCCTGGGCTCTCTTCCAGAAGACAAAGAGAATGCACTCGCACGGTTTGGAATGAACATGGGGATTGCTTTTCAGATGGCTGATGATATACTTGATTATATGGCAGAGGAGGATGATCTGGGGAAACGTCTCGGAAAGGACCTCAACGAAGGAAAGTTAACCATTCCTGTTATCTCTTTGCTTAAGGTTGCAGAGGACACAGAAAAAGAAGAGGTGAAGGGCATCATCAAGAATAAACTGAAAAAGAGGGGCCTGAAGAAGATACTCAAGCTTTTTATAAAATACGATATTATAGAGCATTCCCTCAAGAAAGCCCGTGCGCTCGTTGCCGACGCAAAAACTGAACTGAACATTTTTCCTGATTCACCTGAGAAAGAGGTCTTATACAAGGTTGCTGAATATACACTCGTCAGAGGAAAATAGATGCACCCTCTTGTTGAGCTTGCAAAAAAAAGCGTTGAAACATATATCAGGGATGGCAGAGTTGAAAAACTACCGGACTCCTCAGAACCTGAGATGACCGTAAAAGCAGGTGTATTTGTGTGTATTAAAAAACACGGGCAACTGAGAGGCTGTATTGGAACTTTTATGCCATCATACGAAAATGTCGTAGTCGAGACCATAATGAATGCAGTAGCTGCTGCAACAAAAGACCCGCGCTTCCACCCCGTTGAAAAAAGTGAACTGCCTGAACTCGATTACTCAGTCGATGTTCTCTCCCCTCCCGAAAAAGTATCCGATACGAAAGAGCTTGACCCGCGCAAATACGGGGTCATTGTGGCAAGCGGGCACAGGAGAGGTCTCCTGTTACCCGACCTCGAGGGGGTCGATACTGTGGAAGAACAGTTAAGGATCGCAAAAATGAAAGCTGACATCGCACCTCACGAGGAGGTTGAACTTTACAGATTTGAGGTGAAGAGATACAGATGATGGATATTCCGCTTGCCGGTAATATAAGAGAGGTGAGCCTCACAAAAATCCTTGTCTCTCTCAACAGGAACAGAAAGACGGGCACCTTGATCGTGAAGACCCCGGTATTTATTAAAAAGGTCTATTTACTGAAAGGTGATGCAATTTTTGCTTCCTCAACGTATGAGGATGACAGATTAGGTGAAATGCTCATCAAGGCAGGAAAGATTACGTTAGAGCAGTATGATGAATCAGTTGAACTCCTGAAAAAGACCGGGAAAAGACAAGGTGCAATCCTTGTTGAACGCGGGTACCTGTCGCCGAAAGATCTCTTCTGGGGGGTTAAGTATCAGGTCAAGGAGATTATATACAGCCTTTTTCAGCTCGAAGATGCTGTCTTTGAATTTCAAGAGGGAGAGATTCCGCAGCAGGAGGTCATAACCCTGAAAATGAGCATGGGGAACCTCATCTATGATGGAGTGAAAAGAATAGATAACTGGACGAGGATAAAGAAAGAGATGCCCCATGCAGATATCGTCCTCACGTTGAGCGCTGATCCGGTCAGTCTCTTTCAGGAAATTGAACTGAGTCAGCAGGACAGGAAAATGCTGTCAATCATTGACGGTACAAAAACGATCAAACAGCTTATCAGCAGCTCGTGGATCGGGTCATTTGAAGCTACGAAAATTCTTTATGTCTTATGGTCAATAGGTGTAATCAAGGAGAGAGGAGAAGAGGCAGAACAGGTAAAGGAGGCTGTTGAAAAAGCAGAGGAAATGCTGTCTCTTGAAGAAATTCTGCAGCCTGTTCCAGAGGAAGAAGGAGCGTTTCTGCAAAAGGTAGAAGAGTTCTATATGCGTCTCGACTCTATGAGTGATACCGAACTCCTTGAGGTTCAGGACGGTGCAGACGAGGAAACGTTAAAAAAGAATTATTACAGGCTCACACGGGAATTCCATCCTGACAGATATTTCAGTTCTGCCGACCCTACTATGAAAGACAAGCTCACGGCTATCTTTGATGCAATAACGAGCGCGTACGAGACCCTGAAAGAACCGGTGAAGGTCAATGAAGAACCTGTTCAGGAAAAGAAAAAAGAAGAGACTGTCATGGTACAGGAAAAGCCGGAAGAGGTTACAAAATCACCGGATGCAGAAAAATATTTTAAATACGGAGTTGAAGCTTTCAAAAAGAAAGACTTTAAAAACGCCGTCACTTCATTAAGATCCGCAACGCAGTTAGAACCAAGGCAAGCACGGTACTGGAGCTACCTGTCATTATTTCTCACGAAGATTCCCGACAGTATGAAGGAGGCAGAGGAAGCACTGCTTGAAGCTATAACCCTTGAGCCGTATAATGCAGAGTATTACGTCAACCTCGGTATGATCTACCTGAAAGGAGGCTCTCAGAAAAAGGCCCGTAATCAGTTTGAAAAGGCCCTGAAATTTGATCCGGACAATGAAAAGGCAAAAAAGGGATTAAACAAATAAAAGAAAGATTACTTTCGCTTGAATATGCCGCTTTTCCCCCCTCGTTTTTCCAAAAGCATTATATCTGAAATAACCATCTCTTTATCTACTGCCTTGCACATATCATAGATAGCTAATGCAGCAACGGACACAGCGGTAAGCGCCTCCATCTCGACCCCGGTACGTCCTGCGATAGAAACGCGCGATTCGATATCTATTTTATTCTTTTGAGGGGAACGATTGAACAAAATATCTATAGCTGTTATCTCCAAAGGATGGCACATCGGTATGAGTTCACTGGTCTTCTTTGCTGCCATGATCCCCGCTATACGTGCTACACTGAATACATCGCCCTTGGGAATTTTTTTATCTACAATCAGTTTCATAGTACCCGGCTTCATGAAAACAGCGCCTTTTGCGACAGCTTTCCTGTGTGTTACTGGCTTTCGGGTAATGTCGACCATCTTCGCCCTGCCCTCTTTATCAAGGTGAGAAAGCTTTTTCATAGATCCCCCTCATGTAAAAATTATTATTTTATATTTTATCATCTGCGGTAGTCACAGTATAATCAAACTCGAATCAAAAAACTATCCCCCTTATTCATTCAAGAAAGCACATTTCCTTGCATAAGTCTCCTGATGAGATCTGAATGGTATGCAGGAGTGAAAATCCCCTTCTTTTTCATGAGGTCATAATACGCTTCTAGAGATATCCCTTCTTCAAATACTTTGAGCGTTTTGTTGTATGTCGCATAAGGTATGCTCAATATGTCGTCAAAAAGAAAGATAAAGACCGTTTTTTCTTCTTCCAAGTTACGCGGCCCCTCATGATCTAACCGCTTCAAAAAATTTAACAAATCGAGATAATCATGTTTCTGAAATGTAACAAATTCAGGATTGAGCATGAGGAGTTCCTTTCCGGTACCGGTTCCCTTGTATTCTTGTCTGCCCATATGCTGAGCTTTCTTCAGGAAAAGATGAGCCATATCTTCAATAAAGGGGATCCTTGACACCAGAAAATCTTCCTTAACGATTTTCTGTTTTAGATCACTGATGACCTCTCTGTATTCAAGCATTTCAAATATATTTCCGGGAATGAATAAATATTTCTCAGAGATAAGCTGCTCGACAACATCCATAAAGTGCTCATCGAGGCAATGAAATATAATATGAAACAGTTCGTAAAAATACATTTCAAGGTTTTTTAGAACAGTAATGAGCACCTCACACCGTACAACATCTGTTTCCGATAGTGTCCCGGGAATATACAGGCAGAGGTTATTGACTGGAAAGCTATAGAATTCCTGTGCATTCAGTTTCTTTACTGATGATAAGAGTGTCCGGAAAACCCCCGCATTTTTCACATGGCTTTCCCAGTACTGGCTGGCCACATCAGTAGACAGATGATCATAACAAACTCGTACGCTTGGCATATTTTCGCAGAGCAACAGGTGTTTGAGCCTGAAAATACCACTAATCTCAGCCCTCATATCTCCATATGACCTTGAAACTTCATGATATCTGCTGAAAAAGAGTGACGTGTTGACCCTGTCTCCAACATATTCATTGACAAGCTTCTGGTTTTCGATGAAATCTTTGATTGAATACGGTGCCATATCATGCTTTACTTTCTTCCGGCACGTGTCATCGAATATCTCGGGAGATAGTTCAAAGACAGGGGTATCTTTGCTGTCAAGAATAAAGACGTCTCTGTACAGATCCAGGAATTCTTCATCAAAGAGATGCCATGCGCCATAGTTAAGCTGAAATGTTTTGACCAGCGCCTGGTCTTTCTTCATTTCTTTAAAGAGGCTCTTTATGTAGTTGCGATCATTTTCATAGCATACATATATCTTTCTCGTAAAATCCTTAATCCGTTTCAGGTCTTTGATAATACTCGTTATGTGCCTTATAACCGGTTTTTCCCTCCCGCTATGCAGCCTGAATGACAGTGCGCTTCCGCCGCAATACCTGCAGTTGAACGCACAGCCTCTTCCTATAAAGAGAGGGAATCCAAGCGTTTTTTCGACTGCTTTTATATAGAGTTCATAATCATGGAGATATGTCATTTCACTGAATGATATCCCCGATAGAGTCTCCTCGTCGATAAGGTATGTGACATCATTCGAGAGTATCCCTTTCTTATGCCTGTAAATTATATTCGGGATTTTTGACAGATCGGTCCCCCAAAGAAGCAATTCCAGTGGTTTCTCGGGATCGCCCTTGATAACATAATCAACAAACCGCCACTCTTTGAGAAGACTTTCACCAAAATAGCCTGCTGTGAAACCACCGCATATAATCTTGACCCGGTCATAATGCTGTTTGAGATATGCTCCTACTTCCATAACCCCCTCTACGGTCTCCTGCCATTGCAATACGATACCGACATGAGTAGGCTGAAAATGTTCCATACACCATAAAAGAAAAGCATCCTTTTCCGAGTTTTGATAGTGGGCAAGATTCAGCAGTTTAACCTCTACACCTCTTTTGCTGAGGTAATCGCAGATTCCAAAGGTCCCCATGGGAACATGGAAAAAATATTTACTCGGGCAATTGATAATAAGCAGTTTAGATCGCATGGATATTTTCTGTCCTTGTTCCCTTCTGTCTTTCCTATCATAACCGAGACAGTATGTAATTTAAAAATCCAAATTCCAAAGCTCAAAATCACAAGAAAATCTGAAGTGAAGAAATTATGAAGATAAGAGGTTAAGAAAAGGCATGTTGGCTTCCGAGGTTCATAACTTCACAACTTCCTCATTTCAAAAGGCTATAAGCTCTCAGCTCTTCGCTCTCTGCTCTTAGCTCAGGAACCCCTCAATGAGAATACGAAGTGCTATAATAACTTCACCTCGCTCAGGACACAGGGAAAAGCATTGGCGAAATCAAAACGCAAGAAATGGAAATTCGCAGTTGATACCGGAGGGACCTTCACCGATATCATAGGTCTCGATCCTGACAACAGGTTTCACACATTAAAAATCCTCTCTGATTCACCTGATTATGAAGATGCGTGCATTGAAGGCATCAGGCAGATGATGGACATAGGACGGGTTAATCTCCTCCCTGAAGACAGCATTGAAGCTATCAGGTTCGGCACCACAGTTGCTACGAATGCACTTCTGGAACGTAAAGGCGGCAGGGTCGCACTGTTTATAACATCCGGGTTTTCCGATCTCCTCGAAATTGGCTGTCAGGCCAGGCCCGACATATTCAAACTCTGCATTAAAAAACCTTCCCTGCTCTATTCTTCAGTATACGAAGTGGATGAGAGAATCAACAGCAGGGGCAGGGCTGTTAAAAAACCGAACAGGCGAAAGCTCATACGCGATATAGAGAATTTAAAAACAGAAAACATACAGGCGATATCTGTTGTTCTTATGCATTCATGGAAAAACCCGGAACATGAGCTTTTATGCAAAGACTTATTCGTTGAACACGGCATCTCGAAGCCTATTGTCCTTTCCCACAAGACAATGAACGCCATCAAGATTGTCAGCAGGGGTCAGAGTACCGTCATCGATGCTTACTTAAGTCCTGTGATTGCAAGGTATCTCGAAAGAATCAAGCAATGGACCGGGAACATACCTTTGGAGTTTATACAGAGTTCGGGCAGACTTGCTACATCCGGGTCATTCAAAGGAAAGAACTCACTGTTTTCCGGCCCTGCGGGTGGAGTCGTTGCGATAGGCAAGATATCAGAGCACACAGGCGCAGGAGGAACCATAGGTCTTGACATGGGAGGGACATCAACTGATGTTTCGAGATACGATGGAGATTTTGAGAAAATCCATGAACATGTCATTGACGGGATAGAACTTCAAACAGAAATGCTGAACATCATCACGGTGGCATCAGGAGGCGGGTCCATACTCACGTTTGACAGACAGAAAATGCTCGTCGGCCCTGAATCAGCAGGCGCATATCCGGGACCCGCCTGCTACGGCTTCGGAGGTCCGCTCACGATCACTGATGCAAACCTGCTGACAGGAAGGATTATTGCTGAATATTTCCCTAAAACGTTTGGCAAGGACAGACGTTCCTCCCTCGACATGAACATCGTGAAAAAAAAGTTTCAGACTTTATCAGAAGAGATGGGGGAATCCCTACAAACAACCCTTCTACCTCCTGAAGATACTGCACTGGGGTTTCTGAAAATAGCAAACGAAAAAATGGCAGCAGCCGTTAAAGAAATCTCCGTTTCAAAAGGATTTGATGTCCGTGATTATGCGCTTGTCTGTTTTGGCGGTGCAGGAGGTCAGCATGCATGTGCTTTGGCATCGATCCTCGGAATCAAAAAAATTCTCTTCCATCCCCTATGCAGCCTTTTATCAGCCTATGGTATCGGACTTGCGCAGGGAGCGGATAAGGCCTCCCAAACACTACTAAGACGATACAATAAAAAAACCCACGAGGAACTCGCCGATATCTTAGCGAATTTACAACAAGAACTCTTCGATCGCCGAAAAAACAGGAACATTCGATGTTCAGTGAAGAGGGAGCTGGATCTCCGGCCCTCCGGTACCGATACATTCATTACACTGCCTTTTGATGCATATGAAAATACCCTTGCATTTTTCAGGAATCGCTATCAGAGTCTCTTCGGTTTTTACCCTGATTCCGCAGGAATCGAGGTTGTAAACATAAGGCTCGAAATATCCGACGGAGGGAATTTTTTCCCGGAATACATCGAAGTGGCCAGTGATGAAAGAAAAACCGTGCAGCCTATTTTCAATAAAACAATATACTACGCCCGGGGGCCTGTAAACGCATCTGTCTATCTCAGGGAATCATTGCCCGCACGAGCAGCGGTAAAAGGGCCTGCACATATAGTCGACAAAAATTCCATATTGATCGTAGACCCAGGATTTGAAGCGGTGGTTCATGAAAGCGGGATGATTATCATGGAAATGGTCGGTCAAAGAAACAAAGAAAAAATACGGACAGGGAAAGACCCTGTACTCCTTGAGGTCTTTAACAACATCTTCAGCGGGATAGCAAAAGAGATGGGATCTACATTAAGAAATACGGCGTATTCCGTAAACATCAAGGAAAGGCTCGATTTTTCCTGTGCGTTATTTGACCGGAATGGTAATCTTGTCTCGAACGCTCCCCATATCCCTGTGCACATCGGTTCCATGACCGACGCTGTGAAAGGGATCATTGAAGACCATCAGGATAACATGAGGCCAGGAGACGTTTTTGTCTCCAACAATCCTTACAAGGGAGGGTCTCATCTGCCGGATATCACTGTTATCTGCCCGTTTTTTTCCGATGAAGACACTATTATCTTCTTTACCGCTGCACGCGGGCATCATGCTGATATCGGAGGCATAACACCGGGATCTCTCCCGCCTCATGTTGAACACGTTAACGAAGAAGGTATCTTAATAGACTCACGTATCCTCGTAAGAAACGGCCATTTCAGAGATGCGGAGATGAGGACTATACTCACGAACCATACGCATCCTGCGCGTAATATCCATGAGCGCATTCTTGATTTAAAGGCACAGATTGCCTCGTGCCGGAGAGGTATCGGAGAACTGAAAGGCGTCATAGAAAGATACGGCCTCGAAACAGTTCTGAACTACATGGATTATATACGTGAAAATGCAGGCTTTTCCATAAAACAAACCCTCTCCCGCTTCCTTCAACAGAACGCTTCATTTGAATCCTCGTTTGAAGACTTCCTTGATGATGGTTCACCCGTAAAGGCAACCATACAGATTATCGGCGGCGATAATCCTCCGGAAACAATACAGGCAGTTATTGATTTTACCGGTACAGATTCTCAACACACAAAGGATAATTTAAATGCACCGTTATCTGTTACACGCTCTGCCGTCCTATACGTGCTCAGATGCCTTGCCGGCATTGAATTGCCACTGAACAGCGGGTGCTTAGAGCCGATCAGGATCATCGTCCCCGAAGGTTCACTCTTGAATCCTTCATATCCTGCACCGGTTGCATCCGGTAATGTTGAGACATCTCAGAGAATTGTCGATGTGTTGCTCGGAGCTCTGAGAGTCTCGGCTGCATCACAGGGAACGATGAACAATCTGATTTTTCAAGTTGAGGGAGATTTTCCTTACTATGAGACGATTGCAGGGGGTTCCGGAGCAACCGATGGATGCCCCGGGGCCTCAGGTGTCCAGGTACATATGACGAATACGAGGATAACCGATCCTGAGATACTCGAATTCAGACATCCGGATGTAAGGATTGAAAAATTTATCCTGAGAAGGGGGTCAGGCGGCAAGGGTATGTATCCGGGCGGGAACGGAGTTATCAGGGAGATCACCTGTCTGAAACCTGCAACAGTCTCGATTATCTCTGAACGAAGGAACTACGAACCCTACGGCATGAGCGGAGGCGAAAACGGAAAGCAAGGCGTTAATCAGCTGAAAAAAGCCAGTGGGGAAATCATCAGTCTCCCGCACAGGGTTTTGCTAAAGGTAGATGCAGGTGATTCAATCATCATCGAGACACCGGGCGGTGGAGGGTTCGGAGCACCGCAAACTTAGAGTTTGACAGATTATCTCGTACACGGATCGAACAGGGTGTTGCTGCACAATACTTTTCAGTCAACCCGGCCTCCGTTAAATGTTGGTTTTGGATTTAGGGATATGACTTGATTTCAGAAGCAAAATCACGGGTAACCTTGAGGAGATCGGAGTCGAAGCGGAGATCTCAGCTGTGAATTGGCAATAACACTGAAGTGAGATAAAGGTTTGTACATAAAAAGAGGTAGTTTATTTTGGTTCGGAAATTGGGTCATATCCCTTCTCCGGAAAAATCAACCGATAGCTGAACTATAAAAAATCGAAGGCGGGCAGAGAATGAGGGAGAATATTGTATCCCTCCCTGTTTTTCTTTACTTCTTAGTGTGAACCTAAAAAGTATGGTTGTAAAACCGGAGGCAGGATTGCCTTCAAAGTCTTTTGATTTCAACCTGATCTAATCACATGCCCTGCTGCAATTCACAGAAGTTCCATCATAATTATTAAGCAAATCAAGAATTGCATCAGTGCATAAACAGGGTGTTGCTGCAAAATACTTTTCAGTCAAACCAGCCTCCGGTAAATTCGGTACCGCTTATGTTTAGGGAGGGATATTATATCCGAACGGCTTTACCTTCTTTCGCAGAAAGAATGTTCCTCGGAGGCTCGCTGAAGCTGGCAGAGAATGAGGGAGAATATTGTATCCCTCCTGTTTTTCTTGATTTCAACCCGAAAAAGATTTGCATTTCATCTTCTTTTTGGTTTAAATTCTTAACTACTCAAAAAGAACTATTGCATAATCAAGAAAGGAGACATGATGGGTATCATTAAAATTATGCCGTGTCTTGACATGAAGGAAGGTCGTGTAGTTAAGGGTATCCATTTTGTCGACTTAAAGGATGCAGGCGACCCTGTGGAAAATGCAGCTTTTTACCAAAAAGAGGGTGCTGACGAACTCGCCATGCTGGACATCGCTGCAACGGTCGAAAACCGGAAGACGATGCTCGAATGGGTCAAGAACGTTTCATCTGTTATTACCATGCCTTTGACCGTGGGAGGTGGCATTGCCACTCTGGAAGATATCGAACTCGTCATAGGGGCCGGGGCCGGCAAAATTTCCATGAACAGCGCAGCGGTGAAAAATCCCGATCTCGTGAAACAGGCAGCAGAGAGATTCGGTTCAGAAAAGGTGACCATAGCCGTTGACGCACGGCGTAATAAGGACATGCCATCAGGTTTTGAACTCGTCGTATCAGGAGGCACAAAACCTGTCGGTAAAGATGCCGTAGCCTGGGCAAAACAATGCCAGGAACTGGGTGCGGGTGTGATCCTGCCGACGAGTATGGACGGTGACGGCACACAGGCCGGCTACGATCTCGAATTCACAAGGGCCATTTCAGATGCTGTGACACTGCCTGTTGTTGCCTCAGGGGGTGCGGGAAAGCTTGAACATTTTTACGAGGTGGTCGTTAATGGTGGAGCGGATATTTTACTGGCTGCATCCGTCTTTCATTACCGGATCCTGAGCATAAAACAGGTTAAGGAATATCTCAAGGGAAAAGGCCTTCAGGTATTCCTCTAAAATGAGAGGAACAAATGTATCCGGAATTGAAGCATACATTCTTTAACAGTCCACAATTTTTTTGAAATATTTTATACAGCTATATATAATTAAACATAAACATCTTAAATAAACCTCCCCGCCGTCTCTGCGGCGGGGTATCCTGAAATCTCCCCTCCCCCGTCAAGGGGGAGGGTAACTGTTTATTAATTGTTCTCCACACAGTTCCCGGAAAAACCATAAAATATATGTCACTACAGGAATTAACTTTTGCCTCCGGTGAATGGATTGTTTAGATTAATAATTCCCCTAATTTTTGCAAGAAAAGCAGATCTTTGGTAAAAATTAAATAATATGCCGGTCAAGCAAGAAAGAATCCTTCTGGTACAAAAGGGAAAGGAAATACGAGGGCCTGTAGCATACTGGATGAGCCGCGACCAGCGCATGGATGACAACTGGGCCCTCCTCTTCGCCCAGGAAGAGGCATTAAAGCGTTCCTCACCTCTTATCGTACTCTTCTGTCTTGCCCCCGAATTTCTTGGCGCAACCATACGCCAATACATGTTCATGATAAAGGGGTTAAGAGAAGTAGAAAAATCCCTCAAAGAAAAAAATATTTCCTTTATTATCCTCACGGGATCACCGAAAGAGAACATCTCAGAATTTGTGCGTGTGCATAAAGTCAGTTGTCTTATAACCGATTTTGATCCTCTCCGTGTAAAACGCGAATGGAAAAACGCGGTTGCAGAGATCATCAGTGTGCCTTTCTATGAAGTGGATGCCCATAATATTGTGCCGTGCTGGATAGCCTCTCAAAAACAGGAATATGCAGCCTATACCTTCCGGCCAAAAATAAATCGTCTCATCCCGGAATTCATAGGAGACTTTCCAAGAATAAAGAAACACCCCTTTGCATGGAATAATAGAAGCAACGCAACAGACTGGGATGGCATCCTTAAATCACTCAGGATTGACATGACAGTTCCTGAAGTGTCGTGGATAGAACCGGGAGAAAAAGCTGCTCAAAAAACCCTCAGTCGATTCCTCCGGTACGGATTAGAGAACTATAATGCATACAGAAACGATCCTACGAAAAACGCCCAGTCCGATCTCTCGCCCTATTTCCATTTCGGGCATCTGTCAGCCCAGAGAGTTGCCAACGATGTCCTGAATAGTAATGTTGCTAACCTATCAAAGGATACGTTTCTTGAGGAGCTCGTTGTGAGACGGGAGCTTTCTGACAATTTCTGTTTCTATGGTCCAGCTTATGATAACTTCAACGGGTTCCCTGACTGGGCAAGAAAGACACTGAATAAACATCGAAAAGATAAACGGCCATACATCTATACAGCGCACCAACTGGAAAATGCCTCAACCCATGATGAACTCTGGAACGCAGCACAGACGGAGATGGTCCTCAGGGGTAAGATGCACGGATACATGAGGATGTACTGGGCCAAGAAAATTCTAGAATGGACTGAATCTCCTGAAACAGCCCTACAGGTTGCCATATATCTCAACGATAAATACGAGCTTGACGGCAGGGACCCGAACGGTTATACAGGGATAGCCTGGAGCATCGGCGGCGTCCATGACAGGGCATGGAATGAACG